>Ga0335395_10001165_pt1 | contig 16719 bp, 12 predicted proteins | sample MAT02_FD_205744 | JGI IMG/M metagenome (GOLD analysis project Ga0335395, IMG submission 205744) | Freshwater microbial communities from Lake Fryxell liftoff mats and glacier meltwater in Antarctica - MAT-02 (spades assembly) (version 2) ...
GCAATCTGAGCACCGCCTTGCGCGCACCGCAAGGGGCCATCACATGACCGCGCGCGGCATCATTCCCGACCTCAAGACTCGCGAGGTCTGGTTTCTGACCGGAAGCCAGGACCTCTACGGCGATGACACCCTGCGTCAGGTTGCGGAGCAGAGCCAGCAGATTGTTCGATCCCTCGACAGCGCCAGCGACATCCCGGTGACGATCGTCTGGAAGCCGGTGCTGAAAGCGTCTGACGCCATCAAGAGCATGGCGCTCGAGGCGAACGCGAACCCGGCCGTGGTCGGTGTCATCGCCTGGATGCACACCTTCAGCCCGGCGAAAATGTGGATTGCCGGCCTTGACGCGCTGCGCAAGCCCCTCCTGCACTTGCACACTCAGGCCAATGTTGCGCTGCCGTGGGCAGACATCGACTTCGACTTCATGAACCTCAATCAGGCCGCCCACGGCGACCGCGAGTTTGGCTACATCCAGACTCGCCTCGGCGTCGCCCGCAAGACCGTCGTCGGGCACGTCTCGAACCCCGCTGTGCTCTCGAGCATTGCCACTTGGTCGCGAGCAGCGGCCGGCTGGGACGCCGCGCAGAATATGAAGCTCGCGCGATTCGGCGACAACATGCGCTACGTCGCCGTCACCGAGGGCGATAAGACCGAAGCTGAACTTAGGTTCGGCGTGCAAATCAATACCTGGGGAGTCAACGAACTTGCGGATGCCGTGCGAGCGGCATCCGAGGCAGACATCGATGCGCTCGTGGCTGAGTATCAAGCCGACTACGACGTCGTTGCCGAGTTGAGGCTCGGCGGCGATCGGCACGAGTCGTTGCGCTACGGCGCGGCCATCGAGCTCGGGTTGCGTTCCTTCCTCGAAGCTGGGGGGTTCTCTGCCTTCACCACGAGCTTCGAAGACCTCGGAGCGCTACGCCAATTGCCCGGCCTCGCGGTACAGCGACTCATGGCCGACGGCTATGGCTTCGGCGCCGAGGGCGATTGGAAGACCGCAATTCTGGTGCGGGTGGCATCCGTAATGGGCGCCGGCCTGCCGGGTGGTGCGAGCCTGATGGAGGACTACACCTACCACCTCACGCCGGGTGAAGAGAAGATTCTCGGTGCCCACATGCTCGAGGTGAGCCCTGCGCTGAGTTCTCAGCGCGCAAGCCTTGAGATCCATCCGCTCGGTATCGGTGGCAAAGACGACCCGGTGCGGCTCGTCTTCACGGCGGACTCTGGGCCTGCGGTCGTCGTGGCGATGAGCGACATGCGCGATCGGTTTCGATTGGTGGCCAACGTCGTTGAGAACGTTCCGCTCGATGCCCCGATGCCGAAACTGCCGGTCGGGCGAGCGGTCTGGAAGCCGAGCCCCGACTTTGCGACCTCAGCTGCTGCCTGGCTCACCGCCGGGGCCGCACACCACACGGTTATGACGACAGCGGTCGGGGTGGATGTCTTCAAAGATTTCGCCGAGATGGCCAAAACAGAACTTCTCGTCATCGACGAGAGCACAACCCTCGCTGAGTTCCAGAAGGAGGTCCGCTGGAATGCGGCCTACTACCGGCTGGCGCAGGGAATGTAAAGGACTTGCCGGGGAACTACCCCGCGCGAGAGCCGAACCACCATGGACGAGGTTCGGCATCTGCATCACAAAGACAACGAAGTCCAACAATCGAAAGGAAACACAGTGAAGAAGAGAAGCATTCTTTCTCTCGTTGCTGCCGGCGCCCTGGTGGCAGGCCTCGCGGCCTGCGCCCCGACAACGGACAGCGGCACCGGCGAAGAAGGCGGCGGCCTCATCGGCGTTGCCATGCCGACGAAATCATCGGAGCGCTGGATCGCCGATGGTAATGCCCTGCAGGAGACCCTCGAGGCCGCCGGCTTTACCGTCGACCTCCAGTACGCAGAGGATGACATCCCCACGCAGGTCAGCCAGGTCGAGAACATGATCACCAAGGGCGCAAAGGTCCTGATCATCGCCGCGATCGACGGCACCACGCTCACCAGCGTTCTGCAGTCGGCCGCTGACGGTGGCATTCCTGTCATCGCCTACGACCGCCTCATCCGCGACTCGGAGAACGTGAACTACTACGCAACGTTCGACAACTTCCTCGTGGGACAGCAGCAGGCTTGGACGCTCCTGAACGGCCTTGGCCTGACGGACCTCGAGGGTGCGCCGCTCGCTGACGCTCCTGCCGGCCCGTTCAACATCGAGCTGTTTGCCGGTTCGCTTGACGACAACAACGCATTCTTCTTCTTCAACGGCGCCATGGACGTGCTCCAGCCGCTGATCGATGACGGAACGCTTATCGTCAAGTCCGGCCAGGTCGACATCGAGCAGGCTGCCACCCTCCGTTGGGACGGCGAAGTTGCCCAGAGCCGCATGGAGGACCTCCTCACTGCGAACTACTCTGACGGCACCAAGGTCAACGCAGTCCTCTCCCCGTACGACGGCCTGTCACGTGGCATCATTTCCGCGCTGACGGACGCCGGCTACGCGGTGGGCGAGGGCTGGCCGATCATCTCCGGCCAGGACGCCGAAGTCGACTCGGTCAAGGCGATCCTCTCGGGCGAGCAGTACGCGACCATCTTCAAGGACACGCGTGAGCTCGCCAAGGTTGCTGCTGGAATGGCCGAGGCCGTTCTTAATGGCACCGAGCCGGAAATTAACGACACGACGACCTACGACAACGGCAAGCTCGTTGTTCCGTCGTTCCTGCTAGGCCCGGTGCCCGTTGTCAAGGACAACGTGGAGTCGGCTCTCGTTGACACCGGTTACTGGACCGCTGCGGACCTTGGCCTCTAACTAGGGCTGATCTGAAGTAGCTCCATCTCGCTGGTGGTGGAGAAGAGAAATCTTCTCCACCACCAGCACCCTCTCCACTACTCTGAAAGCCAGCTAAAACAAGGAAGTCGGGCAAGACGTGACAACGAACATCCTCGAGATGCGCTCGATCACCAAGACCTTCCCCGGCGTCAAGGCGCTGCAGGATGTCACGCTCGAGGTCTCTCGCGGCGAAATCCACGCCATCTGCGGTGAGAACGGCGCTGGCAAGTCCACGCTCATGAAGGTGCTCTCCGGGGTCTACCCGCACGGTACGTACGAGGGTGACATCGTCTTCGAGAACGAGGTCGTCGAGTTCACCGACATCCGCCACAGCGAGTCGAAGGGCATCGTCATCATTCATCAGGAGCTCGCTCTGAGTCCCTTTCTGTCGATCGCCGAAAACATTTTCCTGAACAACGAGATCACTGGTCTGTTGGGCCTCGTCGACTGGAACAAGACGAACCTCGAGGCATCGAAACTCCTCGCCCGCGTCGGTCTCAAGGAGAACCCGACCACCAAGATTCGCGACATTGGGGTTGGCAAGCAGCAACTCGTCGAGATCGCGAAGGCGCTGTCGAAGCGCGTCAAATTGCTCATCCTCGACGAACCGACTGCCGCCCTCAACGACGATGACTCAGATCACTTGCTCGACCTGATTCTGCACCTCAAGGAGCAGGGCATTACGTCGATCATCATCAGCCACAAGCTCAACGAGATCAAGAAGATCGCTGACACGGTCACCGTCATCCGCGATGGAAAGACGATCGAGACGATTGCCAAGACCGATGTCACCGAGGAGCGAATCATCAAGAACATGGTCGGTCGGGACTTGGAGCATCGCTACCCCGACCACACTCCTCACATCGGGGAGGAGATTCTCCGCGTGGAGAACTGGACGGCACACCACCCCCATGACTCATCGCGCGTGATGGTGGACTCTGTCAACCTCAACGTGAGGCGTGGCGAGATCGTCGGGATCGCCGGCCTCATGGGAGCGGGTCGCACCGAGTTTGCGATGAGCCTCTTCGGTCGCTCGTACGGCAGCCGGATCAGCGGCAGGGTGTTCAAGGATGGCGAAGAGATCCAGACTCGCAGCGTAGCCGAGGCGATCGACAACGGCATTGCGTACGCGACTGAGGACCGCAAGGTCTACGGATTGAACCTCATTGAGGACATCAAGCGCAACGTCTCGATGGCCTCCCTTGGCAAACTCTCGCGGCTCGGACTGGTCAATGACAACGAGGAGTACAAGATCGCTGATGAGTACCGAGTGAGCCTGAACATCAAGGCGCCCTCGGTGCTCGCGAAGACCGGCAAGCTCTCCGGCGGTAACCAGCAGAAAGTCGTGTTGTCGAAGTGGATCTACTCCGACCCTGATGTGCTCATCCTTGACGAGCCGACCCGTGGTATTGATGTTGGAGCCAAGTACGAGATTTACACGATCATCAATCGGCTGGCCGCTGAGGGCAAGGGCATCATCGTTATCTCCTCGGAGCTCCCGGAGCTTCTCGGCATCTGCGATCGGATTTATGCACTCTCGGAGGGCCGCATCACGGGCGAACTGCCCATCGAGGATGCCACGCCGGAGGCCCTCATCAAACTCATGACCATGGAAACGCCCCGCTAGCGGGTCCCGGCGAATCACGCACAAGGAGCAGTTCACTCATGACAGACACGTCCACGAAGCCCAATCGAGTCGCGAAAGGCGGCGCACCATCCTGGGTTGGCGCCATCATCTCCGACCTCGGCAAGAACGGGATCTTCCTCGCCCTCATTGCCGTTGTCGTGCTGTTCTCGATCCTGACCAATGGCATCCTGCTGCGACCGCAGAACATCTCGAACCTGATCGTGCAGAACGGGTACATCCTTATTCTGGCCATCGGCATGGTGATCGTGATCGTCGCCGGCCACATCGACCTGTCGGTCGGCTCGGTCGCCGCATTCATCGGAGCCGTATCCGGTGTGCTCGCGGTAGAGATGCAACTGCCGTGGTGGATCGCGATCATCCTCTCGCTGCTCGTCGGTGCCCTCGTCGGGGCCTGGCAGGGATTCTGGATAGCGTACGTAGGAATACCGGCCTTCATCGTGACGCTGGCTGGCATGCTGATCTTCCGAGGACTCGCTCTCGTCGTACTCGGCAACTCGAACATTGGGTCATTCCCGGAGGAGTACCGAGCGCTCGGGAACGGCTTCCTCACTAATGTCTTTGGGGAGTTCCCGGTCGATCCGCTCACGATGGGGATCGCCGTGCTCGCGATCGTCGGCCTCATCGTTCAGCAGGTGCGCACGCGGTCAGGACGTCGCAGTTACGGTCAGGACGTTGAGCCGCTCGGCTGGTTCGTCGCCAAGATCGTGCTCGTATCGGCCGGTTTGCTGGCATTTGCCTACGCACTCGCGACATTCAAGGGCATCCCCATCACGCTCATCATTCTCGCGGTGCTCGTGATGATTTATGGGATCGTCACCAACCGCAGCGTCTTCGGCCGCCACGTCTACGCAATCGGCGGGAACCGTCACGCTGCCGAGCTGTCAGGCGTCAAGACTCGACAGGTCGACTTCCTGATCTTCGTCAACATGGGCTTTCTCGCGGCACTCGCTGGCCTCGTCTTTACGGCCCGCCTCAACCTCGCTGGTCCGAAGGCCGGTGACGGCTTCGAACTCGAAGCGATCTCCGCGGCCTTCATTGGCGGCGCGGCTGTGCAGGGCGGCGTTGGCACAATCGGTGGGGCGATCATCGGTGGGCTTATCATCGGCGTTCTCAACAACGGCATGTCAATTCTCGGCATCGGCATCGAATGGCAGCAGGCGGTCAAGGGCCTTGTCTTGCTGTTCGCCGTCGCCTTCGACGTCTTCAACAAGCGTCGCGCCGGTGCAAGCCGCTAACGATGTAGCGAGCGGGAGCAGCTCAGCTGCGGAGGAGTTATGAAGTTGTTACCGTTCACATCCGCCTTTCACTACCTTCAGCCACTCACTTCATACAAACTCATTCATGCCACTGCTCAATGCGGACAGTGGTACTTGAGGAGTTCCGCCTCACACCACAGAAAGGGAGTGAAGTGAAGAAGTCTTCATTGATCTCAATCGCCGCGCTGGCGAGCGCAGGAGCATTGCTGCTCGCTGGCTGCGCCCCAGCGGCGACCGAAACAACAGCAGCTCGTGCCTGCATCATCCTTCCGGACTCGCAGTCTTCGGACCGCTGGGAAAACGGTGACCGCCCCGCTCTCGAGGCAGCGTTCACCGAGGCTGGGTTCGAATCAGACATTCAGAACGCCCAGGGGGACGAGCAGAACTACGCGACCATCGCCGACCAGCAGCTTGGCGCTGGCTGTGGCGTGATGATCCTCGTCGACTTCAACGGTGCTGGTGTACTCGTTGCCGAGAAGGCCAAGGCTCAGGGCATCCCGGTTATCGCGTACGACCGTCCAATCGCGGGCGCCGACTATTACGTGTCGTTCGACAACGAGAAGGTCGGCGGGCTCATGGGGCAGTCGGTTCTCGACGGTCTTGAGGCCGCTGGTAAGGACCCGGCAACCGCATCTGTCGTCTACGTCGGTGGCGACCCCGCCGACGGCAATGCTGCGTTCTTCAAGGATGGTGCTATCGCCGTCATGGAGCCCGCCGGCATCAAGCCCGCGTTCGACGTTCCTGGAACCTGGGACCCACCAACGGCCGGTACCGGCTTCGAGCAGGCTTTCACGGCTCTCGGTGGCAACATCGACGCTGTCTGGGTCGCCAACGACTCGAATGCTGCTGCAGTGATCGCAGTCCTTGACAAGAACGGCCTAACCGTTCCAGTCTCGGGTCAGGACGCTTCGATTGCTGGCCTGCAGAACGTGCTCCTCGGCAAGCAGACCGCCACGGTCTACAAGCCATTCAAGATCGTCGCCGCTGAGGCGTCGAAGTTGGCAATTCAGCTCCTCAACGGCGAGACCCCGGTCATCGAAAAGAGCTTGGCTGACGGCACACCGTTCATCGCTGCTACTCCGATCCTTCTTGGACCGGAGGGCATTCAGCAGGTGGTGGACGATGGCCAAGTTCTGGCTGCAGATATCTGCACGGAGGCTCTCAAAGCAGCTTGTGAGCAATTCGGAGTCAAGTAACAACATGTAGACGAGGGGCCCGTGGGTCGGCGCTGTCGCGCTGGGCCGGGGCCCCTCGTTCTTCATTACAATCGTCGGTGCTGCAACGTGGCACACTGGGCATCTCGGGCAGCGTTGCACGAGACAAGGGAAGGACTTGGGCATGGATGTGCCAATAATCGAATTGTCTGGCGTCGTCAAGAGTTTTGGCCCAGTTGATGTGCTCAAGGGAGTTGACCTGAGGGCCTACGCGGGCAAAGTCACGGCGCTGGTCGGCGACAACGGTGCGGGGAAGTCGACACTTGTGAAGGGTCTTGCGGGCGTTCAACCCTTCGATGCTGGCGAGATTAAGTTCGCTGGCAACCCGGTGGGTTTGCACACACCGCGCCACGCATCCGCGCTCGGCATTGAGATCGTGTATCAGGACTTAGCGCTCTGCGAAAACCTCGACATCGTGCAAAACATGTTTCTCGGTCGAGAAGAGGCCTCTGGCGGCACTCTCGAAGAGGGCGTGATGGAACGTCAGGCATCGCACACTCTTCAATCGCTCTCGGTGCGCACCGTGAAGTCAGTGCGACAGAAGGTGTCGTCCCTCTCCGGTGGGCAGCGGCAAACGGTCGCCATCGCAAGATCCGTGCTCAAGAATGCGAAGGTCGTCATTTTGGATGAGCCGACCGCTGCGCTCGGAGTCGCGCAGACCGAGCAGGTACTCAGTCTGGTTCGCCGACTTGCCGACTCGGGCGTGGCCGTGATCATCATCAGCCACAACCTCGTCGATGTGTTCGCAGTCGCCGACCACATCAGCGTGCTCTACCTGGGCAACATGGTCGCGTCCCTTGAGACGAAAGACACCAATAACAACGACGTAATTGGCTACATCACCGGTTCCAAGACCTACGAAGGAATCCCAGTATGACCGCGACTGAACTCACTACACCCCCCCCGATCGGGAGCGGATTTCAGGGCTCTGCACGGGACCAGATCGGGGACTATTTCCGAAATATGCGAAACGGTGACATGGGGGCGCTGCCAGCTCTCGCCGGCTTCGTGGTGCTCTCGATCCTGTTTTCGTTTCTCAACAGTTTCTTCCTCACCCCGCTCAATTTCGCGAATCTGCTGACGCAGACTGCGACCCTCATGATGCTCGCGATGGCGCTCGTGTTCGTTCTCCTGCTGGGCGAGATCGACCTGTCGGCGGGCGTGACCTCTGGCGTGACGGCAGGTATCTTTATCGTGCTCGTGAAGAACTTCGAGGTCAACTGGATTCTTGCGGTACTCGCCGCATTCGCTGCCGGGCTAGCGATCGGCACCTTCATCGGCTTCTTCGTCGCGCGCGTGGGGATCCCGTCCTTCGTGGTCACCTTGGGTTTGTTCCTCGGCTTTCAGGGCTTGCAACTACTGATCATTGGAACAGGCGGCACCATCCGCGTCGAGACTCCCGAGATCTCTGCGATCATGAACCAAAATCTCCCGGTCGTCGTCGGATGGGCACTCCTCGCTGTGGCACTCGCGATCGCCGTCGCCATATCGCTCTGGGATCGCGCCCGCCGAGCCCGCGCCGGAGTTGCGAATCGTCCGCTGGTGCTCATGTGGGCGCGGCTTGTGCTTATCGGCATCGGGGGGGCTCTGTTCGTCGCGCTCCTCAGTATTGACCGAGCGGCAAGCCGGGGCTCACTCAACGGGGTCGCGATCGAAACCGATCCGATCCTCGGAGTGCCAATTGTCGTGCCGATCGCAGTCGGCCTACTCTGGATCGGCACGTTTGTTCTCGACCGCACGCGCTACGGTCGGCACTTGTATGCCGTCGGCGGCAACGCCGAGGCCGCACGTCGCGCTGGTATTAAGGTCGTGAGTATCCGAATGTCGGCCTTCATGGTCTGCTCAACACTCGCTGTCGTCGCAGGCCTGTTCGACGCGAGTCGCATCGGCGTGGTCACGGCTGCCTCGGGCAGCCAGATCGTGCTGAGCGGCGTTGCGGCTGCTGTCGTCGGCGGCGTGAGCCTCTTCGGCGGACGCGGCCGTCTTATTCATGCCGCTATTGGCGCGCTCGTTATTGCCGTGATCGCGAACGGGCTCGGGCTGCTCGGGCTGCCTGCTGGCGTGAACTTCCTGGTCACGGGTGGCGTGCTCATCCTCGCCGCGACGGTCGACGCGCTGTCGCGCAAACGTGCCAGCGGTGGGGTCCTACGCTAGCGGTATCCGATGCGAAGGGCCGGCCTGCGGTCACCCTGGCCGTCCCCTCGTCTGGCGCGGCCGTGAGGCTCAGTCGAGCGGGCGGGTGTGATGGCGCCGATATGCTCCAGGGGTGGTGCCGCAGGCAGCGCCGAAGCGATCGTAAAACTGGCTGATCGACTGAAAACCGACGCTCAAACCGATTTCTTGCACTGGGAGTGTCGAGGTGATCAAGAGGCGTTGCGCGTGGGCGACTCTGCACTGGGTGAGATATGAACCAATCGTTGTACCCACTGCCCGCCGAAACACCGTCATGGCGTAACCCGGATGCACGTGGACCGCGCGCGCGACGTCGGCGACCGTAATCGCACCGGCTGAGTTTGCGGCGATATAGGCGGCCATCTGCCCTGCCAGTCGCGACGGGCGCATCGAAGTTGCCCACTCGCCACGCGCCGCTGAAGCGTCGAGGGCCGCAAAGTTCAGGCGCCTCAGATACGCCTCGAGTTCGAGCCGAACTGTCGTCTCTGACCATGCACTTCCGTGGCGAAGGTCCGCCGCCCACTGTTCGAGCCGATTGAGCGGTGGCGCCCCGAGCGGGTCGTCGGTCAAGGTCACGACTTCTCCGCGAAGCAGACTGGCGATCAGAGGCTCGGAGGCAGTCAACGACAGGAAGAGGCCGAGAGGAACGGTGAGCCAATGCACCCACTCATCCGGGGCATCGTCGACAAGCTGGTGCGGCCGAGCCGCCCAGAACGCGACGAGTCGCTGCGCCGGAATCTCGACGACAGTCCCGTCGATTCGATACCGCATTGCGGTCGGGGCAAAATTGAACTCTATGTCGTCGTGCTGATGCGCGATCGTCATTCGTGCCCGGTGAGCTCGTTCACTTGCCAGACCGAAACTCGGTCGACTCGAATCAACTTGCATGAGTATCCCGGAATCGTGGGTTGCTACTTCGGTATCTTTTCGAAATAGTAATCCCTAATTTGGGATCAAGCCGTCGCCGATCGGCGGAGCGAGCCAGACCACCACCCGAATCAGGAGCTGCAATGTCCATGCCAACCACCACCGATGCGCTTGTTGCCCCGTACCTACTCACTGACGATGAGGTACGAAGCTTCGACGAAAATGGCTACCTCGTCTTGCGCAATCGAATCCCGGCTGACTTGCTCGCGCGATTGCAGGCCGCGGCAACAACATGGATGGCAGATGGTCGCGAGATCTCTCAGGATGACCCGGCCGCTATCGACTATCACTACGCCAATCGTTCAATCGGGCGAGTGATGTTCCGCGTCGACTATGTTCACAACAAAGGGCAGGCCGCATCGCTCGAGCTGCTCGGCAGCCCGGCCGTGCTCGGGATCGCCGAAAGCCTCGCCGGTTCGAACTTCGTGCCAACATACGAGTCGCTCGTGTTCAAGAACGAGGGGGATGGTGCAGCGATCGAATGGCACCAAGATGCAGTGCACCCGCGCAACTACCGAGTGTTCAACGTTGATGTCTACCTTGACGCTTCTCGTATCGGACAGGGTGCGCTCCGAGTTGCTCCCGGCTCGCACCGCGAGCCGGTCGATATCTGCGATCTGAAGGACACCTATGGTTGGGACGCTCCCGGGGTCGTTCAGGTCGAGATGGAACCTGGTGACGTGCTGGTTCACGACGTGATGGTTGTGCACGGTTCGGAAGCCGTCACTGGAAATAAACTTCGGCGCACGATCTACTACGAGTTTCGGGCGGCAGAGCAAATCATGAGCGAAGGCCCTTGGGACGCCGCCTGGGTTGATCAACGGCTTCGGCTTATACCGCTGGGGCTCGCGGAGCATGCGGCAGCGAACCCAGACAAGCCACAGTTTCAGTGGAAGATTAGCAGCGAGTTTGCGCCAGAAACCAGCGGAGACACGGAGGCGGAGTTGCGCGTTGCGCACACAGCACACAGCCCGGGCTCATACTGCAGCGCAGGAAGCGTGCCGTTGGCGAAGTAGTGCTGGGGAACTAACGAGGGGGCTACGGTGGCGGTGGCCTGCACGACACCGCACCAAGTTGTTGACAGTCGCAAAATCGTGTGAATAAAATGGGAGCGTTCACAGAATTCGCGAAGCGTCCTAGTTCGCGAAATCCAAGAGCATCCCCAGGCTCCCTAGGGAGCCATCCACCTGCACCAGACCAATGACGATCGGGGCACGCTGTTATGACGGTGACATCGAGGCCACCCGTTGTGCTGGAGAAAGGCGCGAGCGCTCCGCGTCGAAAGAAATTGAGCCACGCTAAGTCACTCGTAATCTTCATCGGGCCTTTCCTGCTTCTGTACGTGCTCTTCTACGTCGTCCCGATCGGCTACGCGATCTACCAGTCGTTCCTCACGGTTGAGCGCGAAGGAACGTTCGGCCCAGCGACGACCATCTTCGGCGGCTTTGTGCAGTACATCGCGGTGTTCCAAGCCAGCGACTTCTGGGCGTCAGTTCTTCGTGTGCTCCTCTTCGGGGTTGTTCAGGTGCCAATCATGCTTGGACTGGCGCTGCTCTTCGCTCTCTTGCTCGATTCACCGTTGGTCAAGGGGAAGAAATTCTTCCGGTTGGCGTTCTTCGCACCGTACGCGGTACCCGGCGTTATCGCCGCGATCATGTGGGGATTTCTCTACTCGCCATCCCTGTCGCCGTTCAGCGCGGTGACCCAGAACGTCGCGTTCCTCGGCGCTGACCTGGTGCTCTGGTCCATTGCCAACATCGTGACTTGGGTCTATGTCGGGTACAACATGCTCATCATCTACTCGGCGTTGCTCGCGATCCCGACCGAGATCTACGAGGCGGCGAAGATCGATGGTGCAAGCAACTGGACAGTCGCTTGGCAGATCAAGATTCCGTTGGTGACGCCGGCGCTCATCCTGACGGCGGTGTTCTCGATTATCGGCACACTGCAGCTGCTCGCAGAGCCGCAGACCCTGCGCAGCTTTAGCACCGCGATCAACTCGACCTTCACGCCAAATCTTGCGGTGTTCACGACGGCATCCGTACCCAACCCGAGCCTTGCCGCCGCATTCTCCGTCGTGCTTGCGCTATCAACCTTTGTATTGTCTTTCGTGTTTCTCAAGGTCACCCAGAAACGAGCGTTCGCATGACGGTCAGCACCCTGAATCGGCCCTCGACTGGTCGCGGTTCGCAGCAAGAGCCGATTTTGTCTCGAGCAGCGGCAATGCTCATCATGGGTGTGTTCACGCTGTACTTCCTGATTCCGATCTGGTGGCTGCTCGTGTCGTCCACCAAGACCCAGGGAGAGTTCACCACGACCGCGCCGTTGATCTTCACGGCTGACGCGATTCCGACCTTCATCAACAATATCGGTGGACTGTTTGCGTACAACGACAACGTCTTCGTCAAATGGATTCTCAACAGCGTCTTGTATGCCGGGGCGGGAGCCTTAATCGGAACAGTCATCGCAGCAATGTGCGGCTACGCGCTCGCCAAATACGGCTTCCGCGGGCGTGAGGCCCTCTTCAATGTGGTGTTGTCCGGCGTGCTCGTGCCTGCGACAGCCTTAGCGCTCCCGCTGTTCCTGATCTTCAGCCAAGTCGGCCTCACCAACACTTTTTGGGCGGTCTTCCTCCCTAGCATCGTGAGTCCGTTCGGCGTCTACCTCGCGAGGATCTATGCCTCCTCGAGTGTGCCGGATGAACTCCTCGAGGCCGCACGACTTGACGGCTCGAGCGAGGTGCGCACATTCTTCGCTGTTGCGACGAGGCTCATGGCACCCGCGCTCGTCACGATCTTCCTTTTCCAGTTTGTCGCGATCTGGAACAACTTCTTCCTGCCGCTCATCATGCTGCGGGACTCAAGCCTATTCCCGGTGACCCTCGGTCTGTACTCCTGGAATAGTTCGATCGGCCAGAATCCTGAACTCCGGTCGTTCGTCGTGATCGGTGCGTTTGTGTCGATCGTGCCGCTCATTATCGCCTTCCTGAGCCTCCAACGGTTCTGGAGCGGCGGCCTTGCAGCGGGGAGCATCAAGTAGGTCCATCCCCAAAACGCACGATTCGAATTCGAATAGTGCACACCGCAACGATAGGAAAATTCATGCAACGCAAATTCCGTATGGCAGCTATGTCAGCTGCCGTCGTCTCGGCGCTGGCTCTTGCCGGTTGCACGGCGGCAACAACTGAACCGGCGGCTGGTGGCTGTGAGCCATCCGACGGTCCCGTCAACCTCACGTACACTGCGTGGTGGCCAGGAGCCGAGGAGGTGGTCGCTCTCTGGAACGAGCAGAACCCAGACATCCAGGTCGAGTTCCAGACGGGACCGAGCGGAAACGCCGGCACGTACCAGAACTTCTTCAACCAGATCACTGCTGGCAATGCGCCTGACCTCGGTCAAATCGAGTACGACGCGCTCCCGAACTTCCGCGTGCAGGATGGCCTCGAGAACATCGCCGCGTGTGGCGACATCCTCGCGGCTGGGGACCAGTTCGTAGACTGGACATGGAGCCAGACGACGTTCGGTGAAGCCGACGCCGTTTACGCTATCCCGCAGGACTCGGGCCCAATCGCCATGTACTACCGTGCTGACCTGTTCGAAGCCGCTGGCATTCCAGTGCCGACGACGTGGGACGAGTACGCGGCTGCTGCAGCGCAGATCAAGGCGCTCGGCTCGTTCATCACCAACTTCCCGAAGACCGACGTCAACTGGTTCGCGGGAATGGTCTGGCAGAACGGTGGCCAGTGGTTCACCAACAACGGTGCGGACTGGTCCGTCGACCTGACCAGCGAGAAGTCGCTTGAGGTCGCCGACTATTGGCAGGGCTTGCTCGACCGCCAAGAGGTTTCGACGCTCGCATCTTTCTCGGACGAGTGGAACGCATCCTTCAACACCGGCCAGCAATGGACCTGGATCTCTGCAGTGTGGGGAGCCGGTACCATCCGCAGTGGCGCTCCTGACACCTCGGGTAAATGGGCCGTTGCGCTCATGCCGCAGTGGAATGCTGGCGACAACGCTGCTGGCAACTGGGGTGGCTCGTCCACCGCAGTGCTGAAGGGCTCGAAGCACCCGTTCGAAGCCGCGCAGTTCGCTCTGTGGCTCAACACGGACCCGGCAGCACTCGAGCTCGCGAACGAGCTCGGCGGACTCTACCCGGCATCGAAGGACGGCGCCAACCTGCCGGTCTTCTTGGCTGAGCAGGAGTTTTATGGCGGCCAGAAGATCTACGAGGTGTTCGCAGAGGCTTCGGCTCAGGTCATCCCAGACTTCGTATGGGGCCCGAGCATGACGCAGACCTACACCGACGTCTCTGACGGCTTTGGTGCAGTAATCGGTGGCAGCGGTACACTGGCGGATGCGCTGGCGACCGGCACAGAGAAGACGATCGCGGCCCTCACGGCGCTGTCAATTCCTGTGGCGCAGTAACGGAAGAACTACAGATTCACAGAGTCATCTACCTCCGCGCCTCGGGTTCCAGTGTTGTACTGGATGCCCGGGGTGCGGGGGTACCTCTTTTTATGCACTGGGGTGCCGATCTCGGAACCTTGGATGAGACCCAACTCGCCCGTTTCGTCGCTTCGCAGACAGTCGCGATCCCGCCGAGCTCGATCGGACATCCTGCAGTTCTTAGCGTTCTCCCTGTCGCAAGCGAAGGCTGGAGCGGAACTCCGGGCATTACCGGCCATCGCGGAAACAGGACTGTTGAGCCGTCATTCGCGCTGCTCAGCATCTCGTTGCCGGACGAGAACCGGGTGGTCGTCGAACTCGTCGACCCAGCCGCTGGCTTGGAAGTTCGCATAAAACTTGATCTGTCACCAGAGGGACTGTTGGAGGCGCGCAGTTCAGTTAGTAACACCGGCACAGATAACTTCATTCTTGGGCGACTCGGAACGACACTTCCACTCGCCCCTCGAGCCAGAGAAGTGCTCGACGTCACCGGCCGGTGGCCGTTCGAGCGCAGACCGCAGCGTCGCGAACTCGCTCACGGAAGCTGGAGTAGGCAGACGCGCCACGGCAGAAACGGTCATGACAGCCCCGAACTCCTTGCAGCAGGGACCACCGGCTTTGGTTTCCGCACTGGCGAAGTCTGGGCTGTGCATCTTGCGTTCAGTGGTGACCACGACGCGTACGCCGAGTCGCACCCTACCGGCCACGCTGTTCTCGGGGCGGCTGAGTTGCTCGCGTCCGGCGAAGTCCAGCTCGGCCCCGGCGAAAGCTACAGTTCGCCACAGGTGCTCGCGGCATGGTCTGCTGCCGGCCTTGACGGTGTTTCTGAACGGTTCCACGCTTGGACGCGGCGGCGCAGGCGCACGAGCGGACGCGCGGCCGGCGAACGGCCGGTAGTACTCAACACTTGGGAGGCCGTGTACTTCGACCACGATGTCGAGCAGCTATCGCGACTCGCAACAATCGCGGCATCCGTCGGCGTCGAACGCTTTGTGCTCGACGACGGTTGGATGATCGGTCGAACGGACGACACGCGCGCGCTCGGCGATTGGACCGTCGACCCGATTCGCTGGCCGGACGGACTCCACCCCCTCATCGATCACGTTCGCGCACTCGGCATGGACTTCGGCCTCTGGGTCGAGCCGGAGATGGTGAGCTTGGATTCGCAGATTGCCCGGGCGCATCCAGAATGGGCACTCACTGGATGGCCAGCACGATTGCCGCTGCCGTGGCGCAATCAGTTCGCACTGGATCTCGACAATCCAGCCGCGTTCGACGCGGTACTTGCACAACTCTGCGCGCTGCTCGACGAGTATGAGATCGCGTATCTCAAGTGGGATCAGAACCGCGATCTCCTCGGCGGATCGGCTCACCGTCAAACGCTCGCGACGTGGCGCTTGATGGCTGAATTGAATGTCAGGTATCCGTTGCTCGAGATTGAATCCTGTTCGTCTGGAGGTGGGCGGACCGACCTCGGCGTGCTCGAGTTCACCGACCGAGTGTGGGCGAGCGACACGAACGACCCGCTTGAGCGCCAGCGCATCCAGCGCTACACCTCGATCGTGCTGCCGCCTGAAGTGATCGGCAGTCACCTCGGCGCTGGCATCGCGCACACCACCGGGCGCGCTACAGACCTCGGGTTCCGACTCGCAACTGCGTTCTTCTGCTCAGCGGGTGTCGAGTGGGATCTCACTGCGGCGGATGAGGAGGAACTCGCGGCTGTCCGGACGTGGCTAGCGGCATACAAACGGCACCGCGCGCTGCTTCATTCCGGCGTCACCGTGCGCGCTGACCCGGTCGACCCAGGCCTTGAGCTTCATGGGGTCGTCGCCCATGATCGTAGCGAGGCGATCTTCGCCGCGGTCTGCCTGGAAGCACCACGGGATGCCGTGAGTACCGGGTTAGTCTTCCCTGGCTTGGATCCCGATAGCGAGTATCGCGTCGAGCCGATCGATCTTGGAGCCCCAGTTCGTTACTTTCACGCCTCCCCGCCTTGGCTTACGGACGGCGGGGTGACACTTCCGGGCCTGCTGCTGTCCGAAACTGGAATTGCCTGGCCACCGCTTCAAGCGCAGCAGGCACTGGTCTTGCGAGCGGTTCGGGTGTAGCCGTTCCGGTGCTGGCAGATCGCCGCTAGCGCAGCTGCTCGTGAAGCACCCGAACTGCACCTGCTGGCACGGCGAGTGTTCCCGTGACGGACTTACCCGTGGTCAGCTCGTCCCCGGTCCCGGCGATCGATACGTCG
>Ga0335395_10001167_pt1 | contig 16712 bp, 13 predicted proteins | sample MAT02_FD_205744 | JGI IMG/M metagenome (GOLD analysis project Ga0335395, IMG submission 205744) | Freshwater microbial communities from Lake Fryxell liftoff mats and glacier meltwater in Antarctica - MAT-02 (spades assembly) (version 2) ...
TGCGGCTGCAGCAAGAGGAACAGGCCCGGCGTCATGCCCAGCACCTGCGAGACCTCGGCCACGCTTTCGAACAGGTCATCCTTGGCGCCATAGGGAAGGCCCGCTGCGGCGTACTGCGGGTCCTCGGCGCCGCCGCCCACCTGGGTCAGGGAGTCGGCATCACGCCAGTCGACGATCGCGGCGGCCAGCTGTTCGGCCGGTGCGCGCTCGACCCCCACCGCCTGCACCAGGTTGGCCAGCAAGGGTGCATCGGCCTGGTTGAGGTCGACCTTGCCGGTCTCGTCCACCACCCGGACCTCCACCTCTGCGCCGGCGAAGCGCCACGGGTAGGCGCGTCCATCCGGCGCCCAGCGCGTGGCCGGGTCCGGATCGGCCACCCGGGTCAGCGCGTACTCGATCCCCGAACGTGCCGCTTCGCTGGCCTGCATGCCGGTGCCCAGTACCCGCCCCTGCAGCCATTCGATCCGCGCAGTCAGCGCGAAGGCGCCGACCAGCGCCGCCAGCAGGGCCACCAGCCACAACACCAGCAACAGCGCCGCGCCGCGGGGCCGGGTCATGGCAACGGCGCCATGTCGGTGGCAGCGCCGTCCCAGCCGCTGCCATGGGCCAGCGACACCACCAGCGGTGGCCAGGGTTGGCCACGCTGCGGAAACACTTCCACCTGCACCTGCAGCGGCAAGGCCTCGGCGGACGGCCAGCGGTCACGCCACGGGCCCAGGCGACCCTCCTCGTCCAGGCCGCGGTAGTGGAAGCGCACCGCCTGCAGGTCACGCGCCAGCGGCTCGGGCAGCGCCGCACCCGGTTCGCCGATACTGCGCCCCGCCTGGACCATGTCGAAGGCAACGTCGAGCCGGGTACCGCCCGCCGCGACCGAGAGGTCGTGCAGGTAGGGGCCACCACGACCCAGGTAATCGGGCAGGTCGGCGACGAAGCGCATGCGCTGCGGCTCGCCCAGGAACCGGTACTGGCGCAGGCTGCGCGGGTCGGTGGCGAAGGCGATCGGCTGGGCCGCGCCGATGCGCCGGCGCAGGAAGCCGTCCACCGCGCGCATGCCCTCGTTGCGCGCCGAGATCGATTCGCCACGCTGGACCATGGCGGTGGCCGCACGCAAGGTGGCGAAGGCCAGCGCCAGTCCGGCAGCCAGCAGCGAAACGGCCAGCAGCACCTCGATAAGGCTGAAGCCGTGCGCGCGCCGCTGGCTCACCGGATGGCCGCCGATTCGGGAGCGGGCAAGGCCAGGCGCAGGGTCCGCCAGCGCAGGCGCTCGGCCGGACCCTCGCCCCACCACACCAGCAGGTCCAGCTGCAGCAGGCGCGGTGCCTGCGGCTGCGGTGGCCGGGCTGGCAGCAGCGGATCGACATACGGCGACACGTCCAGCTGCCACTGGTAGGTGCCGGCGCCGAACACGCCCTCGCGCCGGCCCGGGCGCAGCGGTTCGACCACGCCCACCTGGGCCAGCAGCGACTGCGCGTGCAGGGCCGCGTTGGAGGTGTAATCCGCATGCCGGACCTGGCGCGCAGCGCCTGACAGCGAGCCGAGCAGCAGGGTCAGGGCCAGCGCCAGCAGGGCAAAGGCAATCATCACCTCGATCAGGGTGAAGCCGGCCTGATGCCCGGTCCGCGCGCGGTTCACGGTGCGGTCGCCGCCGCGCCCACGCGTGCCAGGCGCACCTCGCCGGTCACCCACGACACGTCGACGCGCCAGACCGCATCGCGCGCCTGCAACTGCACCCGGCCACCGGTGGATCCGCCGTCGGGGAAGAACACGATGCCACCCTGCGCCTGCCTCAACTGGGCCTGGCGCGCGCCGGTGAACGACACGTCCAGCGAGTCCGGGACGCTGCCGTGCCTGTCACTGGAGGTCTCCCAGCGCCGCGTGACCGGGTCGATCAAAAAGCGTTGTTCATGCCCGGTGGCCAGCGCCAACGCGCGCACGTGGCGCAGCTGCGAGGCGATCTCCTTGGCGCTGGCACGCAAGCGCATGCCCTCCAGTCCGCCGCCCAGTGACACTGCGGTGAGTGTGCTGACCAGCGCGATCAAGCCGACCACCAGCAACATTTCCAGCAGGGTCACGCCGGCAGCGCGATGGCGCGGCGTTTGCGCAGACGTGCAAGGGCGGTGCGGCATGGCGGTTACTCGAAGCGGATGTCCGCGTCGACGCTTTCGCCACCGGCCTGGCCGTCACGTCCCGGACTGACCAGGTCGAACGCCTGGGCCTGCCCGGGCACGGCGTACTGGATCTCATGGCCCCAGGGATCACGCAGTTCGGCCGGCTTGGCATACGGCCCCAGCCAGCCACTGACATTGCCCGGCTGGGTGACCAGGTCATCCAGGCGCGCGGGAAGCGAACCGGTGTCCAACTGGTAGTTCTCCACCTTGCCGGCCAGGGTCTGGATCTGCGCGCGCGCCAGGGTCGCCTTGCCGCGGTCCTGGCCGCCCAGCACGCGGGTGCCGACGAATGTCACCACCGCGCCGATCAGCACGATCACGATGATGATCTCCAGCAGGCTCATGCCGGCCTGGCGCGAAAAGCCGGGGCTGCGCTGGCGCTGGCGTGGACGGCGAAGTGGCATCACGTTGTTCCTCGGCAGGTGGCAGCCGCCAGTCTGGACGCAAGTGTCTGAATGCACCACTGATCCGCCCTCGTCGGAGTGGATCATGGCCGCGATGCCATTCGCGCCCGCATTCCGACGGCGCTCGGCACACCTGTCAAGCGCCGCCGTCGCAGTTCGCGCATCAGCCGATCGCGTTGGTCAGGTCGTACAGCGGCACCAGCACGCCGATGATCACCAGGCCCACCATCAGTGCCAGCACCAGGGTCACCACCGGCACCAGTGCGGCCAGCATCCGGTCCAGTGCCTGGGTGGTTTCCAGTTCGAAGGTGTCGGCGGTCTTGAACAGCATCGTCTCCAGCGCGCCGGATTCCTCGCCCACCTGGATCATCTGCACGGCCAGGCGCGGGAACCGCCTGGAGCGCCCCAGCGATACCGACAGGCCGTGTCCGTTGCGCACCTGGTCGGTGGCCGCATCCACGTCCGCCGCCAGCGCGCGGTTGCCCAGCACGTTGCGCGAGATGCCCAGCGCGCCCAGCAGCGGCACGCCGTTGCGCAGCAGGGTGGCCAGGGTGCGCGCCAGGCGCGCGGTCTCCAGACGTGCCACCAGCGGCCCGACCAGGCGCTGGCGCAGCAGCCACTCATCAAAGGCGGCGCGGAACGCCGGTTGGCGCCGCTTGCGGTCCAGCCACCACAGCGCCAGTGCCGGCACCGCCACCAGCAACAGCCACCAGTCGCGCACCAGCAGGCCCACCGCCAGCACCGCGCGGGTGAACCAGGGCAGCACCACGTCCAGGCTTTCTAACATCAGTGCGAACTGCGGTACCACGTAGCCCAGCAGGAACAGCATCGCCAGCCCCACCACCACCACCAGGATGGCGGGGTAGATCATCGCGTTGACCACACGGCCTCGCAGCGCGCTGCTGCGCTCCAGGTAGTCGGCCAGGCGCTGCAGGGTTTCATGCAGGCTGCCGCCGGCCTCGCCGGCCTTCACCATGTTCACGTACAGACGCGAGAACACGCCGTGCTGGCGCTCCAGCGCGGTCGACAGCGGCACGCCGCCGCGCACCGTGTCGCGGATGTCGGCCAGGGTGCGCCGCGCCTTTTCGTCCTCGGGCAGTTCCAGCAGGATGGTCAGCGCCCGGTCCAGCGGCTGGCCGGCACCCAGCAAGGTGGCCAGCTGCTGGGTGAACTGGACCAGCCGTTCTCCACCCAGTGCATTGGACTGGAACAGCGCACGCAGGCTGCGCGGCTCCCCACCCTCGCTGGCCAGGCGCGCTTCCACCGGCAAGTGGCCCTGTTCCTGCAGTCGCGCCACCACCTCGGCCTCGCCGATCGCCTCCATCTGGCCATCCAGCATTTCGCCGCGGGTGTTGAGGGCTTTGTAGCGGTAGAGGGGCATCGATTGCCTGCACGCGCGCCTGGCGGGGCTTGCACGTTACCGCAGTGCAGGGGCTTCCTGCTGCAGCTTCGGTCACGCCACGCAATTCGAAAGCGACTGCGCTCGACCACGGGCCAATGAACCGAGGATCTGCCTGCAGAAGGAGCCGTGCAACTGAGGGGCCCCGTGGTGGCCGGCAGGCCTTCGCGGCAAATGTCCCCCGGCATCCGCGTGCGCGGATGCCTCCTCCTTTATTTCGCCGCGAAGGCCTGCCGGCCACCACGGGGCTCGGCTTGCGGGGTGCGCGTAGCGGGCGTCATGCGCGAAGTGCGGCGCTCTGCTTCTGGACCACCCGTATCCACCACACCGGGTGCCGATGCCCTTGAGTGCGAAATAAAGGAGGAGGTGATGGCCGCAGGCCATCACCGGAGGACATTCGCATTCAAGGGCATCGGCACCCGCGCGCCACCACCGTTATATCAGCGCCGTTCCTACCCTCAATTCGGAGAACAACCTTTTCCTGCCTCTACCTACTTTTCGCTCCAACCAGCCTCAAGCGTCCTCGGTCACCCGCAGCACTTCCTCGATGGTGGTCTGGCCGTCCAGGGCCTTGAGGATGCCGTCCTCGTACATGGTGCGCATGCCGGCCTCGCGGGCCAGTTGCTCCAGCTCGCCCATGCCGGCGTGGCGCATCACCGCGCGGCGCAGGGCATCGTCCATCACCAGGAACTCCATGATGGTGGTGCGGCCCAGGTAGCCGGTGGGCGACAGCGGTGACGGCCGCGGGCGATACAGGAAGATCCCGCCTTCGGGCTGGTGCCGGCGCAGCGAGAACTTCTCGATCTCCTCCGGCGAGGCCGCATAGCGCTCGGCATGCTCGGGCTCCAGCCGGCGCACCAGGCGCTGGGCCAGGATGCCGTTGATGGTGGAGGTCAGCAGGTAGTCCTCCACGCCCATGTCGAGCATGCGGGTGATGCCGCCGGCGGCGTTGTTGGTGTGCAGGGTGGACAGCACCAGGTGGCCTGTGAGCGCGGACTGGATGGCGATGCGCGCGGTTTCCAGGTCGCGCATCTCGCCGATCATGATGATGTCCGGGTCCTGGCGCACGATGCTGCGCAGTGCGTTGGCGAAATCCAGCCCGATCTGCGGCTTGGCCTGGATCTGGTTGATGCCCTCGATCTGGTACTCGACCGGATCCTCCACCGTGATGATCTTGACGTTGGCGGTGTTGAGCTTGGACAGCGCCGTGTACAGCGTGGTGGTCTTGCCCGAACCAGTGGGCCCGGTGACCAGCAGGATGCCATGCGGCTGCTCCAGCACCTTCTGGAACTGCGGCAGGAAATGGTCGGTGAAGCCGAGCCTGTGGAAATCGAACACCACCGTCTCGCGGTCCAGCAGGCGCATCACCACCGACTCGCCGTGCGCGGTGGGCACCGTGCTGACGCGCAGGTCCAGCTGCTTGCCCTGCACCCGCAGCATGATGCGGCCGTCCTGCGGCAGGCGACGCTCGGCGATGTTGAGCTTGGCCATGATCTTGATGCGGCTGACCACCGCGGCGGTCAGGTTGGACGGCGGGCTCTCGCCCTCCTCCAGCACCCCGTCCACGCGGTAGCGCACCTTCAGGCGGGTCTCGAATGGTTCGATGTGGATGTCCGAGGCGCGCAGCTCGACCGCGCGCTGGATCACCAGGTTGACCAGGCGGATAACCGGCGCCTCGGAGGCCAGGTCGCGCAGGTGTTCAACGTCGTCCACCTCGACCGCGCCGTCGCCATCGCCGTCGGCAGTCTCCACGATCGCGCCCATCGCGCTGCGGCCCTGGCCGTGCCAGCGCTCGATCAGCTCGCCGATCTCCGAGCGCAGCCCCACCCACGGGCGCACGCCCATGCCGGTGGCCAGCTGCACCGCCTCGAGCGCGTAGCCGTTGAACGGGTCGGCCATCCACAGGTCCAGGCGGCCATCGCCCTGGCCCAGCACGCACACATGGAACTGCTTGAGGAAGCGCGGCGACAGGGCTTGCGTCTCGGCCAGTTCGGGCGCGCTTTCGGGCACCTCGCGCAGGGCCAGCAAGGGCATGCCCAGCACCTCGGCGCAGCTTTCGGCATGGTCGCGCTCGGACACCAGGCCCAGGCGGGCCAGCAGGTCCAGCAGGCCGCCGCCAGTCTCTTCCTGCAGCCGCCGCGCGCGCACCAGGTCGCCTTCACGCAAGCGTGAGCGCGCCAGCAGAGCCGCAACCACGGCCTCTTCGCCTTCCAGCACGGGCTCGGATGCGTTGGGCGATGCGGTTTCGACGCTTGCGTTCAAGCCCTGCTCCAGCGGGTATCGATGGCCACCTTATCAGCCAGGCGCCGGTTTCGAAGGTGATCGGGCGCGCGATGCGGGTATCCTGCCTGTGCATCCGCCGAAACCCCCGACTGAGGCACTTCATGACCAACTACCGCGCGTGGGCCGCCACGGAGTCGGGCGCTGCCCTGGAGGCCTTCGAATTCGACCCGGGCCCGCTGAGCGCGGAAGAAGTCGAGATCACGGTCGAACACTGCGGCATCTGCCACTCCGACCTGTCGATGCTGGACAACGAATGGGGCTTCACCCAGTACCCGTTCGTGCCCGGCCATGAGGCGGTGGGCCGGGTCACCGCGCTGGGTCCCAATGCCAAGGGTGTCGCGATGGGCCAGCGCGTCGGCCTGGGCTGGAACGCACACAGCTGCCTGCACTGCGACCCGTGCCTGGCGGGCAACCAGCACCTGTGCCGCGAACTGCAGCCGACCCTCGCCGGCCGCCACGGCGCGTTCGCCGACAGGGTGCGGGCGCACTGGGTCTGGGTGATGCCGCTTCCGGATGGCCTGGATGCGAAAGAAAGCGGCCCGCTGCTGTGCGGCGGCATCACCGTGTTCGCGCCGCTGGTGGAGCTGGGCATTTCGCCCACCGCGCGGGTCGGTGTGGTCGGTATCGGCGGCCTGGGTCACATGGCGCTGAAGTTCTGCCGGGCCTGGGGCTGCGAGGTCACTGCGTTCACGTCGAGCGCATCGAAAGAGGAAGAGGCGCGCGCCTTCGGGGCCCATCACGTGGTCGCCACCGGCGACGCCGAGGCGCTGGAGAAACTGGCCGGCACCTTCGACCTGATCATCGACACCGTGAACGTGCCGCTGGACTGGAACGGCCTGCTCGCCGCGCTGGCGCCCAAGGGCCGGCTGCACGTGGTCGGCGCGGTGCTCGAGCCGATCCCGGTGCCGGCGTTCTCGCTGATCATGGGGCAGAAGTCGCTGTCCGGATCACCGACCGGGTCGCGTGGCGTGCTCGACGCGATGCTGGGATTCGCCGCCCGCCACGGCCTCGCGCCCAAGACCGAACACTTCCCGATGAGCCGCGCCAATGATGCGCTGGACCACCTGCGCGCCGGCAAGGCGCGCTACCGCATCGTGCTGGACGCCGACTTCAGCTGGTTTCGATAACTGCCGGCTCTCGGACCGGTGATCCTCGCGGGGACGCTCGGCGTCCATATGACCCGGTAGCTCGCGGGTGTCGATGCCCTTGAATGCGAATGTCCCCCGGCGACGGCCTGCGGCCATCGCCTCCTCCTTTATTTCGCACTCAAGCGCATCGACACCCGCCGGGGTGGAGTATGGGTGGTCCAGGGAGCAAAGCCCGCGACTTCACGCATGGCTCCCCGTACGCCCACCGCAAGCCGTGCCCCGTGGTGGACGGCAGGCCTTCGCGGTGAAGTAAAGGAGGAGGCCTCCGCCGCCAGGCGGAGGCCGGGGGACATTCACCGCGAAGGCCTGCCGGCCACCACGGGGCCCCTCAGCTCAAGGCGAGCTGAAACGAAGAAGCGCTCGTTCTCTTCAACCCACCCAGGTGCGCGCGTTGTGGAACAGGCGCATCCACGGCGAGGCATCCGGCCACTCGCGCGGGTGCCAGCTCAGGTTGACGCTGCGCAGGGTGCGCTCGGGGTGCGGCATCAGGATGGTGGCGCGGCCGTCTTCGCTGGTCAGGCCGGTGACGCCCTGCGGCGAGCCGTTGGGGTTGGCCGGGTATTGGCTGGCCGCGCTGCCATCGGCGTGGACGAAGCGCAGCGCGGTGAGCGCGCGCTCCAGGCTGGCTTGCGATTCGAACTCGGCCCGGCCCTCGCCATGCGAGACCACGATCGGCAGGCGCGAACCCTGCATCCCGGCCAACAACACCGAGGGCGAGTCAACCACTTCCACCAACGCCATGCGCGCCTCGAACTGCTCGCTGCGGTTGCGCAGAAAGCGCGGCCAGTGCGCGCTTCCTGGGATGATCGGCTTGAGCTGGCTGAGCATCTGGCAGCCGTTGCACACGCCCAGGCTGAAGCTGTCCTCGCGCGCGAAAAACGCGGCGAAGGCGTCGCGTAGTTGCGCGTGCTCCAGGATCGAAGTGGCCCAGCCGCGGCCCGCGCCGAGCACGTCGCCGTAGCTGAAGCCCCCGCACGCGGCCAGGCCCTTGAAGCCGTCCAGCGCGATGCGGCCGGCCAGCAGGTCGCTCATGTGCACGTCGATGGCCTCGAAACCGGCGCGATCGAACGCGGCCGCCATTTCCACCTGCCCATTGACGCCCTGCTCGCGCAGGATCGCCACCCGCGGCCGCGCGCCGCCGACCATGGCCGGCGCATGCCCGGGTTGCGATGGATCGAAGCCAAGGCGTGGCGCCAAGCCGGCGCCGGCGAAGTCGCGGCGGCTGTCGCGCTCTTCGTCGGCGCATTCGGGGTTGTCGCGCTGGCGCTGCAGGGCGTGGGTCACCGACCACCAGGCATCGAACAGCTCCTCCCAGCGCCACTCGGCCAGCAGATCGTCGTGGTGGCGGATGCGCACGCGTGGCCGGTTGCTGGGCCGTGCGATGCGCTGGGCGCACTCGGTCAGCGCATGGCGCTCGACCAGGTCGGCGAACGCGGCGCGATCCTCGCAGTCGATCTGCACCACCGCGCCCAGTTCCTCGCAGAACAGGGTGCGGAACGGGTCGCCGCCCCAGTTCTGCAGCTGCACCTCCAGCCCGCGGTGCGAGGCGAACGCCATCTCGCACAGGGCGGCGAAGGCGCCACCGTCGCTGCGGTCGTGGTAGGCCAGCAACAGGCCGGCCTCGCGCGCCTCGCGGATCAGTTCGAAGAAATCGCGCAGGCGTTTCGGATCGTCCAGGTCAGGTACCGCGCCGCCGAACGCCGGCACGCCATCGACCGCGCCTGCTTGCGGATGGCACTGGGCCAGCACCGAACCGCCCAGGCGCTGGCGGCCGGCACCCAGGCCGATCAGCCACAACTCGGTGTTGTCGCCCGCATCCAGCAGCGGGGTGAGTTGCGGGTGCACGTCGCGCACCGGCGCGAACGCCGACACCACCAGCGACACCGGTGAAACCGAGCGCCTGGTCGAGCCATCGGCCGCCTGCCATTGGGCCTGCATCGACAGCGAGTCCTTGCCCACCGGGATGCTCAGCTCGATCTCAGGACACAGCTCCAGCCCGACGGCCTTGACCGCATCGAACAGCAACGCATCCTCGCCATCGAAGTTGGCGGCCGCCATCCAGTTGGCCGACAGCTTGACCCGCTGCAACGACTCCACCGGCGCGGCGCACAGATTGGTGATCGCCTCGCCTACCGCCATGCGCGCGGCCGCGGCCGGGTCCAGCAGCGCCAGCGGGGTACGCTCGCCGATGGCCATGGCTTCGCCGGCATCGCCTTCGAACCCGGACAGGGTGATGGCGCAGTCGGCCAGCGGCAACTGCCAGGGACCGATCATCTGGTCGCGCGCAGTAAGGCCGCCAACGCTGCGGTCACCGATGGTCACCAGGAAATTCTTGGCCGCCACGGAAGGATGCGCCAGCACGCGCAGCGCGGCCTGGTGCAGGTCCAGGCCGGCAGTGTCCAGCGGCGGCCACGGCGGCGGCGCGGGGCGGCGGGTGTCGCGGTGCATCTTGGGCGCCTTGCCGAACAGCACGTCCATGGGCAGGTCGATGGCAGGCGGATGGGCGTGGCCACCATCACCGCCTGCAGCACGCGATTGTTCCACCCCCGCCACGCTGTCGATGGTCGCCCCATAGCCCACCACCAGGCGCTCATTGGCGGTGGCCACGCCCACGGCCGCGAACGGGCAGCGCTCGCGCGCACAGATTGCGGCGAACTCCTGCAGCCGCGCCTGCTGCACGCCCAGCACGTATCGTTCCTGCGACTCGTTGCACCACAGCTGCATGGGCGAGAGCGAGGGATCGTCGCTGGGCACCTTGTCCAGGTCGATCACCCCGCCCACGCCCGAGTCGTGCAGCAGCTCCGGGATTGCATTGGACAGGCCGCCGGCGCCGACGTCATGGAACCAGCGGATCGGGTTGTCCTGGCCCATGCCCACGCAGCGGTCGATCACTTCCTGGCAGCGCCGCTCCATTTCCGGGTTGTCGCGCTGCACGCTGGCGAAATCCAGGTCCTGGGCACTGTCGCCGGAGGCCACTGAACTGGCCGCGCCGCCGCCCAGGCCGATCAGCATCGCCGGGCCGCCCAGCACGATCACCGCATCGCCGGGCTGCAGTTTCAGCTTGTCCACCTGGATGCGGTCGATCGCGCCCAGGCCACCGGCCAGCATGATCGGCTTGTCGTAGGCGCGCACCAGGCCCGGACCCTGGACCAGCTCGAAGCTGCGGAAATAACCGGCCAGGTTGGGGCGGCCGAACTCGTTGTTGAACGCCGCCGCGCCGAGCGGGCCATCCAGCATGATTTCCAGGGCCGGGGCCATGCGCGGATTGAGTTCGCGGGTGGGTTCCCAGTCCTGCGGCAGCGTGGGTATGCGCAGGTGCGACACGCTGAAACCGGCCAGGCCGGCCTTGGGCTTGCCGCCGCGTCCGGTCGCGCCCTCGTCGCGGATCTCGCCGCCGGCGCCGGTACTGGCCCCCGGGAACGGTGCGATCGCGGTGGGATGGTTGTGGGTCTCGACCTTGATGCAGAACGCCGAGTCCACCACCGCCTCGCTGCGGTAGCTGCCATCGGCGCCGGGACGGAAGCGCGCGGCGGGATAACCCTCCACCACCGCGGCGTTGTCGCTGTAGGCCGACAGGGTGTGCTGCGGGGTCTGCGCGTGGGTGTGCCTGATCATCCCGAACAGGGATTGCGCGCGACCGCCGGTCAGCATGTCCTTGCCGTCGATGGTCCACGAGGCGTTGAAGATCTTGTGCCGGCAATGTTCGGAATTGGCCTGCGCGAACATCATCAGTTCGATGTCGGACGGGTCGCGGCCCAGCTCGCCGTAGCGCTGGCGCAGGTACTCGATCTCGTCGTCGGCCAGGGCCAGGCCGAGCTGCGCGTTGGCCTGTTCCAGCCGGTCCAGGGCGATGCGCTGCAGCTGTCCGCGTGGCGGCGGCTGGAACAGCGCGGCGGCATCGTCCACCTTGTCCAGCAGGGTCTGGGTCATCGGGTCGTGCAGGCGCTGGCGCAATGCGGCCAGGTTGGCCTCAGCCGCAAGGTCTCCGCCAACCAGGTCCACGCGCGTGCCGCGCTCCACCCGTCGCACCGGCAGGCCGGCGCCGCGCAGCAGTTCGGTGGCCTTGCTGGCCCAGGGCGAGAGCGTGCCCAGGCGCGGGATCACGAAGCGCGAGCGCGTGCCGGGTTCCGGTGCCGACTCCGCGTCGCTGGCCTGAAGGATGCGCGCCAGCGTCGCCATGTCCACGGACTGGCCGGGCTCGACGTCGACGAAGTACAGGTGCCAGGTGCCGGCGATGCGCACGGCCGGATCGATCGACTGCAGGCTGGATTCAAGCCGCGCGCGGCGGAACTGCGACAGGGCCGGCTGGCCCTCGAGGACGATCATGTCCGGCAAACCACGGGGAACGGGACCTGCCATTGTAGCGAAGCCGGCACCGGGCCGGTTTGGGCATTGGCTCCGGCGGGCGCTACGGCTGGCCCGCAGCGTTGCCGCCGGCCTTGGCCGCCAGGCCATCCAGCGCCTCGCGCAGCTGCGCCGGGGGGACGTAGCCACCCAGCTGGATGCCGTTGGGCGCAAAGATCGCCGGGGTGCCGGTCACACCCAGGCGCAGGCCCAGGTTGTACTGCATGTCGACGCTGCTGGTGCAGGTGCGCGGCACCACCGGCTTGCCTTCCTTCGCCTCGGTGATCGCGCGGCGCCGATCCGGTGCGCACCACACCGAGATCATGTCGGTGTGGTCCTGGCTGCCCGGGCCCATGCGCGGGAAGGCCAGGTATTCCACCGCGATGCCCAGGCGGTTGTACTCGGCGATTTCGCCATGCATCTTGCGACAGTAGCCGCACTCGATGTCAGTGAACACACTGATGGTGTAGTCCGGGTTGGGCGGCGCGAACACGATGCGCTGGCTCTTTTCAGCGCTGCCCAGCAGCTGTTGGCGGTAGGTGGACAGGGCGCCGCTGGACTGGGTGAGTTCCTGCTGGGTGGCGATGTCCACCACCGTGCCCTGCACCAGGAAGCGGCCATCGTCGCTGATGTAGACCAGCTGGCCACCGACGATCACCTCGCGGAAGCCCGGCAGCGGCGCCTCACCCACGTAGTCCACGGTGAGCTGCGGGTTGAGCTGCTGCACCGCCTGGCGGGCGCGGCCGTCGGGTGTGTCGGCGGTTGCAGCGCGGGTGACGGGCGCTGCGCCGGTCGCGCCTGGCGCCGGCGCAGCCGGCGCAGCCGGCGCAGCCGCCTGGCTCGAGTCGTCGCCCGGCTGGGGCGACTGGGCGCAGGCGGTCAGGCTGGCGGTGGCCAGCGCGGTGGCGATGCAGAGCACGAGCTTCATGGGGGGCGATTCTCTGGATGCGGCCGTGGTGCGACCCCGAGGATCGGGCGCTGGCGGCGAGGCCCGGGATTTTCGCACACCGCGCGGCGGCCGCCGGGCCGCAGCCCGCGCTTCGTTCAGGCCTCAGCCGCGTGGATGGTGCTTGCCGTGCAGCTTCTGCAGGTGTTCGCGCGCCACCAGGGTGTAGATCTGGGTGGTGGACAGCGAACTGTGGCCCAGCAGCATCTGCAGCGCGCGCAGGTCCGCGCCGTGGTTGAGCAGGTGGGTGGCGAAGCTGTGGCGCAGGCCGTGCGGGCTGACCTTGCGCGGGTCGATCCCGGCCAGCACGGCATAGTGCTTGACCAGCACCCAGAACCACTGCCGGCTGAGCGCCTGCCCTCCACTAGCCACGAACAGCACCGGCGAAGCCTGGCGCCCTGCCAATCCCGGCCGGGCCCGCGCCAGGTACTGCTCCAGCCAATGCTGCGACTCCTCGCCCAACGGCACCAGCCGCTCCTTGCTGCCCTTGCCGGTCACCCGCAGCACCCCCTGGCGCAGGTTGACCGCGGTGGAAGGCAGGCCCACCAGCTCGCTGACCCGCAGCCCCGCCGCGTACATCAGCTCCAGCATGGCCCGGTCGCGCAGGCCGCTGGACTCTTCCACGTCTGGCGCGGCCAGCAGCGCTTCGACCTGGCTCTCGGCCAGCGCCTTGGGCAGCGAGCGCGGCAGCTTCGGCGGCTGCAGCAAGGCGGTTGGATCGTCCGGGCGGGCGCCGCGCCGCACCAGATGCGCATGGAAGGCGCGCAGCGAGGACAGCAGTCGCGCGTTGCTGCGCGGCGAATAGCCGGCATGGGTGCGCCAGGCCAGGTAGTCGAACAGTCCGGCGCGGTCGATCCCGGCCAGACCACCGCCGCGGCCCTCGCGCCAGCGCGCCAGCCCCTCCAGGTCGCGCCGGTAGCCCTCCAGGGTGGCCTGGGCCAAACCGTTCTCCGACCAGATCGCATCCAGGAAGCTGGCGATGTCGCGCGCATCGGCATCTTGCAGCGGCGGCAGCTGCATGGCGCGGGTACGGCGCTCGGCGGGCGTGGCGGAACTCATGCGGCAGCTTAGCGGTTGGCGTCGAAGCAGGCGGCGCGCGCACCACGCCAGTGACCTCGTAGCTGCCGGTATCCTTGTGGCGATGGATGCTCCCTCTCCGGCCCCCGCCGCCACTCCCCGCCCCCGCGCCCTGATCGGCTGGCGCCTGCTGGCGCTGTTCTACGACCTGTGGCCGGCCATGGCCCTGTGGTTCCTGCTGGCCGCATTGTTCGCCCTGGGCCACACCCTGGCCGGGAACGACGCGCGCGAAAACATCGCCCCCTTCAGCGCACTGCAAGCGATCCTGTGGCTGAGCTGCTGGCTGGTTACCGGGGCCTACGCCATGGCCAGCTGGCGCCGGGCTGGCCAGACCCTGGGCATGCGTCCCTGGCGGCTGCGGTTGGTGGCCGTGGATGAAAGCCGGCCCCGCTGGCGCGCGCTGGCATTGCGCTATCTGGTGGGCACGCTATCGCTGCTGCTGGGCGGGCTTGGATTCTGGTGGGCGTGGCTGGATCGCGAGCGGCTGACCTGGCATGACCGTGCGAGTGGGACACGAATGGTGAGGGTGGCAAAAGAAACCTGATCCGGCTTAAGGCATGGCTTGCCCGGCCAGACTATGCCGCCAGCCGAGCTCTGGTCCGGAGGGCACAAACCGGAATCCTGCCGCGCTTCGACTTGTGTCAGCATGCCCACCCATGATCGACGTCGTCGTGCTGTTCTTCGCGCTGGGGGTGTTCGCCCGGCTGGTCAAAAGCGACCTGCGCCTGCCCGAGGCCCTGTACGAAACGCTGTCGATCTACCTGCTGCTGGCCATCGGCCTCAAGGGCGGCATCGAACTCAGCAGCCAGCCCCTGCTGGCGCTGGCGCCACAGGTCGGCGCCACCATGGCGCTGGGTTTCGTGATCCCGTTCGTCCTGTTTCCGCTGCTGCGGGTGCTGCGCCTGAGCGGCGTCGACAGCGCAGCGGTCGGCGCCCACTACGGTTCGGTCAGCGTGGTGACCTTCGCCGTGGCCACCACCGCCCTGGCGCGCCAGCAGATTCCGTTCGAGTCGCACGCGGCGCTGTGGGTGGCGGTGATGGAAGCGCCCGGACTGGTCGCCGGCATCCTGCTGGCGCGCTGGGCGCAGCGCGGTGCGGCGGCCGGTGCAGTCACGCGCTGGGGCACGCTGGCCCACGATGTCCTGTTCGGAAAGAGCGTGCTGCTGCTGCTGGGTGGGCTGCTGATCGGCGCGATCGCCGGCGCCGAGGGTGCGGCCCCGATCCGCGCGGTGTTCATCGATCCGTTCAAGGGCGTGCTTGCGCTGTTCCTGCTCGAGCTGGGCCTGGTGGCGGGCGCGCGACTGGGTGAGGTGCGGCGGTTTGGCGTGGCCGTGCTGGTCATCGGCATCGGCGTGCCGCCGGTGCTGGCCGTGGCCGGTGCGCTGGTCGGCGTCGCGCTCGGCCTGTCGACCGGCGGCGTGGCGATAGTGGCCACCCTGGCGGCCAGTGCCAGCTACATCGCCGCGCCCACCGCGATGCGCATCGCGGTGCCCGACGCCAACGCCGCGCTGTCGATCACCGTTGCATTGGCGATCACCTTTCCGTTCAACCTGGTGATCGGCATTCCGCTCTACATCCGCATGGCACAGGCGCTGACATGACCAAGTATCCGAAGAAGCTGTTGGTGATCATCACCGAGGCCGCACTGGAGCGGGAACTGGTGCGCGGAGTGAAGAAGCTGGGCGCGCACGGCTACACCGTGCATGACGTGCGCGGCGGCGGCAGCACCGGCGAGCGCGAAGGCGCCTGGGAGGCCGACCGCACCATCGAGATGAAGATCATCTGCGACGCCGACGTCGCCGACCGCATCGCCCAGCACGTGCTGGCCATGCACGGCAGCAACTTCGGGCTGACGCTGTTCTTCGCGGATGTATCGGTGTTGCGGATGGGCAAGTATTGAGCCGGCAACGCTGCTAACTGCTCCGCCTTCGGAACAGGAAGAACGATATCGTCAGCATCACTACCGGGGGCAGCAGGTACGCCAGGCGGTAATCGAAGTTGAACGCGCCGGCGAGGCGCCCGAACTGCAGTTGCAGCAGCCAGAATCCCAGCGCGAACACCACGCCCAGGAACAGCTGTCGGCCAAGGCCTCCGGTGCGCAGGCTGCCGAAGGCGAAGGGGATGGCGGCCAGGCACAGGGCCAGCACGTTGAGCGGGTAGAACCAGCGCCCCCAGTAGATCTCCTCGAACTCGCGCGCATCCAGGCCGTTGCGCTGGCGGTAGTCGATGCTGCGGGCGAGGTCGCGCATGCCCATGTAGCGCGGGCGCGCGATGGTGTTGGCCAGCGCGGCGGCGTCGAGCTGCGATTCCCAGCGCATGCCCGACAACTGCTCCTGGCTGACCGAGCGTTCGTGGAAGGTGGTGCGGGTGACATTCTTCAGCACCCACTCGCCTTCCAGGTGCTCGGCAGTGGCGGCGTGGGCGATCGAGGCCAGGCGGCCTGCATCGTCCAGTTCGTACAGGCGCACATCGCGCAGCTGCAGCCACCGGCGCGCGCCCTCGATGCGCTCCTCGCCGCTGCCGGCGTTGAGGAAGGTATTGCCCTCGCGCGCCCACAGGCCGGAATAGCGGGCCACCGCCAGGTCGTTGGTGATGGCCGAGGTGCGCACGCTGTCGCCGCGGGTCTGGCCCCACGCGCCCAGGGTTTCCATCCCGCCCACCATCAGCGTGGTGAGCAGGGCCAGGGTCACGCCCACCGAAAGGCTCAGGCGCCGTCGCGACAGGCCCAGCGCGCGCAGTGCGATCAACTCCGAACTCACCGCCAGCTGGCCCAGGCCCATCAGCGAGCCGATCACCGCGGCGGTGGGGAACATGGTATAGGCGCGTCGTGGCAGGGTGTAGGCGATATAGGCCACCGCGTGGCCGAAGCTGTAGCCGCCCTTGCCCAGGTCGTTGAGTTCGGCGGCCATGGCGTTGAGTGCGTCCAGCCCCACCAGCACCGTC
>Ga0335395_10001168_pt1 | contig 16708 bp, 16 predicted proteins | sample MAT02_FD_205744 | JGI IMG/M metagenome (GOLD analysis project Ga0335395, IMG submission 205744) | Freshwater microbial communities from Lake Fryxell liftoff mats and glacier meltwater in Antarctica - MAT-02 (spades assembly) (version 2) ...
AAGGCCTTGCGCCCCTACGATCCAAAAATAGACCACCCAACTTCCCTATGCAATATCGTAGATTTGGCCGGACAGAATTACAGATGCCTGTATTTTCCTGTGGAGGGATGAGGTATCAATACAAATGGCAGGATATGCCAGCAGCAGATATTCCCCCAGAGAATCAGGCAAACCTTGAAGCAACCATTAAAAGAGCCTTAGAATTAGGCATTAATCATATTGAAACTGCTAGGGGTTACGGCACTTCGGAAATGCAATTAGGGAAAATTCTCCCCCACCTGCCCCGGCAAGAAATAATTGTCCAAACTAAGATACCTCCTTTTCCTACTGCCGCAGAATTTCGGCAGGAATTTAATACTTCTCTTGGCTATCTCCAGCTTGATTATGTCGATCTGTTAGGCATCCACGGGATCAATAACCGGGAGTTGATAGAACAAACTCTCCGTCCCGGTGGCTGCTTAGATGAGGCAAAAAAACTCCAACAAGCAGGAAAGGTAAAATATATTGGCTTTTCGACCCATGCCCCCTTAGAGGTCATCTTAGAGGTAATTCAATCTAATCAGTTTGATTATATAAATCTCCACTGGTACTACATTAATCAGACTAATTGGCCGGCGATCGCCGCAGCGACCAAACTAGATATGGGAGTATTTATTATCAGCCCTTCTAACAAAGGCGGAATGCTCTACGACCCCTCCCCCAAGCTCAAGGAAATTTGTCAACCTCTTAGTCCCTTAATATTTAATGATTTATTTTGCCTCAGCCATCCTCAAGTCCATACTCTTAGTTTAGGCGCAGCTAGACCTGAGGACTTTGATGAGCATCTGCGTACCCTAGAATATCTAGACCAAGCACCAGAAATTTTGCCCCCAATCATGGCTAAATGGCAAGAAGTAGCTGTTGATAAGCTGGGCGAAAACTGGATCAAAACATGGCAAGTCGGTTTACCAAAAATAGAAGAAACTCCCGCAGGTGTTAATATTTCTATGATTCTTTGGTTAAGAAATCTAGCTCTTGCCTACGACATGTGGGAGTATGCAAAAATGCGCTACAATCTTTTAACTAATGGTGGTCACTGGTTTCCCGGTGGTAACGCTGCTCAGGTAAAGGAATTAGATTTACGGGATTGTCTATCTCGTAGCCCCCATGCCGATAAAATTCCGCAATTTCTGGCTGAAGCCCATAGTTTATTGGCTGGAGCCGCCGTAAAACGTCTTTCTCAAAGTTAGTATTTTCTAGTATTTTTTTTAGCCTAGAACAAAACCTATGATTGTTTGTCCTAATTGCAGCCATCCTAATCCAGAAGGTGCGACCCAGTGTGAAGCCTGCTTTACGCCTCTGCCTATAGCTACCAGTTGCCCTAATTGCGGCGCGGCGGTACAAACTGATGCTACTTTTTGTGGACAGTGCGGGTTTAATTTAAGATCTAGTGCTGAACTGGGGGGAGGCATACCTATACCCAACCTAGTTCCTGATGTTCCATCATTAATTACTCCTGATCCCCTAGTTTCCCTAGAGCCTGTAGCTGGTGTGCCTGAGATACCCCCAACTCCAGCAAATCTGCCAGATTCAGACTTAGAATCAGAACTCTCGACTGCTCCTATAATTCCCCTCCCACCTTTACCTGTTACTCCGGCAGCAACGACAAGTAATAAAACTCAGTTACAAATTCAGGCAGCAAGTCTACTCCATGTCCAGACAGGAACGAAGATTGATTTACCAAATCTAACGGTGATTCACCTAGGCAAGCCTAATGATCAAATTCCCCCTGATATAGATGTTTCTGGGTTTCCAGAGTCAGAGATTGTTTCCAGAGTTCATGCGGATATTCGGGTAGAGGCGGGAGTTTACTATCTGGAGGATATGGGTAGTTCTAATGGGACTTATGTTAACCATAATCCTTTATCTGCGGGGAATCGGCATCGATTGCGCCCCGGCGATCGCATCAGCCTAGGCAAAGGAGACAAAATAACTTTCTTATTTCAATTTTCCTAGAATATATGGGAAATATGCCTGAAAATCAATTTTTCTTAGATTTATTAGTCCTTAAATTAGAAAAATAGAACAAACAAGACCTTTAACATCTAAAATCAGTTTCTAGTAACTAACCGACTCCCGAATAGCAGACCATTGATTACCATCACTTTATTACATCCACTACAATCAGTTCCGGTTCAAAATTGGACTTTTGGACCCCAGTCAGTTATTCGGATTGGTCGCTCCACCGATAACGAAGTTATTCTCTACAGTGCCGTAGTGTCTCGTCATCATGTGGAATTGAGGTTTAATGGCTCTGAGTGGGAGATTATTAATTTGGGGGCAAATGGCACCTACATAGATGGTAAAAGGATTATCCAGATAGGCGTTGATGATGGCATGATCATTCGGCTGGCTAGTTCTGGACCGAAGATTCAAATTCGCCTTGGTGGTGGAGATGGGGTCATAAAAGCAAGTACCAGTCAGGAAAAGCGATCGCCTGTCTCAGCTATGAGTGACATAAATAAAGATACTTATATTGACGGACAAAAAATTGAGAATTAGAGGACTTCAGAGAAGCATTTAGATAGATCCTGATAAAAATAAGCAATTATAAATAAAAATAATCAACAAAAAAACTAGTCCTGCCCAGAGGCGAACTAGCAATTGACCTTAGAGAAATCTTGCACTGTTGGCAATTCATCGTCATCCCCCTCACTGTCTGAGCGTTGGTCAGATTTGTTTAGGGGATAGACTACTCATTACCTTGCTTTCATCCCGTCACTCACCTTGGTGGTAAAGTGCGGGGCTTCCCGCTATTTAGTAAATTTGATTAAAGACTCCTAATTTAGGGAGCAAAATAATCACGGTTTAGGGAATCTGCATCAGAGTCATCTTCTTGCCCATCTTCCCTCGGCGGCTTGCTAAATCGCCGATTTTTAGTAAAACGACCCAAATTCTTGCGCTTACGAAATTTCCGGGCGTAGGCTTGATTACGTTGCGCCTTTTCTTTCTTTAAATTACGGCGCTTTGCCATGTTAACCTCATTATAAAATACCTATAAAATTTACAGTCTGCTTTTCTAAGACTAAAAAACAGAACTTTTCTATTCTATCAGTGGTTTGTCAACTAATTATCGCTACTTACAAACTTTTCTGGGAAGCTAAAACCAGTCATACCTGAAAAATTATAAGTTTTCTAGATATTTCAATAAATCTGCCATTTCTTGAGAATTGGGCTGAAACTTGGGCATAGGTGGGGTGGCTCCACTAACTACCTGATGAATTAGTTGGGCTGTAGATTTGCGGCGAGAAACATTATATAAACTTGGCCCCACATTACCTTCAGCCTGCCACCCATGACAACCAGCGCAATTAATTTGAAACATATTATGCCCCCGCTGGATATCCCCAGTATTTGCCAAAACGCTCTGGATATAGGGATCAGAAGTTTCTAGCCAATAAATACCAAATAAGGTAATAGTCACCATGACACAGAACCCGAAGACTGCTACCAGCCATCTTTTGAAGTCTGGGGTAACTTGTTCGATCGGGTAGGGTATATCTTGAGGAGGCAGATTAATTTGGGAAAGGGTATTCTTAAGCAAAGTTATACCTAAAAACTTTTTTCATAAAATCAGTTATATCTTTCTAGGCTTTATTAATTTAGATATTTAGTTTTATTAACTTAAGTTTAATAGTTAATCTCTGCTTCGACAAGATTATCCCCAAATTCACATGCCCATGATGGCGTAACCGGCATCTACGTAGAGAACTTGTCCTGTAACCCCACTAGAAAGATCACTACAGAGGAAAGCTGTGGCATTGCCTACTTCTGTTTGAGTGACAGTCCTCCGCAGAGGGGCAGTTTCTTCTACGTGGTGGATCATATCGAGAATACCGCCGATCGCTGAAGAGGCTAAAGTCCGAATTGGCCCGGCAGAAATTGCATTAACTCGGATATTATCTTTCCCCATCTCCGCAGCTAGATAACGAACTGTCATTTCTAAACCAGCCTTAGCAATGCCCATCACATTGTAGTTCGGCACAACTCGCACGCCCCCAAGGTAGGTGAGGGTGACAATACTGCCGCCATTGGTCATTAGAGGCTTGGCAAAACCGGCCATCTGACTGAGGGAGTAAGTACTAATTTCTAGAGCTTGGCTAAATCCGGCCCGGGAGGTGTTACTAAAATCTCCAGTTAGTTCTTCTTTTCCTGCAAAGGCTAGACAATGAATCATAATATCTAAGCTGCCCCATTTTTCTTTGACTGTCTTAAAAGTTGCTTCTAATTGCTCATCATTCTGAACATTACAGGGAACAAATAAAGTCGGGCTTAGGGGTTCGGTGAGTTCCGCAATTTTGCGCTCGGCTTTGCCCTTCTCATCGGGTAGATAGGTAATACCAATTTCGGCTCCGGCAGCATGGAGTTGTTGGGCAATTCCCCACGCAATCGAGCGATTATTGGCAATACCAGTCACAAGGGCTTTTTTTCCAGTTAAATTCAACATAAGCTTTTAATAAAAATAAAAATTAATTAATTTCCCCCCTTAAAAAGGGGGGCAGGGGGGATCAAATCCCTAGGAGCCAAGAGGGATAAAACCTACTAATAATACAATTATTTAGGCTGGGTTAAAATTTCTGCTCCTGAGTTTGTCACCACGATCGTATGCTCAAACTGGGCTGAAAGTTTGCGATCCTTGGTTAAAGCAGTCCATTCATCCGCCTGCAATTCTACTTCCCAAGTCCCCTCATTGATCATAGGTTCGATCGTAAATACCATCCCCGGACGGAGTTTCTTTCCCTTACCCCGATCGCCATAGTGGGGAATCTGGGGCGGAGCATGAAAAATTCGATTAATCCCATGACCAACAAAATCCCGGACGACAGAAAACCCGTGGGGTTCAGCATATTCCTGAATCGCGGCCCCAATGTCACCAATCCTACCATTGGGTTTAACCGCAGCAATCCCCCGATACAAACATTCTTTAGTAACTTCGACTAGTTTCTTAGCCACTGGGGAAGGTGTACCCACAAAGAAAGTCCTAGAAGTATCGCCATGATAGCCATCTACGATTACGGTTACATCAATGTTGATAATATCTCCATCCCGGAGAATCTGCCGGGCATTGGGAATCCCATGACAAATTACTTCGTTGACGCTGGTACAGATAGATTTAGGAAAGGGAGTATTGCCACCGCCGTGATAACCAAGGGGTGCGCTTTTTGCTCCATGCTTTTGAGTCCAGCGCTCGGCGGCATCATTCAGGGCTAAGGTATTTACCCCCGGCTTGACCATTGGTTCGAGGTAGTTGAGCAGTTCGTAAGCTAATTCTCCAGCCGATCGCATCTTGGCAATTTCTCGACTAGATAAAATTTCAATTATTTCCGTAGCCATAGAGATATAACTTCACTATAAATATTTTCAGTAGTGTTAGTTACCTTAACAAATTTTCATCCCTGATTCTATAGCTGACTCCAAACTTTTTGGGGAGATTTGTCCAATTTCTCCTTTGAAATCTGATGGGCTTGATTTTAAAACTCAAAAGGATTGCTGTAACATGTAAAGAAAAGTTGAGATTATTAAGGATTATGGATATTAGAGTTACAAATACTTCGAGTTTGGAGTGGCAAGGAGATGCGATCGCCCTTGGTTTTTTTGAAGGGAATGTAGAACTAGAAGGGGATTTAGCCCAGTTAGATACCAAATTAGCAGGAACGATCGCCGAATTAATCGAAGAGACAGAGTTTAAGGGTAAATCCGGCAGTACTGCTGTAGCTAGAGTTGGCAGTAATACTCCTATTCGGAAAGTAATTTTAGTGGGCTTGGGTAAGGCGAAAACGGGGAAAATAAATACCTACCGTGCAGCAGCAGCAGCGATCGCCCGGATTGGCAAACGGCAGAAATGTAAAACTCTAGCAATTCATCTGCCCCTAGGGGATCAATCTCCCGCTGCTATCACCCAAGCCATTACTGAAGGTTTCCTTCTAGCTTTGCACCAAGATCACCGCTTCAAATCTGAAAGTGAAGAAAAACCCCCAGTGTTTACTACTATTGACCTCTTGGGTCTAGCTGGTCAGGAAGCGGCCATTGAATTAGCTCAAAAGATTATTAGTGGTGTGATCCTCGCTAAGGAATTAGTCGCTGCCCCAGCCAATGCAGTTACTCCAGTCACTATGGCAGAAGCTGCCCAGAAATTAGCTGTTGATTACAATCTAGATTTAGAAATTCTCGAACAGGCAGACTGCGAAAAATTAGGTATGGGAGCTTTCTTAGGAGTATCTCAAGCCTCAGCAATTCCCCCCAAATTTGTCCACCTTACTTACAAACCAGAAGGTATTCCCCGCCGCAAGTTAGCAATTATTGGTAAGGGTGTCACCTTTGATTCGGGGGGATTAAATATCAAGGGGGCTGGCAGTGGCATTGAAACCATGAAAATGGATATGGGAGGAGCAGCAGCAACCTTCGGGGCAGCCAAGGCGATCGCTCAGATAAAACCCGATGTGGAGGTACATTTTGTTTCTGCCCTCTGTGAAAACATGATCAGTAGTACTGCCATGCATCCGGGAGATGTTCTCACTGCTTCTAATGGCAAGACGATCGAGGTAAACAACACCGATGCCGAGGGCAGATTAACCCTAGCTGATGCTCTAGTATTTACGGAAAAATTAGGTGTAGAAGCCATGATCGATCTGGCCACCCTAACGGGGGCTTGTGTGATCGCCCTAGGGAATGATATTGGCGGCATGTGGAGTAGCACCGATGACTTAGCAGCCGAAATTACCCAAGCCGCCGCTGCATCAGGAGAAAAATTCTGGCGGATGCCCCTAGAGGAAAAATATTTTGATGGCTTAAAATCTGATATTGCCGATATGAAAAACACCGGGCCACGGGGCGGCGGAGCAATTACCGGGGCAATGTTCCTAAAACAGTTTGTCAAAGAAACTCCTTGGGCGCATCTAGATATTGCCGGGCCTGTCTGGGCAGACAAGGAAAACGGCTGGAATAATAGTGGAGCTACCGGCTATCCCGTACGCACTCTAGTCCATTGGATTTTGGGCTAGACCCATCTCACCCCAGGGGCAAAGTGGTTGTAGAGTCTGCAAGGAAGATGCAAGATGTTTTACCATGGGAAATAAAGAGTTAATTTTTACTCGTGGGATGGAATATGGGTACGATCGTTCTCTATTGGTTACTAGTCTTAGTTATGGTGGTGGGAGTTGCTGGGGCAGTAATCCCGGCTTTGCCCGGTTCTAGCCTAATTTTGGTGGCAGTTATTGTCTGGGGAGTTGTCAAAGGATTTAGTAGCGTGACAGTGGCTTTGGGGGTAGCGATCGCTGTATTTCTCCTTAGTTTATTGGTAGATTTCTTAAGTAGCTATATTGGTGCCAAGAAAGCCGGGGCTAGTGATTGGGGACAATGGGGAGCAATAATTGGTTTAGTTTTAGGGATTTTGGGCTTATTGCCTGCCCTACCTGTGGGTGGCCCTTTGATCGGGATGTTCTTTGGCCCCTTGCTAGGGGCATTTGTGGGGGAATTTCTCTACCGTCGGGAGGTAGAACTGAAGGAAAGAATAACAATATCTTTGAAAGCTACTCTAGGAATTATTGTCGGCACCATTGTCGGTAATATCATTCAAGGAGTATTAGCTTTAGCAACAGTGATAGTATTTTTAATTACCACTTGGCCTCAAGTAATGGTTTAGTAGCAAGCTAATTTACAGTTAATTAAAATAATCACAGTAGGGGCGCAAGGCTTTGCGCCCAAATATCCCAACTAATCGCAAAATTATGTTAGTCCAGTATTCAGGAATCAGCAGGAGCGATCGCTTTGATTATAGTTATTGATAATTACGACAGTTTTACCTACAACTTAGTCCAATATTTAGAAGAGTTGGGCCAAGAAATGCCCATAGCGAAAGAAGTGCAAGTATACCGTAATGACCAAATCTCTCTAGAGCAAATTCAACAGTTAAAGCCAGATGCCATAGTTATTTCTCCCGGCCCCGGCCGTCCTGATGATGCGGGTATATCTTTGGATATTATTGCCAAACTAGGTAAAGATTTACCCATTTTGGGGGTTTGCTTAGGACATCAAAGCATTGGGCAAATTTTTGGCGGTGATGTAGTGGCCGCACCAATTTTGATGCACGGAAAAACCTCAGAGATTCAGCATAGTGGAGTTGGGGTATTCCAAGGTTTAGCTAATCCTTTCACTGCCACTCGTTACCATAGCCTAGTAATCGATCGACCCACTTGCCCCGATGTTCTAGAAATCACTGCTTGGGTAGCAGATGGCACGGTTATGGGAGTCCGTCACCGCCAATATCCCCACATCCAAGGAGTCCAATTTCATCCAGAGAGCATCCTCACCACCTGTGGCAAGGAACTTCTGAGAAACTTTTTATCGTCACTAATAGTAAACTAAGCAACAGTTAACATTTGAAAGTTATCAAAAAAAAATTAAAAACAATGAAGCGAAGACAATTAATTAAATATGCTGGGGCAAGTTTCCTCTCGGCAATTACAGTAGCAGGCGGCTGGCAAGTAGCTCAGGCGCAGCCGAGACCAGTAGGTAATTTAACTCTGCAATGGTTGGGGCACACCTGCTTTTTGATTAGTGGGAATGGAATGCGAATTTTAGTTAACCCTTTTCGGACTGTGGGTTGTACTGCCGGATATCGTTTGCCACAGGTCACCGCAGATTTGGTGATTGCTAGTAGTTTATTGTTTGATGAAGGAGCAGTAGATAGAATTCCTAGCGGGACACGTATTTTGACAGAACCGGGATTGTATCAATTGCCGGGGATGCAAATGCAAGGAATTAGCGTGGTTAAAGACCGGTTGGGGGGCAGAAGATTTGGGCGGAATGTAGCTTGGCGCTGGACTCAAGGGGGAATTAATATCCTGCACTTAGGGGCTTTAGCTTCTCCCATTGAAGCAGAAGAAAAAATTCTCATGGGTCGTCCTGATGTGTTGTTGATTCCCGTAGGCGGTGGGGCAAAGGCCTATAGCCCTCAAGAAGCAAAGGCAGCGATCGCCATCCTCGAACCTAAGATAATTATCCCGACCCATTTCCGTACCCAAGCAGCCGATGCTACTAGTTGTGATATTACAGCAGTGGATGAATTTTTAAGCATAATGGCTGGGACGACTATTCAGCAAAATGGTGGTGATACGATTAACCTCAATCAAGCTAGTATCCCCAGCCAAGGTTCAGTAGTTATTGTGCCTAATTATCGTTTTGGGTGATGGTATAAATAAAGGCTAGGGCCAGAGTAGAAATTATCTAGATTATGCAAACTATAGAGATTACGCAAACTGAGTATAGCGATCGGCGGCAGCGTTATATGGCCGCAATTGGCAACGGTACTGCTATATTTTGCAGTGCAAGTAATGGAGAACGAAATTTCCGCCAAGATAGTGATTTCTATTATTTAACTGGTTTCGATGAACCGGGTGCAGTCCTAGTCTTAGCTCCCCATCACGAGAAACATAAATTTGTTTTATTTGTGCAACCCAAGGATCGAGATAAGGAAATTTGGACGGGTTATCTTTACGGAGTGGCAGGGGCAAAGGAAAAATTTGGGGCAGATGCGGTTTATCCCCTGAGTGAATTAGAGACAAAGCTATTTCAATATATTCAAACAGCGGAGAAGATTTACTACCATATGGGTAGGGATTTGGCTTTTGATAGCAAAATTGTCAAGCATTGGCAAACTGCTTTGAGACACTATCAAAAAAAAGGTGTGGGACCGATCGCTGTCGAAGACCCTATGCCCATTCTTTCCCGACTACGGCAGGTGAAAAGCTCTTCAGAAATCGCCCTAATGCGGCGAGCAGCAGATATTGCCGCTAAAGCCCATAATTACGCACGAGAAATTACCGCCCCCGGACGCTATGAGTATGAAATTGCCGCCGAGATTGAGTACCTATTTAATAAAAGTGGCGGCGGACTAGCCTACCCATCGATCGTGGCCTCTGGTAAAAATGCCTGCATCCTCCATTACATAGCCAATAATCAGCAAATGCAGGACGGGGATTTATTACTCATTGATGCCGGATGTTCTTATCAATATTACAACTCAGATATCACCAGAACCTTTCCAGTTAATGGCAAATTCACCTCTCCCCAAAAAGCCATCTATGAGCTAGTCCTAGAAGCTCAAAAACAAGCGATCGCTCAAGTCAAGCCCGGCAATGCCTACGATAAAATTCATGAGGCAGCAGTACAAGTTATCACCACTGGTTTAGTAGAACTGGGTATTCTTCGGGGTGAGGTAGAAGAACTAATCAAAGCTGAAAAGTATAAGCCCTTCTACATGCACGGCACTGGCCACTGGCTAGGTTTAGATGTTCATGATACGGGTATTTATAAACGGGGTGAAGAGGGAGAACTACTGCAACCGGGAGAGGTGCTAACGGTAGAGCCGGGGATTTATATCGGAGCAGACCTGCAAGCGGCGATCGGTCAGCCAGTTATTCTCGAACAATGGCTAGGGATCGGTATCCGTATTGAAGATGATGTATTAGTTACTGCTGAGGGGCATGAAGTTCTAACGAAGGGAGTACCCAAGTCCGTAGCAGAGATGGAACGTTAGGTGGTCTGTTTACTAGCTAGACGTTCTAGAAGTAACAGTCCAGTATTAATCACCAGCGCCAACAATACTACCGAGATTACCCCCGCCCAGATTTTGTCATAGCGATCGGTCTGGGCGATGCCATCAAATAGGAGAGTACCCAACCCCCCAGCCCCAAATTTTGCCCCAATGGTGGCCACGGCGATCGCGACTATTGCCCCCAAGCGGACTCCTGCCAAGAACAAAGGCAAAATCAACGGCACTTCCACCCACCACCACTGCTGCCAGCCATTCATCCCCATACCCTGAGCAGCTTCATAAATATTTGGAGAAATTCCCCGCAGTCCAGCTACCAGATTACGTACCAAAATTACTTGCCCATACAACACCATAGCCAAAATTACCGGACGAGCATTTAAGCCAAGGATAGGTACAAAAAAAATAATCAAGGCCAAGCTAGGAATAGTATACACAATCCCCAGTAGTCCCATAATCAGCACACTGAAACGGGGGTAATTATTAACTAACAAGGCTAGAGGCACAGCTAACAGCACTGCAATCAGGGAAGATAAACCCACCATTTGTAAGTGTTCCCACAACAAATTAGCCACTATGCCGGGATTACTAACAACATAGCTGAGAAACACCTAACCTCCTGCGGCAAAAGCAGCCATAACTGCTGCTGATAGTAACAATCCGGGGCTAAGCAATAAAACTAGCATGAAAAAATCGTGAGCATTCATAATCCTAGAACCTCGATTAAATAATTATGAGATAGTCTTATAATTTAACTGACAATCTGATTCATTACAGAAAAATAAATAATTTCTTTCTGTTTAAAGTCTTTGCGATTATATCCCGTCTCCTACGCAGAATAATCTTATTTGTTTAGCCCTAGCTAGTCAGAAAACTAAAACTAACCTTAATAACTACTAATCTACAACTTTGATTAAACCACTTTGTAGTCCTTGATAAATTTTCTCAATCATTGCTTGGTCTTCTACAGAAAGAGTACTTTTTGATAGCAACGCTGACATGAAAATCTTTTGATCTGCACGATTGATAATCCGCCGAGAAGTAATAGTGCTGATAACTTCTCTTACCATCTCCTTAGAGAAAGATGCCTGTCTAATTGCCATGTATAGTTACCTCTACTAACTCTGCCATAATATAGCATTTGCAGAACTCAAGTAATAATATAATGGAGTATTTTCATAATTCAGAGAGTGATGGAAGCCTGTAATAATAGGTGATATTAATATTTGTTTTCAGTGATAGCTATTCATGCTTTTTGTGATCTCTATCACTCTCAATATTCAATAAACAGAAAAATCAACAATAATTAATTAATTGATTTTAATAGCTTACATTCAAAATGTTTTGCCTTTCATAATGGAGAAAACTAAGTTTTTTGAGTAGGCAAAGTTCTTATTATAAAATCTTGAAAGTTAGCTAATTACAGCTTCTTAAGTAAGATATTAATAAATAATTATTAGTAGAAGTATGTAGAAATATATTGGCTCATCAGATAGTAGTTCCGTGGGATTTCTCTACTAAAATTGAAAGCTAAAAAGATTGCCCAGTCAAGATTGCAGACTTATTAGTACGGATTACCGAACCAACAAAGATTTTCCAAAGGATAGTTTTTCTATTAACGTTGCATCAAGTGCTTAATCCAGATTAACTAAAAATCATGAGCCTAAGTAAAACCATACATAGGACTATAAAATAGAACTTAGTTTCCTTTAATCTGTGTTTGACCATCATCCATCATCTTGATTAAAAATACAGGAGGTTGTAATGAGAATTGCTCAGATTGCTCCCCTTTGGGAAACCGTACCACCGCCAGCTTATGGTGGAATTGAATTGGTAGTTAGTTTACTAACTGAGGAGTTAGTCCGTCGTGGTCATGAAGTAACTTTATTTGCCTCAGGAGATTCGGTTACTGCTGCCCAGTTAGACAGTGTCCATCCCCAAGCTCTGCGTTTAGATTCCCGAATTAAAGAGTATGGCATCTATGAAACGCTTAATGTCAGTAAAGCCTATGAAAGGGCTGCGGAATTTGACATTATTCATTCCCATGTTGGCTGTGGAGCTTTATCTTATGCTAATTTGGTGAAAACTCCGACGGTACATACTCTCCACGGAATTTTTACCCCTGATAATGAAAAAATGTTTACTCATGCTCGTCAGCAACCTTTTGTAAGTATTTCTGATTCTCAGAAAGAACCAAGGTTGGGATTAAATTATGTGGCGACGGTTCATAATGGGATTGATGCCAGTACTTATGAATTTTACCCTACTCCAGATAATCCCCCCTACTTGGCTTTCTTAGGCCGGATATCTCCAGAAAAGGGAGTTCATCTAGCGATCGAGATTGCCCAGAAATCTGGCTGGCACCTGAAAATGGCGGGAAAAGTAGACCCAGTAGATGAAGAATATTTTGCTCAACGAATAAAGCCTTACATTGATGGTAAGCAAATTGAATTTTTAGGTGAGGCAAATCACCAACAAAAAAGTATCCTCATGGGCGGCGCTGTAGCAACTCTCTTTCCCATTACTTGGCGTGAACCCTTTGGCTTAGTGATGATTGAATCTATGGTGACAGGGACACCTGTAATTGCCATGAATTTAGGTTCTGTTCCCGAAATTATTGCCCACGGCAAGAGTGGATTTATCTGTTCTAGCGTGGATGAATGTGTGGCAGCTATTGATAAAGCTGTGCAGCTTGATCGTCGAGCTTGTCACGATCATGTACTGATGAATTTTACAGTCCAACGAATGGCCGATGGCTATGAGGCAGTCTACAATCAATTCCTAGTCGATCGCTATGCTAAAAATGGTCACAGCAAAACTTTGATCCACATATAAACAGTGGACAGTGAACAGTGAACAGTAAACAGTGAGCAGTAATTAATACTTGGATTAATACTTGGATTAATACTTATAAGTAGTTTCTAACTGATAACTGATAACTGTTCACTGATTTATAGCTGATAACTAATTTTGGAGGTTAATACTATGCAGAAGCCTAAAGAAAGACCAATTAGACAAGCGATCGCTTTGATTTCTGACCATGCAGATCCAGCTGCGGCCATTGGTGGCGAAGAGGCAGGAGGGCAAAATGTGTACGTGCGTCAGGTGGGAGAGCATTTAGCAGAATTGGGTTGGCAGGTAGATATGTTTACCCGCAAAGTCAGCCCAAAAGATGAAACGATCGTCCAGCATACTCCCCACTGTCGAACTATTCGTCTGCAGGCTGGTCCAGAGGAATTTATTCCTAGAGATCAGTTATTTGATCATATGCCGGAGTTTGTCCAATCTTTTCAAGCCTTTCAAAACAAACAAGGTATGGCTTATCCTTTGCTCCATACCAACTACTGGCTTTCTGCTTGGGCAGGATTACAGTTACAAAAAACCCACGGAATTCAGCTAGTCCACACAAACCATTCTTTAGGGGCTGTCAAGTATCAATCAGTGCGGCATAAACCTGCGATCGCAAATACTCGCTTGGCTGTGGAGCAGAAGATTCTAGAACAAGCTCACTGCGTAGTTGCCACTAGTCCCCAAGAGCAAGAATGCCTAAGAACTTTAGTTTCTCACCGGGGGCAAATTGAAGTAATTCCCTGTGGGGCAGATGTGATGAATTTCCGTCTCTTGCCCAAAGCCGAAGTTCGCTCCAAGTTGGGATTTCAGCCCCAAGATAAAATTGTGCTTTATGTCGGGAGATTTGATCCCCGCAAAGGAATTGATACTCTAGTTAGAGCCTGTGCATTACTCCAAGCCCAAGGAACCAAACACTTAAAATTAGTCATTGTGGGGGGCAGTTCCCCAGACTTGCCGGATGGTCAGGAAAGATTAAGAATAGAAGCATTAGTGGCAGAATTAGGATTGCCGGAATCAACTATTTTTGCTGGGCGGATTGGGCATGATTTATTACCCTTCTATTATACAGCGGCCGATGTGTGCGTGATTCCTAGCCATTATGAGCCTTTTGGTCTGGTAGCGATCGAAGCTATGGCCTGTGGCACTCCTGTGGTAGCATCAGCAGTGGGAGGTTTGAGTTTTACGGTAGTTCAGGAAGAAACTGGATTACTCGTACCGCCCCAAGATTCCGCAGCTTTTGCCAAGGCGATCGATCGAATCCTCTCCAATGAACTATGGTCTAGAAAACTCCGTCAACAAGCTTCTGCTAATGTTAATAGCCGCTTTAGCTGGTCTGGAGTAGCGATTCAACTTAGTGAACTCTATCGACATATTCTTGCCCGATCCCTAATGCACGATGGCCCCTGGAGTTTTCGATCGCCCCAGCACAGCAATCTAATATCAGTTGGTCGATCGCATCAGCTTCAGGAAGCAACATCACCCATCCCTATCAAACTGTCTACTCGACAACCTTCAATCCAAACCTATGACAGAATTAATCGAAATTAACGGCAGAAAGTTTGTCCCTACTACTGAAATGCCCAGTGATTCGTGGAGTTGTGTAATTAGCGAGCGACCTTTTTCTACTGTCACCCTCAAGGATGATGATCTATTTTTAGTTACTGATACCTTAGGGAACATTTCTGGTGCTGGTTGCCGACTTGATAGCATTGAAAGCAGTATGGGCTTATTTTGCCGGGATACTAGATTTCTGAGCCGTTTAGAATTACAGATCGACGGGCAATCGCCTATTGTCTTTAGTAGCACTGCCCGGCAAGGTTTTGCCATGTCGGTACTGTGTGCTAATCCTCAAATTAATCTCCAAAGTGATTCCTCGATCAATACCCAAATTGATTCCCAAAAGGGTCTGCCGATCGGCACCAAAGTTGATCTTAGTACCAGCTTGTCAGAAACATATATTCCCGCCGAAACCATTGGGATATTTAGAAATATCATTATTAAAGGCGGCTTATTTGAAGAAATTCAGGTGACAAACCACAATACAAAACCTGTGGAATTCACCATGAGCCTCAGCTTTGATGCTGATTATGCCGATCTATTTGAAGTCCGGGGCGTAGTCAGGAAAGACCGGGGTAAATTTCTCCAGTCCCTTCCTTATCTAACAGAAAAAAATTTAAGTACCAACTCTAGCCAAGATGCCAAAATCTTACTTGCCTACCAAGGTCTAGATGGAGCATTGATGGAATCTCGCATTCAGTTTAATTCCTGTCAACCCGATGAAGTTAACAATGGTACTGCCCTATGGCGGATCTATCTCAATCCCGGTGTTTCGACTACCTTGGGCTATCGAGTTCATTTATTTACAAATGATCAACTTGCTTCCACCGTAAGCGCCCCTTTATCTTTTGACCAAGCGAAGGCCGAGGAACTCCTAGAAGAACATCAATGGCGCCAACAAATTACCCACATTCAAACAGATAATAAGTATCTCAATCAAGTAATTGATAAAGCTGTACAGGATGTCTATCTCCTTCGGCAAACCTTTGCAGGCAGCCGATTTCTATCAGCAGGAGTGCCTTGGTTTTCTACTTTATTTGGGCGAGATTCCCTGATTGCCGCTTCCCAAACTTTGGTACTGGATCCATCGATCGCCAAAGAAACCCTAATTATTCTCGCCCGCTACCAAGGTAAGGTAGAAGATGAGTGGCGAGATGAACAACCGGGGAAAATTCTCCACGAGATTCGCCTTGGTGAAATGGCTCGCTGCAATGAAGTTCCCCATACTCCCTACTACGGCACGGTGGATGCCACACCCCTGTGGTTGATGCTCTACGCCGAATATTTCGCTTGGACTGATGATCTAGAAACTCTAGATAAACTCTGGCATTCTGCCTTGGCGGCTATGGATTGGATTGATAAAAGTTGTCAAGCTACAGGCTACTTAAGCTATAGTCGGAAATCTGCAAAAGGCTTAGCTAATCAGGGCTGGAAGGATTCGGAAAATTGTATCGTTGATAGTCAGGGAAAACTAGCCCAAGGTTCTATTGCCCTCTGTGAGGTACAGGCTTATGTCTATGGGGCCAAAATTCGCATGAGTGAATTAGCAGAGAAAAGGGGATTAATTAACTTAGCTAACCAATGGCAAACCCAAGCAGCAGACCTCAAAACCCGCTTTAATCAAGATTTTTGGCTCCCTGACCAAGAATACTGCGCCCTTGCCCTTGATGGAGCAGGTAAACCCGTAGATAGCATTACGTCTAATGCTGG
>Ga0335395_10001169_pt1 | contig 16691 bp, 15 predicted proteins | sample MAT02_FD_205744 | JGI IMG/M metagenome (GOLD analysis project Ga0335395, IMG submission 205744) | Freshwater microbial communities from Lake Fryxell liftoff mats and glacier meltwater in Antarctica - MAT-02 (spades assembly) (version 2) ...
CGGCCCTTATCGCGGTCGCTGCGCGGTTCGGCGGTGCTTCAACTTCAACAACGCCATCGGGGTGAACGTGGATGAGAATTTTCGAGGTTAGGCGCGCGGCGGTTGCGACGCTGTATTCTGTTTCGCGATCACCGTATCGTAGCGTCGCAATGGTCACGAATTGCCCCGTGATAGGCCAATTCTGGTTACCGTGACGACTTGCTCAATCACTTGCTTTGCGTCATCCAACCCAATGAGACCAAACAACATCGGCAACAGACCTTTTCGGATTGCAGCCTCAATATTTTGCGGGTTAAGAGAGTTTTCGGCAACAGCGGTATGAACAGCGCGTTCCATGTCCAGCGCTATTTTTATACAGAAATCGCGGTTTGCGCCTAGCACTTGCTCATCTCCTGATACCAATCGCATAATTCCGAAATAGGCACTGGCCGACTTGTTCGCCTCTAACTCCTGCGGCGCGCCACCCACCTTACGGTACTGAACTTGATCCTCAACGTCTTGGAAAAGCGCGTATTGCTTAAACGGATGATCAAACAGCGCGTTTGCATCCATGATCGCTTGCCGCAACAATTTGGAAAAATGGGTTTGAGCAAAAGGATCATCAGCCAATTCCTGCTCAATCGTTTTCTTCAACCTGCTTCGAATGATGTCCGTTTCGTTACGCGTTTTTTCATCTGACCAATCTGATGGATCAACTTTCTGCCCAAGTTCGTTAACCAGAAAAACGCCCTCGGCTTCCGCAACCTTTTCGCCAATCACATAGCGGTCGACCAACTTGCCAATTTGATCCTCATAAGCGCTAAAGTCGATTATTTCCTGTGCATCCTGTCGCGCCATTTTGCGAAGGTCGCCAAAGAATTTCAAGTCTTTCTTGTATATCGCGATCTGCTGTTCGGTGACGGAGGCGTCTTCAAAAAACGAGCGCGAAGCAAGCGCCGTTTTGAGACACAGGCCGAAATCAGTCAGCGCTTCATAGAAATCCTCCCGAACCTTTTGGCTCACGTCGATTGGGAGGCCCGTCTCATCATTCTCGAAACGTGGAACGAGTAACTGGCGATACTGCTCAATGTCGGCCCGGTTGCCAACGCCTGCAAACAGATTCCATAGTGCATCATGGAGCGCCGGGAGCCGCTTATACTCGGTGCTAACATCGGCAAAAAGACCATCAATGTCTTCAATATCAAAGCCGCCCTGCGTCCGCTCCGCCAAATCCTGATACTCGGAAATAGCGGTGTCCAAGTCGCGCAATATGCCGCGATAGTCGATTAGCAAGCCGAATCTTTTCTGCTCGTGCAGCCGGTTGACGCGCGCAATTGCCTGTATGAGATTATGTTGTTCTAGCTTTTTATCGATATAGAGGACAGCGTTGCGCGGCTCGTCGAAACCGGTGAGCAATTTGTCCACGACGATCAATATGTCTGGCTTTCCCTCGGTACTGAAGTCCTCGATAACCTGCCGCTCATATTCCTCTGCGTCGCCGCGCACATTGCCTGTCCACCACTGCTGCACTTCGGGCAGCTCGGCCTCATCCACATCGTCATGGCCTTCGCGCGTGTCGGGCGGCGAGATCACGACGGCGCTGGTGACAAGGCCAGTCGCATCAAGGGCTTTTTTATAGCGGATGGCAGAACGTTTACTGGATGTGGCAAGCTGGCCTTTGAGGCCAAGGTCGAGGTCTTTGAAATTGGTTTTGAAGTGAACGGCAATGTCCCATGCGATCAGGTCGATCCGGTTCGCCGAACCATAAACTGGGCCTTTCTTGCCGTATTTCTCCTTCAGATCGCTCTTTTGCTTGTCCGACAACCCGAGCGTGATCTTGTCGAACCAATTGTCGATGGCAGCTTCGTTGATGTCGAGCACCGGCTTGCGCTCTTCATAGAGCAACGGCGTCACGGTGCCGTCGGCGGTTGCGTCGCGCATCGTATAGGCATGGACAATCTTACCGAACTTATTGGCGGTCTTGTCATCCTTCAACAATGGTGTGCCAGTGAACGCGACGAAGGCAGCGTTGGGCAACGCCTTCCTCATCCGCTCGTGATTTTCGCCACCTTGGCTGCGATGGCCCTCGTCGATCAGGACAATCAGATTGGCGCTGTCATTGTGGCATTCTGCGAGTTTGGACGCACTGGCAAATTTGTTGATGATCGTGAAGATGATGCGCTCGCTGCCTTTGCCAATCCGGCGGGCAAGGTCGCGCCCTGACGTGACCTTTGCGGCGCTGCCATCCTTCTTGGTGCCAATGTCAGAGCCGAATGCGCCGCCGGTCAAGAAATTGCCCGCAAGCTGCTTTTCAAGGTCGCGCCGGTCGGTGACGACAATCACGCGGCACGCCTTCAGTGCTTCGTCGAGCAACAGCGCCTTGCACAGATAGACCATTGTGAAGCTCTTACCCGATCCAGTCGTGTGCCAGATGACGCCGCCTTGCCTCCCGCCGTCCGGTCGGATTTCAGAAATGCGCGTGAGCAAGGCCTTGATACCGAATGCCTGCTGATAGCGCGCTGCGATTTTATCGGCCTTGCGATCAAACAACAGGAACAAGCGAATGAACTCTAGCAGCCGGTCTTTGGACAGCAAGCTGACCAACAGCCGGTCTTGATCGGTAACAAGCTGCTCACCGCCCCACAGGTGGTTAAAATGGCGCTTCACGTCTGAAACCCGGTTCGCCATCAATTCGTCGCGCGGCTCAACGCCCAATGCGCGGTTCTTGATTGTGGCAAAATGAGCTTCGTCAAATTGCTCCTCGTGCCATTTGCCCCAGAATTTGCGCGCGGTCTTGGTCGTGCCATAACGTCCATCGGTGGCGCTGATCGACAGCAAAAGCTGGGCATAGGCAAAAAGCTGCGGAATCTCGTCCGCCTTCTGGTTGCGGATCATCTGGCTAATGCCTTCTTCAACCATGCTGCTATTCGGGTTGCCGCTGTCGGGCCGCTTGGCCTCTATCACGACAAGCGGGATGCCGTTGACGTAACCAACCATATCGGGCCGCCGGGTGCGGGTGCCGTTGCTGGTGATAAGCTCAAGCTCCTCGGTAATGAGAAAGCTGTTATTCTCTGGGTCGTGCCAGTCGATGATGGGCACAGTCACGCTGTGCTTTTTGCCATCGACAAATTCGGTAACGGTCAGCCCAAGAGTCAGCGCATTGTAAAGCCGTTCATTCGCAGTCAGCAGCCCCTCGTGCATGGGCGGCGCGGAAAGTTCGCGCACGATCTGGTCAATGGCGTTGGTGGAAAGCGCAAAGCTCTGCCCCTTATAATCAAACCGCCGCCGTTTGAGTTCGTCGATCAATACGGGACGCAACAACACCCCCTGATTGCCGCCACGCATATCCATGCACGTTGCGGCCGAGAGATAATCCCACCCCAGCGACACAAGCGTCGCCAGCGCGGGGATTTGGGCGCTGTAGAGTTCGGCGGTATTGGGGGTGATGGTCATGCGGGAAGCCCCGCAATCCGGGCAAAAAATGACCCCCTTGGTGCGCATGCCGGAGCAGAGGCGTAGGGGGTTCTGTTGCCGGCACGACTAGCTTCACACTTTCCAAAAATCAACTTTATGTTGACATGTTGGGGATACACAACCACATAGGACGCGAGTTCACTGCCTATCGGCTTTGAACCTATCAAGGCCTTGGACGCTGGGCCAGCGTAGCGAACCAACGTCCAACTACCTCTTTTGTAGGGCATATTCGCAGTCCTGTCTGTCCCAGACCGGCGCGCCCTCCACTTTGGGCAGCCGATTATTGTTTACAGGGTAGCAGGTCAGGAACTCGCCCTTCAGCGTGTTATCCTTGGCCAAGCCCATGATTAGCACGACGATAAAATTCTGGTAGCGCAGTTCCACCCGCCGCGCGGGATCATGCTGCTTCGTCCTGGCGACATAACCTTGTAGCCGGTTGGTCTGGGCGTCGATCAGCGTCGCCTCGATCCAGTCCATCCGTTCGGCACGCCGGGGGGAAAACGTATCATCCTTGTGCACGACCGTATCGAAAAACGCATGGTAGAACGTGTGGCGCTTGAAATAGGCCGGGATACCATCGTGGGTAATGAGAGGACCGGTGCAATATTTCTGTACGAAATACTGCTGATAGGCCGCCTCATCCGCGAGCGTTAATAAGGCAGGCGGCACTACCAGCCCCCCTGCAACATGATGCGGAAGATGTTGAATTTCTCTTCGGCTTTGGGCGTCGGCGCTAGCTTACGGTCTAGGGCGGTTTCAATCCGTTCGACGATGGCGCGCTTGGCGGGAGAGGCTGGGCCTGCGCCGTTCATCCGGCTGGCAGCCGCACCCAGCAGGATGTCACACAGTTGCATAATGACAAGCTGGCCCGAAGGCAGCGGCTGCACATCTTCGATTTCAGCAGAAAGATTGGCGTTGCCTAGAACGGTGCGCAGTTCCTTCAACCGGGTAGGTGAGCGGCTGGTCTTCAGATCACAGAAAATGCGGTATGCGTTGAAATCCAGAATCCAGTGGTGCAGCAACTGGTAATAGAATTTGTAGAAACCCAGCTCTGCGTCGTTGGCATGAAACTTCAGGTTTACCTTGGTATGGTCCACCGCGATGCAGCGGAACCGCATGTTCAAGCCGTAGCTGAAAAACAGGTCGATCAGCTCTTCATAAAAGGCCTGATGCGATGGAGAGATTTTCCGCCACTTCATTTCACCATGCACACTGTGGCGCTGGCGCAGGGCATCGATCTTGCCCTTGGCCTCTTCGCGCAGATCGGCAGGCAACCACAATGCGCCGATCATCATATATTGCCCGCGCGGCTTTTTCGAGGTGAAGAGGTCGGGCAGCGCCTCGTCGCAATAGACTTCGAACTTCATGCTGCCGCCTCCAATTCAATCTTGACCCGCCGTTTGCCGGCCAAAAGCTGCTGCAGCAAGGCGGATTTTTCATAGCGGATTGTCGCTAGAATCGGCTTTAGCCGCTCAATTTCTAACTCTGCGGTGGCGATAACTTCGCCAATAAGCTGCTGCTCGGCAAACGGTGGCAAATGAATGGGGGCGCTTTCAATAGCTCCAACGGTTAAGCCAAATCGCGTTGCGCCGTTGGCGCGGGTTGCAAAAAAATGCTGCGTGTGTGGGTGTTCAAAATAGAATTTCAGGAATTGGCCATCCGTTCCCTTTTTTGGGCGGATCATTGCCAGATGATAGCCGCAGATGAGGTCGTCGGCGGTTGATGCTACATAGCTAGGGACAGCGATGTCATCAGGTGTTTCCGAATCCTTCGTAATTAAAACATCGCCGATTCTGAGCGCAAATCTAGCAACCTGTAGCGCGGTTGCCGTTGCTGCCATGAATGGCATATCGGCGTCGATGCGATCGGTGCGATACACATCCATATAGTTACAAAGTCGAACCGCCCGTTCGCCTTCAGCCGATTTTTTATCGACATTGGACACAATAATCTGTGCGGCATTGTCGAGCGTCGTGTTCTCCCACTCCCCATCAAATCCCGTCAGGCGTTTTTTGCCGGTTAGGAGCGATTGCATCAGAGCCTTTTTTTGCGCCCGCGCGTTAGTGATCAGTTTTTGGGTTGTCTCAATCGCACCGTCCCATGTGGACAATATCTCCGCAATCCGCCGCTGTTCGGGCAAGGGTGGGAGAAGTATTGAGTAATTGCCCAGCGTCTTGCCGGGGAGCTGAGGAATTCCGCCGCTCTCATAGTGAATCTGGAAGCCGTTGTTCAGGTAGTCGGCTAGATAACTAACATCGAATGAGCGATTTTTGGGCGAAAGTACGAGCAGCCGACCAATTGCACCAAAAGGTGTCGTGCGCGCAAAAGCGGTTCCCAAGCCGATACCGCGCCCGACCACTGTGACACTTTCCGCCGAATATTCCGGAAAATCATAGAAACCATAGTGGCCATGCTGTTCGACGGTGTTGGAATATATTGGAAAACGGTGGGTTTCGCTTCTCGTTCTAACAAAGCGATCTTCCATCAAGTCGCGACCGACGTTGATCTTGGCGACTTCGCGAATTTTCGCTTCACGCCACCCCTCGGGAATCATGCCTGATCCCCTTCACCTTTGCGCGCGGCCTTCGGCTTCGCTGCCTCAAGCTGCTTCACCTTGCCGATTGACTCGGCAAAATGCTGCTCGACTATGCTAGACGCGTTAAGTGCGCGGGTGTGCCAGCGGTCATATTCGGTGTTGACCTTGTCGGTCGCCCGCTTGGCGGTGACTTTGCCCGCGCCTGACAGCAAAGGATGGCCTCCCAGTTTCAGGAAATCATCCAGCTTGGCAATCCAGTCGGCCATCATCATCGGCTTGCGGTTTTTCGCCATCGCCTCGGCAAATTCCAGAAAGGCAACGGTGATGCGGTTGAGCGTATCCATCTCGTCCGCTGCGAGATAATTTTTCGCCACCTGCGCGACGGCCTTGGTCGGCAAGCTCCCACGCTTCTCCCCCGGCCAACTTGTCAGGCCCATCATCGGCTTGCCCGCGTTGGCTCGCGCCAATTTCGTTTCCGCTGCGGTTTGGCCGTGCGCGGCATGGTGCATCTTGTTCTGCACCGTCTGGAAAAATTGCTGGCTGGTATCCGCCTTGGGATCATAGTCCGCAGCGGTGGCGTAAATATCCAGCACCTTTTTGTAGAACAGCTTTTCCGACGACCGGATGTCGCGGATGCGGGCGAGCAATTCTTCGAAATAGTCGGCCTCGGGGTCTTTCAACCGGGCATCGTCCATGACGAAGCCTTTGACCAGATATTCGCTCAATGATTCAGCGGCCCAACGGCGAAACTGCATCCCGCGCAACGACCGCACACGAAAGCCTATGGCGAGGATCATCGGCAGGTTGTAATGGGCAATCTGGCGAGAAACCTCTCGTTTCCCCTCGGTTCGAACTTGTAAGTAATCGTTACAAGTTGCCTCCTGATCCAGCTCATCATCCTCATAAATGGCACGGATATGCTGCGTCACGGCCTGCGGCGTCACCTGAAACAAGTCGGCGATCTCGGCTTGGCTAAGCCAGACATTCCCGTCACGCGCCTGCAAGCGAATGACGGTGACGCCATCCTCGGTCTGATACTGGATGACCTCGCCCGCCATCAGTAGCCCAGCTCGCGCAAATATCCGTCCATCTTGTCCTCAAGGACTGCCAGTTCCGCCTTCAATTGCAGGCGCTCGGCGCGAACGGCGACAAGATCAATCTCGGCCTCTTCCTCGAACGTATCGACATAGCGCGGGATGTTGAGATTATAGTCGTTGCCCGCGATCTCCGCCGGGGTGGCGAGGTGCGCGTATTTCGGCACGCTCTCGCCCGCCCGGATCGTGGCGATGATCTTGTCGAGGTGATCCCGGGTGAGCTGGTTCTGGTTCTTGCCCGATTTGAATTCGCGGCTGGCATCGATGAACAGCACGTCCCTGTCAGGCTTGCCCTTGCGAAGGATCAGGATCGCGGCGGGAATGCCGGTGCCGTAAAACAGCTTCTCCGGCAGGCCGATGACGCAATCGAGCAAATTTTCCTCGATCAGCTTGCGACGGATGAGACCTTCACTGCTGCCGCGAAACAGCACGCCGTGCGGCACGACCACGGCCATGCGCCCGGTCCTGGGCTTCATCGTTTCGACCATGTGGAGGATGAAGGCGTAATCGCCCTTCGTACGCGGCGGCAGACCACGGCGGAAGCGGCTGAACTTGTCGGCGCTGGCCGTGTCATGCCCCCATTTGTCGAGGCTGAACGGCGGGTTGGCGACCACGACATCGAAATGCTTCAGCCTGTCATCGCCGTCGAGCAGCTTGGGGTTGCGAATGGTATCGCCCCATTCGATGCGATGATTGTCTTCGCCGTGCAGGAACATGTTCATCTTGGCGAGCGCCCATGTGCTGCCAATCGATTCCTGCCCGTAGAGCGCATATTTCTTCGAGCCGAATTTGGCCTGCACCCGCCGCCCGCACTTCATGAGCAACGAGCCGGAACCGCAGGCCGGATCGCAGGCTTCCTCGCCTTCGTTCATGTCCATGATCTCGGCCATGAGTTCGGACACTTCTGGCGGGGTGTAGAATTCGCCCGCCTTACGCCCGGCATCGGATGCGAAATTCTTGATCAGAAATTCGTAGGCGTTGCCGATGACGTCCAGATTGCCAATCCGCGACGGGCGCATGTTCAGCTCGGATTTGTTGAAATCCTCCAGTAGGTGGCGGAGCAGGTCGTTCTTCTGCTTTTCCTCGCCCAGCTTGTTGGAATTGAAGCTGATGTCCTGAAACACGTCGCGCAGCTTGCCGATGTTTGCTTCTTCGATGGCGTGGAACGCCTTGTCGATCCGTTCGCCATTGCCAGGTTCGTGGCGGCGCTGATGCAAGGCGTAGAAACTGGCGTCTTCGGGAAGGACGAAGCGTTCGTTCTTCATCATCTCGGCGATCAACTCAGGGGTGTCGCCATATTCCTTGGCATAGCTATCCATGTGATCCTGCCACACGTCGCTCAGATATTTGAGGAAAAGCAGCGTGAGGATGTAGTCCTTATAGATGTCTGCCGACACTGTGCCGCGGAACGTATCGCACGCGCTCCAGACGGCCTTGTTGACCTCATCCTGATTGATCTGGTCGTTCATGCGTTCGGCCTTTCATTCGTGTTTTTGCCGGAATGGTGCAGGTCAAGCGCGATGGCCTCTAATTGGTGGTTTCGATTGTCGATCAGCCGCGTGAGCGCGATACATTCGTCGCTTGCCGCTTTAGTGAGCGCAATAATGGCCCGCTGCGTGGCGAGTGGTGCGATAGCGAGGGGAAGATTCTCGATCACCTCGCGCCGGATATTGAGGATGTGCGAGCCGGTCGCCTCACGCTGGAAATATTCTTGGGCTGGGCGCTGGTTTATTTGCCACGCCAGAAACGCGGGCAAGATCAGTTTCGCGTCGAAAGCACGGATGACAAAGAAGTGCGGGGAGCAAACCGCTTTCCCCTCAACTGCATCGAGCGCCAATGCGAAATTTCGTGTGCCGCGCGTTGTGAAAATGATGTCGCCCGCCGCTAGGAAAGCTGGAGCGCGTTTGGAGGGCAGCGCAATCCGCTGCACGTCATCCCAATTTACACCTGTCAACTGGTCAACATTCCGCATCTGGACGATGGCGACATCCCCAAGCGCCAGTTCGTCCACGGCGCCCCGCAAGGGATAGCCTGCCGATATATCGGCAATCTCTCGTAGCGACTCGCGCATATATGCAGTATCGTTATTCACGCAGTCTAATTGGACATCCCCTAGAAATTGTCAATATGTTTTGTGCAATATCCGCTATCATGCATTTTTTCTATGCCGTAGCTCGTTGTCAAGCTGCATGACAGGGTCGCATTGTTTACCCCAACCCCGCCCCCATCGCCTTCGCAGCTTTAGGCGCTGGCACCATCGATTGAGAAATCGCGGTCTGCGCTACGCCTGCACGTTCACTAATAGCCGATACCAGCTTAGCCCGGTCATTGGTGTGGATCGCAACAGACGCTTTGGCGCGCGAGACCCCTACGTAGAATGACCTCTGATCGACCAGATTGGTGGCCTTACTGTCGGCATGGATGACGACATGATCGGCAGTGCGGCCTTGGGCGGCGAAGGCGGTTTCGACGTAGGCGTGGCGAACATGCTGATCACGCGGGTTGTCGAGATCGAGCGTCTGGGTATGGCCGCGCGGGCTGCGGATGGTCGCGGTGCGAGCCTGCTCGTTGAGCGCGGTGACTTCGGCCCGCCCGCCATTGATGCGCCCAGCTTCGCGGTCGTTGCGGGTGAACTGGATGCGGTCGCCAGCTTTGAGTTCGAGGGTTTGTGGCGCGAACGCCTGCACCTTTCCAGCGCCCCATTGCCGCAAACGCCAGTCGATCTCACGGCCATCTGCCGCTTTCAAGGCGATGGCGGCTTTGGCTGGATCGGTGGCTTCCACGCGGTAAGCCTCGCCGCGTGTTATGCCCTTGTCGGCATAGTCGCGGGTGAAGCGCACGATGTCGCCTTTGTCGTAACTCAAAGGATCGCGTGCTTCGGCGCGGGTGAGGCCTTTGGCGACAAGGCTTTGCATATTGGTGCCGGAGCCGGTCAGCGCACCGGATTTGGCAAGTGCGGTGCGAATATCAGCATTCAGTGCATCGCGGCCTTCGCGCGAAGGTTCGATGACAAGGGTTTTGGCGCGGGTCGCCTTGTAGAGTGCAGCATAATCCGTGGCGATAGCGGCAAAGCGATCTTCTCGCTCGGGGTTCTCAATGATCTTTCCGCCGCCGCGATCAAGCGCAGCAAGGGCTTTTCGGGCGTCACCTTCTATCGTGGCCAGCACGGCTTCTTTGGCAGAAGCATTGGTCTGGCGAACAATCTCGCCTAATTTCGCGGTTTCCATGCCCGCTCCCTGCAACTGAGCGAAAGCCGCACCGGCTTCGACAGAGCCAAGCTGGTTCACATCGCCAACAAGGATGATCCGGGCATTTTGCTTTTCGGCCCGTTCAAACTGCTTGGCAGTATCGCGCGCGGACAGCAGCGACGCCTCGTCCACAATCCAGACGGCGGATTTGCCGCCGCTGGTGCGCTCGGGCGATACCAGATGCTGCGCCACGGTATCGCCGCGTGTGCCAAGCGCTTCCCCCAATACCAACGCGGCCGACGCGGTCGGGGCAAGTGCCGTCACTTGCATCCTGCGCGTACCCGCTTCGCGCGCATAGGTCGCCAGCACAGTCGTTGTTTTGGCTGTGCCAGCATAGCCCTGCAAGGACGTGATCCGGTTGCGGCTGGTCAAAAGCTGCGCAGTTGCGGTGCGCTGACCTGCATTCCAGTCATAACCTGCCCGCTTGGCGTCGGCGGCAGCGTTAGCTACGGCTTTCGCAGCTTCCATCCGCGATGCGATGGGCGGCAAGGCTCCACGCCCCGCCGCCTCAATCCGCAGCAACTTGGTTTCGTTCTCGATGTTGTTGCGGGTCGTGAACCCGGCAAATTCGGCTCCGCGCCGGTCAACATAGGTTCGGGGGAGCAAGTCGCCCTGCTTGGCCATACCATCGACCGCTTGCAAGATCTGGGCATAGCTGACCTTACCCAAGCCATATCGTCCAGCTTCCTCTTGTAATTCGCTAGCCGAAAACACCGATCGGCGCTCGCCAAGTTTTTCGCTGGCATGGGCGATGGCGCGGGCGGCGGTGATCTCGCCGTCCATTGCGACATTGGCCTTATGGTCGGCGTTTTCCGCTGTCGTTTCAGCGGCGTTGACCAATGCCATACGCGCTTCGGCTCCGAACCCTGCTGCATCGGCAGTCTCGCGCCAATTTTTCACCAACGACGCATTATCGGTCGCAACCTTGGTTTGGCGCGTATCGAGCGCGGCAACCTGCTTTTCAGCGGCACTGGCTTCGTCTCGGCTTGTGCCGCGTTCGCCGAGGGCTGCTTCGATGTCGGCGCTGCGGGTGCTGAAAGCGGCCATCACATCGCCCGACACACCCTTGATCTCGAACATCGAGTCCTTTGCCCACGGCGATGTCATAGCCAAGCTCGCGCACCTTCAAGGCGAGCTCCTGCCGGTAAATCGCGCCAATCTGCTTTTGTAGTTGGTAGATCGCGCGCGGTTCAAGGCTGCGCCATGTCCCATCGTCCCCCTTAGTGGCGTTCAGGATGACATTATGGGTATGAAGTTGCGGGTCTTGCGCGCGGCTGGTGCCATGCTGGAAACTGGCAATTACAAGATTGTCGGTCGCTTCGCGGGTTACGGTGCCGCTGTCGCGAATGCGGGTTGCTGCCATATGCTGCTCAACATGGGCAAGCGCGGTTTTGACCGCAGCGCTATGCGCCGCAATCAACCGCCGGTCGCCTGCAACCTCGGCCATGATTGATACTGATTTGGGCGCGCTCAGGGTGACATCCCAGCCTGGGCGATGTTCAAGCTGGCCGTCGCGGGTCGTTCCTAAATGTTGACCGGCGACCTTCCCGTCGAGCAAGTCGCGGAATTGCGCGCGGTCAACATCGCCGGACAGACCAAGCTGTTCTGCGCCATTGCCCTGCCATTCTGACGGCGACAGGCCGCCAACGGCATAGTAATCGTCGGCTTCATAATAGCTCGCGTCTTGGCCCGAACTGGTGAGTGCGGAAACGGACGCAACCATCACACTGGTCCATCACCGGGTTGGGCAGGGGGCGGCGGTGCTGACGGTGAGACATTGGAAAGCTGTTTCCAAAGCGTCGCGTTCATGTCGCCCGCGATGTAGCCGGGATGCTTTGCCGCGCCGCGTGATTGCAGATGATCGGCAGTCATTTTGATCCGCGCCACTGGCAAGCCATCGGGGAATAGCAGAAACCCCTCATATTTGGGCAAGCGCAACTCGCTCTCATATATCGCGGGGCGCACCTTGCGGGTTTTGCTCAACGTCGTGCGAGGGCCATCGTCTCCGCTCGCGAGCGCATCGGTCATGGTGTGGATTTCGACCTCGCAATCGCCGATGGTCTGGCTGGCCCAGAGCCGGGTTTCGCTGTCGATGGTCTGGAGAAACAGCTTAGTGTTGCAACAGCTCAGCATCGATTCAGCGATCTGCGGACCATAGCGGTGGTGCATCTGACCCAGAGCCTGAAACGTCAAAATTACAGCGGCTCCGAACTTGCGTCCCTCGGGCGACAGCCGCGCCATATTTGCGACACGCGGCAAATCAGCGAGTTCATCAAGGATGAACCAGATACGGCGGTCGGGAGAGGGCTTAAGGCCAAGCACGGCGCTTGCGGCGCATTCGAGCCAGCAGGCAAGCAACGGCTTGGAGGCTTCGAAATAATCCTCCTTGCGCGGCACGAATATCCAAGGCTTCGGGCCTGACCGTTTATCCAGCCCGTGGATGAAATCGCGAAAAGCAAAAGGATTGCCGCTACCTTCAACCCGCAGAAACTGGATCAGGTCCGCCGCTTTGGCGAGCATGAACAGCACGCTGCCAGTGGCGCGGTCGGCGTCTTCGGCAAAGGTGCGGGCTGATGAACTATTGCCCAGCCAAATTTTCAAATCGTCCTTGGTCCGGTTTTGCAAAGCAGTGAGCAAATCCTCCAACGTGCATTTGCCCTCTTGCCACAAGGCGCGGAGCATGTTGGCAACGAGAATGCGGCTGGTTTCCAGCCAGACATCGCGGTCGTTCTGTCCGGTCTCGGTTATGAGTTGGTGCGCAATGCGGCCGGCATCGGCAGGGTGGGCGATTTCATCGAAGGGGGACCAGAAGGCGCAACGGGCATCGAACGGGTTCAGGATGACGTCGCCGCGTTCGGGCCGATAGTAATGCGCGATTAATTCGCCGCTGGTATCGTAAATCAAGGCAGCTTCACCGCGCGCCTCAATGCCGTCGAGCAACTGGCGAAGCGCCGTCGTTTTGCCGCTGCCCGTCGTGCCAATGATCGCCATGTGCCGGGTCTCAAGGCGGTTGGGCAAGGGAACGCTGCCAATGTGCAAGGCACGTGTATCGGACTCGGTGCTCGTCAGTTTGGCAAGTTGCGCCTCGCTGGTCACTAGCGTTCCGGCAATCACCCGGTCGCGCAACACGGCATCGCGCCGCCGTCCCGAAACATCGCGCAGCAGGAACAGTCCCGCCAGCCATCCGGCAAATCCAAGCACAACGCCTGCCTTGAACTTGCCAAACACCGCATCGGCACGATCCCGGTAATAGGGGTGCGCGATCACCGCATCGGTTGGCGCGGCATAGTCGATGCCATCAACGCGGATGACCATTGTCGGTCTGGCTGCAGTGCCTGCCGCAAACCATGATTTTGCATGGGCGACATGATATGTGCCTGCTGCTCGCAAAACTTCTTCGTCGAGTATTGCGTAAGGCAAGACAATCGCGCCCAGGGCGATTGATGCCATCATAACTCCGGCCTGCCGTGTGAAGCGCGCCGTTTGGTTGGTTCGGTTGTGCCGACGCAGCGCATCGGCATGGGTGCGGCGGTCGCTGTCGTAGCTCATGACCTTGCCTCCTGCGACAGTCGGCGCTGGCGTTCGTAGGCGGCAGTGATTTCGGCGGTGATCGCTTCGTCGGTTTTACGCGCACCCTGCGAAGCACTGCGCGCGTAGCAATAGGCTGCGCATGACGTGAACAAGGCCCGGTCAAGCATCCGTTCGATCCCGACGACGGCCAGACTGATTGATGCGACTTCGCCAATTATGTCCTGCGCTTCGCTGTCGGGCTGTGGCGGGGTTGCCAGTGTGGCGACGCCAGTTTTGACGCTGCGCTGGAGCATTTCATAAACACTGATGTCGTGCCGCTCGGCCAGTGCCTTTAACGCCTTATCAAGCGCAATAGGCAAGCGGATGGTGTGCTGGACGGGCGTCATGATTGACCTCCGGCTCGAGTGCGCCAAGCACTCCCGAAAAACGCCGGAACTGCGCGGTTTTCCAACTGCGCCGCCGCCGCGCACTCTGAGCGCACTCGCGAAAAATGGCCGAAAAGCTGGATGCACCCGTGCGTGAGGTGTGTATCCAAATTGCTGGTCCGATACGTAGTATCGCGGCCCCTTTTCTGGCTGTGGTTTTCAGGATTATCCGACATAGGATTGTGCCTCCGTCCAGCGGTCAGTCCCGGCCCAATCGATCATGCGCCGGATGGCTTTGGGATCTGCAAAATCACGGTCAACATGCGGTGGAACTGGCGGGCGATCCTGCAATCCTTGCTCGGCAATCCAGCGCAGTATCTCCTGCTCGATGGCGTTGCGGACCCGCGCTTCAAGGTGAAGTGTTTCGACCGGATCAAGATGCGCGGTAACGCCGGGACTTTCGATCAACGCACCTATTGCAAAGGCTTCTCGGCCAACAATCTGGCGCGGGCCGTCAATCCGAAACAGCGACGTCGTGCCGCGCAGGACATCGACAACCGGACGCTCGGCCCGGTGCCACTCGGTCAGCGAAGCGCGGCGGGGTCGCCATCCGCATTGTCTTCAAGCAGCTTTACGATCAACGTGTGGGCGTAGATCATGACGCGCCAATGGGCGCGATACTTGGTGGTAATCATTGGCCAGCCGGTCAGTCGGGCGAGCAGCGAGCGTTTGGACATGACGGTTCCTTTCGTGAAACACGGCAAAATTGGTCAAAGTGGACGGGGATTAATAGCGGCGGGTCTGGAGGCTGTTCAGCCAGTCCTCAATGTCACCCGACCGCCACCGGATTTTGCCTGCGCCAATGCTGCAAGGGCAGGGGAAGTCGCCGCTTCGCGCGCGGCGATAGAGGGTCGTGCGCGATTTAAAGCCCGTGACGTTGAGCACGTCGGTGACAGTTAGCAGTTGATCTCGATGAGGTAGCATGGCGATGTCCTTTCATTCGTGAGAAGGCAGGACGTGTCGCGCCGAGGCGTCAGAAGCTATTCAGTTCCACATTCACGGAAATTCATGCATCGGCAGCAAGGACAGAAACCGGTCAAACGGTGGATATACTCCGGCAAGCAGCTTTTCCAATTTGCTGGCGCTGAATTCCTTGGCTTCCGTCAGGGGCTGCTTCTTTTCCTCGAAAGTCAGGCCTACAAATTCGTTTCGCCGTAAGGCAATTATAGCCTGCACCGCCTCGCGAAACGCGCGGGCGCGCGAACCGGATCGATCTGCTTGGGACAGCAACCACGCAACGCGCCGGTCGAACAGCTCTCCGTCTGCTGTATCCAACAGCAGACGCGAGTTAAAAAATATCGGCGCAATCTGCCCGTCGAGCCTGACCCAAAGCGCGCTATTGGGAACTGGGCCTTTCGGGATGCACTCCCAAAGGTTTTGATCGCGGCTCAAGATCAATAACGCCCCATGATCGGCAAGGAACGCTTGGCGGATGGTCGGTGTCAGCGGTTTGATCGTGCCATCTGGCAAACGCTCCTCGCAAAGGATGTCGCCATATGCGATACGACCTTTGAAGGCATCAAGTGCGCTGAGATTGCGCCGGAGCATTTCGTTCGGCTCTTTGGTAAGTTCGTCGATCTCCGGCTCATCGCGGACCTTGCTGCGCTTTAGCGCCCAGGCAAAAGCCAGCCCCCCTGCAAGCATTATCGCTGTGCCAGCAATTAGGGGTTCAATCGCGATAGCAAGGATTGCGCCTGCGACCGCTACAAATGCCGATACCGTTTTGACGCTATCGAGCATCCGGCGGTGGTTGCGTCCGCGCTTTGCAGCCGATGCCATTGCATCAATAATGTGCTGCGGAACGACATACTCAATGGGCGTTCCAGCCGGTTGCTTCAGGAACGCGATGAAGCCGTCGCGAATTTTCACAAACTCGGCTGGGCGAAGGGGCAACTGCTCCTGCATCGGGATGCAACGCGTAGCGGGAAACGGCTCCGATTTCAATTCAGATCGGCTGCTGCGACATTCCATATTGGTGCGAAGAGGCATCCCGCACGCAAATAAAATGCGTCACGCCCGACAGATAATTTCAGAAAGCTGCACCACCAGCGCACCACAGGAGGCATTTTGCCCCTCTGGGGCACTGCTCTCATACTGCTGAGTCATTGATTTATTGGTCGGGACGAGAGGATTCGAACCTCCGACCCCCACACCCCCAGTGTGATGCGCTACCAGGCTGCGCTACGTCCCGACCGCCAATCGCTGCTCGGCGGCAGAATGCCGGTGCCGCAGCCGATTGGAGGTGAGCGTATATGGGCACGGGCGCAGATTGGCAAGCCTGTCCTGGCGGCTGCTTGGCGCAGCCCCTGACACATCCCCTCACACAGCCTGCGTCGCGACCCCGATCGCAACCATGGCCGATTGCCTTGGCGGGCCGATGATGATAGGCGCGCGCATCGTTGCG
>Ga0335395_10001170_pt1 | contig 16688 bp, 17 predicted proteins | sample MAT02_FD_205744 | JGI IMG/M metagenome (GOLD analysis project Ga0335395, IMG submission 205744) | Freshwater microbial communities from Lake Fryxell liftoff mats and glacier meltwater in Antarctica - MAT-02 (spades assembly) (version 2) ...
AGCCCCTCATCCTCGATGATCCGCATATTCTCCAGTGCCGCTGCCGGGCCTGCGGTGCAGCCGCCGAAGGTGGAGATATCGCGGAAGTAGCTCATCGGGTCAGAGGCGTCGTCCTTGAACATGTCGAAGACGGCTTCGGTCGTCACTGTGCAGGAGATCGCCGCGTAGCCCGAGGCGACCCCTTTGGCCATGGTCACGAAATCGGGCTGGATGCCGTAGTGCTGGTAGCCGAACCAGACCCCGGTGCGCCCCACCCCGCAGACGACCTCGTCGATGGCGAGGAGGATGTCGTATTTGCGGCAGATTTCCTGCACCCGCTCCCAATAGCCCTGGGGCGGGACGATGACGCCGCCGCCGGCGGTGACGGGTTCAAGGATGAGGCAGCCGATCGTGTCAGGGCCTTCACGCAGGATCACCTCTTCGATCGCATCCGCTGCGCGCATCCCATAGTTCTCGACGTCCCATTGCTTACGGTATTCCAGGCAATGCGGCACCTCCACGAATCCGTCGGGGAACGGCCCGTACTGGGCGTTCCGCTGGGCTTGGCCCCCGCTGGCCAAGGCCGCAATCGTGGTGCCGTGGTAGTCGCGCTCGCGGTACAGGATCTTCCACTTCTTGCCGCCATGGTGCCGGTGCGAGATCTGGCGCACCATCTTGTAGACCTTCTCGTTCGCCTCACTCCCCGAGTTGGAATAGTAGACACGGGAAAGGCCGGGCATCTTTTCGATCAGCCGTTTCGCAAAGATCGATCCCGGGATCGACCCTGCCGCCCCGGCGAAATAGTTCATCCGGACCAACTGGTCGCGCACCGCATCGGCGATGCTTTCCCGCCCGTAGCCTACATTTACCGTCCAGACCCCGCCGGACACCGCATCAAGGTGCTCCTTGCCCTTGGCGTCCCAGACCCGCATCCCCTTGCCTTCCACAATCACGCGAGGGTCAACGGTTTCGTACTGCTTGTGCTGCGAGAGATGGTGCCAGACATGGGCGCGGTCAGCCTCGACCACGGCGCCGATGTCGTTCAGTCCTGCAAGGCCTTCCATGGGGCGTCCTTTCAATCAAAGATCAGATGGCATCATCGGAGATAGCCCGCCCTCGGCTTAGGGCCAGAGGCGGCCACCCGCTATAGCCAGACCGCACAATCTGCGGCAGGAAGACGGGTTGAGGCTGGCGAACCGGCGCTAGATACTTGGGAGGAACGGTCAAAACAGGAAGCCCGCAGTGCTGCACGTCGACGAGGTCTGCAAATCCTATCCGACCGCCGAGGGATCGGTGGCGGTGCTGTCGGGCGTCAGCCTTGACCTTGGGCCCGGGCAAAGCCTTGCGCTGACCGGCGAGTCCGGCAGCGGCAAAAGCACGCTTCTGCATCTAGTGGCGGGGCTGGATGCGGTGGACAGCGGCGCGATCACGGTGGCCGGCACCGCGCTGGAGGGGCTGGACGATGCTGCGCGCGCCGGTCTGCGGCGCGACATGATCGGGTTGGTGTTCCAGCAGTTCAACCTGATCCCCTCGCTGACCGTGGACGCGAACCTGGCGTTTCAGGCGCGGCTTGCCGGGCGGCATGATCGCGACTGGTCGGCGCATCTGGCCGAGGGTTTGGGGTTGTCCGCCCTGCTGTCGCGCTACCCTGAACAGCTTTCGGGCGGCCAGCAACAGCGGGTTGCCATCGGCAGGGCGCTAGCGGCGCGACCTGCACTGATCCTTGCGGATGAGCCGACGGGGAACCTGGATGAAGCGACGGGCGATGCCGTCATGGGCCTGATGCTGGGGCTGGTGAATGAGGCGGGGGCGAGCCTGCTTATGGTCACCCACTCCCATCGTCTTGCTGCGCGGCTGGACCGGCGGCTGCATCTGCGGGCAGGCAAAGTCATCCGATGAGCCGCACCATTCTTACCGCCCTTCTGTCACACTGGCGCCGGCACCCCCTTCAGCTGGCGATGCTGCTGGTCGGGCTGGCGCTGGCCACCGGCCTTTGGTCCGGCGTACAGGCGATCAACGCCGAGGCGCGGGCAGCCTATGACAGGGCGGCGGGTGTGTTGGGGCAGGACCGGCTGGGCCGGATCGTCGCCTCCGAAGGCACCCTGTCCGTCGAAACCTACGCTGCGCTGCGCCAGGGTGGTTGGCCGGTCTCGCCGGTGCTGGAGGGACGACTGGCGGGTCTGCGGATCCTTGGGGTGGAACCGTTGACCTTGCCGCGCGGGGCGGCAGTACCGGGAATGCCGGGTGTCGGTGCCGCGACCCTGGGCGATTTCCTCGCCGGGGGGCTGGTGCTGGTCGCGCCGGAAACAGTTGCCAGGCCCGGGGTGGCCGAGGCCCTGACCGGCTTTGCCACTGAGGCGGCCCCCGACCTGCCGCCGATGACCGTGCTGGCCGACATCGCGGCAGCAGAGAGATTGCTGGGCACGCGAGGCGAGATGACCGCCCTGCTGATCGACCCCGACCGCGCCCTGCCCGGCCCGCTGCCTGCGGGGCTGGAACTGCGGGCGGCGACGGGTGAGGATGATCTGGCCCGGCTGACCGACAGTTTCCACCTGAACCTCACCGCCTTCGGCTTCCTCGCCTTTGCAGTTGGCATCTTCATCGTCCATGCGGCCATCGGCCTTGCGTTCGAGCAGCGCCGCCCGATGTTCCGCACCCTGCGCGCTTTGGGGGTTCCAGCGCGGACATTGGGAGCGCTGGTGCTGGTCGAGATGCTTGGCTTTGCACTGATCGCGGGGCTTGCGGGCGTGGCGCTTGGCTACGGCGTGGCGGCGGCCTTGCTGCCGGATGTGGCGGCCACCTTGGGCGGGCTTTACGGCGCGGCGGTGCCGGGGGTGCTGGAGCTGCGCGCCGGCTGGGTTGGCGCTGGGATCGGCATGGCGCTGGCAGGTACGCTGGTCGCAGCCGGGCAAGGGTTGTGGCAGGTCTGGCGATTGCCGCCTTTGGCCAGTGCCGGGTCGCGGGCATGGGGCGTGGCTGCCGGGCGGACGCGGGCGCTGCAGGCGGCTGCCGGCTTGGCGCTGCTGGCGCTGGCCGGGGGCGCACTGTGGCTGGGGTCTGGCCTTTGGGCCGGGTTTGCGGTGCTGGCGGGGCTGCTACTTGGGTCGGCGCTGGTCTTGCCTGCGCTTTTGGCGGCGGTGCTGACCTTTGCGTCGGCGCGCGCGCGCGGGGTTCTGGCGCAATGGTTCTGGGCCGATGCGCGTCAGCAACTGCCGGGCCTGTCGCTGGCGCTGATGGCGCTTTTGCTGGCGCTGGCGGCGAACGTCGGCGTCGGCACCATGGTCGGCAGCTTTCGCGCCACGTTTACCGGCTGGCTGGACCAGCGGCTGGCTTCTGAACTGTATCTTACCGCCGAAAGCCCTGCCCAGGCGTTGCAGATGCAGGAGTGGCTGGCACCGAGGGTGGAGGCGATCCTGCCCATCGTTGCGGCGGATACCGCGCTGATTGGCCAACCGGGCGAGGTGTACGGTATCGCCGACCACGCCACCTACCGTGACAACTGGCCGTTGCTGACCGCCGTGCCCGGCGTCTGGGACGTGGTGGCGCGGGGCGAAGGTGTCCTGGTGAACGAGCAGCTGTCGCGCCGGGCGGGGCTGGGGCTTGGGGCAGTGATTGACCTGCCTGGCGGGGCGTTGCCGGTGGTGGCGGTCTATTCCGACTATGGCAACCCCTCGCCCCAGGCGATCATCGGGCTGGACGCCTTCGCGGCGCGCTTCCCGGGGGTGGAAACCTTGCGATTTGCACTGCGGTTGCCGGAGGCGGAGGTCGAGGTGCTGGCTACGGCGCTGCGGGCGGAGTTTACCCTCGGCGAGGCGTCGCTGGTCGATCAGGCGGGGATCAAGGCCTTCTCGCTGCGGGTGTTCGAGCGGACCTTTGCGGTGACGGGGGCGCTTAATATCCTGACGCTGGGGGTGGCGGGGCTGGCGATGCTGGCAAGCCTGGTGACGCTGTCGGCGCTGCGGCTGCCGCAGCTGGCGCCGGTCTGGGCGATGGGGCTGACGCAAGGCAGACTTGCGGTGCTGGACCTGGCGCGGACGGTTATGCTGGCGCTGCTGACGGCCGTGGCCGCGCTGCCCATGGGGCTGGCGCTGGCATGGGTGCTGCTGGCGGTGGTCAATGTCGAGGCCTTCGGCTGGCGGTTGCCGATGCAAGCCTTCCCGGGCGACTGGCTGGGGTTGTTCGCAGCAGCGGGGTTGGCGGGGGGCCTGGCGGCGCTGTGGCCGGCAGTCGTGCTGATCCGGAGGCGGCCAGCGGATTTGCTGAGGGTGTTTGCCAATGAACATTAGGGCCGTACTGCTGTGGCTGGGGCTGTCCGCCGCCGCAAGCGCACAGGGCTTTGCCGACATGGGGGCGACCGTCGAAGGCTTTGCCCTGCCCGACCGCGCCCGGGTGCTGGAGTTTCCCGACGACCACGGGGCGCACCCTGCATTCCGCATCGAATGGTGGTACCTGACCGCCAACCTGACCGGCGCGGATGGGCTGGAATACGGCGTGCAATGGACGCTTTTCCGCACGGCCACCGCCCCCGTAGAGCGGGAGGGATGGCAAAGCCCGCAACTGTGGATGGGCCATGCTGCGGTGACGACCGAAGCCGACCACTTCGTCGCCGAACGGCTGGCACGCGGTGGGGTCGGTCAGGCCGGGGTAAGCTTGGGCGGGGATGCCCCCTTCCGCGCCTGGATCGACGACTGGCAGATGCTGTCGACCGCAGGGCCAGAGGAGGACGCGCTGGCCCGGCTGGCGCTGACCGCCAAAGGGGAGGGTTTCGGCTATGCGCTGGACCTGCAGGCCGAGGGGCCGCTGGTTCTGCAGGGCGAGGCGGGGTATTCTGTCAAGTCGGCCGGGGGACAGGCGAGCCATTACTATTCGCAACCCTTCTACCAGGTAGAGGGTACGCTGGACCTTCCTGCGGGGCGGGTTGCGGTGACAGGGCAGGCATGGCTGGACCGCGAGTGGTCGTCACAGCCCTTGGGCGCAGACCAGACCGGATGGGACTGGTTCTCGGTGTCGTTCGGGGATGGGGCAAAGCTGATGGGCTTTGTGCTGCGCGATGGCGGGGCGGGCTTCACCTCGGGCACCTGGATCGCAGCGGACGGGACGCCGACGCCGCTGGCACCGGGCGAGTTGCAGGCAGAGCCGCTGGAGCGGGCAAACGTGGCCGGGCGCGACGTGCCGGTGGTCTGGCGGCTGCGGCTGCCGGGGCGCGGGCTGGACGTCACCTTGCGCGCGCTGAACCCCGGCGCCTGGATGGCGACATCCGTGCCGTATTGGGAGGGACCAGTGCGGGTAACCGGCAGCCATGCCGGGCGCGGGTATCTGGAGATGACGGGGTATTGACTTGGGCCGCCTGTTCCCGTGACAAGCCCCGACCGAAATGAGCGGCATGCGCCGCGAGCCTTTTGTCTCGCCTCTGGCGCGTTCCGCGCCAACCGGCTCGGTCTTTTGCCTCCGGCGGGAGTATTTGTGAAAAAGAGCAAATGGGGATCAAGGGGACTTTGCGGCGGTTACCTCGACCTCGATCAGAAACTCCGGGCGGGTGAAGCCCGAGACGATCACAAGGATCGAGGCCGTAAGACGCGTGACACCAGCCAGCCACGCGTCGCGCGCGGCCATGCATATGGGCGCGGTCGGTGACGAAGGCATTGATGCGGATCACGTCGGCGGGGGACATCCCCGCCTGCCCCAAGGATCGCGGCGCAGTTCTGAAAGCAGAGATCGGCCTTTGCCCGGGCGCCATCGGGCACGGTTCCACCGGCGGCCAGCGCCAACTGGCGAGGTGACGACCAGCCGCGCGCCAGACGGCACCTCGATCCCGTGGTCGCAGACGGCACATATGCCGCCTGCGGACTGGACGTGACAATCCAGCCGGGCGGCCCGCAAGTGAACAACCGCGCGCTGATGATCGCGGGCAAGGTCGATTACCACATGGGCGGCAACCTTCTGGAGGCGTTCAGCGCCGCGCAGGAAGGCATTCCGATCGTCGCCGTCGCTGCCAGCTTCCAGAAAGAGCCGCAGGTGATCCTACCCATCCGGGCAAGGCCACCAGCTTTCAAGACCTGAAGACCCTGGACAAGATCGTGATCGGAGACCAGGGCTATGCGTCCTTCTACCAGTGGATGAAAGCAGCCTACGCTTTCACCGATGAGCAGAGCGATGTCTACACCTACAACCCGGCCCCCTTCATCGCGAACGAGAAGTGGGGGATGCAGGGGTATCTTTCCTCGGAACCGCGTTTCGCCGCCAAGGAAACCGGTTTGGGAGCCTGACGTCTGGCTGATCGCCGACGCGGGCTATTCCATCTATTCCATGCTGATCGAGATGATGGCTGGCACGCTGGCGACAAAACCCGAACAGGTGACCTGCTTCGTGGAGGGCTCGATCAAGGAAGGCACACCTACCTTTTCGGCGACACCTTAGCGGCCAATGACATGATTAAGAGCGACAATCCGGAGATGACGGATGAGGCGATCGCCTATGCGATTGAAAAGATGAAGTCGGCCGGGATCGTGGATTCGGGCGATACCGAAACGATGGGGATCGGCACCATGGCCGATGCCATAGTGAAGGACTTCTTTGTATGGTCTGTGTCCGAGAGGATCTGCCATCTGTGGTCGATGAATAAGCAACTTCTGTCTTTTCAACGACTTGAAAGCCGGACAAGGTTTCCTGTCCAGGCTTGTCCGGAGTACGTGCAAGTGTCTGTCTTTGTTTACGAAATCATTAATGCCCTTCTTGTCCGGCCTTGTCCGTTCGAAATCGACAAGGCGCCCGGACCGATCGGTTATGCCCGGGGCATAGGACGGCAGGGGGTTCGGGTCCTTCCCGGCCCCTGTGGTCGCTTTTCAGCTCGGGCGCGGAGGATGCCGAGGCGCTTGGCAAGGAGTTGGATGGCGTCGAGAAGGCAGTCAGCGCCTATGGGCGCGACCCAGATGCAGCGACCGAACCTATGGACCGGCCGATTGAAAAGAATCAAATGAATATGCGCGTTCCCGCGCCTGCCGGGGCAAATACCGGCGAAAACAATCAACCCAAGGTCACCATGACGGCCGGGGCAAGTGCTGCGGTTTCAGCGCCGTTGCGTTGAGGTTGGCATGACCCAGGAGGATGCAAACAAGATCATCGAAACCGGCAAGACACTTCAGGTAGGCCTTGCCGCCTTGGCCAAATGGTGGGCGCACTTGCTGACGGGCAACCTGCCGTGGGCGCCCCGACTGCGCGGATCGGCCGCGACCATACCGACCCGCGCGCCTTGGCGGAACGTCACGGCGATGCCCTGGCGGCGAAGATGGCCGTGCGCCTTTGCATGAAGTACAAACCCACCTCGGGGCGAGGACGCTTCGCTGCTGGACATGAAGGCGACGCAGTTGAACGCAATCGGGGTGCGGGTGCGGGTGCAATGCCGATCTGTTTCAGATGTCCAACCATTCGGCCGATGACTTCCCGCTGGCGATCGGCGGCGGGTTGACGGCTGCGGTTCGCCGCATGGCGGAACAGGCTGAGGTCTCGTTGCGCCCGCGCGATCGAGGCAGAGGACTTCCGCCCTGGCTTAGAGCCACCACCCTTTTAAACGCGCGCACTGCCATGCGGCGGCAGAAAGACAGCAAGGGCACGATCCTGAACATCTAACCAAGGTTCATCCTGGTCTCGCCCAAATAGGAAACGCCAGCAGGCCAGGTGGTCGCGCAGATCACGGCGGCAGCCACGCCCACTGTGAACCCATTCTCGGGTCGTCTTGGGGTTGTCGCAGCGCCGGGCCTTGCGAACACCTGCATGGTAAGTGGTCGCGGATCCCGCGACGACCGACAGCCTGGTGATGGCCTACCTTTCCGGCCTGGAAGGCCCCTGGGTCGAGGCCAAGGACGGCTGGGACACGCTGGGGATGGAATTACGCCTGGTGTGGTCGATCGGCGCAGCTTTCCACGGGTTTCAGGGCTGTTACCGGAATCCCGGCGCCTGATCGACGCAAGAAGAACGCGGGAGCATCATCCCTCGCAGGGCGCGCAACACCAGCCAGACTACCTGGCCGAAAGGATCGGCGCACGGGACGTGCGGCTACTGACCCTGGCCCGGGCTGGCTGCAGTGATAATGAGATTGCCAGCTACAGCGGGCATTCATTGCGCGACATGATCCGGAAGTACGCGGGTCAGGCGCGGCAGATCATGCACGCCCGGCAGGCGGCACAGAAGCGCAAGCGAACGGAACGGGCACAGAACGAGCACATGATAACCGGAGTGATAACGTCTTGACCGCAGCAGCAGAAAAACCTAATCACTCCAGACTCTCGGCGGGTTGGCGGAGAGGTTACGCAGCGGATTGCAAATCCGTGAAGACCGGTTCGATTCCGGTACCCGCCTCCAAATCTTTCAGTGGGGTCAAGGCTTTGAACGGGCCGATCCGATCAGTCTGGGGTTTGCCGCGACTACCCTGATGGTTGCGGCGGCGTCTTGGACGATTGGCTGGCACGATCCATGTGGACCCAGTTATCGTGGCCAAGGGCCTGGGCCTGGACCCCGAGGTGTTGCGAGAATGTCTGCGCAACGACACCGTGACCAGCCTTTGCGAAAAGGACCGCCTGACCTTCTTTTCGGCAGCCCGCCGGTTGCGTCTGATTGTGGATGCTGGCGGTGCGATTCTGAAAACCACGGCTGGCGATCATCGGCGCAAAACCACAGGTGCCGGCGGCTGATTCAGTTCGGCGAACCTGCCCCGCTCAGCAAGACCAGCCGGTTCGGTTCGGTTACGGTAATCTTGCGGCGTTCCGATTGGACGATGCCGTCACGTTCCCACCCGCTCAGCAGGCGGCTGACGGTGTGCAGCGTGGTTCCCGTCATGTCGGACAGGTTCTGCCGGGTGATCGGTACGGCGATCTCGATCCCGCCGTCCACCTTGCGGCCCATCTGGGTGACAAGCCGAAGGATGGCGCAGGCGATGCGCTGTTCGACCTGCTGAGTGGCCAATTCGACGATCCGGTTGTTCATCTCGTCCACCCGTTCACCCACCACCTTGTAGGTCTCGGTGGCGAAACCTTCATAGTTGGCGGTAAAGTCTGCCCACAGCCGGTTGGGCCAAGCCAACACCACGCAGTCATCCGCAGTCATTGCGGTCGCCGGATAGGTCTTGCGCCCCAGGGCGGCCCCGATCCCGAACAATTGCCCGGGCGCGATATGCAGCGCGATGATCTGATCGCCGCCTGGCGTGGTGCGGATGACCCGAATATGGCCATCCAGCAACAGGAAAAACCGGTCAACGGCCATACCCTCGCTGAACACGGCAACGCCGGGATCAAACCGCATCCCTTGCGCCGCATCCAGAATCGAGCGGATCTGGGGCCGGGCCAGCTTGCGAAACGGCGGAATGTCGGCCAGCAGGCTTTCGTCAAGTTTGTGCAACGAAGCCTCCAATGGTTTTGCGTTACGGCGCAACAATTACCGATCTTAGACCAGAACGCGGGCAAGACCAACCACCAGCCGGCCGGCAGGGCTTGGAACCATTTCATGCCAGTATCCTGCCCGTTGGATTTGCTGGTCAGGGTCACGGCCTTTCGGGGGACGTCTCAAGAAAGAACCGAAGCATCTGCGCCGAGGCGTCCGGGCCGCGCCTGTCGGTGTAAGACCCCGCCGCGCGTCCGCCTGACCAGGCGTGACCAGCGCCTTCCAGCATCCACAGTTCCACCTGAACTGCCCCGTCCGGCCCGGTAAAATGACTTCTGGAATAGCCGCGACCCCGCACTGTCCGCCTGGTGATCTTTGCCGCAGTCGCGCCCTCGCCCATCGCAGACGCGACTATGATCGCGGCATTTGACGGGTGCACCGTGGTGTCGTTGTCGCCCTGAAATACGATCCGACGCGCTGGCGTGACCTGAGGCAACCTGGACGGCGCCGACACCTCTGTGCAGCCTCCGTCCCGCATCGCGGACAGTGCAGAAAGCATATTGCGGGCCGACCCTCTGGCAAGCCCGGAATGAATTCCCGCAGCGGAAAAGACATCCGGGTAGACGTCGGCGAGAATGGCCGCCATTGCACCCCCTGCAGAAAGCCCGGCCACAAAGACACGGCCACGGTCCAGTCCGTGATCCCGCATCAGCTTGCGCGTCAAGGAAGCCAGCAGCGCAGGCTCGCCCGTTCCGCGCGACTGATTGCCGGGCTTGAACCAGTTCCAGCAAGACGCTGGATTGTCCTGGCCGGTCTGTGCGGGATAAACGATGGCAAGGCCATGCTTTTCCGCCAGGACGTTCATATGGGTTCCGCGGGCAAAATCATCCGGGTCCTGATTGCAGCCGTGCAGCATGACAACCAAGCCGTTTGGCTGTTTTGTGTGGCCGGCAGGCAAGTATAACCTGTAGGCGCGTGAGGCTCCGGCACTTCGATGGGTCCGGCTCAGGAACTGTGCTCCCTCCGGAACGGTCACGGTTGTCTTGCGGCGCTTTTGTGCCGGCGCTGCATCTGGCAGCCAGGCCTGCGCCACGCGCAATTGCTGCAGGACGACCCCCAAAGGGCTGCCGATGCCGGCCCCTGCGGCCTTCCGTAACTTGTTGGCCTTGGGCTTCAGGCCCATCACAACACTTAATGGAGACTGAGCGGACCGCGTGGCTTTGCCCTGTTTCGCAGGGCGCATCAGCCGGTTTACCCGGCGCATCGCGGCGGCAAAGGCACGTGTCATGATGTAATCCTCGGAAAAGGCGACTGTTTTGGCAAAATCGGGCAGGCAATCAGAGACAAGCGCCTTGCGGAGCGCCTTACGTCCCCACCAACGCGCGTTCACGATATCGGTTTCGCGACAATCGCATTTCCGCGCAAATGCCGCAGGGCCAACGGCAGCGTTGGGTCGGTCAGTGCGAAACGACTTAAGATCAATGTCGCGTAGGGCGGGGTAAAGGGTGGTCGCTGCCAAGCGGGCGACAGGCCCATGGTCGCCGCGTCGACATCACAAAACACGGGGGCAGCACCGTAATGGGAAACTGGCGTTGTACGGGGCCACAAAGGGCAACGCCTGAGTGATCACCAGTCCCCGGGCCCACCGTTCAGTTAACGTGAACGTGAACCCCAAGGTCTGAACCTATCCGATTTCGTCGCGTTGCCTTTATTCAAACACATGGAGATTACGCATGACACGCTTTCTTGCAACTACGGCCCTTGCCACCCTTATCGCAGGCGCGGCTTCCGCTCAGGACATGATTGGCGCCAGCGACGTCAGCATTTCAGGTAACGATGTGATGATCGGCAGCGTCACCGCCAGTCAGGACGGCTATCTTGTCCTGCACGCGATGAAGGATGGCAAAGTTGTTGCGCCCGCCTCGATTGGCCATACCGCCATCAAGGCTGGTGACAACATGAAGGTGATCGTGACTTCGGACGAAGCGCTTACGGAAGGCACCGGTTTCGCGGCCATGCTGCACGTCGAAAGCAATGGCAACGACACCTATGACTTTGCCGAGGGTATGACAGACGTCGACACCCCCGTCATGGCGGACGGCGCGGCGGTCGTTCAGACCTTTAACACGACCGCCGCGATGATGGACGGCACGATGGACAGCACTATGGACAGCACTACGGACGGCACGATGGACAGCACTACGGACGGCACGATGATGCCGATGATCGACGCCGCCGATGTCAGCATAGATGGCGCGACTGCCACCTTCGCCAACGTGGTGGCCGAAACCGACGGCTATCTCGTGATCCACACGATTCTGGATGGTGCCCCGATCGTGCCGGCGTCTATCGGCCACGCGCCGGTCATGGCAGGCGACAACGCCGATCTTGCGGTGACAATCGCGTATGACTTCGTGGCAGGCGAGACCTATTTCGCCATGCTTCACGAGGAAACCAACGGCAACGACACCTATGATTTCGGCGAAGGCATGACCGACGTCGACACTCCCGTAATGAGCGGCGGCAAGGTCGTCGGCGAGGTCTTTGGCCAATAGGCGCAGCTTGGAAAAGTTCGAAAATGGGCCATCCGGGAAACCGGATGGCCTTTGTCATTCCAGCCGGCGTGCTTGCCAGCGGCCGGTGTCCTGTTTGCCAAAGATGTCAAGTTCGCTCGGCTCTTCACGGCAACGTTGAAGCGGCTTTCACGGGAAGCCGGTCTGATCTAAAAGCAGCACAGCTTGGGGTTTCTCACCCCCGGCCCCCTTGGGACATTGTCGCACAGAGGAAGACACATGGCTGATCTCCTTCGCAAACCGACCGGCTCGCGCGGCAAAGTGCATGACATCACGCCGGAGAGGGCGGGTTGGGGCTATGTGGGGTTTTCCCTGTACCGGCTGGAACCAGGGGACGCTGCGGTCGAGGTGACCGGGGACCGCGAGGTCATTCTGGTACTGGTCGAGGGCAAGGCGCAGCTTCAGGCCGCCGGGCATGACTGGGGCGAGATGGGCGCGCGGATGGATGTGTTTGAAAAGACTCCGCCGCACTGTCTTTATGTTCCCCCAATGCAAGAGTGGCGGGCGGTGGCGACCACGGCATGTACGCTTGCTGTCTGTTCGGCGCCCGGCAAGGGCGGCCATCCGGCGCGGCGGTTGGGGCCGGAGGGGATTGAACTGACGCCGCGCGGCAAGGGTGCCAACACACGCCACATCAACAACATCGCCATGGAGGGGCGCGAGGTGGCCGACAGCCTGCTGGTGACCGAAGTTTTCACCCCGGCGGGGCATTGGTCCAGCTACCCCAGCCACCGGCATGACGAGGATGACTTTCCCCGCATGACCTATCTGGAGGAAACCTATTACCACCGCCTGAACCCCGGCCAGGGCTTCGGGATCCAGCGAGTCTACACCGGGGATGGCAGCCTTGACGAGACCATGGCGGTGAAGTCCCACGATGTGGTGCTGGTTCCGAAAGGCCACCACCCCTGCGGCACGCCTTATGGGTACGAGATGTACTACCTGAACGTGATGGCCGGGCCGCTGCGAAAGTGGCGGTTCCAGAATGACCCTGACCACGACTGGATCGCGAAGGCCGACGCCTGATCAGGGCGGCGGCTCAAAAAGGCTGCCGAAAACACAGCCTCGCCCCCGTCCGGGTAGAACCGGCCAAGGCCGGAAATAATCATGGCTTGACCAGCCGGTGGTCCGGTCGGTTGAGTCTGCACGCTCCTGTTTCTTTCCAGCAAGGCTGCCATCAGGCAGTTTTGACCGGAACGCGGGATTCAAGCCAGCGGAACAGCAGCACGATCACCCCGGCGATGGCCATATAGACGATCGCCAGCAGCAGAAGCGGTTCGTAGACCACGAAGGTATCCTGCCGGATGCGCGAAGAGACGGCGTAGATGTCGACGACGGTGATAGTCGCGACCAGCGGCGTTGCCTTCAACGTCAGCACAGTCTCGCCCCCCAGTGTCGGCAAAACGCGTTGAAGCGCCTGCGGCAGCCAGATGCGGCGGAATACGGTGAAGCGAGGCATTCCCATCGCCTTTGCAGCCTCCAACTGGCCATAGGGCACACCCTTGAAGGCACCGCGCATCACCTCGCCCGAATAGCCAGCAACCGAAAGCGTGAGGGCCAGCACCGCATAAGGCCAGGCCTGGCGCAGGATCGGCCAAATCGCACTTTCACGGATCCACGGAATCGACGGGAAAAGCGAGCCGAACCCGTAATACAGCAGCCAAAGCTGGAGGAGGAGAGGCGTACCCCGGATCAACCCGCAAAAGGCCCGGGCCGGGGCTGCAATCCACCAGGGGCCTGCCGCCTGTGCCAGCCCCAGAGGAATGGCCAGCAGCATCCCCAGCACCATGGTCACGACCAGAAGCCAGCTGGTAGTCCAGATGCCGCGCAGGATAAGGACCTGATACCTTTCTACTGCAAGCCAGCTCCAGTTGAGAGAGATCGCACACCACAGGACCAGCACCACCGCGATTGCGGCCATGACAATCCGGCGCGGGGCCCAGAAGCCCGGGGTCAGGGTGGGCTCGGGCGTGGCAATGCTTTGTTGAAATGGCAGTTCAGGCATCAGCCCGACCCTGGCCGAACCTGTCCGCGCCGGGCCCAGGCTTCAAGCCGGGAAAACAGCAGCGTGGAGAAGATCGAAATGGTAAGGTAAAGCAGCCCGGCAGCCATGAAGAAGGTGAAAAACGCCTTGGTCGTGCTGGCGGCCTGCCGGGTGATCAGCGTCAGCTCGGCATAGCCGACGACGGCCAGAAGGGCCGTGTCCTTGGTAGCGATCAGCCATAGGTTCGCAAGGCCGGGGATCGCTGCGGCCAGCATCTGGGGAAATGTCACCCGCCAGGCCAGCATCAGGGGCGGCATGCCCATGGCGCGCGCCGCCTCGATCTGGCCCGAGGGGACAGACAGAATAGCGCCGCGCAATACCTCGGTCGCATAAGCGCCCTGAACCACGCCCAGCACAGCAATACCGGCGACGAAGCCAGAGATCTGGATGCGCTCGAACCCCAAGGTCAGAAGCAGGTTGTTGATTGACGATGTGAGGGCAAAATACAGGATCAGGATCAGCACCAGTTCCGGCACCGCGCGTACGATGGTGGTGTAGACGGCCAGCAGGTCGCGGGTAACCGGCCCGCCGTACAACTTGCCATAAGCGCCTCCGATGCCGATCAGAAGGCCCAGCCCGAAGGCACCCAGCGCGATAAGGACAGATTTGACAAGGCCTGCCAACAGGGCCGATCCCCAGCCGGGTGGCGAGAATGCCAGCAAGTCAAGGGTCGAGGCTAGAAGCGCGCCGCCAGTCATGATTTGAACGGCAATTGAACGTGCGGGACCGAACGGCGGGCTTTCGCCCCACCGCACTCTCCCTCCCCCGCGAGGGGGGAGGGAGGCGCAAGGTACCCGCCGGGGACGCCCCGCAAGGTCACGATTTAGCCGCCGTAGATCGACGAAGCGAAGTATTTGGCGGTGATCGTGTCATAGGTGCCGTCGGCGATGACCTTGGCAATCGCGGCGTTCAGCTTTTCGCGCAACGCGTCATCGCCCTTGCGCACACCTGCCCCGACGCCAAGGCCAAGGATTGTCGGATCATCAGCCACGGCACCCTTGGATTCGCAGCAGGCCATGCCGGTTTCCGAGGCAAGGAAGGCGTCCATCGCGATGCTGTCGGCCTGGGTCGCATCAATCCGGCCGGCGGCAAGGTCAGAGTTCGCCTCATCCTGGGTCTGGTAGATCTTGATCTCGGCCGCGTTGGCGGCGAAGTATTTCTGAACATAGTCGGCATGGATGGTCGAGGCCTGCACACCGATGATCTTGCCCGTGAGCCCTTCGGCGGTAGGGGCAATGTCCCCTCCTTTCGGCCCGACAACCACGGTGGGGGTGTTGTAGTACTTGCCGGAAAAGTCGATCGTCTTCGACCGCTCTTCGGTGATCGACATCGAGGCCATGATCACGTCGATCTGCCCCGAGGTGAGTGAGGGGATGATGCCATCCCAGGCCACCGGAGTGATCACGCAATCCATCTCGCCGGCGGCGCAAACGGCGTTGATGAAGTCCACCTCCCAGCCAACCCAGGTGCCGGATGCATCGGGCGAGGCGAAGGGGGGATAGGCTTCGGCGGCGATGCCGATCTTGACCTCTTGCGCGGCCACAGGGGTGGCCAGAAGCAGTGCTGCTGCGATTGCGGTTGTGAACTTCATGGATCGTCTCCTTATTGAGTTAATTGGTTCCGTCTGTCAGGCAACGGTTTTCAGGAACTGTTTCAGCCGCTCCGATTTCGGCGCGCCGAACAGCTGGTCGGGCGGGCCCTGTTCTTCGATCAGGCCGTTGTGCAGGTAGACGACATTGGTCGCCACCTCACGCGCAAACTTCATCTCGTGCGTGACGAGAATCATCGTGCGGCCTTCGTCGGCGAGGCCCTTGATGACCTGCAACACCTCGCCCACCAGTTCTGGGTCAAGGGCGCTGGTCGGTTCGTCGAACAGCATGGCCTTCGGTTCCATGCACAGGGCACGGGCGATGGCGGCGCGCTGTTGCTGGCCGCCGGACATGAAGGCGGGATAGGCGCCCTCCTTTTCGGCAAGGCCGACGCGGTCCAGTAGTTTCCGCGCCCGTGCGATGGCCACGTCTTTCGGGCATTTCATCACATGGACTGGCACCTCGATCAGGTTTTCCAGCACGGTACGGTGGGTCCAGAGGTTGAACGACTGAAACACCATGCCCAGCGACTGGCGAAGACGCTCGATCTGCCGGCGGTCTGACGGGTTCCCGTCGGGGCGCATTGCCACCACCTCGCCCGCGATGCTGATAAGGCCGGAAGACGGCGTTTCCAGAAAGTTGATGCAGCGCAGCATGGTGGACTTGCCCGACCCCGAGCCACCGATGATGGCGACGACATCACCCTCCTGCGCGGTCAGCGACACACCTTTCAGCACATGATGGGTGCCAAAGCTCTTGTGCAGGTCCGCGACCCGTATCGCTTCGGCCGATGAAGATGCGCCGTCTGCCATGTTCCCCCACAAAGCTGCTGTCATAAAACCGTTGAAATCCGCGCCACGCAAGCCCTTGATTCCGGGGCGGGCGCTTGAAGGGGGCCGGACCGTCGTCTAAGCAGGGGTTGGTCCGGGTTTGGGCCCGAGGGGAAGGCGATGCGCATTCTGATCACCAACGACGACGGCATCAACGCCCCGGGGCTAGCAATACTGACCGAAATCGCCACCGAAATCGCCGGGCCGGGGGGTGAGGTCTGGACCGTGGCGCCTGCCTTCGAACAATCCGGAGTCGGGCATTGCATCAGCTACACCCATCCGATGATGATTGCCGAACTGG
>Ga0335395_10001172_pt1 | contig 16669 bp, 18 predicted proteins | sample MAT02_FD_205744 | JGI IMG/M metagenome (GOLD analysis project Ga0335395, IMG submission 205744) | Freshwater microbial communities from Lake Fryxell liftoff mats and glacier meltwater in Antarctica - MAT-02 (spades assembly) (version 2) ...
CGCCGCCGCCTATGGGCTTACGGCCGAAATCGCCTTCCGCCGCGGCGTTCCCGTCACCGCCAACCACCCCGCCGAGCGCGAGACGGCCGCAGCGGCCGCGGCAACCGTCACCACCATCCGCCGGGATCTGCCGCCGGCCATGACGGGCGAGGATTTCTCCTGGTTCCTGGCGGAAGTGCCCGGCGCCTTTGTCTGGATCGGCAATGGCCCGGCCGATGGCGGGCGCGAATTGCACCATCCGGCCTATGACTTCAATGATGATGTGCTGCCCACGGCTTCGGAGTTCCTTGCCGCCGTCGCCAAGCGCGCTTTGGGAGAAGATTGATGGCCGACATTGCACCCTTAAGGCACTTCATCCAGGCCATGACCCGCCTCGCGGATCAGAACCCCTCCGAGGAACGCTGGCTTGCCGAGGGCGAGGCAATGCTGTCCGACCTCATCTCCCGCGACGACTGGCTGCCCGAGGCGCTGGCTGAGCCTGGCCCCACCTACCGGCAATACCTTCTGCATTGCGATCCGCTGGAGCGGTTTTCGGTGGTCAGCTTCGTCTGGGGCATTGGCCAGCGCACGCCCATCCACAACCACAAGGTATGGGGCCTGGTGGGCATGCTGCGCGGGGCGGAAGTGAGCATCACCATGCACCCCGAACCAGACGCGCCCATGCGCGAGGGCCAGACGGATCATCTCACGCCCGGCCAGGTCGTGGGTGTGGGTTCGGGCGAGGAGGATGTGCACTGGGTGCAAAACGCCATCCCGGACCGGCCCTCCATTTCCATCCATGTCTATGGCGGCAATATCGGCGCGATCGAGCGGCATGTGTTCGATGCACAGACGAGCATGAAGAAGCGCTTCGTCTCGGGCTACACCAATGCGGTGGTGCCGAATCTCTGGGATCGCTCGGCTGAGATGGTCTGATACCAAAAAGGCAACTTTCGAATGGCGCCGTGGTTCAGGGATCAGCCGTGCTGGCCGAGGCCTGCCCGCGTTGACCATCCCCCCCATGCCCGCGCCTTGGCCTGTTTTCGCAGGCCAGTGGGTCAGCCTCAAGGTAGCCCAAATGCCCCGCCGTCATTCCCTGGCTTTGGTGCTCCTCCTTGCCGGCCTGTCGCCCGCAATCGCTGAGGAAGGGCGGAAGGGCGACCCACGCGGCAGCTTCTCGCTCAGCTACGATAATGACCTCTTTGCCGGCACCGACCGTTATTACACGAGCGGCATCCAGCTGGACTGGCGCTCCGCCTCCGAGAATCCACCGCCCTGGCTCGCCTGGCTGGTCAGCCGGCCGAGCTTCCTGTTCCCCGAGGGCGGCATACCGCGCTGGGGCCTCTCGGCGGGGCAGAACATCTACACGCCAGGCGACACGGAGCGGCGCAACCCCGACCCCCGGGACCGGCCCTATGCCGGCTGGCTCTTTGGGGGTGTCTCGCTGGTCTCCTCCACCCCGACCGCCTCCGGGAGCCTGGAGCTGCAATTGGGCGTGGTCGGCCCCTCCGCACTTGGCCGTCAGGCGCAGAATGGCGTTCACAATCTACGAAACCTGCCGCGCGCCAATGGCTGGGATTATCAATTGAAGGATGAGCTGGGCGCCAACCTCATCCTCGCCCGGCAATGGCGCTGGAACCAGGAGATCGGGCCGGGGGGGCTTTCCGTGGGGTTGGTACCAGGGGTCACGGCCAGCCTGGGCAATGTTCACCTTTATGCCAGCGCTGGGCTGGTGGTGCGCCTGGGCAACAATCTGACCGCTGATTTCGGGCCGCCGCGCAATCGGCCGGCGATCTCGGGCTCGGCCTTCTTCGAACCGGGCGAGGGCTTCGGCTGGTATGTTTTTGCGGGCATCGAGGGCCGTGCGGTGGGGCGCAACATCTTCCTTGATGGCAATAGCTGGCAGGACAGCCGTGACGTCCGCCGGGTTCCCGGTGTGGCGGATGCCAGCATGGGTGGCGTGGTCATGTATGGGCGCGCCCGGCTGACGGCCACCTACACGCTTCGCAGCCGCGAATTCACCAACCAGATCGAGGCCGCGCAATACGGCTCGCTGAGCCTTTCGGTCCGGTTCTGAGCGTCAGAAGGGCGCGTGCATCAGTCGGGCCTGGTTATGGTCTGCAACACGTCGAACCCCTCGAAGCTGGGTGGGCCGAGCGTCATGGTCTTGCTGCTGCCAGCACCCGAATGAGCCTGCCGGAATTGCTGCGAACGCGTCCATTCCTCGAAATCCGCGCGTGAGGCCCAGAGCGTGGAGGAGGTGTAGAGGATATGATCCTCAGCCTGCGGCCCGCGCAAAAGCTGGAAACTGACGAAGCCAGGCAACTCATGCAGCCGGCTCTCGCGCGTGAGCCAGACCTGTTCGAATTCGGCCGAGTGGTCAGGGATGACGCGGAAACGGTTGGCGGCAACAAACATGATGGTGGATTCCTGGCGTGAGGCCTGGATCATGCCATGTTCGCGCATTGCGTGAAGAGGCTCAGCGGGTGGTGCGGGCCTGGGCCACGCGGATCGGCTGCGGGGCGCTGGCCTGCCTGGTGCTTCGTTGGGCCGCGGTGCTGCGCTGGGTGGCGGTGCTGCGCTGGGTGGTGCTGCGCTGGGTAGTGCTGCGGCGCGGGGCCACCTGACTGCGGCGGTAAGACACCGGACGGATCAGGTCATCTGCCGCATCGGCCAGGCCGGTATTGGCCGGGCGATTGTGGATGAAGCCATAGGTCGGGTATTCGCGCCCGAAATTCTCGGAAGTCCAGCCCACCTGAACGCGAACGCGGGTCCATGAATTGTCGTCCGAGACGTCCATCACCTTCACATTGCGCATCACGGTGCCGCGCCGGATGCCCGGGCCGCCCCAATTTGCATGGTCAATCTCGATCATGCGGCCGTTGAGCACGCGCGAAACCACGGCGACATGCCCCGAACCCATCGAGCCCGAACCCGGCCATGCCAGAACCGACCCCGTCTGCGGACGCTGGCCCCGGGCGTAGCGGCCGGCGGCATTGTGCCACCAGTCACGCCCATTGCCGGAAATGGCCATGCCGGTGACGGAGCGCGCATACGGCACGCAGCTGAGGCCGCCCGAGGCGCTGCCCGCACGTGTGCCGCGCGAACGAACCTGGCGCTGGGCTTGCGTGGGGGTGCTGCGTTGTTGCGCCGAAGACCGCACCTCGGACCTTGTGTCTCCCCGGGAGGCCTGGGCCTCCGGCGCGAAGGGCGCCGCTGCGAGCATGACACACATGGACCATTGGGCGAGCTTGAAGCGCATGCAGTGCTTCTCCTGGAAGATTGGGTCCCGACGAAGGCTTGGAACGTGATTGTGGGGTATCGGTGGCGGTTGCAGGCCGCAACCCGACGAAGCGACACACGGCGTAACCTGCCGTGATTCGTCCATCAGCCTACCGTGAAACATCGTGAAATAGGATCACGGTCCTGTTAAATTACCATCCGAACCTGCTTGCCACAGTGTTGCTGCGCAAATGCAACACTCCTTGTGCCCAATGCTGCACCGCACCTGCGAGAATTTCTGCCCTGGGCAGCCCATCATACTCCCTGGAAAGCGGCATAAAAAACGCGCCAGATGTTTCCATCTGGCGCGATATTCCAAATTCCCAAAAAACGTTTTGCGTTCCTGGAAAAGATTACTTGCAGGCTGTGATCATGATTTCGACCAGGTGGCGCGGATCGGCCATATTGGCCTGCACGCAGGCGCGCGCAGGACGGCCCGCGTCACCCAGCCATTCGACCCAGACCTTGTTCATCGCGTCGCGGTCACGGATGTCCTTCAGCCAGATCTGCGCCTGCAGCAGGCGGGTGGTGTCCGTGCCATTGGCTTCCAACAGTGCGTCGATCTTGGCGACGACCTGACGGGTCTGGCCGGTGACGTCCTGGCTCAGATCATCGGCCGTGATGCCGGCGAGATAGACGAAATTGTGATGTTCGACAGCGCTGCTGAGAATCTGGTTGCTGCCGGTGCGGTTGATCTTGCTCATTGCGGGCGTTGCTCCTGCTGGGTTGGTTATGGGTTGGAACTGCATCCTGGTTTAACGCAGGCGGGAGCCTGGCGGAAGGCAGCCCCGCGTCGGCGCCGGCCCGTCACGCCATGGGTTCAGTAAGGCACCGCATAGGCGCTGCCGGAGGCCGCCGCGCCGATCATGGTCTCATAGACGGCCACGCCATGGATGGCCTCTTCTACCGGCAAGGGATAGGCGGGGCCACCGGCGACGGCGGCGGCAAAGGCTTCCAGCTCGGCATGTTCGATATCCGTGACAGGATATTCCCGCGTCCATTCCTTCCCGTCGCGGCCACGGAAGAGCAGCGTCTCATGCCCGCGCAACTCCAGCAGGCCCTCCGTGCCGAAGAGCGCGCAGCGCCAGTAGCGCGGCGCCAGGGAAAGCGTGGCGAAGGTGCAGGTCGCGCCATTGGCGAGCGTGGCCATCATCGCCGTCGTGTCGTCGATGGTGGTGCTCACCTTGGCGTGGCTGAGCACGCGCACATCACGGAACTTGCCGGCCAGGTGAATGATCATGTCCACCATGTGGATGCCCATGCCGCCCATCCCACCGAGCGGGCTTTCAGAACGATCGGCGCGCCACATCCCTTCCTTGTAAGCAAAGGCGCCGGGGCCGCTGAACTGGCCCTCCACATGCAGCAGCGTGCCGATGCCGTCATCCGAGATGATCGTCTTCATCTCGGCCACGGCGGGCAGGAAGCGGCGGTTGTGGCCCAGGGCCAGCACCACACCCGCCTGCGCACAGGCCGCGACCGATGCCTCGGCGCTGGCCTTGCTCAGCGTGAAGGGCTTTTCGACGAAAACATGTTTGCCGGCGGCCGCGGCGGCGATCACCTGCTCGGCATGGATGCCGTGTGGCGAGGCGAGGGCCACGGCCTGCACCTCGGGGTCGGCCAGCACTTCGGCATAGGTGGCGTGCAGGCGGATGCCCTTCTCCGCCGCGTAGTCGCGCGCCTTTTCAAGCCGGCCGGTGGTGCCGGCCACAAAGCGAATGCCCGCGCCATTCTGACCGTGGACGGAATTGACCAGCGTGCGGCCCCAATTGCCCATCCCGATGATCGCGGTATTCAGCATCGCGGAAACTCCTGAACTCATGTGGGATTTTCCAAGTGTCTGGCCCAGGCGCGCATCCGTGTCACGCCCCAGGCCGTGACCAGCAGCGCCAGCCCCGCCGCGATGATGGTGGGAAGCCGCATTCCGAAAATCTCCCCCGTGGTGCCGAGCACCAGTGCACCCAAGGCCGGGCAGGCGCGGGTGATCAGTCCCCAAAGTGCCAGGGTGCGCCCGCGCATCCTCGTCAGCGCGGCCGATTGCGCCAGTGTCTGCACCGAAATGCCGTGGATCGAGGCACAGGCGCCATAAAGCGCGCCGCAGAGCACGGCGAAGGCAAACCAACCCGTCGCCACAAAGGCGATTGCGCAAAAGGCCTGCCCACCCGTCGCCACAACGGCGATTCGCGTGGTGCCCTCCAGCTTCCCGCGCGAGGCGACCCAAAGCCCCGCGAACAGCGCACCCACGCCGATCGCGCCCGTCAGCAGCGCGAGCCCCGCGGCACCCTGGCCGAACAGCCGCTCGACATAGGGCGGCAGCACCTCCTGCACGCCGCGCAGGAGGATGGCGCTGATGCCGGCGAACAGGAAAATCGGGCCGATGCCCGGATGGTTGGCGGCATAGCGCACACCCTCCACCGTCTCCGCGAAGAGCGATGCTTCGGGCGCATGGCCTCTGATGTGGTCAGGGTCCACCCGCAGCATCGGCAAAGTCGCGGTGGCAATCACATAGGCTACCACATTGCACAGGATGGCGGGCACCACGCCCCAGATGGCGATCATGGGCCCAGCAATGGCCGGCCCCAGGAAGCGCGCGACATTGAAGCACAGCGAGTTGCACGCCACGGCCGCCGGCAGGTCAGCGCGGGGAACCAGGCCAGGCATGAGCGCCTGCCTTGCGGGTTGGGCAAAGCTCGCCGCGATGCCGCCAATCACCTCGAACACAAGCAGCGAGCCGATGGAGATCACCCCCATCCAGGTCAGGATGGCGATGCCCAGCGCCTGCGCGCCGATCACCGCCTGGGCGATCATGGTCAGCTTCACGCGGTTCATGCGGTCCGCCACCGCGCCCGCGATGGGGCTGAACACCACGGCGGGCGCGAGGTCACAGAACGCCACCATGCCCACCCAGAAAGCCGAGCCGGTGAGTTCCCAGGCGAGCCACATCACCGCGATGCGGTGCATCCACAGCCCGGTCCAGGCGGTCAGGCTGGCGCCGAAGAAGATCCTGGCATCGCGGTGGGAGAGGGCGCGCGTCAGCGCGCCGAAGGGCGCCAGCTCAGTTGACCAAGCCGCGTTCGGCGCGCGTGGGCGTGGCTGGCACCTGCGGTGCCACCGTATTGGCGCGGATGCACTCATTGACCCGCCGGTCGAATTGGAATTGCTGGCCCAACCGCTCGGTTGAACTGATGGCGCCCTGGCCGGCGAAGGGCGCGGCCATCAGGCTCCCACGGTCATCCTCACGCATCAGGTTGCCGCGCTCCTGCCGGCGGGTTTCCGCCGAGACCTGCTCGCGGCAGGCCTGGGCCACGGCCGGATTGGTGCGCGGATCGCCGGGGCGCGGCGGCGAAAGGCTGGGCGCCTCGAAGGTGGCGAAGGGCGCGGTGGTGGCGCCGCATGCCGTGATCAGCAAGACGGGGAGGAGCAGGGCTGCGCGAAGCATGAGACAGCGTCTTTCGTCAAATGGAGTTGTCAGGAAGCGTTCGCGCCAACATGGCACGCAATGGGGCATCCTCGAAACGCCCAGTATCATCCAGCGGCGCGCGGGCGGCGGCGGAAAGCAGCGCGGGGTGGAATTCCGCCCCTTCCGCCGTGATCTGGAACATGCCCCGCAGCCAGCGCGCGCGGCCGAGCACCTCGACCAGGGCCAGCAGGCGCAGGCAGAGTGCCACATCGCCGAGCGAGTTCATGCGCCCCTGCCGCGCCATGGCCTCGGCCCAGCAGGCGGCATCCGCATCGGTCAGCGCGATTTCCACGCCATCCCCGAAGGCGATCAGCCGCGCGGGGCCCCAAAGCCCTGCCTCGGCGGAGGCGCGCGCCACCTCCCATGCGGATTCCAGTGCCGAGGGCAGGACGGCTGGCAGGGCCGAAGCTGCGACGCCCAGCTCATGACGCAACGCGCCCGTGGGCAGGGCCGTGGTGATTACCATTCGCGGGTCAGGGGCCGGCCATGCGAAGGTCGCGCGCCGTTCGGTGGCTGGCTGCCCGGATCAGCGAGGCGGCCAGGGCCTCAGCCAGGCAGGCATAGCCGCGGTCATTGTGGTGCAGATTATCCGAGGCGAGCACCTCGCCGGGCGGCATCCCCGCGTCGCGCCAGCGCTGCATGAGGCGGGAACGGGCAAACAGCGGCACGCGCTCGGCCTGCGCCAGTTCCTGCATGGCGGCGTCGAAGCTGCGACTGGCGGGTGCGCTGAGGATGCGCGGGGCGCGCTGATTGTCCATCAGCACCACCTCCACCCCTGCCGCGCGTAAGCGGCGCAGTCCCGCACGCATCTGTACCAGGAACCCGGCCGTGTCGCCGCCGCCCAGCACCTCATTGCCGCCGGCCTGCCAGATCACGAGGTCGGGGTCATGGGCCAGGACATCCGTCTCCAGCCGGGCCAGCATCTCGGCCGAGGTCTCGCCGGATTTGCCCGCATTGATCACGCGCAGCTCCACGCCGGGCAGTGCCGTCCGCAGCAGCACTTCCAGCCGCGCGGGATAGCTGGCGGCGCGTGATGATGCGCCCGCCCCTTCGGTTGAGGAGGAACCGAGTGCGACGATGGTCAGCGGCTCGCCCGCATCCAGCTCGGCCTGGACGCCCAGCAGGGGGGCGAGGGTCTCGCGCACGGGAGGGCAGCCCGCCCCCGCCCAGGCGGGGTTGGAAACAGCAAGCAAAAGGAGGAGGACAGCCGGGCGCCACATGGGTTTAGTATAGGCACGAATGACGCCATTGGCCACGCAAACCAGCCCCCCGGCCCGCCCCCCGGCTCTCCTCCCGACTCGCGCTGGGCGCGATCCGCGCGCTGATATCTGCCGGGGGCTGGCGCTTTGGATGATCGTCATCAACCACACGCCGGGGAATTGGCTGGGTGGGTTCACCCTGAAGAACTTCGCGCTCTCCGACGCGACCGAGGCCTTTGTGCTGTTGGCCGGCTATGCGGGCGCTTTTGCTTATGCGGGCCTGGCCGACCGCCAGGGTTGGGCCGCCGCCGCAGCCGCGCTGGTGCGTCGAGTTTCCAAGCTCTACGTCGCGCACATCTTTCTGCTGGTGGTTTTCACCGCGCAGGTGGGATTCTCGGCCGCCACGCTGGACCGCGCGATCTATCTGGATGAATTGGCGCTCGATCCTTTTGCTGAGCAGCCCTACCGCACCTTGCTGGAGGCGCTGCTGCTGCGCTTCCAGCCGGCCTTCCTTGATATCCTGCCGCTCTACATCGTGCTGCTTGGGGCCTTGATCCCGGCGCTGTGGCTGCGCGGGCGGCCCTGGTGGCTGTTGGCGATGTCGGTCACGGTCTGGCTGGCCGCGCGCTGGTCAGGGGTGAACTTCCCGCGCTGGCAGGAGGGCGGCTGGTTCTTCAACCCGTTGGGCTGGCAGCTGCTCTTTTTCCTGGGCTTCATGCTGGGACAGGCGGCGCGCGGTGCGCCTTCCGTCGGGCTGCCACCGCGCCATGCCGGGCTGACCGTGCTGGCCATCACCATCCTGGGCACGATTGGGGCAAGCCTGGTCGTCTTTGAGCATCTGCCGGCGGTCATGGAGACCTGGCCACTTTGGGTGCCGGACCTGCTGGCCTCGGTGGACAAGACCTCGCTGCATCCGTTGCGCCTCGCCTCCATCCTGGCGCTGACCTACCTGATCGGCGCCTACATCGCCCGCGACGGGGTTGTGGTTCGCGGGGCCTGGGTGCGGCCGTTTGCCGCGATGGGCCAGCAAAGCCTGCCGGTGTTCTGCTTCGGCATTCTCCTCTCCTTCCTGGCGCGCCTCATGCTGGAAGGGGGCGATGGCTGGGCGATGCAGGTCGCGGTGAACCTGTTCTGCTTCCTGGCGCTCTACGCGGTGGCCCGGCTTGCCAGCTGGTCGCGCGCCATGGAGCGCGCGCCCACAACTCCGGCCTTGCCGCCCGCCGTGGCGCAGCGTTAACTCCATGCCCATGTGGCGCCGCTGCCTGCTTCTGTCATGCCTGCTTATGGCCGTGCCGTTGGGCGCTGGTGCCAGCGTTTGCGACATGCCCGATGAGGTGCTCAGCGGAGCACGGCCCATGCCCTCCGTGCAGCGCGGCCTGCAGCCCGGGCCGCTGCAGATCCTGGTGCTGGGGTCGGGCTCTGTAACCAGCCCAGGCGCCTCGGGACCGAGCGCCTCCTGGCCGGCCCGATTGCAATCGCTGCTGGAAGCCCGCTTTCCGGGGCGCTCTGTGGAAGTCGCCGTCCGTGGCGGGCGCGGGGTGACCGTGAGCGACCATCTGGCCTTGTTGCGCGATGGGCCGGGTGGCGATACCCCTGCCCTGGTGCTGTGGCAGGCCGGCACTGTGGAGGCCGTGCGGGGCCTCGATCCCGACGAAATGGGCGAGGCGCTGCGCCAGGGGGCCGAGCGCATCCGTCGCCGGGGTGCTGACCTTATCATCATGGACCAGCAATTCTCACGCTTCCTGCGGTCCAACACGAATATCGAGCCCTATCGGGACAAGCTGCGCCTGGTCGCCGCCGCGTCCGGCGCCTCCTACTTTGGCCGCTATGACCTGATGCTGCATTGGGTGGACAGCGCCGCGGTAGACATGGAACGCGCACCACGCGCCGAGCGCACCGCCCAGACGGACCGGCTGAATGACTGCGTGGCCCGCGCCCTGGCAAATTTCATCGCACAAGGCGTGGCCGAGGCGCGCTGAGCCCATTTCGCGACGCCGCGTTCCGATCTAGCCTCGCCCCCCATGATCAATCTTGAACACCTTTCCGCCTCCGAGGCCGCCCTTCGCATCGCCGATGGCCGCCTTTCCGCCCAGGACCTCGCCGAGGTCGTGCTCGCCCGCATCGCCGAGCGCGAGCCTACCTTGCGCGCCTTCACCCACCACGAGCCAGCGCTGGTGCGCCGGCAGGCGGCGGCGGTGGATGCGGCGGTGAAGGCGGGCCGCAAGCTGCCCCTCGCCGGGCTGTTTGTCGCGGTGAAGGACGTGATTGATACGGCCGACCAGCCTTCGCAATATGGTTCGCCCATCTGGGGTGGGCACCGGCCGCGCAGCGATGCGGCCTGTGTGGCGCTGGCGCGGCGTGCGGGCGCGGTGATCGCTGGCAAGACCGTCACCACCGAATTCGCCACGCGCTTTCCAGGGCCAACAACGAACCCGCACAATGCAGCGCATACGCCCGGTGGTTCCTCCTCCGGCTCGGCTGCCGCGGTGGGTGCGGGGGTGGTGCATCTCGCGTTTGGCACGCAGACGGCGGGATCCATCATCCGCCCGGCCGCCTATTGCGGCGCCGTGGGCTTCAAGCCGAGCTACGGCACCTTCCACCGCGCCGGCATGAAGGTAATGAGCGAAAGCCTGGACACGATCGGCCTGATGGGCGGCAACGTCGGCGATGTGGCGCTGGGCATGACGGCATTGACCGGCTTCGACCACGCGATGCCCGCGCCGGGCCGCGCGCCGAAGTTGGCGCTGGTGCTGGCCCCTGGCCAGGCCGGCACGGACGAGACGGCGGCGCTGATGGAACGCATCGCCGAAGCTGCGCGCCGCAAGGGCGCGACGGTCACGCTCCTCACGCTGGGCGTGCCCTTCACCGAGGCGGTCGCCCTGCACCCGCATGTGATGAACATGGAATCCGCCGAGGCCCTGGCCTGGGAAATGGACCATGCCCGCGCCCAACTCAGCCCCATCCTGCGCGAGAAGCTGGAATGGGCCATGAGCGAGCCTCGCGCCAAGCTGGCCAAGGGCCGCACAGCCTTCGCCGCCGCGCAGCTTGCCTTCAACGACGCCATCGCGGGCTTTGACGCCGTGCTGACCCCCTCCGCCCCGGGCGAGGCGCCGGCCGGCACGGATTACACCGGTGATCCGGCGTTCAACACGCTCTGGACCGTGCTTCACGTCCCGTGCGTGACCGTGCCGGCCGGCATCGGCGCACATGGCCTGCCGCTCGGCGCGCAGATCGTGACCCGGCGAGGCGAGGACGCCGCCTGCCTGATGTGGGGCGAATGGCTGCATGGGGCGATCCATGGCTGAGATTCTCGTCGCCGGTGGGGGGATTGGCGGGCTCGTTGCGGCACTTTCCCTGAAGGCGGCAGGGTTCACGCCGCGCGTTTTTGAGGCGACGAGCGAAATCCGCCCGCTCGGCGTGGGCATCAATGTGCTGCCCCATGCGGTGCGGGAATTGACGGAACTGGGCCTCGCGGAGCAACTCGCCGCGACGGGCGTGGCCACGCAGGAACTGCGCTACATCAGCGCGCATGGCCAGGAAATTTGGCGCGAAGATCGCGGCCTCGCTGCCGGCTATCGCTGGCCGCAATACAGCATCCATCGCGGCCAGTTGCAGATGCTGCTGGCCGAAGCCTGCCGCGCGCGCGGGATCGAGCTTCGCACCAGCCATCGTGTCATCGGCTTCGACCAGGATGGGGAGGGCGTGACCGCCCGCTTCGAGCATGGCGATACGGCACGCGGCGAAGTGTTGATCGGCGCGGATGGCATTCACTCCGCCATCCGCCGGCATTTCGCGCCGGGTGAGGGTGCGCCCTCCTGGCAGGGGGCGGTGCTGTGGCGTGGCACTACCATCGCGCGCCCCTTCCTGACGGGAGCGACCATGGTGCAGGCCGGGCATCACGACCAGAAATTCGTCTGCTACCCGATCAAGCACCTTCCCGATGGGTGGGTGCTGACCAACTGGATCGCTGAAATGCGGGTGGATGTCGCGAAAGGCTTCCACCGCGAGGACTGGAATCGCGAGGCGGACCGCAACAGCTTCCTGCCCGCTTTCGAGAGCTGGAACTGGGGCTGGTTGGACGTGCCTGGCCTGATCCGTAATGCCGAGCGCGTGCTGGAATACCCGATGGTGGACCGTGACCCGCTGGAGTGCTGGACGGAAGGGCGTGTCTCGCTTCTGGGTGATGCGGCGCATCCGATGTACCCGATCGGCTCCAACGGCGCCTCACAGGCCATTGTGGATGCGCGGCAACTGGCGCTGCATCTGGCCCGAGCGCGCAACCTTGCGGAAGGCCTGGGGGCTTATGAGGAAGCGCGCCGGCCACCCACCGCGAAGCTGACCCTGGCCAATCGCGCGCTCGGGCCGGATCTGATCCTGGAAGAGGTGCATCGCCGTGCCCCGGACGGCTTCACCGATCTGCACGCGGTCATCAGCGAGCGGGAATTGATCGAGACGGCGGCGAACTACAAGCGGCTCGCCGGCTTTGACCCGGCGCTGCTGAACGAGCGCGAAAGCTGGAATGTGCCGGTCAACCGCGCGCTTTGCTGAGGCTGACCGGCGCACAGTTCTGGCGGTTTAGCACCTCGCCTTGCAACAGCCCGCCCTCCAGCCAGGCCATGAGGGCAATGGGTGAATCGCCCGGCGCGATGACCGAGACGCTCTCGGGCTGGAAGCGCACCTTGCCATCTGGCAGGCGGCTGCCGCGCATCTGGAAGGCGCCATGGGCCAAGTTGGGACTTGCCGCGCTCGGCCCGAATTCGAAACTGGCTCCCAGGCGCCCGCCATCGGCCCAGACCAACATGCGCGCCGCCCGTGTCTCGCGCCCGCAGCGGAACTCACCTTCCCAAAGGCCGTCCAGGCTGGCCGTCTGGGGGCTTGGCGCCGGCGGTGGCACCACCTGTGATGGCATTGGGGGAGTTTGCGGCACGGGACGCGCGGCCTGCATGGAAGACGAGCCGAAGGTGACGCCAAGCGCTGCGAGCCTTGCTGGGCCAAACCAATTCATCCCGCGCGGTGGCGCGCGCGTCATCTCAAAGATTGCCTCGTCACCAAAGCCGAGCTCGCGCAGATAGCCGCCGATGATCGCATTGGCCGGTGCGGAGACGCTGCGCCGCCCGCTGGGCGAGACTGCGGCCGCGGCGTGGAAGCCCACCGCCGCGCTCGATGCGAGATCTCTCGGCAGGCCGGCCAGCCAGATCAACCCGCATGACGAGGCGCAGGTGCCGCGCTCGGGGATGAGTGTGGTAAGTCGGCGCTCGCGGATGGTCCGGCCGATATCGAGTGCCGGGATCACCTGGCCGCCCGGCCCCTCCAGCACGATCCTCGCACGCGGGGCGCGGGACAGGGCCTCCATGAAACTGGTCTGCGTTTCGCGCGTGATCTCGCCAAGGATCAGGATGTAGTCCTGGCTGCCCTGGCGCGCCTCCTGCACCCGGGCGGCGCTGGCGCCGAGTGGCGCGAACAGAAAGATGGTCAGCAGGAAGAGGGCTTGGAGCCCGGCCCGGATTCGCCATGGATGCATTGCTGCGAAGGATGTGCCAGCGAACCAGTCACGACAAGCGCCCATCTGGGCAAGCAACGTGGCGGGGGCCAAGCTGAACGCCAGGCCGGACGCGGCTGAGGCAGAGGGAAGATACAGAATGCGCTGTGCGGTGATCGGCTTGGGAAGCATGGGTGGCGGCGCTGCGACAAGCGCGCTCACCGCTGGCCTGGATGTGACGGGCGTGGACCCCAGCGAGGCAGCGCGCAACGCCTTTGGCAACCGCGCCGTGGCGCGCGGCGCTGATCTGGATGCCGGGCAGGAAGCGGTGCTGGTGCTGACCGTCAACGCAGCCCAGGCGGAGCGCGCCTTGTTTGGCGAGGGCGGTGCTGCGGCGCGGATGGCGCAGGGCGGTGTCGTGATCTGCTCCGCCACCATGGCCCCGGGCGATGCAAAGCGCCTGGCGGCCGAGGCCGCCGCACGGGGATTGCTCTACCTGGATGCGCCGGTCTCCGGAGGGGCGGTGGCAGCGCGCGAGGGGCGGATGACAGTGATGGCGAGCGGCAGCGAAGCCGCCTTCGCCGCCGCGAAACCCATGCTGGACGCGGTGGCCGGCACGGTCTGGAATCTGGGCCCCGATGCGGGCCAGGGCGCTGCGATGAAGGTGGTGCACCAGTTGCTCGCCGGGGTGCATATCGCCGCAGCCGCCGAGGCCATGGCGCTGGCGCTGCGCGCGGGGCTGGACCCGCACACGGTTTATGGCGTGGTGAATGGCGCGGCCGGCGCTTCGTGGATGTTCAAGAATCGCATGGCCCATATTCTCGCGGGGGATGACACGCCACTGAGTGCTGGCGACATCTTCGTGAAGGATCTGGGGCTGGTCGAGGCCATGGCGCGTGATGTGGCGTTGCCCGTGCCGCTGGCAGCGCAGGCGCTTCAATTGTTTGTGGCGCAACGGGCCATCGGGCAGGGCGGCCGGGATGACGCCTTCGTGCTGCGCGTTTGGCAGGCGATTGCGGGCTTTTCGCTGCCAGGGGAACCAGGCGGGGCGGAGGCGCGCAAGCCGAAAGATTAACGCGACTCGGGAGATGTGAACAAAGAGTGAAGACTGCTCTTGTGTTTACCATTTGTTCGTGTTTTCTTTTACTTATGAGCGCGACCTATCCCTCCCGAGACGACCTCCGTATTCCACCAAAGCCGCATTTCCTGCGGTCAGGCGGCTCCGCGACGCTGCCATTGCAGCTCGCGGCCTCGGCCATCAGCGGATTTGGCCTCGCTTGGTTGCTGACGCGTTTCCTTGTGGGCTGAGCAGCCGGCTCACCCCAAATGGGTCACCATGAAATCGGCCGTGCGGCCATTGGCGATGGTGGCCGCGCGCGCATTCCAGGCATGGCCGCCCATGCGGGCAAAGGCATGGTCCACGTCGGGATAGACATGGCAGGTGACCTTGGGGTTGCCTGCCAGCCCCGCCAGGATCGCGGCCTGTGCCTCGGGTGGCACGAACTTGTCCTTCTCGGCGATGTGCATCAGCAGCGGGCCGCGAAGCCTGGCTGCGTCATCCAGCAGCCCCTCGATGCCGACGCCGTAGCAGCTGACGTTGCAATCGGCATCGGTGTGCGCGGCCGTCTTGAAGGCCATCCGGCCGCCCAGGCAGAAGCCCATGGTGCCGACCTTGCCATTGGCCCCCGGAAGCTTGCGGGCCGCGCCGATGGTGGCAGCCAGATCCTCCAGGCCATTTGCCTGATCGAACCCGTTGAGCAGCGCGAAGGCTCGGTCCCAATCGGCCTGGCCGGCATCGGGGTCGAGTTGCACGCCAGGCTCCTGCCGCCAGAAGAGGTCCGGGGCCACGGCGATGAAGCCCATCTCCGCGACCCAGGCCGAAAGCGAGCGCATGGCCGCGTTCACCCCGAAAATCTCTTGGATCATGACGACCACGCCGCGTGCCTCCTGCTGTGTCTTTGGCGACACAACATGGCAGTGGAATGTGCCGGCACCGTCGGTTGAGGCAATCTGGAGGTCGGACATGTTAGGGTTTCCCTTGGCGTGAACCTCAATGACCGCCATGTAATTGAGGATGGAACGCCGCACCATGCTCGCTTCAGTAACATTGGGTCTCGCCGCACCGCATTTGGCGATGCCAGGAATCGCGCGCGCGGCGACCGAGGCCGCGCTGGCCGCCGCCGGCTGGACGCATGCGGAATATGACGGCCTCCGCCCCGCGAGCTTCCGCGGCCTGGCCGATGGCGTGGCCATCGAGGGGCAGGGCGCGGGCAGCTTCGTCTGGCGTCGGGTGCAGGGCGCGCCGGCCTGCCTCACCTGGCGCTGGCGGGTGGAGGCGGCACCGCCAGCCACCGACCTCACCAAGCGCGGCGGCGATGACCGCGCCATATCATTGACGGTCGGGTTCCAGGGCTGGCCCACGCGCTCCACCGTCTGGCAGCGGACGCAACACGCCATTGCCCAGGCGCGCGCGGGCAGCCACACGCTGCCGCGCAGCGCATTGATGTACATCTGGGGCGGAACGGGCCAGGAGCCGGCAACCTTTTACAGCCCCTGGATGGGGGGATTGGGAAAGGTGCGAATCCTGCGTCCCGCGCAAGCCCCCAAAGGGCGCTGGTTCGATGAACGCGTGGACCTCGCCGCCGATTGGCGCGCGGCCTTCGGCGGAGACCCGCCGCCCATACAGGAAATTGCCATCGGCACGGATGTCGACGATACACAAAGCCGCATCTCGGCAATGGTGGAGCGGATTCGCTTTGCGGCCTGCGGATAGGAGACACCATGCCGATTGAACGCAAGGAATTCCGCGACGCCATGGCGCGGTTGCCGGCGGCTGTGAATATCGTGACGACGGACGGCCCGGCAGGGCTGGGTGGTTTCACGGCCAGCGCCGTGTGCAGCGTGACCGACAGCCCGCCCACCTTGCTCGTCTGCATCAACCGCAGCGTCTCCTCCTGCGATGCCTTCCGTGAGAATGGGGTGCTTTGCGTGAACACGCTTTGCGGCACGCAGCAGGAGCTTTCGACCATCTTTGCCGGCTATACCGGCGTGGAAGGCCCGGCGCGGTTTGAAACCGGCGCCTGGCGCAAACTTGTCACTGGTGCGCCAGTGCTGGATGGCGCATTGGTCGCTTTTGATGCGCGCATCACCGATGTGGTGGAAAAGGGCACGCATCTGGTGTTCTTCGCCGAAATCGAAGGCATTCGCACGGCCGAGGGGATTGAGGCCGCGTTGCTCTATTTCGCGCGTGATTACCATTTGGTAGGCAAGGCG
>Ga0335395_10001173_pt1 | contig 16666 bp, 13 predicted proteins | sample MAT02_FD_205744 | JGI IMG/M metagenome (GOLD analysis project Ga0335395, IMG submission 205744) | Freshwater microbial communities from Lake Fryxell liftoff mats and glacier meltwater in Antarctica - MAT-02 (spades assembly) (version 2) ...
CTAATTGCAAGCAACCTTACAGGCTGGCGAACCAGTCGGCGACTTCGATGTGACGGGCAAATACGAAGGAGCAACAAACGAACCGGATAGCAAAGAGACTAACAAAACTGATTTCAACGTTTTAGTATTCCTAATTGAACTGAGATTAAATCAAAAGTATTCATTCATTCAATTTGGAATCATTTCTGCCAAGTGCCCAACATGGCCTGCCGGGGGTTGTGGTCCTTCGGGGATCTGAACAGATGACTTTCTTGAATCATTGCCCCGCGAGATTCGTCAGTCTAGATTCGAGCGCGTGGATGCTTCATAGGTAGCCAAGCACCGTTCTGTTGGCTGCTGGCAACGCACTGCTGGATAAAATACATCCCTTCGACACCATCATGGACGTTTGGGTAAACGGTGTTGACTCGCTCGATTTTCTTTCCATCGTGCAAGTCAACGATTGCGTCGAACGCGGCGCAGTAAATGTTGGCAAAGGCTTCGAAGAACCCTTCAGGGTGTCCAGCGGGTAGTCGGCAGGCTGCAGCACCCGCCCCAGCCATATAGGACGCATTCGGATCTCTTGTATAAAGCTTATGCGGCTGACCATTTTCCCGAACCACCATGACATTCGGGTCTTCTTGTCGCCACGAGAGCGATCCCTTGGTTCCGTCGACCTCAATCCACGCGTCGTTTTCTCGGCCATGGCTAATCTGGCTAGCTGTAACCGTACCCAGAGCACCTGTTTCAAACTTGATAACAGCCGTACCATAGTCGTCCAGCAATCGGCCCGGGACAAACGACTTCAAATTGCACGAGATTTCCTGTGGAAGCAATCCGGTAATGTATCTCCCTAAGTTGAAAGCGTGTGTTGCGATATCGCCGAAGCAACCGGCTGCTCCGCTCTTCTTTGGATCAGTTCGCCACGATGCTTGTTTTTGATCCGATTCTTCGAGCTTGTCTCGGAGCCAGCCCTGGATGTAGAAAGCTCGTACAGCCTGGATTTCCCCCAAATCGCCGTTACGGATCATTTGTCTTGCTTGGCGAACCAGAGGATAGCCGGTGTAATTGTGCGTTAGTGCAAATACGGATTGGGAGCTGTCAGCTAGCTTGGCCAACACTTCAGCTTCCGCTAGATCGAAGGTCATTGGCTTGTCGCATACAACGTGAAAACCGGCTTCAAGAGCAGCCTTGGCGACTTCAAAGTGAGCATGATTAGGAGTGGTGACACTGACAAAATCGATTCGCTCGCCTTCAGGAAGCTTCGATTCTTTATCGATCATTTCCATGTACGAACCGTACGCACGGTTTGGAGCGACATCATAGTCCGGGGCAGAGGCTTTGGATCGTTCGGCATTGCTGCTGAAAGCGCCAGCAACCAAGGTCGCGCGATTGTCCAAACAGGCAGCGATCGAATGAACCCGACCAATGAAACTGCCCGAACCACCACCGACGAGTCCCATTTTTAGCTTGCGATTGAGAGTTCCGTTAGTCATGAGAGGTTCTACCTTTATTCTTCTTTATCTAGCAAAAGTGGATCGATATAAGTAAATCACCGAAGTTGGCTCTAAGAAATAGCACGAGGCAACATCGAGTTTTACCATAGCCAAACGAAGCTGTCAGTTGGTCCAGGTTAGCCGAATCTGCTGGCGAAAATTTTAAGTTTGGTCAAAATCTGTTGAGTGGCCAATAGAATCGCCAGCCGACAACGGATACGATAGCGGGGATACGGCTGGTAATCGTGCAGGGAGAGCCTCTCAAAATTTCGTGAGTATGTGAACAAAATGAACATTTGCGACCGCCCACAAACCAATATCAACTCAGAATTATCGTCTTCTGAGCCGAGGGAAATTACCGCAACAGCCGGTTTCGGCGCCCAATTCATTCGGGACTATGGCAGCAGCCTGATCGTTGCTAGCTTATGCGTTACAACGTTAGCGTCGGTCGCGATGCTAAGCTTCTGGGCCGGTTCGAGAAAAGCAGCAGACACTTTAGGGGCACAAGCCCACGGGATCCATCAAGAAATCCTGAGGGCAAACGCAACGCACGGAGGTCCTAATCTAGCCGTTGCTACCGGCCGCATCAGCGAGGAAACCGACGGAATTTTCTTTCTGGATTACATTACCGGTAACCTCCAGTGCTGGGTCTACTATCCAAGATTACAGAGATTCGGCGCTAAGTTTTCTACGAACATTACTCAGCAACTGCCTGCCACCAAAAATGCAGAGTATCTTTTGGTCACAGGGGACACACAAGGCAATGTTGCCACCGCGTCCAATGCGAGACCTGCCGGTTGCTTGGTCTACGTGGTTGACGTGAAGAGTGGATTGTTTGCTGCGTACACAATGCCGTGGACGCGAGCAGCGGAGTCGAGTGGTCAGTTTCAGGAAGGGCCATTAATTGCAGTCGACGGTGGGCAATACCGAGCTCCGCTTCCAGGCAACAAAGTCGCAAAGCCCCCTGCGATAGCAAAGGACAAGCCTGCGGACGATAAAAAACCTCCGGTCAAAGGTGCACCAGTACCTGACGAAAATGAAAAGAAGTAAGCGATCATAATCTCAAGTTTTACAGCATTGACACACAAGGAAAGCACACTCTAGTAAATGGCCCTGCAAGAATGGATTAGCGGACGCGTTTTCCGATTCGTTCACGGAAACAACTTGGTCTACAACACTTGTTGGGAAGATCCAAGGCTCGACCGTCAAGCGCTGAACCTCAAGCCTACCGACAGTGTCATGGTTATCACTTCAGCAGGATGTAACGCGATTGACTACGCGTTATGCAATCCGCGCGAAGTCCACGCAGTCGATATGAATCCGCGACAAAATGCGTTACTGCAATTGAAGCTGGCGGCTGTTCGTAGTTTAGATTACGAAGACTACTTTCAGATGTTTGGTCGAGGTTACTTGCCAAACGTCGAAGGGATTTATGCCAACAAACTTCGAGGACAGTTGAGCAAGTGGTCTAAGGCTTACTGGGATCGCTGGATTAAATTTTTCGATAATGAGCGACGATCTTTTTACTTCCGTGGAACCTCAGGCGCATTTGCTCGGATGATCAACGTCTACTTGACTAAGATCGCCAAGATTCGCCCCGAGATGACGGAGATTGTCAACTCAAAATCATTTTCCGATCAGCATGCTCTTTACGAAAAAGTACGTGATCGAATTTGGACTCGAACGATGCGATTCGCGCTCAATCGAGACACCACATTGAGCATGTTGGGGGTCCCTAAAGCACAGCGGCGTCAAATCGACACGCAGTACCCTGGCGGGATCGTGAAATTTATCGAGGATTCGATGGATGCCGTTTTCTCGAAGCTTCCGATTCAAGATAACTATTTTTGGCGAGTCTACATCACTGGTCATTACACTCCAGAGTGTTGCCCAGAATACTTAAAGCCTGAAAGCTATGAGGCACTTCGTAACGGTGTTGCAGACCGAATTCATATTCATACTGATAGCGTTCAAGGCTTCCTAGAAAAGCATAACGGTATGATCTCTCGATTCGTACTTTTGGATCACATGGATTGGTTAAGCGATAACTACTTTGCCTTACTGGAAAGCGAATGGCAAGCGATCATCGACCGTGCCGCACCCGACACAAGGATTCTTTGGCGATCGGGTGGATTAAAAACAGAATTCTTGGACGGCGTTTCTGTACGGGTCGATGGACATGTCCGAAAGTTACCGGAACTGCTGAAGATGCATCCGGAGATCTCCGACAAACTTCACGAAATAGATCGGGTCCATACGTATGGAAGTTTCTATATCGCTGATCTCGTCGTCTAATGGACTTACAAAGGCATCCAGCCAGCTTGTGCGATGAAGATTTAGAGCGAGAATGCGAGATTCAATTTCTGCGCCGGGGTGGCCCAGGCGGTCAGCATCGAAATAAGACCGAATCGGCGGTTGTTTTCATCCACAAGCTGACGCTAGTATCAGCCGAAGCCAACGAGCGACGAAGCCAAGCCGAGAATCGACGATTGGCTCTCTTTCGCTTGCGTTTGGGACTCGCATTAAACGTTCGAACCTCTCTCGCAGTAGGTGGCAATCCGTCGCAACTCTGGCTTTCACGGTGTCACAATCGACGCATACGGGTTGCTGATGATCATGGTGATTTCCCTACTTTGCTCGCTGAATTGCTCGACTGCTGTACCGAGAATCGCATGGAATTATTACCAACGGCGACATACTTTGGAATCAGTTCATCTCAAGTCGTTCGTATGTTAAAACAATATTTTCCAGCGTGGCATCTGTTCAATCAAAAACGGGCAGAGTTCGGATTACCAAGCCTCCACTAGTGGCGTTGCTGATCAGACTTTGTTCTTACTCCGATATCTTAAACCAAAATTTTTCAGCTACTATCGATCTAGTGATGCACGCTGCTGACTCCATCACGAAAAAGGAAACTTAAATGAAGCCAGAACTTACGACAAATGAAGCGTTACTCGCGTGGGTTCGAAGCATCGAATCGCTTTGCAAACCAGATCGAGTCCAATGGGTCGATGGCAGTGAGGAAGAATGGTCTAGACTTTGTAAGGTCCTGACAAGCCAAGGGACCTTTATCCCACTCGATCCACTTAAGCACCCCAATTCGTTTCTTGCCAGAAGCAATCCGTCGGACGTAGCGAGAGTCGAAGACCGCACGTTCATTTGCTCACATCGTGAATCGGATGCTGGGCCAACCAATAATTGGTCGCCGCCAGAGATGATGCGAAAGACTCTCCAGGAAAAATTCGATGGAGCGATGAGCGGGCGAACGATGTATGTGATTCCGTTTTGCATGGGTCCGATCAATAGCCCTCTCGCCATGTTCGGCATTCAAATTACTGACTCGGCCTATGTCTGCGTGAACATGAAAATCATGTGCCATATAGGAACCAAAGTACTCGATGCCATGGGGACTGATCGCAATTTTTTACCATGTCTTCACAGTGTGGGGATGCCATTGTCGGAAGGTCTCAAGGATGTTGCGTGGCCATGCAACGATGAAAAATACATCGTGCACTTTCCTGAGGCGCGTGAGGTTTGGTCGTACGGTAGCGGTTACGGCGGAAACGCCCTTCTTGGAAAGAAATGCGTTGCGCTCAGATTGGCAACCGCCATATCACGTGATCAAGGATGGATGGCAGAGCACATGCTGATCATGGGACTGGAATCGCCCGATGGACAGAAATCCTACCTCACGGCAGCTTTCCCAAGCCAATGCGGAAAGACGAATCTTGCGATGTTGATCCCGCCGGAGCACTACAGCAAACGAGGCTGGAAGACAACACTCGTTGGCGATGACATCGCTTGGCTTTGGCCTGGTGAGTCCGGTAAGCTTCATGCGATCAATCCAGAAACAGGATTTTTCGGCGTCGCGCCAGGAACTTCTTGGGACTCAAATCCAGGCGCGATGCAGGCCATGGCCAGCAATACTATCTTCACCAACGTTGCGTTGACGGATGACCAATCGGTTTGGTGGGAAGGATTAACAGATCCCCCCGCACACTTGATCGACTGGACGGGACGAGACTGGACTCCCGATTGTGGGCGTCCGGCGGCCCACCCAAATTCACGATTCACCGCCCCTGCCGGTCAGTGCCCGAATATCGATCCCGCGTGGCAAGACCCGCAAGGCGTACCGATCGACGCAATCGTCTTCGGTGGACGTCGGCCATCCACGATGCCACTCGTTTTTCAAGCTTTTGATTGGACTCACGGAGTTTTCTTAGGTGCAACACAAGGTTCAGAAACAACCGCAGCGGCGACAGGAGCCGTAGGGCATGTCCGACGCGATCCGATGGCTATGCTCCCGTTTTGTGGCTACAACATGGGTGACTATTTTGCACATTGGTTAAACATGCGTAAGCTAATTCGACGGCTGCCGCGTATTTTTCACGTAAACTGGTTTCGTAAAGATGGCAGCAATAATTTTCTATGGCCAGGTTTTCGTGAAAATGTTCGTGTCTTAGAGTGGATCGTAAAACGCTGTCAAGGTCGAATTGCTGGTCACGAAACGCCGATTGGGTGGACTCCTCACTTCGTCGATTTTGATACCGATGGGATTGATGGTTTTGATGAGTTACAGTTCAACGCCGCGATGGCGTTTAATCAAAACGAATGGCTTGCGGAGATAACCAGCCAAAACGATTTCTTTTTGAAACTCTATCACGATATGCCGAAGGAGTTATTGTGCCAACGAGAGCTTCTGATGGCGAGAATGGCTTGACAATCCATGCCTCGATTTGAACACCTTCGGCATAAGCCACCCAGCTTAATTACGAAGCCTCGAGGACTAATTATTGTCCTTGCACCAATGCGAAGCAATGTTAACCTCAGCAGAATCGTTCGTCTGTGCGGTTGCGCCGGTATTCAAAAGATCATCCAATGCGGCTCAGGCAAGGTTGACCGCGAGATCGCGCGTGATGCAGTCGATGTGGTTGAAATTGTTCAACGTCGAACGCTATCACCTGTGCTCGAGCAACTGAAGCACGAAAAAATCCCGCTCATTGGACTTGAACAGACAACCAACTCTCAGAGTCTTTTTGAGTACTCGTTTCCGCATATTGCCGCGTTGATCATTGGAAGCGAACGCGAGGGGCTCAGTCAAGAAGAACTAGATCTTCTAGACGCGGTGATTGAAATCCCCGTTTACGGAAAGCCTTTCGCCTACAACGTGGCAACGGCGACAACGATGGCTGTCTACGAATACTGTCGACAGTTTCCAGGGTAAGAGAATCTGTTCATCGGCTCCAGTCGATTTGGCACTAGTTACCGAGTTGGGTAGTTTTCATTTTGCCGTTCGCCTAATAGCGCGGTCTTTAGCTAATATTATCGAATGAGTCGAGCGGGTTCGCTTGGTTTTGAAGCAAGCACCTCAAAGGAAGTATTGATTTGGCCTTGCAACATGCGTGCCTCGGCGTGATCAGGCGCGTGCTGGAGAAGTTTTCCTAACGAGAGTCTTGCGTCGACTAGTTCACCCAACTGATACTGAGCCGAGACGAGTTCTAGTTGGCGTTCACGCTTTTCGATTGGGATACCATCTGAAGCCGCCTTGAGTGCCGTAACGGCTTCCTCACGGCGATCCAGATCCATCAAGGCGAGTCCTCGCACCAATTGAGTTTCCCCGTTGTCGTGAACAGTTGGATGAATGTCAACCATACGATCCAGTGTTGCGAGCGAACGAAGTGGTCGTCCTACCTTTCGATACGAGTCGGCGACTGCAATTTGGACACGGGGGTAGTCGCTTTTGATCAGGAGAGCTCGCTGATAGCTCTCGACCGCTTCCTGGTGATTTCCTTGCTGCGTTTGGCTGTCTCCTAAGAGGGCCCACGCATCTGCTCGATCTCGATGACTCTTCAGGGTCAATTGGGCTTGCGATTTCGCTCCCTCGTAATCGCCCTCAGCTAAGTACATTTCACCCAGTCGAACCAAGAATTCTGGATTGCTACCTGAAAGTCGTACAGCCTCTTGCATGTGCTGAATTGCCAGCGGACGTTGGCCGTTCTCCCACAATGTAGCCGCATAGCCCCAATGAGCTCGCTCATCCGTCGGACAGTTTTGGATGGCTTCCGTGAAAAGCGTCTCAGCATCCTCGTATCTCGACCGCCGAAGTAGATCAGCTCCACGCAAGGACAATTGCCGGGCCTTTACTGAGTGTGCATCGGGGCCACGCCCGCGGAAGACACGACAGCCCGAAACGACGCCGCAACCAATGACGATGGACATCATTGCCGACAAGAGGAACAGAAATCGTAACCTGCGATTCGTGACGGCCATATGCCGAGGGAAGAATAAGGAATTGGAAGCTAAAAAGGCAACGCTACACAAACTTATAAATGGTATGGAAACAAACCACTAGCTCTGAGGACGTTACCATCTCATGCTAGAGCGAGACAAGTGAAGCTAGGATGACTAAGCAGATCAACCCCGATGAGAGTCGAAAATTCTCCCAGATTGCCTATAATGCAGTAGCTCTCGTTTACTGACGTTTATTCCATTCTCGCAATAACCTCGATTATTCTCATGCCAGCCACTTATAGCGGACTAGACCTCGAGTGCATTTACCCAGAAAACTGGGTGTTTTCCGAGGACGGATCGCCAGATGGGCCGATTGGTTTTACGATTGACAGTCCCGAAGCGGCTTTCTTTTCGCTAATTCGATATCCGTGGAATTCGCCACCTCGGGAGGTTTTGGAAGCTGCTTTGCCAGCTCTCAAAGAGGAATATGATCAGCTAGAATCGATTGAGATCGATCCTGAATTGGATATCGCTGACAGCCGCGGTTTAGAACTTCAATTTTATTGCCTCGACTTACTCGTCACATCAAAATTGTTCGCGTTTACCGTCCGCCCGTACACCTATTTAGTTCAAATGCAAGCCGAAGACCGTACGTTCGAGCGGCTCGAAGAGGTATTCCGAGCGATTTTGACGAGTGTGATCCGATCGCTCAATAAGTAGCGATCAGTAGGTCTGGAAAAACTTTCAAGCCAGGAAGATTCGTCGCGTTGGTTTTGAAAGACGTCTTGGCAAGTCAATTTTGTTCGTCAAGCAATTGGTCTGGCAGCAAATCGCGACCTAGGGTTACCAACAGGTCGATTCGTCTTCGACTCAAAACACCTTCTGTATCAATTGTATTGAATATGACCCCATTTTCGATATCTGCAACGCGCACATGGCTACCGAACCTACAAAGGATCGTTGACGGTCTGATGGTCAGCCAAACTCTGTGGCTTGCTCAAGTCTTGCTGAACCAAGACATTCATTCCCGCACATGGACGGTCGGTTTAATCGGCGGAATCCTTTTTTACTTCTTTGGCGAAGTGATGGGAATCTACCATTCGACACGATCACGTTCGCCAGATCATGAACTAGTCGCGACTACGGGTGCATGGCTCGGGACTCTTACAACTCTTTCGGGAATCGGCTTTTTGGCTCGGTGGTCTGATACTTTCTCGAGAAGCAGCATAGTCGCTTGGTTTTTGATTGCTGGCTTATGTCTGATGCTCGCTCGAATGGTTTTTCGCGCATGCTTAGAGTTGTTGGCACGGCGAGGATGGGGAGTCCGACGAACGGCGATCGCCGGATTGAATTCCCTGGGACTTCGAGTGGCCGAGAACGCCTCGCTGCACCCAGAGTGTGGTTTGCAATTCGTTGGCTTCTTTGATGATCGCGATCCAGACCGTCTTGCAGCAGTCCCGGAAGGAAGCCCCGGCTTCATGGGAAACATCGATCAGTTACTGGAGCTCGCGAAATCAGGACAGGTTGATACCGTCCTAGTAACGCTACCCATGCGAGCCGAAAGCCGAATTCGAATGATTATGGATCAATTGGGTGACTCCACCGTTTCGGTTTATATCGTTCCTGATTTCTTTGTCTTTGAATTGTTGCACTCTCGGTGGAGTGACGTCGGTGGCTTACCGGTTGTTAGTGTCTTTGAATCTCCCCTGTATGGCGTCGACGGAGTGCTGAAGCGATCGATCGACCTTGTGTTAGCAATCATCGGGCTACTCTTTATCTCTCCAGTACTATTGATATGCGCATTGCTGGTTCGATTAAGCGGGCCTGGGCCGATTTTCTTCCGGCAAAAACGATACGGTCTTGACGGAAAGGAGATCTTGGTTTGGAAGTTTCGATCCATGCGCACTTGTGATAACGGGCCCGTTGTAAAGCAAGCGACCAAAGAGGACCCGCGTGTAACACCGATTGGGAAAATCCTTCGTCGCACTTCGCTTGATGAACTGCCCCAGTTATTTAATGTGATTGCTGGCAACATGTCGTTAGTTGGGCCTCGTCCACATGCTACGGCCCATAATGAGCACTTTCGGAAACTGATACGCGGTTACATGCTTCGGCATAAAGTGAAACCGGGAATCACGGGTCTAGCTCAGGTCCTGGGAAGCCGCGGGGAAACCGATACGATCGAAAAAATGCAACGCCGTATCGACCTGGACCATCGATACATCCGAGAATGGTCCTTTTGGTTAGATTTAAAGATCCTCTTCAAAACCATCTGGGTTGTGCTCAGCAAAGAAGCATATTAAGTTTTGCTGATACCAACACGCAACTCAAGTGAATCGGCTCAATCGTCATGATTCATTAGCGTGCGCTGCGTGTATCGTGATTGAAATGACGAATGGAAAAGTACCGTGAATAACATGTATGAAGGCAAGCTGCCTGGAACACTATCAGGCCACGAGAATGGCCGTATGGCAGTTGCGGTCGATTTGGCAATCTTGGCTGGTGACTCGACGTTAAAGTATTTTCGAAGCCACAACTATCAAGTTGAACGCAAAAGCGACCGATCTCCTGTAACGATTGCAGACAAAAATGCGGAGCAACTAATACGCGTGGAATTAGCCAAACGTTATCCTACTGATGCCGTGCTCGGCGAAGAATACGGGGCAATCGAGGGTGAGTCCGAATACAAATGGATTGTAGATCCAATCGACGGCACGAAGAGCTTCATATCGGGCGTGCCTCTCTACTCAACTCTAGTTGGAGTGACTCGAAATGGAGTTCCGACTGTTGGCGTTATCTACATTCCGGCCATGGGAGAAATCATCGTCGCCGCGATCGGCCATGGCGCTTGGTATCGAGAGGGAAGCGCAGACTGGCAACGAGCACGGGTTTCGAGCGTCGATGACTTAAGCGAAGGTCTTTTTGTTACTAGCCAAGCAGACAACTTCGATGCACGTGGAGCGCGAACGGCGCTAGACCAACTCACCAAAGCTTCGTATGTAACCCGAACCTGGGGAGACGGATATGGGTATCTACTCGTCGCCACGGGTAGGGCTGAAGTGATGGTCGATCCGATTTGTAATCCTTGGGATGTCGCGGCCGTTCTACCAGTGATTGTTGAAGCGGGCGGTACTTTCTCGGACTGGAACGGACTTTCCAAGATCGATACGGGAGATGGCGTTGGAAGCAACGGTAAGGTACACCAACAAGTGCTTAAGATTTTACAGAATTAACTATTCTCGCTGTTGTTCGACAAAGCATATTGGCTTCTCGATATAATGGAACGAGTTCTACATTAAACAATTCTATTCAAACATGTCAAACACACGTTTGCTGTTTATTCACATTCGGTTTTAGAAAAGCACCCGTCAAGATGACTGAAGAGAGTCGCAAACCTGAGGAATCGAAATCGCCAGAATCGATCGATTTGTCTCTCACTTCCATACACCCAGAAGCCTTCGGCGAAGATGAAAAGCATCGGCCTCAGCCGATCGACGAATCACCAAGTCTCATTGAAGCAAAAGATCTTTTGGACATGATGCATCGGACGGTCGATCAGCTCGAACGAGACCGATCAAGCCGAGGTGACTTAAAGATACTCAATCGAACTCTTCGAGAGCTTCGCTACGCGATGAAGGTCTTCCAGCCCTTCCGACGCCGCCGTAAGATCACGATCTTCGGTTCGGCCAGAACACAACCGGAACATCCAACCTACTTGTCTGCTGAAGAACTCGGCAGAAAAATGGCTGGGCACGGTTGGATGGTTATTACCGGCGCTGGCGGCGGCATTATGGAGGCTGGACATAAAGGGGCGGGTCGCGAGATGTCGATGGGCCTGAACATCATGCTTCCTTTTGAGCAAAGCGCAAACGAATTCATTGTTGGTGACCCAAAGTTGGTAACACTGAAGTATTTCTTCACGCGTAAGCTGATGTTCATCAAGGAATGTAGCAGCGTCGTCTGTCTACCGGGTGGATATGGAACGTTGGACGAAACGCTCGAAGTCTTGACCCTCCTCCAAACCGGCAAACAAACCATGCTGCCGCTAGTTTTGCTAGATGCAAAGGGGGGAACTTTCTGGAAGTCGTTAGAGTCTTTCTTTAATGAGGCATTGCTAAAGTATAAGTTGATTAGCCCTGACGACCCTCGACTCTATTATATTACCGACGATGTAGAAGACTGTATCGCACATACCTTGAAGTTTTACCGTGTCTATAACAGCATGCGTTATGTCGATGACATCTTGATACTTCGAATCAATCGCGAAATCAGTGCTACGCAGCTAGCCAAGCTAAACGTCGAATTTTCCAATATTATTGTCTCTGGTTCGATTGAATCGATCGGCCCGCTTCCGCAAGAAGACAACGAGCCTGAAATCTCTCATCTTCCTCGACTACGATTGCATTTCAATCGACGATCTTTCGGCGGCCTGCGTATGCTCATCGATGCCCTCAACGATTGCTGATTCGATTCGAAGGCGTAAACCGTTGACGAAACTGTTCTACAATGAACATACCTACGTTCAAGTCGACCTAGACTAATGTCGCTTCCGCAGGGGCAATGATGGTTGCTTCATCGTCATTCCCGGACCATTGAGGGACGGCGACATGTGTGGCAATCCAGCCAGCGTGAATAAGATTACCGAGACGAGAAGCCTTAGGATCGCTACTCGATTTACCAGATATCTTCCATTTCGATGCAGGGGCATTCGGAGGAATTTCGATTTGCTCGCCTTCCGATCCTTCGGCTAATCGCTTAATGGCGAAAAGCCTATCTAAGACCTTAGAAGATTCACGAAGTACATCGCGTGCGGCTGCTCCAATTTGCTCATCGCTATATCCTTCCAATGATTCTTGAATCAAATCCACCAGTCGAGCCTCACGTTGGAGGGTGCTGAGAAGGGTAAGAGCTTCACTTCGCTTGATGGTCACATTCGAAGGCTTTGGAAAAGGCAAGGAAGCGGACGACGGCACCTTCGACGCAGGCGAAGTCGACTCGCTCACGGTTGCAGCAGTTTTCGGTTTTAGCTCCATCGCATGAGCGATTCTCAACGAGGCTTCTCGGCTAAACAATGCCAAAAAGAATGCTCGAAAAGCGATAACAACTCGCATGATTCGGTTTCAATGATAAGAACAATGGAATGATGTGTATTCGACCAATCCGACGGCACGCAACTCTAACAACACGCAACGGGTCGACAGCTACAGTCTCATCCATAGCCTGCTCCATAGCAACCGGGTTCGGCTCCAAGTTTATCGTTTCACTCAGAAGCCACCTTCTTCTTGGATGCTTTCTTTTTGGTTACTTTTTTCTTGGTTACTTTCTTCGACACCTTCGAGGTAGCAGTTTCTGACTCCGAAGTGGCTTTCTTCTTGGTGGAAGCTTTTTTCTTTGCGGCAGTGGTCGAATTTGCACCTCGTTTTTTCGAGAGTTTTTTCTTCTTTGACCCACCGGCAGCAGCGCGTTCAGCGAGAAGTACAAGTGCAATCTCGATCGTGACAGTATCTACCGGCATATCCTTGGGCAAGGAAGCATTTGTCTCTCCATCCGCGAGATAGGGACCATACTTACCTTCGAGGAGTTGGATTGCTTTACCAGTTACGGGTGACTCGTCAAATGTCTTGAGAGCTGGTTTTGGTTCCGCACGGCCTCGTCCTGCCTTGGGTTGCGAGAGAAGGAAAATCGCATCGTCCAGCACTATATCGAGAACATTTTGATCCTTTGGAATCGAGCGATAGTCCTTGTCTTTTCCAACCGTTTTCATGACGTAAGGACCGAACGGACCAATGTTAGCAACAACCTTATAGTTCTCCGTCGGGTGAACGCCCAGCTCTCGGGGAAGGGTAAGAAACTTCAGTGCCAGTGAAAGATCGACCGACTCTATTGGCAGGCCTTTGGGAAGGGAGGCATTCTTTCGACCTTCTTCGTCCGGTTCACCACGTTGGATGTAGGGTCCATAGCGCCCTACCTTCACGTAGATGTTCATTCCCGTTTCTGGATCCGTTCCCAGCGGCGCATCCCCAGCAGCCTGCTTACTTAGCAGCTCAAGAGCCGATCCCACATTAATTTCATCCGGAGCAAGATCCGTTGGAATAGAAGCCTTACGCGAGCCTTGTTCAAGGAAAGGTCCGTAACGACCGACGCGAACAACAATATCTTCTCGATAATCCCCGGTAGTCGGTGCGCCGATCGGGTATGAGCAAGCAACACGAGGATCAATCTCATTAATCTTACTGGCTAGAAGCGGCCGAAGTCCATCGATCGTAGGCACCTTACCATCGAGTGCCGCAGTGGTTGTCGACGCCTCGACTACAGGTTCACCAAAGTAAAAGCCTCGCAAGTAATCGTTGTTTCCTCGCTCGTTGCGAGAGATCTCATCGAGATGGTCCTCCATCTGCGCAGTGAATTGGTAGTTAACCAGCTTGCCCAAATGCTCTTCTAATAACCGGATCACAGCGAATGCCGTCCAGCTAGGAACGAGTGCATTCCCCTTCTTGAAAACGTAATCTCGATATTGGATTGTTTCAATAATGGAAGCGTAGGTACTCGGACGACCAATCCCACGCTCCTCGAGTGCTTGCGTCAACGAGGCTTCTGTAAATCTGGCAGGAGGCTGAGTCGTATGCGATACGGAATCAAGCTTCGCGAGCGAAAGGCTCTCTTTTACCTTGAGATCGGGAAGAAGCCTTTCCTTCTCAGCCAATTCCGCTTCAGGGTCATCACTTCCTTCGACGTACGCTCTCAAAAAACCTTCAAACTCGATCGACGTACCTGAGGCTTGGAAGATCGCTTGTCCACCGGCAAAACTCCCTTCGATCGTGACGATGACTCGCTTCTTACGAGCGTCCGCCATTTGGGATGCAATGGTACGTTTCCAAATCATTTCGAATAGTCGAAAGCCATCGTAATCGAGCTCAGCCCGAAGTCTTTCAGGGAGTTGAAAAGGATGCCCAGCTGGTCGAATCGCTTCGTGAGCTTCCTGAGCGTTCTTGACTTTTGACGCATAGGTTCGTTCTGACGGGTGGAGAAAATCCTTACCGTACTGAGTCTGAACAAGATCACGAGCAGCATCGATTGCGACCTTCGCCATGGTGGTAGAATCGGTACGCATATAAGTAATGTAGCCGTTCTCATAGAGCGACTGCGCGGTTCGCATCGTCTGCTTGGCCGTGAACCCAAGCTTTCGGTTCGCTTCTTGCTGCAGCGTGGAGGTTGTGAACGGCGGCTTGGGGCGTTCCACGAAAGGTTTGACTTCGACGCTCGCAACCCTGTATTCGGCCTTCTCGAGCTTCTTACGAAGCGATTCGGCTTCATTGGCATCCAAGAGGAGCATCTTCGGATCTTTAATTTTACCTGTCGTCGAATCGAAGTCCTTACCAGAAGGAATCTTGGCCCCATCGACGCTCATTAATGTTGCGCCGAAGTTAAGTTTCTCAGACGTGGCAAACACACCTTCGAGGTCAAAGTAGGTCGCGCTGTGGAACGCCATACGGTCTCGTTCGCGGTCCACAATCAAGCGGACGGCCACACTTTGAACACGCCCGGCAGATAACTTAGGTGCCACTTTTCTCCAAAGCAAATTCGAGACATCAAAACCGTAGAGCCTATCTAGAATTCTTCGTGTTTCTTGAGCCTTGACCATGCCAGCGTCGATCTGACGAGTTGTCGTGAGAGCATGCTGGATCGCTTCGCGGGTAATTTCGTGAAATACCAGTCGCTTGACGGGTACTTTCGGTTTTAGAACTTCATGAAGATGCCATGAAATTGCCTCTCCTTCGCGATCCTCGTCGGTCGCCAGATAGAGTTCGTCGGCGTCTTTAAGGGCCGCTTTGAGGTGAGATACCTGTTTCTTTTTCTCGGCGGGAACAACGTACACCGGTTCGAAGTTGTGATCGACATCGACCCCCAAGTAGGCCCAAGGTTCCGACTTATACTGCTCAGGAATTTCTTTCTTTCCACCGGGTAAATCACGAATATGCCCGATCGAAGCTTCGACCTGGTAGCCAGCACCAAGGAATTTGGCGATAGTTTTGGCTTTGGCTGGTGATTCCACAATCACCAGTGCTTTACGTCCTTTAGCACTCATAGAACATTGCCGTCGACCGAAACTTCGGTTTGAAAAGTCATGTGAAACAACGAAACTTGAACTCTCTGGCGGGAACCGCGACTACATAGCACGTTGGCCAACTTTCAGCTTATCGCACCTTACGTCACATAAAGGAATAAGGTTTTGAGGGCCGATCGTCTACCCATCTCAACGGAAGCTTAAGGACTACGGGCGAAATCGCCAGGGGCATCCAAAAAAGAAAACGATTTGACAGCAATTCGAAAAAAGTCTCGTGAGGATCGCTAACTCTTTCCGAGCCACTGTTGCGTTTCCCCCTTTACTCTCTACAATCGCGCGATTGGTTCGCATTTTCGATTAGGTAGACTTTGTCAGGAAAAAACAGGATGGCCAGCCCTTTCTCGATCTTTCGTAAAAATCAACGCGTGTGGATGGCGATCTTGGTTTTTGTTGCGGTTGTGTCCTTTGTGATCCTGCCGTCAATGGACTCTTTTTTATCCGCCAACCGTAATGCGGAGGGACAACAGACCGTTGTTTCCTGGAAAGGAACGCGGTTGACGGCCGAGCAACTTCAGAAACAAACTGCCGTTCAGGCCCAAACTTACAATGTTTTTGCTCGAATTGCTACGGAAGTTGTCGCCGCAGGGGGAACGCCTCGCGTTCCAGGCTATAGCCCTGGGCCGCAGGGTGGCATCGGACTACAACCACCCACTGGGCGTGCGGGAGTTGTGGAGCTAAAGACGCTCGCAGAGGTAGCTCGGGAAAACGGAGTTGTTGTTAACGACGAGACGGTTGACCTATTTATTCGGAATTTTACTGACGGCAAAATTAGCCCTAAAAAGTTCGGCGAAATTGTTGAGGAGGTGGCAGGGAAGCAGCTTTCAAGGTTTGACAT
>Ga0335395_10001174_pt1 | contig 16657 bp, 31 predicted proteins | sample MAT02_FD_205744 | JGI IMG/M metagenome (GOLD analysis project Ga0335395, IMG submission 205744) | Freshwater microbial communities from Lake Fryxell liftoff mats and glacier meltwater in Antarctica - MAT-02 (spades assembly) (version 2) ...
TCTTTTCATCCCACGTCTCTTGAGGGTATCCGTAAAGCCTCTCTATGCGGCGTTTCGGTCCCTGCCAATTTTCTTCTGAGTACACGCCCGTATTATGTCTGGCGAGGTGAACTTTCCCATACTTTGCCGTCATAAAAGACCCCGAAGATTCATCGACCTCATGGAAGTCAAATTCATCATCAAAAAGCAATAGAACTTGCTCTTCTCTCCCGTCCTCGTCTTCTTCGTAAATGAAACAGGCAGTCAGATAACCGTCTTCCAGTTCTTCTTTCACATAGTCCTCGAAAAGCATAACCCTCTCCTTCTTGAATAAATGGGAGGCGATAACCTCCCCGAATAACTAGATACGCTCGAAGCTTTCCTCAATGACGGCAATGAGTTGTTCGGCGATTTCCACGATCTCTTCGGAAGTCGTGGAAGCTTGGAGCCTGAACCCACGGGTGTAACCGGGGTGGACTGGTCGGCTCAAAACTTTCCACTTAACTACGGCTGGGACATATTCGATCGATCCGCCTGTTGACCATTCGAGTCTTTCGGAATGGATGGATATTTCAATCCATACCTCAGTCTGGGAGCCGTCCTTGTACTCAGAGAGATTTCTGTGGGCTTTTTCGACCCCAGCAACAACGTCTAGTATAGGGATATGAATTATGAGCTTCTCATCGAGTCCTTCGTCACCAAGGGGATGGATTTCGGGCAATCTATACTCCAGCACCGACTCGAAAGAGATCGAGTCTTTATTGAACGCAGTTACCACGTGAGGAGTGAGTCTTCCTTTGGTTATTACCAAGTCTCCCTTGACTGCGGTACGGTCTTTGAAATCATCTAAGTCCATCTATTTGTCCTCTATTAGTTTTGGTTTGCTTGGTATTTGTATGGATCAACATGCTCAAGCCTTTCTGAGACAAAGCTATCCCAAGAAACGGCATGAACTGGGCGCAAGGAGATTACCCACATCAGGAACACTTGGGCATCGGCTTCCCAGTGATCTCCTCGATTTTCTAGGTTACTCGCTGCCCCTTGGGGTGTGTTTGCCCCGTAGGGAATATAGCCTGGTCTGAAGCTGCAATGCTCCCTCAGAAAAGCACTGTAGGACTCTGTTGCCTTCTCGGAAAGCGAAGATATCTTAACTGGGATGTTAGCCAAGACCTCTTCGGCAACGGTGATGTCAAACTTGAGCCTTGAGAGATAGTGTACTCCCGCCGTGACTGGACAGTGATCTACCCCAACACAGGCGAATTTTGCATTGAACCTGGGAGGGTTCTCTCGGAGGTATTCATTGGCTATATCTACGATGCCACGATCGTAGAGGCTCATATCCCAGTTGCGCCAGTACAATTCAGTCTCCTCGTCGTCGTCGAAGTCAAAGTCCGGGGCTGGGTAGCCCATGCCTAGTACGAAGAAATCTGTGCCGTTAGCTTTTAATGTCATCTAAACTCCTCCTAGTTTGAGTTTTTCTAAAGGAATGTCCACGTAACTAGTGATCACTTCGGTCACTTCGACAATCTGTTCTAGTTCTAGTTGGTGGTATTCCTGCTTAAGGAACCAACCCAAGGATTCTTCGTTGATAGCTTTGACTACTGTTATTTCCTCTTGATCCTTAACCCAGACTTGGAATTTTCTAGCCTTTAGCGTGTAGTAAACTCGCCATTCTTCATTGCTAAGACGTTCCTTATTAAGCAAGAGGGTGGCAAGGCGATCATCCTCAGCCACTCTTCGTAATTCTTCGGTCGTCCACGATCTGTCAGTTATACTCATGATCTCTCCTTAAATAAAGTTGACAATTCTGGGTTAGTGTTTTCCCCAGAGCAAGAATATCTACCAAGACTTGAGCTTCAAGGTAAACTTAGTCCCTTCTAGGAAGGGTTTAATCTCCTCCAGTACCACCGCTAGGGAGGCAGTGACACACCAAGTCTTGAACATCTCCCTTTGCCCAAGCCAGTGAACTCTCCGAGAGTCGGAGCGTCCATTGAAAAACTCTGCTAAGTTCGGGGGAATCTCAACGTTGTCCGGGGTAGGGATAAAGATACTGTCCCAGTCCAAGTACCACTCAGGGGAAGATTTCTCCTCCTTGAGTGGTGGAAGTCCCCAACTCTCCCGATGAATGTTCTTCCACGGGAGGGGAACTTTCCTTGTCCATATCCCATGCCCAGGCTTAATGCTATTGAGGGCGTACATGATGTACGTTTTCTCTCCATAGGGATACACTTCGTAAGCATGGACTGCCTCGCCTTTATAGGTTTTGAAGTCCTTGTAGCATATCTGTGAAAATAGGACTTCGCTCCCACAGCGACTGATGAGGAGCTCTTCGTTGTCACTCCCAATGAAATAAGTAAGCTGTTTCATCTCTCTCCTAAAGTAAAGTTGATAATTCTGGGTTAGTATCTTTCCCCAGTCTGAACCGATCTACTGATGATTCATGGTTCTCATGCAGGGCACTGAGCAGAACAGTCCCTTGATGGGATTTGGACTAGCCCCAAACCCATCGCTCTGAATAGAGTACCGGAAAAGCCCACCCTTCTTGCGTGTGTTTCCACACCATGAACAGGTTTCCTTGGTTTCTACGCACTCCCTGCTAATCGACTGACGAGCAAACCCATCGTGGCTGATCTGTACTGACATAAACTCTCCTAAAGTTCGTTAATTGCTATGGCAAGGATGGTTGCCACCTGCCTTGCCACGAGGCATGATTTTTCTTAGAGCTTCTCTTGCTTCACTAATCTCATACGGATTAAATTGTCCATGCTGGAATCCGGTCAGGACTAAATCAACGCCTAGGTTGATGTTTCCAGAGTCGGAGTAGACAAGCCCAGCAGCAAGGGCAAATTCTGGGTTGTCTGTGTAAAATCCGGTATAGATTAGATTCTTGCTATCAAGGTATCTTGCACATTCAATATGCGCCTGTTGGGGTAAGATTTCTAGCGCGGCGGACATTATCATTATGTCTCTTGCCCAGTCAGTACGGGAGACTCCTAGTTCCATTAATCCCTGAATAAATAAATTGAGTTTCATACTGTCTCCTTATTAATTGTTAACCCCATATAGACTTAATCCACCAAGTCTTGTTCTGGTTGCACAGTTCTTACCTTTCCTCTAGTTAGTGGTTAATGGGTGATCGACATTACACCCCGCTATACTTAGAAATCCTTGAAAACAACCATGCTGTTATAAATTGAGACAAAGATATCTTTGTCTCTAAGGTATGCCCTTATAGCATCTTTCCTATCAGGCATGGGGCTGTCATGAGTCACGTTAGAGAACTTCCAGAAGTCGTCATACCGATCCATGAATTCATTGATGTCCAACTCGTTGTAGGTAGTGGCGATTTCCACCAAGCAAACATCAGAACTGTCGCCACCACGGGATTGCTCTATAGCTTCTAGCTCATCCCAGATCAGATGCAAGGCATACTTGCTAAGGTCTCTAGGGTTGTGTTTGAGCATCTGCCCAACAAATAAGTCTTGAGTTAGTGTGATTTTCATGTTTTAGCTCCCGTAATTTTTAGCTCTCAATTTCTCTGCCATCTCTACTAGGATCACGTAGTCCCAGATGTCATCCTCCAGTCCCAGTGATTGATGATGATCCTGTAAATCTTTAGCGCAGAAATCATACTCAACACAGTCCGAGGCGGCTTGTTTCCGGTTGCCATTGATCATCGTCTCCCTGATCTCTAGAAATTGTTCGGGAGTTCGGAGCTTTCTTTTGTTTGTAGCCATAATAGTTAATCTTGGTTAATGGTTAATGGTTAATGGGTGATCGACATTACACCCCATGTATAGATCGGCTTGAGTATCATCACTCAAAGCTATTGACTATTTGCCATAATCCCAGTCTAGCATTGTCTTTTCATGCTTATCAATCTCTTTCCAGTTATTGTCTAAATTGATATTTCTTGCAGTGATCAACATATCAGGCATTAGCTCTAGTTTGAATCTTTCAAGTAAAAAAGCATCAAAATTATTTAGCATTTCCTTAGCAATATCCCCATGTATGGGATACCTGTAACTGATACCTAAGCGGGAAACTCCTAAATGCAGATCAGTAGATTCATATCCAAGAAATAAACCACCACTAAAAAATTTATCTTTAGTGGTGGTTATCCTCACGGCTTGCTACAACGAATCTGTAGTCATAGCTGTAATCATTAACCGATCCCGGTGCAATTGTATCAATCTGATCTTTTATCTTGGTAATCATAGCTATATCCTTAAGTTCCATTTTCTGATATTGTTTTCATCTTTGCTACCCTTATACCAGTGAAGCGTGATCCGTATTTTTCATTGAAATCTGCTATTACTTGATCCTCACTTTCACCCTCTAAAAAAGCATTATGCCAAGCCGGATCAACAGCCCTTAAACCAGTATGTACATTAAGCCTACAGCCGTAAAATGTCGCTGCGTAAAGATTCATCGATCCCCCTTAGTTGTTTATTGTTGGAATTGATAGGATGATAGACATTACACCCCATGAATGTATTGATAAGCTGATTAAGCGTACTTAATACTTCTTTTTTCTGTAGCTGATTCTATCAATAGAACAAAACCCCATATATCACTATTTAGATCAAGTTCCCTATACTTAGTTTTGAGATCATCATAATAAAAATGATATTCCACACACTGATCAGCCGCTTGATCCCAGTTACCATCATCCATTGATTCAACAATCTGCAAAAATTGCTGATCAGTTTTGAACTTTGATTTTTTAACAGTCATGATGTATTGATCCTAGTTGTTTATTAGTCAGTAGGCGATAGACATTACACCCTGCAAGTCTTGGGAGTATCGAAAGCAGAGGATTACCTTAGACTTATTCCAAAGGCAGTCGGTACAGCAAACTGCACTCTAGTAAGATATTTTTTTGATGGATCACCCTGAAAAGACCACCCGTGCCAGTCGCTATAGCTAACATGATCTTTTACGTTCACAGTTATAAACTCCTCCCCTATCGCTACTGTCATTCCAGTGCGAAGGTCTTCAATGTGTATCTGTGATCGGACAACGTTCTTTTCCCGCTTGTGATAGTTAACAGAGAGGGTACAATAAAACGCTGAGTAGTCATGGTTCTCTGGGTTATCAGAGTTGACAGAGAGAGAACGATGGAATGCGGAGATCGGACGATTACGGTACTTGTCAGCAAGCGATTGATCGACATAGGTATCCAACCATTCAATTGGATTGATTAAAATTTGTTCAATCTCGTCTGCATTTTGGTTGGTAAATTCTTCTATCCAACTTAGATGCCCCAAAAACTTAAACTCAATCATTAATCCGTCATAAATTACTTCAATTTGAGCGGGATACTTTTCACTTTGATAAATCATAATTTTCCTAGGGTAGATAAACTACCCTGTTATTATTCCTACTGAAAAAAGAAACTCTTAATAGTCTTTGGTGTCAAATCTACTGTTCGCTCTACATTTTCGTTGTGAATTTTACACCACCTTTTGAAACAAGCTATAGGATAACCAGGTTTGGGTACATATATCTTTCTAACCCCTACCAGAACGTTATCATAGGCTAATTCAATAACTACTCTTTCATTATTCTCTAGGCATTTAATTGCCCTAAGTACACACTGCTCGAAAAATAACGGGTCTAATTTGTCAACTGGAATAGTCATAATTTTCTCCTAATGTAATTACTCTTCATTTGGAAGAAGTCGAACTATTTCATCGACAACCATCCCTCTGTAGATGTCCCAGATTTCACCGTTCTCAAGGGGGGAGTCGTTGAGTTCTAGGAATTCTCTGACCTGCTCGTCATAGACAAGGAAGCAACCACCTTGGACTAGCCAGTGGGCTCTCTGCCGAAGGGTTATTAACTTGGTGTCTCTGAGATGTTCAAGTTGATCCCTTAGGTTTACTAGGGGATCGGGGTCGATGTAGTCGCAGTCTTGCCCGAAGTAATCGAGGATGTGATCTGTCAAGTTTTGCTTCATAGCTTTCTTTGGTTGCATAGTTAACCCATGATACAACGTATGCAGTTGAAATGCGTTGTATCATGGGTGGTTAATTGGAAATTGATTTGATAGGGATGAGGCTTTTGAGCCTAGTCCTTTGCCTTGTCTTCCGTGGGGGCAGCGAGTCCCTTTGCACCAAAGAGATCGGCTCCTGAGAGACGACAGCCAGTGAGATTTGCCCCCAAGAGATAGGCTGCACGGAGATTAGCCCCTGAGAGATGACAGTCAGTGAGGTTAGCCCCACGGAGATCGGCTCCTGAAAGGTTGCATCCAGAGAGGTTGCATCCAGAGAGGTTAGCCTCAGAGAGATCGGCTCCGTAGAGCCAGGCTCCATAGAGGTCAGCCTTAGAGAGATTCGCCCCTCTGATATCGGACTCAGGGAGGCTAGCCCCCAAGAGATTTGCCCCTGAAAGGTCAGCCCCACAGAGATTGGACTCAGAGAGGTTAGCCCCGGAAAGATTTGCTCCAGACAGATTGGCTCCAGAGAGGTTAGCTCCACGGAGGTCAGCGTCACGGAGATTAGCCTCTGAGAGCTTAGCCCCATGAAGATAAGCCCACCGGAGATCGGCTCCGTGTAGATCGACCTCAGTGAGATCGGCTTCGGAGAGGTAAGCCTCTGCAAGATTAGCCCCTGAGAGCTTTTCTAGTTTGTACTTTTCAAGCACATCAGCCTCAGTCATCTTTTTCATTTCTTTAACTCCCCTTCATTTTTGTAATCTAATAAAAATACGTTGAGCTACCTTGATAACTATCATTGTAACTCAACGTATGTAGCTGAAATGCGTTGAACAAGCAAGGAACTTGCCAGGAACTCTTAGGAGTCAGTGATTCCTTGCTCTTTCAAGTAGTCCCAGAAATCCTCCCTAGCTTCTTTCTGGGTGTAGTAAAAGTATTTCTGCTTGTAGAAGACATTGTTGTCTCCGATGTAGGTCAGCAAGTAACCACCGTTGCTGATCCTTTCAAGGGTGATCGGGGGGCATTTCTTTTTAGTCATTGATTTTCCATTCTCTCCTTGTGGTTGTTAGCACTCGACTGCACTTACATGGTTGATCCAGAACGAATCGAGGATCGTTCCATCTTCTAACTGGCAGGAGATTCTTGACTCAACGGAATTGTCGTCAAAGAGAACCTGTCTAATTCTTTCCTCTGTGTACACATTTTTGGTTCTCCATCGAGATGCCACGGAATCTCCGGGCTTTAGAGATTTTAACCAGTCAACTTTGGAACTAAATTCAGTCATCATTATTCCTTCCTCTAAAGTTAATTAATTTACCAAGGAATTTCTATTGCACCCCTTGGCATTACCTAGGTGCAGGGATTTTTCTTTTTCAATGAGATCAAGGGTAGCCATTGATTTCATTGATCTCAGTGAGTGGTGACTCTTTTTTACTTTCACGAAGACTAAAAGAGTGGTGATACTTTTTTAATATTCCTTGGAAGGACTTTGAGAGTCAGTGGGGAATCAGTGGAAAGACCTTGAGAGTCAGTGAGAGTCCTTGGGAGTTCAACGTGTTGAGTTGAAATGTGTTAACAATCTTGTGATTATTCTATCACACCGATTACACCTGAAAGCCCCCCCAGCCTTCCCTGACTACAACAGGTGCAATGATTCCCAAGGATTCCCAAAGACCTTCACCCCATAGAAAATCAACGAACCCACAAAGAAACCAAGGAAGTTTTCAATGATTCCGTTATAAAATGCCTTTTTCTAAGGTGGAAAACACCGAAAAACCAAGGCACTTCATAGAAAATCAATGATCAACCCCTAGGGGCAATCATTGATAGACATAGTAAAACCACCCATAACCTTGATAGGCTATGGGTTACAGTGGTTACTAAGCCACGTACAGGGATAGCCCTCTAGATGACTAAGTAAGAGAAAATGCTTTTTTCTAAGGTGGAAAACACACCCCGTAAGAGAAAATGCTTTTTTCTAAGGTGGAAAACCAAGTTTACTAAGGTTTATTTGATGGAACTAAAAATAGGCATGGTAAAACCGCCGCTAATCCATGAGGATCGGCGGCGGTCTATGGGATCGGGGTTTACTTAGATTTTAACTCTAGGATTACTCTAGGTTTATTCAAGGGTATTGCTTTATTTAACGGTCTATTGATATTTTGCTTAGTAGATACCAGATATCTGTCTAGATCAAACTGTGAGGTAATAAAATCTAGTGGGTTTATTTCAAAATATAGCAGTGTCTCAATAAACCCGGATAAACCCGGATCGTGTATCACGGTAGGAACATACCTAAAATTACCATTGTTGAATAGTCCTGTATTTACCTTGTTTTTGTGTCTTTGTACTGCTACCGTAGCAACCTCTATCTGTCTATTGCTACTGATAACGTGATTAGACACAAGATAGTCTAATCTAGCACCTTGATTACCATAGGATAATCCTAGATAACCAGTGTAGTTAGTGGTTTTATATACCTCTATAAACCGATCCGGGATCGACTGTGAAGTATATGATGTCCTTTCTTTATCTGCTATTGAGTCAATGTAACTGGTATTAGTCATAGATTTTTGATTGCTGGAGATGACAAAAAGATAGCCCGGATCAAGGTGATCCGGGCTATCTAGGTTAATCTTAGTTATTCGAGAATAGACCCATTAGAGTATCAGACATTGCATCATAGTCTAATTTAGCTTTAGCATCTGCAATCTTAGTTAAAGCGTCTCTTTTTGCCTTTAACTCTGATGCTTTAGTAACGGCTTTAACTACTTCTACCTTGGTTAGTTTTCCTAACATAGAGCTAAAGTTATCTCTAAGTAAGTTAACTACCCTACTGTTATCTTTTACAGTGTCATTACCGATAACTACAGAACTATCAGTAACTGTAGCTACTTTCATATAGATAAACCCGATCCCGGTTGCTATCCTTACGTCTTGCTGGACATAGACACTACCGCTAAACAGTTTTTTGCCGTCCAGCAATTCTAAAACACCTACTAAGCAAAAGTAGTGATCTTGATTGTTTTTAGCATAGGTAAAAAAGTGAATAGACATATCTGATCCATCTAATCTAATAGCTAGATTGTTTAGAGTAGATAGATTGTAGCTATCTGCTAGTTTGTATTTATTAACCTCAGTAGCTTCAGTAGCTTCAGACTCTAACCATTTAACTAGTTCAGTAGCTTCAGTAGCTTCAGTAACTTCAGACTGTAGGCGATTAGCTAGTTCGATATCGATAGCTTCAGTGTTTGCAGTGTTTGCAGTGTTTGCAGTGTTGGACTTATTTCTGGTAGTCATAGCGTTAATCCTTTATAGTGTTTTTGGGTTTACTTTCTAGTTTTAGCTAGTGCTGATCTTAATCAGCAGATAGCTGTAATAGAGAGATAACAGATTGGAGTAGATGAAGATTACACTGATAACAGATTACCAGTAATTTAATATCTAATCTGTCTATGGGGTAAGTCAGGTTACGACAGGTATATCCTTTGATATCCTTGCTATGTCTCGGTGTGTACTGTGTCTATCTGTGCGTATGTCCCCCCGTTGTGTGTTTGTTTCTTATCTCTAATAATAGGGCATAACCTAGGGATTGTCAAGGGATTAGTCTTAATTGGTTTAGATAGCTTGCTGTAACGATCCTAGGCATCCTGAGAAGTCCTAAGCATCCTGAGACATCCTCAGACATCCTCAGACATCCTAGACATCCTAGACATCCTAGACATCCTGTAACCCTTGCGATCCCTTGTATAAGGATCACCCGTGCGAGTATCTTTGATTGTCTTTGTTGTCAATGAGGCATAAGATATCCGTATTAATGGGGTCGGATTGGGTGGGCAGTTCGTGTAACTCTAAGAATACCCAGATTTCTAAGAAAACCCCAGACCTCCCTCCCTGACTCCCTTCGACCAACATAGACCCCAATGCCCCCTCCGCCTCACTGTTTCCCATCGAAAACCCAGACCCCTCTGCCCACAAGGATTTGAACCCCCATTAAGGCATTAATCTTCTTCATGATCAATAATAGGGTTAGTAATAACTTCCTAAAGAACTCGCATGGACACCCCAGAACCCCTCGACAACTCAATGTCAATCCTTTCGCTTTCAGAGGCAGCCCCAGAACCCCTCGATAACTCAACGCCAGAGTCAACGGGAGAGTCCTCGACTTCACCGAAAGCAAAGAGAAAAGCAACGAAAGCTAAGAAAACAACGAAAAAGCCTCGTGTACCCAACCCCCATCGAACCTACAGGAATCTTCCTTGGGCAGAGATTGAGATTGAATTCATCCAAGGCTATCCCCGTTACAACGAGACAACCAGGAAGGCTGAGCTATACAAGCCGACACTGCAAGACATTGGCGATAAATACAAAGTCCCCATCGATGTGGTCACAAGGCAAGCCAAGAAACTCAGACCCTCTTGGACAGAGAAAAGAGATGCTTTCAAGGCTCGTCAACTGGAGCAGGGCGGGGCTGAACATGTCTGGCGAATGACTCAAATGGCAATAATAGATGCTGGGACTCTGGACATTGCCAAGAGGGGATTGTCTTCTATTTCCGACTGGTTTACAGAGAGAATGGAGTCTGACCCGACAGAAAGGGGAGGACGTTTTTCTACCAAGGAAATCGCTGACATGGCTTCGGCTACTTTGTCTTTCCAGAATCTTGCTCGTAAATCCTTGTCTGAACCTGTCAGTGGACTTGACCCAGAACTCAGAGCAGTGGTGAAGGAGAAGTCTCGTATTAAGTCTCCATCTGACATCAAACAGTTAACAAGTCAAGCTAAGGCTCTGATCACTAGGGCACAAAGCAGGGACAAGGCTAAGGCTGCGGCTATCCAAGCAATCGAAGCGTCTGAGGAGGCAACTATCGACATTGAATCGACCGAAGTCCTTGATCTCCCTGAATCCATTGAATCAGTTATCATTGAAGGCAACGTTGGCTCTGATTAAACAATGAAATCTAATTAATGGTTACTCGCAAACAGACTGCCCAGTTCAGGCTCCAAGAGATTGCCTACGAGGAAGAGCAAGAGGCTTTAGAGTTGGCTCAATTGGTTGAAGAGATTGACTACCTCCAATGCGAGGAATCATTTAGTCACTACATCGAATCTTCATGGAAGCATTTCGATTCTTCTACCTTTGTAAGTAACTGGCATATTGATGCTATTGCAGATCATGTCCAAGCTTGTTTGCTTGGGGAGATAAAAGACTTAATCGTCTCCGTTCCTCCTCGGTTTGGCAAGTCTTCGATCATCTCTGTAGCTGCGCCGACTTGGACTTGGGGACCAGCGGGGATGCCTGAGACTAAGTTCCTTACCTTTAGCTACGGTGCAAGTCTTGCTACTCGCGATGCTGTAAAGTCACGGCGACTCATGGGAGGGTCTTGGTATCGCAAGCGTTGGAACCGATTCCACTTACTTGCAGATACGAACCAGAAGGCTCGATATGAAAACAATGAGTATGGATATCGGATTGCTTCTTCTGTAGATGGATTGGGGACTGGGGAGGGTTACGACGTTATGATGGTCGACGATCCAATGAAAGCGTCTGATCATTCTTCGATCAAAGAACTCGATAAAGTTATTGAGTGGTGGAGTGGTACTCTTTCGACACGGGCAAATGATCCTGAGACGGCTCGAAGAATGCTCATCATGCAACGGTTAGCTCAGAATGATCTGACTGGACATGTCCTTTCTTCGTCTAATTCGTTTGTCCATCTGAAGTTGCCAATGGAGTATATGCAAAGTCTTTGGATATCTCCAGTGGGGGGATGGTGTGATCCAAGGACTTTTAATGGGGAGCTTCTTGACTACAACCGTTTCTCTGGGACTCAAGTTGAGCGATTCAAGCAAGACCTCAAGGAATATAAGTATTCGGCTCAATTCCAGCAAGAACCTGCACCTCAAGGTGGGGGGATGGTTAAGGAGTCTTATCTCCGTTATTACCATGCGACCTATGAACACTACGACACGATCATTCATAGTTGGGACTTGGCTGTCAAGGAAACAGCTAGAGCCGATTTCACTGTGGGGCAAGTTTGGGGAGTCAAAGGTCCAAATGTTTTTCTCCTTGATATGGTCAGAAAGAAAATGGGTTCTCTTGAACAGATCGAAGCTATTTGGACTTTACGCAATAAGTACCCTATGACAAGGGCAGTGTTAATTGAGCAGGCAATGACGGGCAACGCTATCAAAGAAATGCTAGAGCGGAAGATACCGGGAATAATTGGGATTAAGCCATCGGAATTCGGTGGAGACAAGGAACAAAGGCTTATTGCCTCTTTGCCAGACTTTGAAGCGGGGAACGTGTATCTCCCTGATCCAACTCGTGCGCCTTGGGTTAAGGTAATGATTGAGGAGTTGTTACTATTCCCCAAGGCAGCGCATGATGACTGTTTAGATGCTTGTACTCAAGCTCTCAACTGGTTAGCAAGAAAAGGAAGAATAATTCATGTGGAGCCTACAGTGTCTCAAGCAAATTACCAGCATTCTGCGGAGTATGCTCGTTCCATCTATTCAGATCAACAGTCCCGTGTTTCCCCCAAGGAAATCAGGGCTATCTTTGGAGGCTAACATGGAATCCCGTTCTATTGACTATCTTCCCGTTGACAATAATCTGCCTCTGCTATTCTTGATTCGCAAGTCAAGTCGGGGATTGGAGTTTTCACCGAACCGAAAAGTTGACACAACTTATTTGCTAGGAGTTGTCCAAAAGACTTCAACCTTAATGTCCGATGGTGGGGGTCCTCTTGATCCAGAGAATTGCAGGCTTGACTATGTATTAGTTGTCCAGCCAGAGACTAATCAAGGCTTTGAGCTTTCTGGTTTACTTGCTGACAATAATCCGCCATTGGAATTCCTGATTTTTAAGAACGAACACTTGTTAGCAATGAAGCCTTCTCGTCGAGCGGACTCAACTTATTTGATTGGGTTGCTGTCAATGGTTATCCATCTATTGTCATCGTGTGGCGAAGAATACATTGATCCTGAAATGTGTACGTTGAAATGGTCGGTGACAATGGGCGAAGATATCCCTCTGACAACGGGCTGGGACGATGAAGACGATGAAGACGATGAACCAATGTCAGTATTCAGTGATTGACTACTCTACTAGCTGTTAATCAAAGTAGCTAGTTTGGCTGTTCAATAAGGGGTTAGCCTTCAATGCTTCTTTGGACGGCTTTTCTCATTCTCTCGCTATGGAGAAAGAATCCGGCAAATACATCATGGGTAGGCACGGAATATCTACACATTAGAGCAAAGATTTCCCTGTAGTATTTCTCTATCTCTCCATTCTCTATTTCTTCAATTACGGAGACAGGCATACTCAAGTCGTCACTAACAGTGGGAATGTCTAGCATCCTTTTTTCTCGGAATGCTTTCAGTCGATCTCCAACTGTTTTTGCGCTAGTCCTCTCAACAGTCGGGGGAACACTTTCGTCGCTAAAAAGGTTTAATTGGGTCATAGAATATCTCCTTTTTTAGTTTGTTCTTAGAATGTTTAAGCTCTCTCTAGTAGCTTACGGTAGTTCCCTTCGTTGCATCCCATCGTCCCCACGAATTCCTCTGCTTTGCATAGCCCATCTTTGATATCCTTGCGCCACTCGGTAATGTGCCAATCTCGGCTGACCTTGCCTTGAATGTATTGGGCAAGCTTCACTGGGTCTTGGCAACGTTGCGGCAATGGTCTGCCCTCGGATTCCCAGAGCTTCATGATTAATTCTGGGGCTTCGGCTTCGGGGTCTTCGATCAATAACTCTGGCAAGAAGATATTTACCTCCCGCCAGAGCAAGTAGCCTTCGAGTATTCGTCGATATCGTTGTTTAATCATTTCCTCTACTTAAAGAATAACCGCCTAATTACTTCCAGCGAGACAATGAAATGGACGGATGGGGTTATTACTGCCACTGCGACGAAAAGAAAGACTAGCCCGTTAAAGATGTAATCTCTAATCATCTCTTTTCTTTCCTTTTCTTTTCTCTGCCTTTCTTCTTCTGGCATTTTATAATCTCGTTAATTGTATCCTCTGAGACCGTTTCCATGCTCTCAAGGAACTCGTCGAGCTTTTTTTCTGCTTCAATGAGTTCCTTTAATATAGCTACTCTTTCTCTCCACCCATCACCGTCTTTGCGGTCTCCTTCTAACTGGAGCCTCCTTACTCTCGACGTTAGATCGAGTAGGGCGTAGAACTCGTCTCGCCAATACTGGAATTGATCTGCGGGGGTCGGTTCAGTCATTTGTTGTTCTCCTTGTTTAAGTAGAAAAATTGTTAACAATTCCAGATGCAGTCTCTTCTTTTAACTCGTAAACGCTTGCCAAGGGAATCTGTTCACGAAGTTCATCAATCATGAATTGATGCTCTGGTTCTTTGTTACACACAAGCCTTTCATCTTCATAAAGCAAGTTGAATACTTCTTCGCTGTCCTTGGCAATCACTATAGTCCCCCCTCCGTACTCACTGTAGGGAAGATGGTGTTCAACCACAAAAATAAATCTAGCCATTTGTTGTTCTCCTTGTTTAAGTAGAAAAATTGTTAACAATTCCAGATGCAGTCTCTTCTTTCAACTCGTAAACGCTTGCCGAGAGAAGCTGTTCACGAAACTCATCAATTATCCACTGACGCTCTGGGTCTTTTTCATACTCAATTGCGGCACTTTCACAAAGCAAATTAAATGCTTCTTCGCTGTCCTTGGCAATTACAACAGTCAAACCTCCATACTCACTGTTGTAGAGATAGTGTTTAACCACGAAAATAAAGCTAGCCATTGCTGTTCTCCTTGTTTACTTTGTCTTCGAGGAATCGGCGTACCAATTCTCTGAGTACATCATTGCGACTCCGCTCTGTCTGCGAACAGTGGGCATTGATACCATTGAATTCGTCTTCGCTGAGGCTAATTGTAAAGCGGTGCATCGTATTTCACCAAGATTGTATCAGGATGGTACTATTATAACACAGATAATAGTAAGGAGAGACCATGAAGTTACTCGATAATGAAACACTGGATGCCATCAGAGACCTTCGGAACAGACAGTACAATCTTGGACAGTTAAGAGTCAAAGATATCAGCGAAGAATCTGGTGTCTTGGCACTCCGAGCTAAGATCAATCATTTCTTCAGGACAAAGACAGAGGAAGGCATTGAGAACGAAGATGCCGAATCGATTGCCTACCTAATTCAGCAAGGGCGGATATCTATCAATATATATGGAGGCGAAGAGCTTGTGGGAACTTTCAATCTGACCTTTGATGACGAAGGGTTCCTAGAATACTTGTCTTTCAACGAAGTCCCTGAATAGATTGCACAGATACAAACAGGAAAGCCCTCTAGATTCGCTCTAGGGGGCTTTCACTATTCCTTGAATTATTCAGCCGTATCAACCCTGATGGCAGAACCTTCAGACCCCAGTTGAAGAGCGAGGAATGGTCGCACTCCTTTCCTAGGGAATCCCAGCCTTTCAGTGAGTATAGCAAGTCCGCCGACTGTATCTATTATAGGCAAGCCTTCTTAGGGGCTAGCTGCATAGGGAGGAATGGTCGATCTCCTTTTCTCGGTGGGGACTCCATCGTTTCGGTACGTATAGCAAGTCCACCAACTGTATTTATGGAAAGGATGAGGAAGTACACTATTGGGTCCATGACCAGAACCATTACTCCCAGACAACCATCGGCGTTTGCGGTAACGCCCCCGTAAATTAGCCGTCCCTTTCTCCCGTACTCCTCCTCAATACCCAAGACCAGTTCCTCCATTGTTAGCCCAACGGATTCCTCGGCTAGTTTCTTGTCTGCTGGGCTAAGCAATCGCAATCTTTCAATTGCTTGTTCTTTCCTTTTCGCAATTCTTTGTTGCTTTTTTTCTTTGATGGTCATTGTCTCTCCTTATTTGCTCGTTTGACAGATGCTCTCTTGGGAATTTCTTGGCAGCGTCTCCAGTGAGTATAGCAAGTCCCCCGACTGCATCTATGGAAAGTATAACGAAGTCCCTGAATAGATTGCACAAACATAAACAGGAAAGCCCTCTAGATTCGCTCTAGGGGGCTTTGTTTTGCTTTGCCGATGCTTTGTACCTCTTTGAGGTTCCACGACTCCACAGGTCGATTGTGCTGTGGGATCGTTTAACTTTCTTCTTGTCCCTCTCCTCCCTCTCTTTGTTGGTCAATTCTGGTTTCGGCTCAAAAGGTTCTCGACTCAATCTCAGTTCCTTTGCCTTGAGAGCTTCGGCTTCTTGGCGAATCCTGTGTGCCTTGTCTTTCGGTGAGAGTTCTTGGGTTAATTCTTGTTGCTTTAACTGTCTAAGGTACTTAGCTTGATCGAAACGCATCTTACCAATCTTGATTCTTTCTTCTTTGCTACCGATTCGTTGAAGTTTGTTTTGCTTTATCTGACTTTCTAGCTTTTCTATCTTGATTCCTAGGTCAAGGATAATACTTTGAATTGCTAGGTTTTCGACTTTGATTTTTCCCATTTTACTCCTGTTTTTCTAAACTTCTGTTTTTAAGCTCAAACCCTTACGGTGATTGTCTTTCAGCTAACTTCACTTGCCTTAGATTGGACATGGGAAAGCCATAGACAAGAGTCATGACTCTCTTCGCTTTCAAGGGCTTTAACCTTGTTCTCGAAATGTTATTATTTAAACCCGTTTTAGTAACTACAGCTACTTGGGTGACACGATTCTGGCTGCTGGCTAGCTGAGGGGTCTTCCCTTGCTGATTTAATCTGTAGCCCTAGAGGTGGCTAAATCCC
>Ga0335395_10001175_pt1 | contig 16636 bp, 11 predicted proteins | sample MAT02_FD_205744 | JGI IMG/M metagenome (GOLD analysis project Ga0335395, IMG submission 205744) | Freshwater microbial communities from Lake Fryxell liftoff mats and glacier meltwater in Antarctica - MAT-02 (spades assembly) (version 2) ...
GAGCTTCATCGCCGGGATCGTGGTCGCGATGATGGTGATGCCCATCCAGTGCTCGGTGATGCGTGAGGTGTTCTCGCAGGTGCCGATCGGCGAACGCGAAGGAGCGTTCGCACTCGGCTCCACACGGTGGGGGATGATCAGCGTCGTGTCGCTGCCGTTCGGGCGTGGCGGCATGATCGGCGGCACGATGCTCGGCCTCGGCCGCGCACTCGGGGAGACCATCGCCGTGGTTCTCATCATCTCGCCCCGGTTCGATTTCACGATCCATGCGCTCGAAGCCGGGTCGAACTCGGTGTCGAGCCTCATCGCGTTGCGCTACAGCGAGGCGACCGGATTCGAACTGTCGGCGCTCATGGCAGCCGGCCTTGCGCTGTTCGCCATCACGCTCGTCGTCAACTTCATCGCGTCGTACTTCGTGGCCAGGTCGCGCTCGGGAGCGGGGAGCGAGGCATGACCGACCTGCTCGGCGAGAGCTCCGTGCGCGAAGCGACCACGGACGAGTTGTGGGCGATCACCACCGAGATCGGTGTCACCCCGGCCGTCGCCGGTTCGACCGTCACCCACCCGCCCGACGAACTGTGGGCGCCTGCTGGTCCCAACGGTCGGCCACCAGCGCGCACCACGCTGCCCGTGCGTCCGAGCCCCGGTACGCCCCCGCCGGCGCAGCGACCCATCGGGAAGATCTCGCGCAACGAACTGCTGATGATGTTCGGCGCGATGCTCAGTTCGTTGTCGATCACCCTGCTGGTGTTCGGCAGGCTGGCCGCGTTGTCGGGGCGCTTCGGGTTCGTCGTCGTGTGGTTCGTGATGTTCCTGGTGATCTACGGCCTGTTGATCTCGATGGTCGACAACCGGCCAGCGGTGGTCGATCGTGTGATGGCCACGCTGCTCACTGCGGCGACAGCGATCGCCGGCATCGCCGTGTTGTCCGTCATCCTCAACACCTTCTGGAGGGGACGCAGCGCGCTGTTGAAGTGGAACTTCTACACCCAGGACATGAGCGCGACCGGCCCGCTCGATCCGATCAGTCAGGGTGGAATCTCGCACGCGATCGTGGGCACGCTGATCATCATCAGCCTGTCGCTGATCTTCACCGTGCCGCTGGCGATCGTGTGTGCGGTGTACCTCACCGAGACTCGGGGGAAGATCACCGAACTCGTTCGTTCCGTGGTCACGGCGATGACGGCGTTGCCCTCGATCGTTGCCGGGCTGTTCATCTTCGCCACGTGGGTGTTGATCCTCGGTCAGCAACGCTCGGGCCTCGCCGCCGCGTTTGCGGTCAGCATCATGATGTTGCCGATCATCATCCGATCGGCTGACGTCGTGTTGCGCCTGGTGCCGGGCAATCTGCGCGAGGCGTCGGCAGCGCTCGGTGCCCCCCAGTACCGCACCGTGTGGCACGTCGTGTTGCCAACAGCGCGCCCTGGTCTGGCCACGTCGGTGATCCTCGGTGTGGCTCGCGGTATCGGCGAGACCGCACCGGTGCTGCTGGTGTCGGGCATCACCGGCACGATGAACACCAACCCGCTCGAGAACCCGATGATGTCGCTGCCGCTGGCGACCTTCCAGTTCGTGCGCACACCCGTCGAGGCGCAGCAGGCGCGTGGTTTCGCGACCGCCGCAGTGCTCATGATCCTCGTGCTGATCCTGTTCGCCATGGCGCGCGTCTTGGGCGGCCGCCAGGCGGGTCAACTGTCGAAGCGTCAGCGTCGCAAGGCCACCGGCCGGTCGCTGCAGGACATGGGACGCATCGAGGGTGCCGATCACGACCGCTACGTGAGCGCCATCGACGCTTCGGCGGCGCCCTCCTCGGCCGGCTCGTCGCCACCATCCACACCCTCATCCCCTCCTCCTCCTCCGCCATCTCCTCCTTCCGCCGGGAGTTCGTCATGAACCGTCATGTCATCGCCAGTCTGCTCGCCGCGTTGGTCCTCGCTGTCGTCGTCGGATCTACTCCGATCGACCGCGCCGAGGCGCAGGCCAGCTATGTGCGTATCTCGGGCGAAGGATCATCGTGGTCGGCCAACGCCGTCGATGCAATGCGCGTCAATGTTCGACAGTTCGGCATCACCGTCGACTACAACCCGAGCGGTTCGAGCGCAGGCCGCAAGAACTTCTTGAATGGCACCGTTGATTTCGCCGCATCGGACATCCCGTTCCAGTTCGATCCGGAGGACGGTTCGCCCCCCGAGAACCCGGCACCGGGAAGTTATGCGTACATCCCGGTCACCGCCGGCGGTACGGCGTTCATGTACAACCTGGTCATCAACGGCCAGCGGGTGACCAACCTGCGGTTGTCCGGCGAGAACATCTCGAAGATCTTCACCGGCGTTATCAAGCAGTGGAACGATCCGGCGCTCGCCGCCGACAATCCCGGACTCACCCTGCCGGCTCGCGCGATCGTGCCGGTCGTGCGTTCCGACGGTTCCGGCTCGTCGGCCCAGTTCACGTTGTGGATGATCGCCAAGCACAAGCCCATCTGGGATGCGTACTGTCAGGCGTCCGGGAGAGCGCCACGTTGTGGATCGACCTCGTTCTATCCGACACCGCCGGGTGGGCAATCCCAGAGCGGCGACGTCGGCGTTGCCGGTTACGTCAGCCAGGGCTTCGCCGAGGGCGCCATTGGTTACGTCAACTACTCGTACGCGCTCAACGTGCAGTTCCCGGTGGTGAAGGTGCTCAATGCCGCTGGTTACTACACCGAGCCGACGCCGGAGAACGTGGCGGTGTCGTTGCTGCAGGCGAAGATCAACACCGACGAGGCGAACCCGGCGACGTTCCTCACCCAGGACCTCAGCGGCGTGTACAACGACGCCGATCCCCGCAACTATCAATTGTCGTCGTACTCGTACTTCATCCTGCCCACCAAGGTCGGCGGCCAGTTCACCGCCGAGAAGGGGCGAACGCTCAGCGCTTTCGCCAACTACGCGATGTGTCAGGCCCAGCAGGACTCGGCATCGCTCGGCTACTCACCGCTACCGGTGAACCTGGTGACAGCGAGCCTCGAGCAGATCAAACTGATCCCGGGAGCCGAGGTGGCCAACATCGACGCCACCAAGTGCAACAACCCGACGTTCTCGGCGAGCGGCGAGAACGTGTTGGCCGCCAACGCACCACGACCTGCCGAGTGCGATCGCCAGGGACCGGCGCAGTGCGCAACCGGCACCGGTGGTGTGAAATCGATCAACACCCCGACTGCTCCGCCGGTGCCAGGTGGCGGTGGCGTGGCACCCGGCGGTGGGAGCGCTGCTCCTGCGCCGGGCGCTGGCGCAGCGCCGACGGCCGGCGCGCCCGGTGCTGGCACACCCGCTCCGGGAGCTGGTGGTACGGGAGGCGCCGCTGGAACAGCTGGCACCAGTGGTACCGGTGGAACCGGGGGCACCAGTGGAACCGGCGGCACCGGTGGTACCGGCGGGGCGGGTACAACCGACCCGACTGGCTCGGTGACCGACGCTGGGAGCACCGATGCTGCAGCGGTCGTCGACCCCGATACCGGTCTTGCCGTCGAGCCGACCTGCGACCCCGATACGGGCATCTGCGGACCGGATCTCGCTGCCCAGCAGTCAGGAACGCAGACGGCGACCGGCGCCGCACAGGTGGGCGCCATCGTGCCGTCCACGCTCGATCAGGAGTCGGGATGGGGTTCCAAGCAGATCCTCACCGTGCTGATCATCCTGTTCACGCTCGGCCTCGTGTTCGTTCCCGCCTACATGTGGCGGCGGATGAGCAACACGAACGTCGCGACCCAGGGTGCCGAAGTCCAGCAAATCCAGCCCGCGGAGCGGATGTCGGTATGAGGCTCACCCCGACGGTACGCAACTGGCTGATGGCGCCGATCGCCATCATGCTCATCTCCACCATCGTGTCATCGCCGGCCTCCGGCTCGGATCCTCTCAGCGGCGATTCGGGAATCGACACGGCACTTCCCGCCACCCGGTCGGCCGTCACCGTGCCCGGTCGCGGCGACTTCGCCGACCTTCGAATCACCGTCAATCAGACCAAACAACTCACCAACCAGGCCGTGTCGATCACATGGGAGGGTGGACGCAAGACCAAGCAGGGTCCGGGCCGATTCGCCGCCGACTACCTGCAGATCATGCAGTGCTGGGGCGACGACGACGGATCGGTACCCGGGAACCCGGGGCCACCGCCCGAACAGTGTGTCCAGGGTGCAGTTGCTGGAACCTTCGGTGGTATTCCCGGAGGCCTGTATCCGTCGGGCTTTGCGCTCAGTCGCATCATCTCGCGATCCGAGTGGCCGAACTTCGACCCAGCGGTCGGGGTACTCGATCCGCGCACCACCAATGTGTGGCGTTCGTTCCGGGCCGTCAACGGCACCGAGGTCGGCATTCACACCGACCCGACGTTCGACCCGAACAAGCAGGGCGGCAACTTCTGGCTGAACGACTCGTTCAACATCATTACCACCAACGAGATCGCTGCCGCTGCGACCGGACAGGACGGGCGTGGCACCGAACTGATGGAGATCCTCACAGGTGTGCAGTCGTCTGGCCTCGGATGTGGTCAGCGGTTGCTGCCCCAGGCCGACGGCAGCCTCGCCATCCCGAAGTGTTGGATCGTCGTCGTCCCCCGTGGGACCCCATCGGCGGAGAACGTCGGCACGCCCTTCGAAGCGGAGGCAGAGACTTTTGGCGTAGCGACGTCACCGTTGGCGCCCGAGCCGTGGAAGAACCGCATCGCCATTCCGCTCGAGTTCAATCCCGTCGATTCGCCGTGTTCGCTCGGTTCCGAGCAGCGGCGGCTCGCCGGTTCGGAACTCGCCTTCGTGGCGATCGCGAGCTGGCAGCCGCTGTTGTGCGGCGGTGGCGAGTTGCCGCCGTACTCGTATTCGCCAATCGGTGACCCCAGCGCTCGCCAGCAGATCGTGCGAGGCGCTCAGGGTTCACCCGGCATGGTGGTGGTGTCACGACCCATCGAGCAGGAACTGCTCAACGACACCAACCCGGTGATCTACGCCCCGCTCACACTGTCGGGCGTTGTCATCGGCTTCAACATCGAACGCAATCCGAATTCGAGTGCGACACAAGCGCAACTGGACCGAGCCGGTGTCAGGGTGCAGAACCTCAACCTCACCCCACGCATCGTCGCCAAGTTGCTCACCCAGTCGTATCAGCAACAGACAGCGATCGGCGGGCGCTCGCCGTACGACTGGGCCCTCACCAACCCGCGCCACCTTGGTGCCGATCCTGATTTCTTGCAGTTCAACCCCGAGTTCTCCACGCTGGAGCCCGGCGACCTGCGAACGTTCGGTGGCCTCCAGCTGCCCGCCGGTAACACCGACGCAGCGCTGCAGATGTGGGAATGGATCCTGGCGGACCCCGAAGCGAAAGCCTGGCTCGACGGCGAGCCCGACGAGTTCGGCATGACCGTCAACCCGGTGTACGCCACCACGGCCGTAGCGAACGCCAACGGACTCCCGTTCGGCGCTCCGGCACCGGCGTCGTTCCCGAAGGCCGACCCGTACTGCTATCAGGCGCCATCGCGTGGTCCCAATGGTTCGGTGGTTCCGCCGCCACTGTGCGGAACGGACTGGATGCCCTACGCCCGCGGGTTCTTCGATGCGGCGCGGATCACCCGTGCCGCCTCGGACTCGGCCCGCATCAGCGAGAACGCGTTTGCTGCCTTCTCCAACGAAGCGTGGAGTCGGGAGTTGCCACAGTTCATCGGACGCCGTGGAATGTTGGCGGTCACCGACACGCCATCGGCCGCCCTGTACGGACTGCAGACGGCCCGGTTGAGCCGGGCTGGCGACAACGGAACGGATCGCACGTTCATCGCCGCCGACCAGCCCGGGTTGTCGGCAGGCGTTGACGCCATGGCGCCGCGAACCGAACCCCAGGTGCTCGAACCCGACCCATTGGCCGTAGCGCCGAGTGCATATCCGCTGACCTCGCTCACCTACGCAGCCGCGTTCCCGTTGGCGCTCGACGACAAGGCGCGCTTCGAATACGCCAGCTTTCTCGAGTACGCCCTCACGAGGGGCCAGGTGGGTGGTCTGAATCTCGGCCAACTCCCTCGCGGGTACGCTCCGCTCCCGGCGCCTCTGATCCTGCAGGGGGCAGTGGCAGCGATCCTCATCTCCGAGCTCGCGCCGCCGCCTCCCGGAGCGCCGACACCAATCCCCACGACTTCGCCCCCGGTCGTCGCAGCGCCGCCCGTCATTCCGCCACCTGCCCCCGATCTGACCACGACTCCGACTCAGCAGGCTGCGCCGCAGCAAACACAGCAGTCACAACAGACACAGCAGCGAAACACGCCATCGGCCGAGGTTCCCGAAAGTGCCACCGACGTCGTGGAGGAGTCGGTTGCGGAGGTCGTCGAGGAGCCTGCAATCGAGGCCCCGGTCGTGGCCGCGGTCGAAGAGGTTGCCGAGTCGACGGCGCCAGCGATCTTCACGCCGCTCCTCGCCATGGGAAGAAGCCGCTACGCGGTGCCTGGCATGGGCGTGATGGCTTTGTTCTCGGCGCTCGGGGCACTGGAGATCACCAAGCGGCCGAGGCGCGGCGCCTCGTCTGCCCTTGGACCATCCGGAGCGGCGAGCTGATGGGCGCTGTGCATCGTCGCCACTGGTTGCTCTGCGTCGCAGTCGCGGCGTTGGCCATCGGTCTGTTTGCTGCGCCGTCGGCCGGAATCGCTGGCGCTCCGTGGGTCGACAATCCGGTCGACGAGGGCAGTGTTCGGGTAGTCGACATCGACGATCTGACCCGTGAGTTCGTCGAAGGGGCGAGCGCCACCGTGTTCACGCTCGCCCTTCCGGAGGGAGCCACCTGCCCGGGCGACAGCGCCAACGACCAATGGCGCGTGAACTCGTTCATCATCCCCGTCGACCGTGACCCCTCCGACCTCGAGTACCTCGTGGGCGATCCGGAGGGCGAGGGCAACTGGTCGCTCTACGGCGTCGACACCAACCCGTTGATCTTCGAGTTCACGATCCCGAACGTCGCCGCAGGGCTGCCGGGCAAGATCGGCGAGATCCGCCCGATCTCGTTCGGGGTGTTCCCACCGGGAACCCTGCCGGAAGGTCGGTACCGGATGGGGATCGCGTGCGCGTACTTCGCCGACACCGGCACGTACTGGGACACCGAGATCGTCATCGCCACCGATGCCGCCGACGAGCCAGGGCAGATGACCTGGTCGATCCCCGAAGCAGCCGCCGACGCGGTCGATGCAACCAGCCGGCCAACCCGAACGTGGGCGTGGATCAGCGCCGGGGCCTTCGCCGCCATCGCCGTCGGACTCATCGCCTACCAACGCCATACACGCCGACACCTCACCCTCACCAAGGAGCCGTCATGAAACCCTTTCCCCCAAATTCACGTCGCCGACGTATCGGTCGCAACGCGTCGGCCGGCGGTGCGCTCGTCGCTGCTGGCATGCTGACGCTCTCGATCGTCGGAGCCGTTTCGAATCCTGGCTCGGACGTCGTCCAAGCCGCGGCCGCCGGAACCCCGCCGGTCGCGCAGTCGATCCTGTCGCCGACGTCTGGTAACAGTTCGACCGTGTTCGAACTCGACCCGGCGGCAACTGCAGCAAACTGCGAGCAGGATTCGGCGACCGGGGGGTGGCGTTGGCAGACGTTCATGACGTCGGCCGCCAACGATCCGGCAACACTGACGTATGACGGGACGGTTGGCCCGATCGGGCCGGGCTTCACACAGCCACTCTGGGCAGCCAGCGGCGGATCGCCTGTGATCAACAACAACACCGCGCCGACCACGGGGCAGATCATCCAGTTCCCGGAATACAGCTTCGCTGTCTATCCGGCAGGTTTCGTGTCAGCAGGTGACTATTGGGTCGGATATGCGTGTTCGGATCCGGCAGGCGCGACCCGGCAGTTCTGGTCGACCAGGATCACCGTGACGACCGATGCGGCCGGGGAGTTCACCTGGGCGCAAGCGGTGGTCGATACGACGACGACCACCACGACCACCACGACGGTCGCCGACACCACAACAACGACCAGTACCACGGTGGCCAGTTCCACGACGACGACCACTGCGGGGACGACCAGCACCACGGTGGCCGGCACGCCGGTCGGCACACAGTCCGGCACGGTCACACCTGCCAGCCCGGCTCCCGGGGCGTCGTATCAGGTCAGCTTCCCGAACTGTCAGGTCGGTGAAACGATCACCTTTGCCCAGCCCCAGTCGACGCCCGCCTCGGTGACCGCACCGTGCCAGAGCGCATCGACGTTGGACACCGGCAGCGTGCAAGGGCTTCGGATGCCAGCACAACTGACCACCGCTACTGCCACCGGCAGCTTCACCAACGCACCCACCAACCCGGGCAGTTTCACGGTCACGATGACCGGTACGGCCAGTGCCCAACGCACCGTCACCTTCGTGGTGGTGGCGGCATCCACGCCGGTGGTGGGTGGCGCCGGAGCGACGACGGGTGGCAGCCCGACCGGGACGACCTTCTCCGCCGGAACTCTCCCGTCGACTGGTTCCTCGACCACGTCGATCATCGTGTGGGCAGTGCTGCTGCTCGTGTTCGGCCGGATCGCTTTGCTGCTCGGCCGCAAACCCAAGGTCCGGTCGGTCGGCCTGTGAGCGCAGCGACCACCACCTCAGCGTCATCCGATACGGGATGGAACCGGTGGTCACGTTCGTCGTCGGCATCCCCTGCCACGACGTCACCTGAGTCATCGGAGACATCGACAGCGACGTCGGTGCCGCCGATCGGCCCCAAACTGCAGCTCGTCAGGGCGGCGCTGGTGATGTTTTTCATCCTCACCTTCACGCTGTTCCTCCAGTTGGTGTTCGTCGGGTCGTTCCAGCAATCCTCGGCTCAAGACCGAAAGTTCGACGAACTCCGATCGCAACTGGCGAATGGCATCGCCCCAGTCGGGCCGACCGACAACCAGAACCGGTTACTCGCCACCGGGGCGCCTGTCGCCTACCTCGAGATTCCCGAGATCGGGCTGCGTCAAGTGGTGGTCGAGGGCACCACGCCGAGCGCATTGTTCGCCGGACCAGGGCATCGGCGCGACACGCCGCTGCCGGGTCAGATCGGTGCCAGCGTGATCATGGGTCGCAGCGCTGCGTTCGGTGGACCGTTTGCCAAGATCGACCGGCTCGAAGCGGGCGACGTGGTACGCGTCACCACCGGCCAGGGCACGTTCGAGTACTCGGTGATCGGTGTTCGTCGTGAAGGCGACGAGGTGCCGCCGCCAGGGGCGCCTGGGACGGGACGACTCCTGCTCGCCACGGCCGACGGGCAGGCGTTCCTGCCTGACGGCATCTTGCGCGTGGATGCCGAACTCGCCGAGGGTGCCGTCGTCGGCGCTGCTCGGCTGTTCAGTGCGAACACCTTGCCCGCTGCAGAGAAGCTTATGGGTGCCGACACGTCCACACTGTGGGCGCTGGCCCTGTGGATCCAAGCACTGATCGCATTGTCGCTCGCTGCCGTCTGGGCCTGGCACCGCTGGGGACACCCCCAGGCCTGGATCGTGTTCTTCCCGCCCCTCGTCCTCGTCGGCCTCACGGCCTCTGGCGAGGTCGCCCGACTGCTCCCCAATCTCCTATGACCTCCGACGACACCTTCATCGCATCGCCCGATCAGCCCGAATGGGCTCGCCGCAACGGCCACGCCCGAAACGGGCACGACCAGGACAGCCTGCCCGCAGTGTTTCCCGGTTCGTCGGTGGTGCAACTCGTCGGCGGCGACCCGCAGCGAGCAGGCGCGCTCGTCGCTCCGTTGCACGACGCCACGGTCAGACTGACGAGTACCCACATCGAAGCGGTCGACGGCGACATCGACTGGTCGTGGATGATCGCCGATCTCACCGCTGTGGTCCACGGCGCCGAGGAGCCGTGGACGATCCTGGTCGTGCCGGGTGTGGCCGATTTCGGGGTGTCGCCGCCGATCGATCGGGTCGACGAGTTCCGGCGCCTGCTCGACTCCGCTCACGCAGGGCCGGCCGCGATGCAGTCGGCGCCGCCTGCTGCAACAGTCACGACACAGATTCATGTCATGGCTGCTGCGCCCTCGTGGGACGCTCCTCATCCGGCCCTGCCCTTGCCGTTGGTCGTCGTGGTCAACGAGCCAGCGGTGAACGTGGTGCAGCCCCTGCCGGTCGACCATCGCTCACAGTCAGGCGTGCCCAACGAGCTCACGGGCATCGAGGCGCGCAATCTCACCGCCTGGTTCGGTACGCACAACGTGCTCGATCGCGTGTCGCTCGACATGCCGGCCGGACACGTCACTGCGCTCATCGGGCCGTCGGGTTGCGGAAAATCGACGTTCCTCCGGATTCTGAATCGAATGCACGAGATGATCCCATCGGCGTCGCTCGCTGGTGAGGTATTGCTCGGCGGTCACGACATCTACGACCCGTCGCGCAAGCTCACCGACGCACGTCGTGAGATCGGGATGGTGTTCCAGAAGCCGAACCCGTTCCCGGCGATGTCGATCTACGACAACGTCGTCGCCAGTTTGCGTCTCACCGGCACCAAGGTCACGACCGGCGAGAAGGACGCGCTGGTCGAGTCGTGCCTGAGCAAGGCAGGCCTCTGGAACGAGGTCAAGGACCGGCTCCGTCAACCCGGCGGTGGTCTCTCCGGAGGCCAGCAGCAGCGGCTCTGCATCGCCCGGGCGCTCGCGATCAAACCGCGGGTGTTGTTGATGGACGAACCCTGTTCGGCGCTCGACCCGACCTCGACGCGGCGCATCGAACAGACCATTGTCGAGCTCGTGGACGAGGTGACGATCGTGATCGTCACCCACAACATGCAGCAGGCATCTCGGGTGTCGGATCTGTGTGCGTTTTTCCTTGCCGAGCAGGGAACTCCCGGTGTGATCGTCGAGCACGGTCCGACGTCCGAGATGTTCTCGTCGCCGCAGGACTCGCGCACCGACGATTACGTCAATGGGCGTTTTGGCTGACCTCTGGGCGTCGTCCAGATGAACACTTGACGATTGCCCCATCCGTTCATCTTGCGGCCATTTGGGCTTCAGATGGGCCTGTCATAGTGCTCCCCGCCGGGCAAGGGACCCGGCATTCCGTCAAACCTCACGAAGGGACATGCCACCTCATGGCAACACTCACACTCAAGCAGAAGCTGGTGCGCTGCGGCGCAGCAGTCGCGGCCGCTGGAGCCATCGGCTCCACCATGATCGCCACCTCGCCGGTGAACGCCGACCCCAAGCAATTCAGCGCCTTCGTCGGCGTTGGCTCCGATACCACCCAGGACGTCCTGAACGCATTCGCCGGTTTCGCGGGCGGCACGAACTTCACGCCTGTGCAGACCACTGCCGCTACTGGACAACGCCAACTGATCTCCTTCGATGCCACCGGCAGCGACTGCATCATCAGCAGGACGGGCGGCGGCACGTTCAACCGTCCCAACGGTTCCACCGGAGGTCGTCGAGCCCTCAGCCGCTCCCTGACGGGAACGACGTACGGCAACGCCCTGTGCGGCCCGGCCGCCGGCTCGAACGTCTCCGGCCAGGTTCAGTTCGCTCGCTCGTCGAGCGGGCCTGCGGGCGGAGACGTTGGCACCGACCTCACCTACGTCCCGTTCGGTCGTGACGGCGTGAGCTTCGCCTACTACCGCACCGATGGCAGCCCCGTCACCACCCTCACTCGTGCGCAGCTGACCTCGCTGTTCACCACAGGCACCCAGACGATCGACGGTGTCCGCATCGTTCCGTGTGGCATCCAAACTGCGTCCGGCACCTACGGATTCTGGAACACGGTGACCACGGCAACTGCAGCTCAGGAGAACACCGCCACCGCCGACTGCCAGGCTCTTCCCGGCATCAATCGTCTGCAGGAAAATGACGGTGAGGAACTGAAACTGCTTGGTGATCAGGCCGATACTGCGGTCAACGGCACGCAGGTCGTTACCGGCTTCTCGGCTGGTGCGTTCATTGCCAAGTCCAACGGCGTTGCTGCCCCGACCCCGCCAGCGGGTGTTGGCATCGGCTCGATCTCGAACGACGGCAACGGCAACAACCTCGGCTCGCCGATTGCCGGCACTGCTCCGAACCTGACCCCGTCGGCGACTTTCTTCGCCAACGGCACCTTCGGACGCACCGTCTTCAACGTCGTGCCGACCGCCCTCATCGGGAGCGCCTTCGGTAACGCCGACCTCAAGTCGATGTTCAGCGGTCCCACGTCGGCGGTCTGTCAGGCCACCGCGACCGTACAGACGTTCGGCTTCCTTCCTGCGCCCAACTGCGGCGTCTTGAACATCCGCGGCAGCTACATCGCCGGCGCCCTCTGACCCCCCACTCAACCACGAGAAAAGGAACGACAACTCACATGCGTACCAACATGAAGCGAGCCTTTGCCGGGATGGCTGCAATCGCAGTCGCCTCGACAGGCCTCGCCATCTCCAGCGGCGCCGCCCAGGCAGCGCCAGGTGATCCCTCCGTGGACACCCCTCCCGTCACGCCCATCTCGGGCAACAGCGACACCGTGTTCACCATGCCTCCTCGCCCGAGCTCACTGGCCGCGAACTGTTCGCAGGACTCCGCCACCGGCGGTTTCCGTTGGAACACGTTCCAGGTCGAGGCGAGCGTCAACGTCAACGACGTCAACTTCGGTGGCCTCGGACCGACTTTGGCGAGCAACCCGACTGCGTTCGTGCAACCGTTGTGGAGCACGGGCGGCTCGCCGCAGGTCAACAACAACACCGCACCGACGACGGGCCAGATCATCGGCTTCAACCCCTACACCTTCAACGTGTACCCCGCTGGCTTCGTGGCTGCTGGTGACTACAAGATCGGGTACGCGTGCTCCACGCCGACCGGTGTGGTCGACAGCTTTTACCAGACCATCGTCCGTGTCACGACCAACACCACCCCCGCTGGTGGAGCCGGCCAGTTCACCTGGACCACAGCGATCCCACCCGTGGCTCCGGCGTTGACGACCAGCAGCTACAACGCCGGCACGTTGACATCAACGGTGAACTTCACGTCGACGGCTTCGGTGCCGGCGACCACGGGCTTCACCGCCACGCTGGTTCCTGTCGGAGCTTCGGCGCCGATCGCTCCGATCGCCGTTCCGGCTGGAGCGACGTCGTTCCAGATCCCCGGTGTGGTGCTCGGTTCGTCGTACACGGTGACGCTGGTGGCCACGAACGCCACCGGCAGTAGCGCAGCGTCGAACAGCGTGACGGTTGCGGGGGCGAGTTCCTCAGCGTCTCCCGTCGTGACCGCACCGGATGCCTTCGCCGGCAACGTAGTGACGGTCACATGGACGGCTCCGGCAACTCCGGTGACGCCAGCTCCGGTCAGCTACGTCGTGGTCATCACGGGCGGCAGCCCGGCGATCACTCCTCAGACGTTTCCGGGTGTGACCGGGCTCAGCCAGGTCGTTCCCGCTGGTCTGGCGCTCGGTGGCTACACCGCAACAGTGACCCCGAACTATGCAGCAGGGTCCGGCGTGACCGGCACTGCCGGTAGCGATGGGTTCAGCATCACACCGAACTCGCTGATCCTGCAGGAGATCACGGTCACCCGGCCCCCAGGTGCTCTCATCCTGACCCAGCGTTGTGGCGTGTTTGGTCCGCTGAACTCGTTCACCGGCGTCGATGCGTTCCCGGGCTTCCCGGTGCGAAGGTCAGACGGTTTGCAGATCGGAATCCTCCCGGCTCTCTTGGCCAGTGCTGACCAGATCGGTACGTCACCCGACATCGACCTGGTCACCCCTGGTATCCAGGTCGATCCGGAGTTCGCCAACTACCCCGAGCCGACGCCCCCGACCTACCCGACCGAGTGCGGTCTCAGCATGGGTACCGCCCGCTTCGTCACCTCCGGCAACCTCGCCGGTCAGTTCTACACGGCCTCCGGTCGTCTGAACCAGGTGACGGTGCTCGACACCCGTGACACCGACACCGGCTGGATCGCCCGTGGCGACATCGAGGACAACTTCACCGGCACCACCGGAGACACGTTCTCGGGCGACTACCTCGGATGGATCCCGCAGGTCACGGACACCTCCGACCCGGTCGGCGGTTCGGGCTACGACCAGCTGGTGACCCCTGGTGGCGCCATCCTCCCGGGCACGGTCAACGGTCTCAGAGGCGACCCGATCCTGGGTGAGTCGCCGAGGGACGCCGGTCTCGGTATCGCAACGATGGACGCTCGGATGCAACTGCTGATCCCGGCTTCCGCCAATGCGGCCGACTACAGCGCGACGCTCTCGTTGACCGTTGTTCCTCGGCCGACACCCTGATTTCCGTTTGAACATCTACTGACATTCCACGAACACCCGTGACAGGCGGTGTGGGGCACCTCGTGCCCCACACCGCCGACGGCGTTACCTACCAAGAAAGCACTTCCGATGAATGCTCGGTTCCGTCTCGTTCTGTTACCCCTCGCAGTCGCTGCGGCTTCGCTCGTAGCCACCTCGGTCGCCGCGCAATCGTCCGACGAACCAGCACCGACATCGGACGGACCGATCGTGGTCGACCAGGGAAATGAAGTCGTCCACAGCTGGGCCCTCACGCCTGCGGGCACCGAGGAACAAGACGGCGTGGGCAACCGCTCGGGTCTCACCTACGTCACCGACCCCGGCACCGTGATCACCGACGCCGTCACCCTGTTCAACCTGAGCAACGTGCCGCTGGTGTTCCGCATCTACTCCACCGATGCGTTCAACAATCCCGACGGCGACTTCGACCTGCTCGGAGCCGACGAGGTTCCGGTCGACGTCGGTACCTGGGTCGACCTCGGCGCCGAACAGATTCCCCTCGAAGCGCGAACCCAGGCGACGATCCCGATCACGATCACCGTTCCCGACAACGCGACCCCCGGCGACCACACCGGCGCAATCCTTGCCTCGAACGCGGCGGTGTCGACCGGCGACGACGGCCAACAGCTCACCCTCGATCGCCGCACCGGCACCCAGATCACGGTGCGAGTCAACGGGCCGCTGACCGCCGAGTTGGTGATCAGCGACATCGAAACCGACTACCAGTCGTCGCTCAACCCGCTGTCGGGTGCCGCCACGATGACCTACACCATCGAGAACCAGGGCAACGTCACGCTCGGCGGCACCGTGCAAGCCTCGGTCGGCGGTCCTCTCGGGATCGGCGAACAGATGGGAACCCAGATCGAAGTGGCACCGCTGCTTCCGGGAGGCAGCGTCACTCTCACCGAAGAGTTCGACAACGTGCCGGCACTGGGTGTCGCCGTGGCCGAGGTGCAACTCGATCCGCAGGGTGACGGCGACGTGGCGGTGTCGGCCACATCGAGACAATCGTTGTCGCTGGCGCTCCCGATCTCGGTGCTGATGGTGTTGTTGGCTCTGCTGTTCGGACTGCTGGCATGGCGGGCCTACCGTCGCCATCAACAGCAGTCCGATGATCCGCCGACGGCTCGAGACACAACACTGGTTCCTGACCGCGAGCCCGAGCACCAGCCGACATGATCCGGTATCGAACCGCCCTCGCCCGAGCTCTCGCCGTCTTCGGCGCGACGGTCGCCTGCGCGCTCGGCATCGGCACCCTCACGTTCGCCCAGTCGGGATTGAGCGGGCCGACGGTGGTTCCCGACCGCTACGAGATGGCACCTGGCGAACGCGTCCAGATGACGATCGCCGGCTTCCGCTCGGATGTCGTGAACATGACGTTCTGTGGCAACGAGGGGCGGCGCGGATCCACTGACTGCAACGTCCGGGGGACCCAGGCCCACGAAACCAACGACGATGGCACACCAACGCCAGCCGAGATGCCCGTGTCGGCGCCGCCCGTGCCGTGCCCGTGCATACTTCGCGTGTCGAGCGTCGACAACCTCGAAGTGGCCGTGGCGCCGATCACTCTCATCGGGCATCCCGTCGCTGATGTCGTCGGAGGGTCAGAGTTCGCGAAACCGCTGTCGGTCGACATCGTCGCCAATCCAGCATCGACTGGTCTGAGCAGCGATCTGCGCTCGTCGCTCGGCGGCGCGACGACGTACGACGTGACCGTGCAGGTCGCGAACCGGGCGACGTTCCCGATCCCGGCGGTAGCGGTGTCGTCGTCGTACATCCGACAGAACTACGACGACACCCGGTCGATCGATCTTCCCGTTCCGGGTCTGCTCGAGCCGGGCGAAACCTGGGAGCAGACCGTCCAGGTCGAAGTGCCATCACCCACCTTCGGCGACGTCGAATGGTCCGCCACAGCGTCCGGCCAGGGGCCCACCGTGACTGCCACCGACTCCACCACGTCGACCCCGATCCTGCTCATCGTGTTCGGGCTGATCCTTGCCATCGACCTGCTCATCCTGCTGGTGCGTCAACTGATGCGCGTGCGGCGACGGCGGAGTGATCCGCCCGTTGAGCACCTCGGTGCAACCGATCCGGACGACAGCGGCTGGATGTCCGATGAGGCAACCCGCCGAGAGCCGGAACTGGTTTCGTAACCGTGGGTGACCGATCCATGCGCACTGCGCGGCGAATCGCCCGGATGGCTGCAGGGGCGGTGGTGGCCGGCGCTGTGCTCACGGGGGCGGTGGCGCCGATCGGCCCGTCGACGACGCTTGCCGCAGTGACACTTGGTTGCGTGGTCGACACGAGCGGATTGATCGGCTGGTGGCGAGGCGAAGACGGACTGACCGCTGAGATCGGCCCGGACCTCCAGGGAACTGCCAGCTTCGATGGCGGCATCGTCGGGCAGGGAAT
>Ga0335395_10001177_pt1 | contig 16601 bp, 12 predicted proteins | sample MAT02_FD_205744 | JGI IMG/M metagenome (GOLD analysis project Ga0335395, IMG submission 205744) | Freshwater microbial communities from Lake Fryxell liftoff mats and glacier meltwater in Antarctica - MAT-02 (spades assembly) (version 2) ...
CAACTCATGTTGCTGCGATTGTTGAATTCGCGTCGTTGGCATGGCGTCGCCCCCTCAGCGACAACGAACAACGCGAACTTAAATCCTTGTATGGAAAAATGCGACAGCAAGGGTTGGCTCACTCCCATGCGGTCCGAATGCTGTTATCGCGCGTGCTCGTTGCTCCAGGCTTTTTGTATCGAGGTGAAAAGACATCGCCGGGAAGAATCGCAACACCTTTGAACGATTGGGAACTTGCCTCCAGGTTGAGCTACTTCCTTTGGTCGTCCGCGCCCGATGAATCACTTCGGGTCGATGCATTGGATGGAAAGCTTCGAGATCATGATACACTTGCCGGTCACACGCACCGAATGCTAAAGGATACTAAGATCCGGCGGTTTGCATTGGAGTTCGGGTGCCAGTGGTTGCATGTTCGCGATTTAGAGTCGCTTGACGAGAAGAGCGAACGCCACTTTCCGACTTTCACTACGGTCCGCGGCGACATGCAGGAAGAAGTAGTACGATTCTTCGTAGATATGCTCCAAGAAAATCGCTCGGTTCTTTCGTTGCTCGACGCTGACCATAGTTTCATGAGCAGCAAGCTTGCGAAGCACTACGGGATCGAACTAGGCGAAGTGAGTGGGGACGATTGGCATCGAGTAGATGGCATGCGTGATCGTGGGCGTGGCGGGATGCTTGGCTTCGCTGCCACGCTAGCCAAACAAAGTGGAGCATCGCGAACAAGCCCAATCCTTCGAGGTAATTGGTTGAGCGAAGTGGTGCTTGGCGAAAAACTCCCGAAGCCACCTAAAGGAGTACCTATACTTCCTGATGAGACTCCTCAAGGGCTGACCGAGCGACAGCTTATCGAAAAGCACAGTAGCGATGCTGCGTGCGCTCGATGCCATGAACGAATGGATGCATTCGGATTCGCGTTGGAAGGCTTTGATGCGATCGGTCGTGCTCGAGAAAAGGATAGCACTGGACTTTTGATTGATACCTTGGCCACGATGCCTAACGGAATACAGGTCAAGGGACTCTCGGGAGTTCGCGATTATCTGACTGAAAACCGTCGCGAAGATTTCGTGAAGCAGTTTTGCAGAAAGCTTCTCGGATACGCCCTCGGACGCGGCGTGCAGCTTTCTGACAAACCGCTACTTGAATCCATGCAGACTCAGCTTGCTCAGAACAACTACAAGATCGGAGCCGCAATCGATCTTGTAGTTGCCAGTCCTCAGTTCCAAGAAGTCCGTGGGCAAGATTTTGGCAATAATCAGTAGATCAACCACCTCAAAATCGGACTCGGAGTTGCTATGAAAAATCATTACTTGGCGAGACGCACATTTCTTCGTGGGGTCGGCGTCAGCATGGCACTTCCTTGGTTGGAGTCCTTCAACGTTTGGGGGGACGAACTTCTAAACGGCCAACCGGCTAGCGAAGCGCCAGTGCGTTTAGCCGTTCTCTTCTCTGGCAACGGATTCCATTCGAAAGAATGGTGGGCAAAGGGTGAAGGAAAGGGGATGGAGCTTGGAAGAGTTCTGGAACCGCTAAGTGAGTTTCGCGAGAAGCTGTTGTTCGTTCGTGGGCTGTTTCATGCTGAAGCGGGAAAGGGGAACATTCATAGCTCACAAACCGGAAACATTCTGTCCGGGTCTCCAATCGCAGCGGGTGGTGAGATTCGTTCTGGTACGAGTTTTGACCAATTGCTTGCACAAACCTACGGACGCTCTACCAAGGTTCCAAGCCTTGTCCTGGGATGCGAGCAGTCGAATCCGTCGGTTCACAAAAATTACTCGATGCTGTATAGCTCACACATTTCGTGGAGTTCACCGACAACCCCGACTCCGCTCGAATTGTACCCGGCGTTGGCCTTTGATCGACTCTTCAAGGATGAAGTTTCGCCAGGCGACAAGAGCGTTCTGGACGCGGTGTTGGATGAGGCTCAAGACCTACGCCGAAATATCAGCAATCTCGATCAGCGAAAGCTAGATGAGTACCTTGAGTCGGTACGCGATGTAGAGAGTCGTATTGCCAATGCAGGCAAGCGTGGCGAGCTTCAGGGTTGGCGCCCGACGCTCGAAAAACCTAACATGCATCGACCTGCTGACGGAATCCCTCAAGACATTGCCGAGCACATGCGTTTGATGAGTGATATCCTTGTGCTGGGCTTTCAAACCGATACCACGAGGATCACAACTTTAAAACTGAACAATGACCACAGCGCTCTGCGATTTCCCAACTTACCAAGTGTGCAGCAGGTTGGTCATGGAATCGATTATATGATTCACCACCTTCTTTCCCATTCCGATGGGGAAGACTGGTTGAAAGTAAACCAGTTTTTCATGGAACAACTCGCCTACATCGCTCGCAAGCTAGATTCGATTCAAGAAGGTTCAAGGACACTATTAGACAACTCGATGTTACTGCATTGCTCGAGCATGATGGCCGGTGCAAGACATGATAACGATCAACTTCCGATTGTCATGCTTGGCGGCGGCGGAGGTCGTATCCAAGGCGGTCGTGTGATCGAATACGCAAAGAATACCGATCGACAGATGTGTCGATTGTTTCTGTCGATGATGGACAAGATGGATGTGCATCCCGAGGCTTTTGGCGACGCAAAAGAAATGCTGGATGAAGTGTAGTTCAGGGCGAAGCCCATTGACGCCTGCGCGGGACGGTCACTTGAACAGTAGTTCCTTTACCAGGAACGGAATCGAATTCGACGGTTCCACCCAATCCTGCGACTACGTTGCGAGTAAGGAAGACTCCGAGCCCCATCCCCTGGCCGACGTCTTTGGTCGTGTAGAAAGGTTGACCAACCCGGCGTTGGACGTCTTCGCTCATGCCTGAGCCTTGATCAATAATGAGGACCAGCCAGTTGGGTTCCTGTAGTTGTAAATGAATTGCAACTTTATTCTGAGGCGGTGATGCATCAATTGCATTCTGGACTAAGTTTCGAATGGCTTGCGCGGTGGCTTGCAGGGGTAACTGGATCGACTGCGAACGGAGCGTAGGCTCGATTACAACTTCAACGCGGTCTGGCTGACGAAGGGGCTGAAGAATCGTTTCGACCAACTCTTCTACACCGACTTGGTTCATAACTTCTGCGGCAGCCTCCCCTGCCCCGCTCTTCATTCGTTGAAGGACTTCACGACAGCGATCTAGTTCACTCCGAATCAGTTCCACATCGCGTCGCACATTCGGATCGATCTCGATCCGTTCGAGCTTGCGTGATAACTCTTTTGCAACAACGGCAATCGTGGAAAGCGGCGAAGCGAGTTCATGCCCGGCCCCTGCAGCGAGAGTCGCTAACGCTTCAATTCGTTGAGCCCTTTCCGCTTGCGCCTCAGCTTCTGCCAATCGATTCTCACGTCGCCGAAGTTCTTGCACCAAAACAGTCATGAAGTAAGTCACTACTCCACAACATGTTGTCAAGGCGATTAATGCACCTTGCTTAGGAACAGAAAACAGGCCTGCCCCGTCGACGAACCCGATGCCGATCTCAGGTATTCTCGCCGCAAAAGCCAGCAAGAAGGTGGTCCCCATAACGCTCGCTATGGCTAAAGTCCAAGTCCAAGCGGCAGGGAGCACCAGCCCGCCTACAACAATGTTGGCAAGGTAAAAGCATGCAAATGGATTGGCAGCTCCACCGGAATAATAGAGCAATCCCGTCAAGGTCATCACATCTATTAATAGGAGTAATGCAATCCAATGACTTCTAATATGAATCGCATCCCAAGTGATCGATTGATTCCAAATTCCAAGATTGTTCTCCGACTCAGCAACGTTTCTTTGACAGTCGCCATTGCTTCCGTTTACTGTATTTTTTCGATAGCGGCTAAGGGCTAGATATATTAGAAGATTCGTACAGCCGGTGAACGTCACGAGACTAACTAAGGGAATAATCGCAATCGGAATTCCGAGCGGTACATAGGCTATTCCAATAGCAAGCAACTGACCGACTACCGCAACCCACCTGAGTTTAAGCAACCAGATGACGGTTTTGAGAGTTGGTTCTGAACGTAGACGACTATCCACAGTCACCATGTTGATGGCCTAGTCCGCGATAGACGCGTTGGGGAAAGTTCGGTATCGAAACGGTTCATTGGGCAAATGACGAACGAATTGTGGTCGATGGACGACAAGAGTGAAAGGCGAGCTTCAAGTCCTGATTCGGCGTTATTATCACTTGCACTCGAATTTCAAAGTGTGATTAACACGAATATCGAGGCGACCGACCGATGAGGAGCCTAAACCTGAAACACTCCCCCGGCGTACACGGGAGGCTAGATGGGTCGAGAGTCGTTGCTTTTCATGTGTCTGGAGCTGGATTATCAGAATATTGATGAGTACACCTTTGACCTAGAATTCGTTACCCAGAAGCGATCCTTTGTTTGGAGCGAACTTGCCACACCGAATTCACAGGGTGGAACAGAATTCGCTTCCACTGACAAGCAAACCTAAACTCAATCAGCATTTTTAGCCAGTTTCTTGCTATACTTTAATTAATAGTATATTTGGCCGGTCCGTTCACGCAGATCATTCGTCAGAATCTCTTTGTATTATGAATAACCCAAAGGACGATCTCTCAAACCTCGACTTGGCGGCTCCTTCCGACTTGGCTGCTAGCACTATCAATAGGCCGTTAATGGATGAAAACGTGCTTGTCGACGATCTGCAGTTGGTTAAACGCTATGCATGGTTAGCCATTCCTGCTTGGTTGGTGAGCATGTTGGTCCATATCGCCATTTTGCTTTTTATGGCAGCCTATCACATCCCAGGCGTCGGAGAAGCGTTTAGCGGAATGGTAATGACCGCAACACCTACGGAGGATGCTCCCGAAGCACTTGAAGAGTTTGCGATGGAAGCTCCGCAAGAAGTTTCAGTAGAACAGGAGCAAACCGAAGTCCCGAACTCGACTCCCGTTGTCAACACAGCAATCAGCGAAGTCTCAGTCGATGTGAAACTGGAGGCGATTGCCGTTCCGAATATGGCAAGTTTTGCTCTCCCGACGATGAGCGCCGATTCCCTTACCTCGGCTCTTATGTCAAGTGGTGCAACTCCAATGACCAAAGGACTTAGCAGCCGAGGTAAAGTCGCCAAGCGTGAGTTGCTCGAACGTTACGGTGGAAATGAAGATACCGAGAAAGCGGTAGCGGCCGCTTTGAAGTTTCTCGCCGCGCATCAACTCGCCGACGGCTCTTGGAGCTTCGTTCATAGTTTGGCATGTAAGGGCCAGTGTAAAGACCCAGGAACAGCGAGCACCGCCAATGCTGGCGCAACGGGAATGGCGCTGATGGCTTTTCTCGGAGCTGGTCAAAATCATATCGATGGCGAATACAAGGAAGTGGTCGGAAACGGCCTTGGATACTTAATCAGATCGATGAGAACAACAGGCAAAGCAGGCCCAAGTTGGTATGCCAACGCAGACGCTTCGAAGTCTGGTGGCATGTATACCCACGGAATTGCTTCGATCGCAATGTGTGAGGCATATGGGATGACGAAAGATCCCCAGTTAAAACAAGCCGCCCAATTGTCGTTGGACTTTATATCGCTTGCCCAAAGCCCGACTGGTGGCTGGCACTACGCAGCGGGCGCTCCAACGGCCGATACTTCGGTCGTCGGTTGGCAATTAATGGCGATGAAAAGCGGATCGATGAGCGGACTATCTTTTGCGCCCAAGACCATCATTGGAGCACGTCATTACCTAGATTCTGTGTCGAATCCGGAAGGTACCATCTACGGCTACATGAAACCAAATGACCGAGGCGAAATCGCCAACGCGATGACGGCATGCGGAATCCTATGTCGTATGTACATGGGTTTGCCAAAGGACACTCCGGCGCTTCAACAAGTATCGAAAGCGTTTGTCGACAAAGGCCCTGTTCCAGGGGATATCTACTACAACTATTACGGGACCCAAGTGATGAAGCAAATCGGTGGGCCGCAATGGGAAGAATGGAACGGCAAAATGCTAAAGTTCATCCTCCCCACTCAGGAAAAGTCTGGACACATGGTCGGAAGCTGGATGGAGGGACGTGGTAACCACGCCTCCGACGTAGGTGGAAGACTCTACATCACGGCGATGTCGACGATGATTCTTGAGGTTTATTACCGATACATGCCTTTGTACGGTGAACAAGCCGAAGACGAAGCGTTTAAGCTCTAGGTTAAGGAGCGCGATCTCTATAGCCACGCCAAGAGGCGAGGACGCAGTGATCCAAACAAATGCTACCAGGTCAAATCTCGCCCTCCTCGAAAAACTTGCTTTATGGCTCGTTTTTCCACCATCCCAACTTCGTTGGGATGGTAACGATGGTGGCGACCTGCGAGATGTGCCAAATTTATGAAGGCACATAGCCAGCGATTTGGCTGAATGCTATCGAAGGTGAGAGCAGCTATAAATCGCTTCGAATCGGGGATTCTCGACAAATCGCCCTTGTTCTCCAGAGTGAAGGATGGCTAAAACGGATCGCAGGCAGTTCGTGGTGAATGAAGCCTACAGACTTTTATCGAATCCATTCCTCTGTACGAACCACTTTCAACCAATCATGTTAAATGCCTCGGAAACGATCTCGATGCAGGTAGCCTCGGTGGACGAATGGCATCGTTTAGATTATGTCAATGTCTTCACCGAGTGGCTTGAAATCGCTTGCCAACAACATCGCTACAACTACGAACTGTGGCATCAAGAAGACATTGCACGTAGTCCAGATGTTAGCGATAGTGAAATTTCGAAAGTAAAGCGGGCTATCGACCTATTAAATCAAAAGCGAAATGACTGGATTGAAAAGCTGGATGATTGGCTAACTGCTTACCTTGAAGCGTTACAGATTACCCTTAGTGCAACGGCCTATCAAAACTCAGAGACACCGGGATCGATGATCGACCGACTATCGATCATTGCGATCCGTATCTATCACTTAGACGAGCAGCTTGATCGTACAGACACAGACGACGCGCACCGGGACAAGGTACTCACACGTTCGGCCATATGCCGCGTTCAGCAATCGGAACTTGGCCAATGTCTCGACCGCGCCGTCAGTGAGATCCTGACGGGCGTGAAACGCCATCGGACTTATCGTCAATTTAAAATGTACAACGATCCAAGCCTTAATCCATATCTCTATCGTCGGGACGCCAATACTGCTAAACGTGCATCTTGAGTCGGACCCCACAACCGGTATAAGGCGATCGTTGAGCTTCGAATCGCTTAACTTGCAACCGTAACTGCCACCCACTGGCGAGAACATTAAACCAAACGCTACTTCAAGGATGAAATGCTATGCGAAAGATTGCGATTCTGAATCAAAAAGGGGGTGTCGGAAAGACGACCACTTCTGTGAACCTTGCTGCAGCTTTAGCCAATGCCGGTCAGCGTGTCTGCTTGATTGATTTGGACCCACAGTCTCACGCATCGTTGCATCTCGGAATGTCGACCCATCAGGGCGAGCCGAGCATGTACGATGTTCTATGCGACAATGCATCGCTCGCCGATGCACGAAAGTGGGTACATCCTCATCTCGCGGTGATTCCTGGCAGCTTGGATTTGGCGGCAGCGGAGATTGAACTAGCCGGCGAAGTTGGCCGAGAAATGATCCTTAAAGATCGACTTGAGTTAGATACAGAAGAGTTCGACTTTATTCTTCTCGATTGTCCGCCTTCATTGAACGTTTTAACACTCAACGCATTGACTGCTGTAGACGAAGTTTTTCTTCCATTGCAGCCCCACTTTCTCGCATTGCATGGGCTAAGCAAACTGCTTCGCACGATCGACCTCGTTGCGAAACGTTTAAATCCGACACTTCGACTTTCCGGAATTGTATTGTGTATGTACGAGTCAGCTACACGTCTAGCTGCAGAAGTATCTCGAGATGTTCAGGAGTTCTTGACATTGCAATCTTCTCAATCGGGTGTTTGGGCGGGAGCTAAATTCTTCCGAACAAAAATCCGCAGAAATATTCGCTTGGCAGAGGCCCCCAGTTTTGGCCAGTCGATATTCGCCTACGCTCCAAACTCCCACGGCGCTGAAGACTACTTGGCACTGGCTCGTGAAGTTCTTGGAGATGAATTGGCCGACCTGGGAATGAACGTAACCGAATCAGATGCACGGCGTGTCGTAACGCATTCTTAATCGACGCCAACCTGACGCATCGAATTACGTGTTTCACTCGGCTTAGAGTTTGTTCGACCGTACCGGCACTCAACTCATGACAACACGGATTTTAGTTACTGGTTACGGCGGATTTCTCGGAAGCTGTATTTGTCGGCAACTTGTCCAGTTGGGTTACCAGGTCTACGGAATTGCGAGGCACGTTTATCCGGAGCTTCGAGAGATTGGGGTACAAACCTTTGTCGGCGATGTGACGCACATAGATCAATGTCGTTTAGCCGTTAAAGGGATGGACGGGATCATTCACACCGCAGCCCTGGCAGGGGTTTGGGGAAAACGGTCCGATTTCGAGTCGGTCAATGTTTCTGCTACAAATAATCTACTTCAAGTCGCTCATGAGTTCGGCGTCCATGCCTTTGTCCATTGCAGCAGTCCAAGCGTAACCTTCGATGGCAAACCGCAGTCAGGCATCGACGAATCGGTGGGCTATCCGAAAACATGGCTCTGTGATTACCCAAGAACCAAAGCCATTGCAGAACAACTCGTGTTGAATTCACATGACCCCCAAAAGCTCTGGACGATCGCCTTGCGACCTCATTTAATCTGGGGCGAAGGTGATCCTCATCTGATACCTCGGTTGATTCGGCGATGCCTAGAAGGCCGCTTAAGGTGCGTAGGCGACGGATCAAACTTAATAGACACGGTTCATGTTTCCAACGCGGCTCAAGCGCATGTTCTTGCCTTGAAAAGGCTTCTATCAAACGATACCCATGCGGCCGGACGAGCATACTTTATTAGCGATAACGAACCAATTTCATGTTGGATGTGGATCTCCAAAATTCTTGAAGCAGGTGGCCTAGAAGTTCCTCGAAAGCGAATTTCCCTTGCTAACGCTTATCGTATAGGGACGCTCTTAGAAGTGATTTATCGCGTTGCGCACGTTCACTCCGAACCACCGATGACTCGATTTGTTGCCCTGCAGCTAGGAGTCGATCACTATTTTTCCACGCAGTCAGCTCAAGATCGGCTAGAATACAAACCTGCAGTGGATAGGCAGGATGAGCTACAAAAGATGAGCCCGTGGCTGCGAACGATTGCGGCGAACTTCCGATAAAACAGGATCCATAGTGAAAACACATCATCACACAATGATTTCTTGGCATCTTGTCCAAGAGCGTTTCCGAGCGATACTGCTCTTCATACTGTTCCATTTCCTATTCGCACCCATCGTAGGTACTGCCCAGGATAATGATTCGAAGGCTCCTTATGGAACTTATCTAGGCAGAAGGATCGCGCCTGCCATGACCCACTTGGCTGCAGATTGGCTAATCCGTGGGGATCGTGAATCCGAAGAGGATCCCGACCGGCTACTGAGTCATCTTGATCTGAAGCCGGGGCTGCTCGTTTGTGACATGGGCTGCGGAAATGGTTTTTACTCCCTCAAGATTGCAAAAGCGATTGGTCCGGAGGGTCGAGTCTTGGCTGTCGATATCCAACCGGAAATGTTGCAACTGTTAAGCCGTCGATCGATTGAGGCAAACGTTGAGAACATCGACATGATCCTAGGCACAACAACCGATCCAAAGCTACCAGACAACAAGGTCGATCTAGTCTTAATGGTGGACGTATATCATGAGTTCTCCGATCCGAAATCAATGCTCGAGAAGATCCGGAAGTCATTGAAACCAACCGGCAAAATCGCTTTAGTTGAGTTTCGCGAAGAAGACGCCTCAGTTCCGATTCGTCCAGAACACAAGATGAGCAAAAGGCAGATTCTCAAGGAATACGAGGCTAATGGCTTTCAACTATTATCGCAATACGATGGACTACCTTGGCAGCATCTTATGTTCCTCGGTCCGAAAGATTAGCTTCCAATCAAGGCTAGTAGTTTTGGCTCAAACGTTACTTGCCAATACGGTATAAAATCGGATGCGTGCGGATCAAGATATCTTGGTCGAGGACAGCCAAAGATGCATACGTTTCGCCGAACAACTCGCACTGAGCAATCTCGCGATAGGTATCTTCATTGGAGACGATGGTTGTAATGCCCGACTGGCTAGTGAAATAGATATTCCCGGCTGCAATCATCGGGCTCGCGGAATACGTTCCGGGTAGGCGGTGTTGCCAAAGCTGTTGACCGTCACTAGCTCTTAAGCAGGTCGCGACGCCAAAAGCTGACACACAAAAGAGCTTGCCATTTGATACAACTGGCGATGAGATTTCAGGAACTTGCCTACTCCTGGTCCACACGAGATGCGATTGTGAAACGTCTCCAGTCCCATCGATTCGAATCGCGAACAAAGATGGCTTCATGTATCCTGAGCAAACAAAGGCAATTCCGTCTCTGGAAACAGGTCGCGGGATAAGGGAGTATCCAGTACCGATTTTTGAACGCCACCACTCGGATCCGTCCTCGGGGTTGTACGAAACGAGCCACTGGGCAGTTGTTGAAAGAACTTGAGTTCGGCCTCCATATTGGACGACCAATGGCGTAGAGAAAGCTCGCTTCAGATCGGCTTTGTCAGTCGCCATCGTAGGTCGCGCGGTCTTCCATTTCACTTTACCTGATAGAGCATCCAGCGCAATTAGATATTGCTCGTCGGCGCCATCACAGGGGACGATCAACATGCCGTTCAACAACACCGGTGTCGATCCAGAACCTGTAATATCACCTATCGCCAAGACGACCTGCCACAGCGGCTTGTAAGTATTCAGATCAACACAAAACGTTCCGAGAGAACCGAAATGGCAGTAGAGTTTATCTCCTTCAAGGATAGGTGTAGGCGACGCATACGAGTTTTGCGTATGAATAGGTAGCGGGTTCGTAATGGTTGCGAGAGTGAGTTGGTTCGTGATGACTCCTGTATCTGCATCTACTTCAACAGCAAGTAACGAGACACTTTCAACCGTTTGAAAATCCAATGCCCCATGCGGACTGTTTTCCAATAACTCCTCGACACGATGCTCAACCATCGCAGTGGATTCGGCTGAGGTTAACCAGATTCGTTTACCACTCACTACCGGTGACGACCAACCACGCCCAGGGAGAGTCGTTTTCCATTTGGGAGTATCAAACATGCCACCCCACGATATCGGCAGGTCTGTTGCTAACGAAGATCCATCGCCACGCGGTCCACGAAACTGCGGCCAATCTTCGGCTGCAGTTCTGGCTAACATTGGTAATACTGGCAAGACAAATAAGCTGAATATGAGCAATGAATTTTTACACGCCGCGACTAACATTGTCCCATGCCTTACATCCATTTTTTGCCAGAAACGTGCGATACCGAGCACTCGGGAAGGGAATCCAAAAACGTTCGTCCGTAAGGTTTAGTCGTCATTCGCGGATCCGTAATAACAACCATACCTGAGTCTGTCGCAGTACGAATCAATCGGCCAAAGCCCTGTCGTAACTTGATGATTGCCTCAGGAAGCTGATAGTCACGAAATGGATTCCCGCCACGATTTCGGATCGCCTCCAGTCGACCTTCCAAAAGCGGGTTGTCCGGAACGCTAAATGGTAATTTCGTAATGATCACATTACGAAGCGCATCACCCGGCACATCGACCCCTTGCCAAAAGCTATCGGTTCCAAAAAGTATCCCCTGCGGGTTTTTCTTGAACGCATCCAGAAGTTGCCCTCGAGGAGTCCCATCTGCTTGGCTGTAGATTGCCAAGTTCATCTTAGACATCCAAGGAGTCAATTGTTCTGCAATTCGACGCAAGAGATCGTAGCTGGTGAACAGGACAAACGCGTGGCCTTCAGTCAGTCCGGCATAGTGTTGTATGATCGATGGGAGGATGCCTTCGAATCTTTGCCGATCTGTTGAAGGATCGGGTAAGTCCTTCAGTAAGATAAGTTCTACTTGCTTACGATAGTCGAACGGACTGCCAAGCTGTTTCGTCCGTGATCCGGTTGCCCCCACACGAGATTGAAAGAACTCAAACCCTCCTTCTCGGCCGCTTGCAAGCGTTGCACTTGTCATGATGACACTCGGGACCTTTTGAAAGAGCATCTTTCGCAATGTCGGCCCGACGTCGATGGGTGAGCATCGCAAGATGATCCTACTACCCATTCGATTGGTCGTTTTCTCTAACCAATAGACCGCGTCCTCTTGCCGTTGATTCAGCCACGCATCCAACGATACCGATAGGGCAGTCAATCGATTGCTGGCCGAAAGCAAGTCTTGTTTAACCGACGCAACATGATGATCCTTGCCATAACGCTCTAGCTGCTTTGCCAACTCTGATAGTTTCTCCGAAAGGATATTTTCCACGATTCCTTTTTCGTGAACGCGACCATTGTGTTTTGGCTTCGATTCGTACCAGTAAACGAACTCGTCGACCATTTCACCCAGCCGTTGAAGGCATTTGTGACAGAGCTCTTGCACTTGCTTTAGATCCAATGCGACAAGTAGACCTTTCCCAGTGTTGGAGTTGTAAAGTTTGCGAAGCGTGTACTCGATTTGTGAGCTACTAACACTAAGCCCTAAATGATCGCTCGCAACAGATTCAATCGTATGGCACTCGTCTAAGATGACCGCGTCGTAGTTTGGCAGAATACTAGCGCCCGCTTCACGCAGCGCTAGGTCGGTAAAGAACAAGGCGTGATTTACAACTAAAATTTGGGCATTATGAATCCGCCGACGAGCTTTAAAGTAGAAGCATTCATCGAATCTAGGGCATTTGCGTCCCATACAGTTGCCACTGTCACTTGCAACTTCATCCCATACAGGCATTACCGGTTTAAACGACATCGAGCTACGAGTTCCATCGTCGGTTGACGAAGCCCAATCAACAACTTGCCTTAGCTGCTGATAGTCGTTTTCGTCACCAAAGAGACTGACTGCTCGCGATCTAGCTAGTTCCATTCTTCGGAGACTAACGTAGTTACTACGGCCCTTTACTAGCACAGCCGAAAACTCCCGCGGGATAACCGCATTGAGCAACGGAATGTCCTTGTTCATCAGTTGCTCTTGAAGGCTAATCGTGTGAGTGCTGATGATGATTCGACGAAGGCGGTCTTCATCCATATCGACGCTACTGTGATGAGCGGATGGGTGACGACTCTTCTGCAACGCTTCTCCACCGTCGGACGACGTATCGGACGACGTATCGGGGGAGGACGAACTTTCCGAGGGCGGAAGCTCAACAGAAGGCTTCGCCTCGTTCTCGGTTGCATACAAAATGGCAGGTACTAAGTAGGCGTAGCTTTTTCCCACGCCTGTTCCAGCTTCAACAACAAGATGTTTCTTCTCATGTAGCGCCTTTGCGACGGTTGCAGCCATTTCTAGTTGCTGTGATCGATGCTCGTAAGCAGGTATGCGTCGGGAAACGAGCCCTCCAGGCCCAAGTACTGTGTTAATCGACAAAGTATCCATTCAATCACCTTTACAAAGAGCATTCCGATCGCAATTATATACCCACTCAAGGCAATTTGGGGTAGAACGAATCGTTTCCAAATCAATGGCTATCCATGTAGACCGCTAGAGTTTTCTTTCCTTCAGCTTGGTACGTGGTCTAGGTCGCTATGTAACAGTCGTTTATATTTAAGTCCGCCTCAGTTGTCGAAGAACGACTTTAAACCAAGACTACAAGGAGTATCGAATGGCTGTGTTTAGAATTGAGACCGGATCGCTGATCAGTGGAGTTGCTTCAGTCCGTCCGACGATTGGCTTGGTTTTTGCCTTTGTTTTTACGATCGCGTTCCACATCTCCCACTTTGCGATAGCTGCCGAACTGGAGCAACCGGTGAAGTCGGCGACATCCTCTGGTCTTGATATGGCGCCAATAGATGCCGATATCTTTATTGGTGGTATGAATATGGCAAGGCAATGGGAAAGGCTGCAAGCGAGCCAGCTTTACTATGAAGTTTCTCAGACACGGATTGTTCAATCTTTGGTGACTCGCTGGAAGGGCGAGTGGGAAGCTCGTGAAGGCCAAGTAGGTCAAATCCGATCGACCATCCAGAATCCCAACATCATGTCACTTCTCGAAATGGGCGCAGACATGGTTTCGCAAGAGGTTTTCATGTTTGCCGACGGAAAGCTTTCTGAACTGGTTCTGCAATTGAACGAGATTGTAGAAGAAGTCACCAGTATTTCTGCAAACGGTGGGGACCCGCTGGAAACCCAAGAGGAAATGACCGACTTCTTCATGTCGCTGCCCAAAGCAGAGATCGATGACCTACGAATCCCTCTCATCGTACAAGGCTTTAAGATTTCCAATACCGATCGAGTTCTAGACAAGCTCGATCAGCTCGAGGGGATTTTGAGGCTCGGGCTTAGCGCGATTCCAGATGCAGCAGTCTATGCCGAAGGACTCGAGAGAATCGAGGATTCACGGGGTACTCGGCTCGCATGGACGTTGGATTCCGATATGATTTCTTGGGAACTGTTCGCGGACTCCGAGGATTACGATCCCGATGTTCTGGAGAAAGTACAAGACTTACTTGACGGGCGCCAGATCTGTATCACCCTTGGGCTTGTTGACAGCTACTTTATTCTTGGCCTAAGCGAATCTGCTGAAGAACTGTCGGAACTTGGCACCACAGAGTCCTTGATGACGCATGACGACATGAAGCCGGTCAAAGCGGTGGATTCACAGGCGATGACAGGCGTTAGCTATGTATCCGATACGTACATGGATGTTTACTTCCAGACGAGTCTGCAGGACTTCTTTACTAGGAATAGCCGAGCAGTCCTAATCCAACTTGAAAATCAAGTCGAAGGTGAATTGCAAGATTTACTAGAGTCAATCCCTGAAGATTTAGCCTGGCTTGATGACACGATTGGGGCGTTGATTCCGGATTTCAAGGGGCAAACTTCCGTATCCTACCTTACCGATCTAGGTTCTGAATCGGTAACCTACAATCGTACCGAAGATGTTGTCTTCGACGCCTTGAAACCGCTCCCAATCCTAGAGCAGCTTGGAAACAACCCTGTTGCATTCCTTTCTTTCCGATTGCAAGACCATCCTGAGTATTTCGCCGCCTCCAGAAAGATAGTTCAGAAACTAAAAGATTATCTGGTCGTCTATTTGGAAAGTGATTTCATGGATGAAGGTCAGCGTGAAAAAGCGAAAGCAACCTTCGACAAGGCTTGGCCGCTTTTGACAGAATGGGCTGACATTTGGGAACAAAACTTTTTGCCCGCGCTTCGAGACGGACAACATGCGTTCGTCTTGAGTTCAGGGAATCTCGAGAGTGCTCAGTGGTGGAAGGATATGCCGATCTCTAGCACGCCGCTGCCTCTTCCAGAAATCGCGATTGTGACTGGATTTTCTAGTAACTCAGGAATGATTGAGGCTTGGGACAAACTTCTCAATTGGTTCGACCGCTGCCTTGAAGTAGTTCGTCAAACTAAACCAGATTCGGTACCACTCAACTATCAAATTCCTCGTCCTGTAGAATCCCAAACGAATGGTGGTGTTCGTTTCGCATACTCTATCCCGGACGATTGCCCGGTCCCCCAGACGATGGCCCCACAAGCCATCTTTACCGACTCGTTTATGATCTCATCTTACAGCGACCTTCAAGCCCAGTCGCTTGCGATCACACAGAAGTCGGGTATCGAAAACCCACTGTTACTGCCCAGCGAACCCAAAGCATCTGCTGCGTACATTCACTTGGGCAAGTTATCGGAGTTGGCATTGCCGTGGGTTACATACGGCATTGAAACACAAACCGGAGGCTTGGATAGCATCATCGTCCCCGAAGAAGGCTCAACGCCAGAGATCAAGGGACAAGACATCATTGACCTTTTCAAAACATTGGGAAGCCTTGGCGAATTATCATCCACTACCGTCGCAGGCGACCAACGCGGCACCATCACGAAGAGCCAGCTTTTACTACCTCTCCACAAGTAGAATGGTCGTTATTAAGATACTTGTTGGTGATCGCTAGCGATTCGGTTTTTTCCCATGGAAAACGAAGACGAGATCAAGGCGGGAGGGTGAGGCTCCTGCCGAACCACAATGGCTCGGCAGGAATCTCGCCCTCCCGATAGCATTGGAGCGGAAAACGTTCAGCCAATTCATGGCCAGCCAGCTTAATGGAGACAACAGCTCGACCGCATTTACAACTGTCATTTTTCTTATATCCGATTTCGTGAGCATGAAGGAATCGATGAAAAAGGAGTAGAACCTCGACCTTAGGCAACGTAATGGGACCAAATACCTGGGACGGCTCAGTATCAGAGAATTTCTGCCTGCACTAACGCAAGGAATTAGATATACTTTGGATTACGACTGCCCCACTTCTGGAACTGAAAAAGCCTTGGAAAACATTGAAAACAAAGTCCCATCGACCTCGTTAGAGCAGGCCGCCTCGGCGATCGGAATCGACGGAATCGAATCGAATTGCTGGAAGCCGCTTGAGCAGTATTGCCGACTGCTTTGGGATTGGAACGAGAAAATCAATCTTACCCGACACACGAATTTTGATCTTTTTGCTAAACGAGACCTCTTGGATTCGGTGAAACTGGCTAGATTATTAGCCCCCAACGAA
>Ga0335395_10001178_pt1 | contig 16600 bp, 17 predicted proteins | sample MAT02_FD_205744 | JGI IMG/M metagenome (GOLD analysis project Ga0335395, IMG submission 205744) | Freshwater microbial communities from Lake Fryxell liftoff mats and glacier meltwater in Antarctica - MAT-02 (spades assembly) (version 2) ...
CAATTGTATGGCCTGCTGATAGTATAGTCAAGCAAGAGTTTTTATTACAATCATTTTCTTTAATGCTAATTACACATTTGTCAGTTCCTTTAGGCGGTGTAAAGCTTACAGTTTTAGCATTGTTACAACTAAATTCAGCTGTTCTTCTTTGTCCTATGAAATAACCGCAAGAAGTTAATAGTAAAAATGGAAGCATTAGACTCTGATATCTTAAAAATTTCATATTATTATTATGATGATTAATTAAAGAATTATAGACATTTACATCCATTTGATGATATCAAAGGCGCAGACGGATCCTTTGTTTCGGCATCAGTTAATATTTTTAACTGACCAGCTGCAAGTTTATCACATACTCTATCTATAATTACCTCAATAGGGAGATTGTTATAAGTAACTCCAATTGTATGACCTACTGAATTATTATATATATCCATGACCGAGTCATTATCAGTTTCCCCACATTCATGAGTATCAGAAAATTTTTTTGCTAGTAAAACTCCCACATCTAAAGTATTCATTGCATTGAATAATGTGTGCCTAAATGCATCAGAGCAATCTAGCCACCCATTTCGTCCAAATTTTTTAATAGTATAGTTTTCAGCATGCTTGGAATTTGCCCAAATTTTAAATGCTGCAACTGGATACTTAGCTATTAATTCTTCTTCGCACGGATTTATATCTACACAAGTTTTTATTATTTCTATTTTAATTAGCAATTCCTCATCTAACCCAGCCATATTTACATTTCCTTTGCCACATAGGGAAGTAAAAATCGCATCCTTATCTATCGTTAAACTACTGTGCGGATAGATAAGTTTCCACAGAGAAGATTTAGCATTTAGGCAATATACTAAGGTTTGTCCGAGTTTAGCTACAATATTAACTATCAAACTATGAGTCAAATCAACAAACTTCCTAGAAGCTTTCAAAATCCATGCTACAATCATCATAATAATAAGAGGTGGATTGGAATATTACTTCATGCAGTATAATGTTACAGGCATATTCTGCTTGCCGCCCATCTAAGTATTTGACTTGGCCATTTAGCGTGTTATCATTTTTGTTATGATATAAGGGTGAAAATTTAAAATCCGTATTTTTGTCATCCATAAAATGCGAAACCTTAATAGTGCCTATATTTGCTATATGGTAATCTCCTTCAGGAATTATTATTTTCTTTTTGAAAAATGATTTATTAAATTTTATGGGATTTAAAAAGTAAACAGAACAAGTATCAAAATAGCTTAAATGGCTTTCTACCCTAAAATTGCAATCTCCTTTGCATTGTTGGTTTAGCTTGTTTTTAAAGTACTCTATTATTGCGATTAAGTTTGCTTCACTTTCAGTGTAAGGTAGGTCGGTTCGGTAGTATAAATTGGGCTTTAATGTTACGCATCCTAGTATTGACATCAAGCTTGCAATTAATACAAGTTTCTGCATTTTAAAAAATGAAATATGCATAATTATTTCTTTTAAATTTTATAAATTATCAATCTAAACCAAGACAATCAGTGTATCCTGCCTGTCCAGACCAAATAACTCTATCACCTATCAGATAGCATTTGAATCGGGTATAATTATGGTCATTGTCATAAACTTGTCCAATTATAAGCTTTTGGTCGTGAAAATATAATATTGGGGAAAAACTAAAGTCAGATTTTTTTTCCCAAGTATTAAAACTTAGCTTCCCTAGTTGAGGTATATCGAAATAGCCAAACTTTAATTTAAAATTATCTATGGAGATATATCCTGCACTTTGGTACATTGTTTTCAGTTTTTGACAATTTAGAATCTCATTATTGAAGATTTTCAACTCTGAGTTAATTTTAAAATAACAGCCACCAGAACATTGGCTGTTATTAAATTTTAGAAACTCAATTATTGTCAATAATGTTAGGTCTTCATTAGTAATACTAAGACGATCATCTTTTTTATATATCTTTTGATAGCCTACACAACCACCAAAAGTAAGAATTATGACGATTATATAAAGTAAGGACAGAAACACATTTTTAATCATTGCAGTTAAAATTAATATTATTTTTGACAATGTTCCATGAATTAAGATATGTATTATATTTCTCTTGTGTAATCACTGTACTCCCATTTTGTTCTGCTTGTTCAACATTTAAACCATGATAAGCCCAATATCTGAAGTCTTCCCAAGCCCCTTGCTTGCCTGTTGCATTCCACATTGCCTTCGCATATTCGTCTATATAAAATTCTGCGATAATATCATGATGGTTTCGTAAATTATCAAAATCGTTTAAACTAATTTGATCCCATACAGACTTAAATTGAGATGCTGTGATAGGATAATTATCGAGCGGTGGAGGTAATTTGTCCAATACTTTTCTACCGATTTCTGCATGTATGCTCTCATGGATAAAAACTGATGCAATCTCCAAACAGCTAAGATCGCACAAATCTTTACTAAAATAAACTAAAATACCTGAATCTTGGATAATCCGAGTTTGACCTAGCGGTGTTTTTCCATCCTTATTTTTACTAATGTTTGTGTTATCACAATCCAATGAAAATGCAATGGGTATTTTTACACTCTCCCCAAGTTTTTTTAATAAATCACAGTTCGGTTTTGTACTTGAGTTTGAGGTTCCTATAAATAAATCAAAAATTTTATTTAACTTAGGGCAAATATCTTTTGTTAAGCCACATGGCGTTTTTCTATTTATTATTATATAATCCACTCCCTCTAATTCTTCATCTAACCCAGCCATATTTATATTTCCTTTGCCACAGAGCTCCATAAAAATCGCATCCTTATCTATCGGATTACCACTGCATGGGTCGATAAGTTCTGAGGATGTGTAGAAATCTAGCAATGCTTTTTTGTCCTCAGTAGAGCCAGATCCTAATGCTTCAGGGTTGAGGCAGTCTAGTATTTGCCTTTTGGTACAGAGATCAGCCTTTGATAGCTGTGCCATTTCTTCATCACTCAATTTGAATACTTTTTTCATTACATACATATCAATAGATCCACCTATTTCCTGAATTTTTCTATTATTAAATTTACTAAAATTAACCCGCTGCTCGCACAAGTTCCCACCTTGCACTTCTTGTATTTATTTACTAAAAACAATCTTACATTCGCCACAGTTGCAAAGCTAATAAAATATAAACGCATTGAATATAGGAATTAGTATTTTGTTTTTATAATTCCGTTTATAAGCTCCATAAGTGGTAATATTTATTGATATTAGTTAGGTGCTGAGTTGCACATTTACATCATCTATTTATCAATAATCATAGCAGAAAAAGCCGATATAACAGCAAAGTTATATCGGCTTAATTTTAATTGTTTTTAGAAAATTACTACACAAACATTCACCCATACCATATTAGATCACAGGTGCAGACTATAACTAATCTGGATACTATAGATCGGCAAACTAACATCAATATGAGATTCTTTATTTATTCATACTTACTTTTGGCAAGATAATAGATGGCATATATAAATTATATGATTCATCAATTAAATGGTTTAATCTATTAAAATAAATATCATCTTTAAATATTTCCATATTACAATATAACTTACATTTCGAATTAGGAAAATTTATAACAACATTGTCTTCAATGGTATCAAGTGTTAGCTTTTTAGCGAAATCATAATTATACAAATCTAATAAATTATACAAAACAACTTCTTTCCCATTAATTATATGCTTATATTTATTTTTAAAGTTATTACATTTGAAAAAATAATCTCTATTCAAAACAATTTTATCTTGCAAAAAAATTGCATTATAAATTGATAAAGAATTTAAAAAATCATCTACAATCTTACTATCGTAATTGTCACATGAAATTCTATAAACTTTCTCTTCTACATAATATTCTTTTATATCAAGATTTGAAGAACTTAGATGTAATGAGAAAAATACTGAGTCAATTTTAGAACCATTATAAAATCTATAATTTTTCAACAATGCATAACTTTCATTAGCATTATGCTTAAAAGGTATGGTCTTGCAACTTAAATAGATAAACCCAAGCATAATTATCGAAAGAAAGCCATTAATATTTTTATTTAACATTGCATTTCGGATTTGTAGCAGTAACGAAATTTTGATCCGTAGATTGCGTAATACTAAATAGCATCAAAGGTGCATTTGTGTTAGGACCAAAACCTATATATGATTCAAGCTGGCTCCCACTGCCAGATACAACTCCTTGATTCTGGATATTACTATTTATTAAGTATTTTGAGTGTATTGGATTTCCGCTATTTGTAAAATCAAAATTAAAATTTCCGGTTATAGTTGTTGACTTAAATACTATACTTACATTACTACATTCTCTAGAGTTTTGCATATCAGTAAAATAGTTATCTAAATTAATAGTGTATTGTGCCCCATCGTAACACTTATTTAAATAACTAACCCCATAATACATTAATATTAGCTGATTAAATACTTGTTCACAAGTAGAGTTTTTCATACTTATTTTAGAAATTGTCCATTGCCAATCATAATTGCATCTTGAACCTGCTAACATTAATCTTTTAATAGAATTATCAGAAATTCCAATTGTTGAGAAAAAATCGTTATTACTATCTATCTCACTCTGAGTGATATAATCCACTCCCTCTAATTCCTCATCTAACCCAGCCATATTTACATTTCCTTTGCCACATAAGGAAGTAAAAATCACATCCTTATCTATCGTTAAACTACTGTACGGATAGATAAGTTCTAGGGAGGTTTAGTGATAGTGACATATAGCTGACGAGCAAGGGCGCTTCTATCGTTAATAAGGATACTATGTTGAGAATTAGTTATAAATAAAGCCATAAAGTATCTACACTGTATGGCCTTTTATAAAAATACATCATTATACTACTCACATGCTGGAGTATCCGTCAAGGTTTTTATCGTAGAAATTCAAAAGTTATAATTGTTGAGTCACTTTAACTTTAACTTCGTTTCTGATTTTAAAACAATCTTCATTATTATCAATCTTTAGTTCAATAGCTATACATAAACTCTTTTTCAATATTGACTTGATAACAATCATGATTCCAAGGCATTTTGATATTAAGAAGGTATGTGAAGTTCTGGCTAAAATGAGGAAGTTGCCAAACAAAAATCTGCTTAGATACTTTATCCTTATCTTGCGATATGGTACTCAACAAAAAGTCTGCTTTTAGAATATTGTCCACAAAAATAAAATTATACTGAAAATTTTCTAAACAAGGTAATCGAGTGTAACTATCTTGGAAATGCTGATATTCGTACAATTGATGAGTGCTTAAGGTCAATGATGTATCAATTGAGCTGATAGTATGTCTATTTGTAAACCTGAGCGCATCATTGACATTATTTACATCCACAGAGTCAAAACTTATTAAATGTCTATAAACAAAAATATTAGGATTTTCTCTCTTGTCCCAAGTATATCTAATATATCTATTCTTCAATACTATTTTCGGAATAAGATCTACAAGTATAGACTTAACATCAAAACTCGTCTTTGCTGATTTAAACTGTTTTTGTTGTTTTAAGTATTCAGCTCTAACATTTATTAAATCTTCTTGCTTTAATCTAGTTCCGACTATATCGGTTTGAGCGTTGACAAAGACAATGCTTTTAAGCACGAATATAAAGATTATTGAAAATTTCATTTGCAATCAAATTTTAGATTATTGTTTGGCTTTATTGCTCGACATCTATTTAAATGACTGTCAGTCCAGTCTTTATATCCATAGTTGTTAGGATTGTAACCAGGTGTGTTCATTACTTGTGAAATATACAAACTGTATGCTTGTTTCGTTTTTGGGTCAACACCTGCTCCAGAAGATAGACCATTCCAAATAAGTCCATAATAATCTTCTTTAGATCCTATTTGTCCATTTAAATTCCATAAAGTATTTGCAATTCCTTCTAAATATGCTGCTAAGTACTCATGATGATCTCCCCCAAAATTGTTATTGAGATCGTTTACTGCATTTAACAAATTTGGATCTATGTTTGGATCACCATTAGTGATTTGGGATTGAACTGCCCACAGAGCAAGATGCATACTTACATGTAAAATAGTTTCTGCTATATTTATTGGATCGGCAGAACTATTGCATAAGTTTTCGTTTATTGTAATGGTTTTTTTTGTCCAATTCGCAACTCCATCTGCATTTAAAGGGCCAATGGTAAATGTGAAGCCTTTTGCATCACAATCAAGAAATGGGAAACCTGGACTATCATCTGGACCAAAACTATAATTTAATAGTTTTGATAATATGCGGTATACTTGAGGACATAGTATTGGGTCTATATTGTTTATTATATAATCCACACCCTCCAACTCTTCATCTAACCCTGCCATATTCACATTGTCTTTGCCACAGAGATGCATAAAAATCGCATCCTTATCTATCACTGAGCCACTGCATGGATCTATCAGTTCCGCAGAATTGTAGAAATCTAGCAATGCTTTTTTGTCTGCAATAGATGCATTGCTCTTGTTAATGCAATACGTGACTTCGAGCAGCTTGGCATCAACTTCAGTGTATCTAGAAATACAAAAGTTATTGATTAAATCTTTTACTGCCGCAAGTGCTTTGGCATCTACCTCTCCATTTATTTTTTTACTATTCAAAAAGTAGTTAAGTTTAAATACATCATTTCGATTTTCAAATAGGTATTGATAAGCACAATCACTAAAACCAACCAGATCTTTTAGTTCACATAGTTCCATAAAATCTAACTGCTCGATTTCACCATTATTGTCTATCCAGTTGAATTGTTGTGATCTACACTTGAGCAATTCTGATCGCCAGAGTTCGTTTCCAAAGGTTTGGACTCCACCATTGTTTCCATTATTAGAATCACCCCATGATCCTCCCCATGATCCATTTGAGTAAATAATGAATCCATTATTAGGATCTCCTGATGATTCGTTTTTCCAACTTCCTTTTTTCCACTCACCGTCAGCCCAGAAATAGTAAATATCTGAAAATAAACCTCCCATCCAATTAAAACTATTAAATATTGTGGATCCACCTTCATTTACAAACGCCATCACCCCGCAATAGATATTACAAATCGCTGATAAATAACACCCATCATCACAGTTACATCGTACATTTGCCCTAGTTGGATCAAATACAGTCTTTCCTCTAATTTGAAGTCCGAGATTTTTAAAATGAGATAATTTACCATAATAATAAGCTCCAATTTTTTCAATCTGATCTTTATCATTAATTAGAATATTTACCCCAGTAAAATTGCTTCTTTCATTAATTATAAAAAAATTTTTGTTAAGAAACACATCGGGCTTATGTTTATAGATCATTAGTTCGCTTCTGATATTACCTTTGTCGTCTTTAAAGAAAGCTATTAGGCCCCCTTCATTATCCTCGGGTTTTAGTATTGAATCTAATGAATACTTATTTAAATGGCCTATAAATACAGAATTTCCAAGTTGGTTTATAGACTCTTTAAGTGTACTAAAATCTGGCAATACATTTAGTGGTGTTCTATTCGTCGTTCTAGTCATAATCTCTGATGACTCTTCTCTACCAATATGTAATTTTATTTCTTCAATTGTGATTGACATAGAGGGTGATTTAATCTGCTCCTCATCCTTCTGACATCCCACTGCTACTAAAAACACAACCATAATCATGGCACTTAATAAATTAAATTTTCTCCATGTAAAGATATTAATTATTTATAATTAAAAAAAATATTTTCCTACATTTTACTGTGTAATTAGATTTTTATCAGGGCGAAGATTGTTTTTTTATCTTTTTTGTTTCCAAAATTATATTGGGTACATTTTGGTATATTTATTTGTGTTCTGTATTAAAACATGATTATGAAATATTTATAAATAGGATAATTTATTATATATAATTTTTTAGATTTAGTTCCTTTGGTTTTTATATTAAATTTCATTTGATATTGTGGATCTGTGCTTATAGTTTTATTGCATTTACAAGTTTCCATTTACCTGCTTTTACTTTATTAATCCTACATTTGCACTGAATTTTAACCCACTTTATAATTTACTATACTTGATATGAGTACTCATTTACGCGTTCATTTTATTGCCATCGGCGGTGCAGCTATGCATAATATTGCGCTGGACCTATACGCACAAGGCTACATCGTCACTGGATCAGATGATGAGATCTATGAGCCATCAAGGACGAGGCTGGCAGAGGTGGGCATATTGCCTGTGGAGATGGGCTGGTATGAGGATCGTATCCATGCTGGATTAGATATGGTGATCCTTGGTATGCACGCTAGGATCGATAATCCTGAACTGCTGAGGGCACAAGAGCTAGGACTAAAGATTTACTCTTATCCCGAGTTTGTGTATAGTAAGTCTATGGACAAAGTCCGTATCATCATAGCAGGCAGCCACGGCAAGACTACTACTACGGCCATGATTTTGCATGTGCTAAAGACCATGGATGTTCGCTTTGATTATTTGGTAGGTGCTAAGTTGGATGGATTTGATCGTATGGTTTCACTGACAGATGCTCCCATTATTGTCATCGAAGGAGACGAATACCTAAGCAGTCCCATAGATCGCATACCAAAAATCCTTCATTATCATCCGCACATAGCTGTCATCACAGGCATCGCTTGGGATCACGTCAATGTTTTTCCTACTTTTGATATCTATAAGGAGCAGTTCGCTAAGTTTATAGCGACGATAGAGGATCAGCCTAGTGGCGAGCAAGGGAGGTTAGTATATTATGGTCAGGATAGTCATCTAGCAGACATCGTAAGTGATTCTACTTTTTCCGATAAGGCTATCAGTTATAATGGACTCGTTCGTCACGGCGTTGCGCAGGTTGAGTACGAAGGGCTTTACTATCCGATCAGTGTCATAGGCCAACATAATCTACTGAATATGGAAGCTGCACTTCAGGTGTGTCAATCTATAGGGATCGCAGCAATGGATTTTTTTGATGCTATAGCTAACTTCACAGGTGCGGCAAAGCGGTTGCAGTTATTGTCAGAAGATAAAGATAGGAAGGTGTTTCTAGATTTTGCACATGCGCCTAGTAAGGTTACTGCTACGACTACTGCACTGAAGGATTGGTATGGAGACCACAAATTACTAGCAGTGCTTGAGTTACACACGTTCTCTAGTTTGCAAGACAGCTTTCTACCTCAGTACGCACAGTCGCTCAACGGTGCAGATCAGGCAGTAGTTTTTTATAATGAACATACACTGAAAGCCAAGAATATGCCTTCCTTAGATAATGAGCAGGTGGTACGGTATTTTGATCATCCTCGCTTGCGGATATTTACAGATTCTGCCGAATTACATGATTTTATCAGTCGAGATATTTTTAGCGAACATCATATATTATTAATGACATCGGGCACTTTTGCGGGAATGAAGTTCGACTTTTAGAGGATTATTTTGCGTAAAGGGTATGATTTCTTTTTTAAAGAATGCAAAATGACTTTTATACAAAAAAATGTAATTTTCTTAGAGGGTTTTGTGACTTTGCGAGCAGCAGTACCTTGTAAAGGTTGAGTAGTATATCGAAAGGTAATAGTAATTTGTCCAACTATTGTAAAAACTCATAATTAAACCTTACTTTTGTGTTTTAATATTCACCTGAGATCTTAAATAAATTTGAGCACAAAAACCAAGTTGACCGCTGAAGAAATGGGTAAATTGACTCCATTGATGGCGCAATATTTTCAGCTAAAAAGTAAACATCCTGACGCTATATTGCTGTATAGGGTAGGAGACTTTTATGAGACTTTCTCAGATGATGCCGTTGTTGTATCAGATGTGTTGGGCATAGTCCTTACTAAGCGCAATAATGGCGGTAGCGACATAGAATTAGCAGGATTTCCATATCATTCACTAGATGTATATCTGCCCAAGCTCGTACGTTCAGGCTATAGAGTAGCTATCTGCGAACAGCTAGAAAAACCTAGCAAAGAAAAGAAAATCGTAGATCGCGGTGTCACAGATGTCATCACTCCTGGACTCAATGTCGTGGATGGAATCCTCGATAATCGCACCAATAATTACTTAGCATCCATATATTTTACGACCAAGAAGGAGTACGGAGTTGCTTTTCTAGATATCTCCACAGGCGAATTTTTGGTTAGTGAAGGTGAACTGACTATCATAGAGAAGTTGATAGACGCCTATAATCCGTCAGAAATTATTTTCTCAAAATCTTTTAGCAAAGACTTTACCAAGGTTTTTGGTGATCGGTACTATTACTATGCGATAGAAGAGTGGGTGTACATGTATGACTATGCGCGTGAGAAGTTGCTCGATAAGTTTAATGTCACTAACCTCAAAGGCTTTGGCATAGAGGAATTGCCGATGGCGCAGGTAGCTTCTGGAGCGATTTTGCATTATTTATCTACGACCCAGAACGATAAATTAGCGCATATTTCTAGCTTGACAAGGATTCAATCCGAGCATTATGTCTGGCTAGATAGATTTACCGTGCGCAACCTTGAGTTGGTACGAAGTGCTTATGATTCAGGTAGTTCTCTACTGAATGTCATGGACAAAACCGTCTCACCGATGGGAGCGCGAATGATGAAAAACTGGATTCTACTGCCATTGATATCTATAGAACGGATCCGTCAGCGTCAAGAGATGGTTGCTTATTTTATAGCTACTTATTTTGATCATGAATCCTTGACTAGTATCATCAAGCAAATAGGTGATCTCGAGCGTATCGCATCCAAGCTAGCGATGGAAAAAGTGTCTCCTCGAGAAATGTTGCAATTAAAGCGTTCACTGACATTGCTTCCAGATATACAGCTGATATTGAAGAACAGTGAGGAGGAATCACTAGGACTGATTGCAGACAAAATGGTACTTTGCCAGAAGCTAAAAGACGAAATCAGTCATGCACTGTCAGATGATCCTCCAGCGGTGCTAGCAAAGGGAAATGTAATCAAAGAAGGATTTAATGCAGATCTTGATGAGCTTAGACATATTATAAAAAATAGTAAGGTATTATTGCTTGAATTACAGCAATCTGAAGTCCAAAAGACGGGAATCACAGGTTTGAAAATAGGTTTTAACAATGTTTTTGGTTACTACCTCGAGGTCACTAACAAATACAAGGATTCTAACCTCGTGCCAGATCATTGGGTACGAAAACAAACACTAGCCAATGCAGAGAGATACATATCGGAAGACCTCAAAATACTAGAAACTAAAATCCTCACAGCCGAAGAGAAAATCTCTGAAATAGAAGAAAAATTATACCATGAGCTGGTTCGTATGGCTGCCGGATACATCGACGCTATACAGCAAAACGCTAAACAGATCGCTATTCTTGATTGCATTCTTTCTATGGCTACGATTGCCGTCAAGAATGATTATTGCAGACCCACGGTGGACGAAAGTACTGTGATATCGCTGACCCAGGCGCGCCACCCTGTCATAGAATTGCAGCTTCCACTCGGTCAAGCTTACGTGCCCAATGACATCTATCTTTCCAATGATGATACACAAATCATGATGATCACTGGACCCAATATGTCGGGTAAATCTGCTGTGCTACGCCAGACCGCACTCATCGTACTCATGGCGCAAATGGGCGCTTATGTACCCGCTAGAGAGGCCATGATTGGTATCGTGGATAAGATTTTTACTAGGGTAGGAGCGAGTGACAACATATCAAGCGGCGAATCTACTTTTATGCTAGAGATGAACGAGACCGCAAGCATTATGAACAATATTTCGGATCGTAGTTTGATTCTATTGGACGAGATCGGGCGTGGCACATCTACGTATGATGGTATATCTATCGCTTGGTCGCTGGCGGAGTATCTACACAATGGCAAGGTAAATCCAAAGACGCTTTTTGCTACGCATTATCATGAACTAAATGAACTAGCAGATAAGTACGACAGGATCAAAAACTTCCACGTCACGACCAAGGAGATAGGTAATAAAGTGATCTTTTTGCGTAAGCTTGTAGAAGGAGGCAGCGAACATAGTTTTGGGATTCATGTAGCTGCGATGGCGGGTATGCCGAGAATGATCATCGAGCGTGCTATGGAGATATTGCAGGATCTGGAGCAAAAGTCTATCCATTCATCGGATGAGCTTACGCAAAATACTAAACAAAAAGCGAAAAATATAGTGCCTAATAATTTTCAAATGTCCCTCTTTAATGCTGTGGATCCTGTAGGTGAGAAGCTGAAAAATACCATCAAAGGCTTAGATCTTAATGTGATGACGCCGATAGAATGTATGCTGAAACTCAATGAACTGAGGACTATGTCTGAAGAATAATAGTATAAAAATAGTAGATAGTATATTTTATGAATTAAAAAATGAAGCTCTAATACATTGATAACAAAGGAAATAAAAATAACGAATTATCGTAATATAGATTTTCAACGAATCGTATTCGATCCTAAGTTCAATGCTTTGGTTGGTAGCAATGGTATGGGCAAAACCAATATACTCGATGCGATATACTGTACTTGCTTGGGCAAAAGTTATTTTAGCACAACGGACAAAGTCGTAATCAGGCAGGAACAAGATTTCTATAGATTGGAGACCGTCTTCTGTAAAAACGAAGATCAAAAAGTAGTCATTAAAAATCCACTTGCAGGTCGCAAAGAAATAGAAATAGATGGGGTGAAACTGCCGAAACTTGGTGACCATGTGGGCAATTTTTTGTGTGTGGTGATCGCACCCATTGATATACAGACGATGCTAGAAGGCAGTGAAGAGCGCAGAAATTTTCTCAATAATACTTTGGTTCAGATGGACCGGGCGTACCTAGAAGACTTGTTGCTTTATAATAATCTACTCAAACAACGAAATGCACTGCTCAAGACCTTCCTCGATAGAGGCAATTATAATCCTACCTTGCTAGAAGTCATAAGCGAACGGATGTTCAAACCTGCTAAGCATATTTACGAAAAACGGTACAATTTAGTAAGCGAAATGTCAACAGTATTTATGAAGCACTACGAGGAGATATCTGGTGGAAATGAAGATTGCCAAATCATCTATAAATCGACTTTACAAGATAAAACGATGGCTGAGTTGCTTGCCGCTAATGTTGATAAAGACAGGATCATGGGACGTACGATGGATGGCGTGCACAAGGATGATTTACTGTTTTTGATGAATGACGATGTACTCAAAAACTATGCTTCACAAGGTCAGCTAAAATCGTTTGTGATCGCCCTGAAGCTTACCCAATATCAGTTAATGGTCAACAAAACTGGTACAAAACCTATTTTAATATTAGATGATCTTTTTGATAAATTGGATATGACGAGATCAAGTCAGCTAATGAGTTTGCTCCAAAATGAAGCTTACGGTCAGGTATTCATATCAGATACGCAAGAGCGCAGAATCCGCTCCATATTAGAGACGATAGACTGTAGTTTTGCGATTTTTGAGATAGGCAATGGCAATATAATAAAAGTATAATTATGGGACGAAAAAACGATAAAAATATCAAAGAAGTTATGGGACTCTTTCTCATCAAAAATCCAAAAATAGCCAATGGGATCAGCCACAAATCTATCCAAGATATATGGAAAAGCGAAATGGGAGATGTTATAAATGGTTACACGGATCGCATCACTTTTAAGGATGGGACACTCAAAGTTTTTCTTAACTCTGCACCACTGAAACGCGAAATGCTCAACTCAAAAGAAAAAATAATCCAACTTATTAACGCCGCTGCTCAAACAAATTTGGTTCTAGTTTTAGAGGTTTATTGACTTGTTATTTCGGTAGTAAACACATAATAATCCTATAAACTCAAGCCTTCTCATTGATTCCTGTTCAAAAGTATTTCCTTGGTAAATGCTACACTTTTATTTTGGTTTCCTTTAACAACTTTAACTTTGACCGAGAAAGATGATACTGTTTTGTCGTTTCTGATACAAAATTGCTTTAATTTTTAATATTTTTCTGATTATTTCGTTATATAGATTATATTTGCACAACGGTTTGGATGGGGTAATCCATAGATTATAAAAATAAAAACAAAGATAAAATGACTAAAATAATTATAAACTCAATCTCTGTAATGTATAAGGTAGCCTTCGGTATTACGGGCGTGATTTGCTTGGTTTTGATGAGTGGATGCAAAGAGATCCCCATAGCAATAGGTGAGTTTGTCATCCCAGAATCAGACAGAATGATAGTTATTGAAGAGCTTACAGGTGCTAGCTGTTCCAACTGCCCAAAAGGTACAGCTGCTATTAAATCCATTATCGCTGGTGCACCTGAACGTGTAGCTGTGATAGCTATTCATGGACTATTTTTATCAGAACCTACTTCAAAAAGTAAATACGACTTCCGTAATCCAAAGGCTAAGGATCTAGAAGGTTGGTTTAAAGATTGGTTTGGAAAGCCTTCTGCTTCTGTCAATCGCGTGGCTACACCAAGTGGAAGTCTTATGATCGGTAATCCTGAGTTATGGCAAGCAGCCGTAATAGAAGAACTCAAGAAACCTAATGAAATGAATATCATTTTGGATGGAAAGTTTGATGCAGATACTAGAATGTTTGAGTTAAATATCGCAGCTATCCCACTTGTTGCCTTGACAGGTAGTTATAACATCACAGTTTATTTGACGGAGTCAAAAATCATTGATGCGCAAAAAAATGGGTCAATAATTTTAGATGTTTATACGCATGATCATGTGTTAAGAGATATGATAACTAAATTTGACGGAGATTCCTTCGGTGCAAACTTGAAAAAAAGCGAAGTCATCAATCGTAGATATACTTATACTGTACCTTCGCCAGAAGATGGGCTGTTCGTACCCGAGAACCTAGAAGTGGTAGTAATGGTAAGCCGCAACGAAGTCAATGACAAATCAATAGTTCAGGCAGCTACCATTCATGTCAAAAAATAAATGTTGATTTTAATCTTTTGATATATTTTTTGGCGTTAAATAGGTAGATATTCTAAAAATATTATACTTTTGCATTGCAATTTAAAAAAAGTGTAAGCCCGGGTGCTGAAACTGGTAGACAGGCATGCTTGAGGTGCATGTGTTCTAGGACGTGCGGGTTCAAGTCCCGCTTCGGGCACTTTTTTTAACTTGAGTCTCTTATTAAATTATACGGATTATAAAATTCGATAATTAATGTTGATTTTATTTAATAAACCTTAAATGAATGATATTTTTAAAGGTAACAACTAAAAAACTACTAATTTGACGGTTATTCAACATTTACTCATTTTCAATTTAAACAAAAAAGTCTATCTTTTTTTAAATCCAAATCAATCCTTCCTCTTCATCTCCTAAGCTAGCCGCTATTCCATCTATATATTTAAGACCGATGAGAAGCGCTAGAATACTATCGACTTGGTGATAATTAGTGATGGGAGTAGTAATATCGAGTTTAAAAATCGAATACAACAACTCCATAAATTTAGGAATAGAAGTTTTATCCTTTTTGTGATAATGATCTTTCAGGGCAGTTGATGTCTTGATGAAACCACCTGGATAAACTTCTATCACATCTATGTTAGATTTATTGAGTTCGTGCTTTAGTTTCATAGCTCTAGCTGTCAAGCCACCTAAAAACATCGGAGACATAGCTTGCACTTCTCGATCGCCTTTTCTGTACATAAAATCATCGCCTCGGCCTTGAAATGCGGCGGGCAGTGATAAAGGTGCATCTAGGAAAACGATTTTGATAGCATTGTCATTGATGTAGGTTTTGAGCCATTCATCTGCATCACCTTTTACCTCAGACTGAGTTACATACAATTTACTTTTGATTAAATGGGCAATGCAAGTTGTACCAGCTAGCTTAGAGCCATAATCAACGCCTATTATTCTAGAATGGTCGGATATCATACCTTCAGCGATGACATACCTCCATCTATGTGCATTATCTGTCCAGTGATCCATTGCGACTGACTAGAAAGTAGGAAGGTCGCCATGGCGCTTATATCTTCTACTTTTCCTATCTTTTTGAGTGGATGACGCTGAGCTGCTGCTTCTGATTTTTCTGGTGAAGAAAGAATTTTACTCGCCAGTTCTGTATCTGTTAGTGATGGTGCTATGCAATTCACTCTGATGGTAGGGGAGAGCTCGGCAGCTAGTGACCTAGTGAGTCCTTCCACTGCGCCTTTTGAAGCAGCGATGGAAGCATGAAAAGGCATTCCCTGACCTACAGCAACCGTACTAAATAATACGATGGATGGTTCATTGGTCGAAGCTTTAAGTCCATTGATAGCAGCTTTGATGGACTTTACAGCACCTAGCACATTGATCTTATAATCATCCATAAATTGCTCTTCACTCAACGATTTGAATGGCTTCAAAACTATACTTCCTGGACAATAGACCAATCCGTCGATGACTCCCGGCAGTTCACCAGTTGCCAGTTCATCTACTAGGATATCTTTTACAATGTGGGTTAGATTAGCATCCTGTGGCAGCTGCTCAGTTCCCCTTGATAGGACGGTGACTTTGTGGTTTTGAGAGAGTAGATCTTTAGTGATTTGTAGGCCGATACCTCTACTTCCTCCTATGACGATATATTGTTTTTGTTCCATTATGTTTTATTGTTTTGAGTGTAGCGTCCAAACACAGATTAGAGGAAATGGTTTGAAGATTGGGATA
>Ga0335395_10001181_pt1 | contig 16574 bp, 10 predicted proteins | sample MAT02_FD_205744 | JGI IMG/M metagenome (GOLD analysis project Ga0335395, IMG submission 205744) | Freshwater microbial communities from Lake Fryxell liftoff mats and glacier meltwater in Antarctica - MAT-02 (spades assembly) (version 2) ...
CATCTAACAGCGCTACGATCGATCGAATCGGGCGCGGAAACTTCAAATCTCCGTCAGCCCACCGCATAAATCTTTTACCTTCTAACTTATTAATCCACTGCGGCACAAGTTCAGTCAAAATATCCGCCGTCATCCGCCCCGGAATCTGTTTGAGCACAAACACAAAATCGCCTTTATCAGTAGCGCGAACTTCCAAAGCATCAATTTCTACACCTTGTTTTTTGGCGAAACCTTCCGCTGCTTTCGTCGGTTTCCCATCTTTAAAAGCCGAACTTGCGGGCGGGCCTTTTACCTCTTCTTCTCTGTCTGATTGCTTGATTGGCAATCCTTTGATCAGAACTGCCAAACGCCTCGGAGTGGCATATACATTAATTGAGTCATTTGTCAAGGATTGTTCGGCGAGAGTTGCAGGTACTAGCCGTTCCCACTGCCGGACGCTGCTGGCGACAAAAGATGCGGGCAGTTCTTCGGTACCGAGTTCTAATAAAAAGTTAGGCATATAACATTCTTAGGTGTTTTTGTCAATAGGCAATTAATCTGCCCGTTCGATCGTTACAAAAGTTATGGATCTGCCGTCAAAAGAGCCTGGAATTGCGATCGCCGATCGCGCAATGGAACTATTTTACCGATACGCAAATCTAATTAGATCCAAAAAAGACTCAAATGATCAGCATACCACGTAAAATCGGGGTGAAAGACAATAGCTCAACAGCTCATGACCTTGGCGGAAAGACTGGCACAAGATTGGAAGTCGCGACTAGAAAAAGATTGCCCAGACGAGAGTTCTAGCACTCGCGAGAGTGTTGTCCGCTGGCTGTTGGGAGACAAGCCAGAAAGATTTGACTCTCTAAATCCGACTCAACTCACTGTCGCCTGTGGGGCGATCGACTTTTTATATCGAATTTTACAGCAGCGGTATCTGGGAGTCGCGCCAGAAAAAGCTTACCGCAACTTGATCGGGCGGCTGGGCGGTTTGGTAGTGCTCAGGCAAAAAATCCAAGCGTGGGTTTCCCTGAGTCGCGACAGACAGCGGAGTGCGGTGGAGGTACTGCAAGAAGTGATTCAGGAAATGCTGAATTCCGATCGCTACCTGCAGCAGCAAGTCGCCTGGATTGCCGAATGCACGACAGACAAACGCCTGCGAAATGCTTTGCTGCTAGCGAGTACAGAAGAATACTGTTTGCGGCCCATCCGCAACCAACCGCTGCTGGTTTACCGCTTCGTCAACTACCTGCGGCGTTCCCAGCGGGGCGGGTTGACGCAAGTCCCGGCGGGAGATTGGGTGCGGCTGGTGTCGGAACAAATTCTACCCGACGATACAGAGGAACCGCTCAGTCTGCTAGACACCCAGGCGATGTCCGATTACCGAGAAAATGAAGTTTGGGAAGAGCGACAAGCGGGGCGGCAGATTGTCCAGCAAGAATTTGAGAATTATTTGAGGGATCAAGTCGATCCGCTGGCTTGTCAGTGGCTGCGGCTTTACCTGCAAGGCCGTTCCCAAGAGGCAATTGCTGAGGCTTTGAACGTTCCAATCAAACAAATTTACCGCTTGCGAGAAAAAGTCAGTTACCACGCGATTCGGGTTTTTGCGGTCAAACAAGCACCGGAATTAGTCGCTAACTGGCTGGAAACTTCGCTCAAAGAACACAATTTGGGCTTGACTCCCGCTCTGTGGGAACAATATTTACGAAATCTCACGCCGGTGCAACTGCAGTTGGTCGAATCGCTGAAGGCCGGAAAAAGTGTAGAGACGATCGCATCTGAATTAAAGCTGAAAACTAATCAAGTTATCGGCGAGTGGAGCAAACTTTATTTAGCAGCTCAATCTCTCCGCAACGACTAGATCGGCCATTGGTTGCGGGCAATTGCTAATTCTTAATTGACAGTAGGATTTTGCAGAATGCGTGCTACTAATCAATGCCCGACTAGCTACAGATTCCTGCGATTTTTCCCCTGGAAACTTCGCCGATAGCCATTGGTGCGATCGAATTAAGATCGATCGGGATATCGCAGCCCGGGCTAAGGATATCTCGATCGTTACCCTCGCGGCGAACTCTGTGGGGTAAAATATGAGCAGCGCGATCGATTTGTCAGGATTTTTTAACAAATCCTCAATTTAGCCGTTGCTCGCAAGTCATCGATTGTGGTGCAGATGCAATACTTCGGATTACTGAGATCGTTCTGTCGTTGTCAGCCGCGCGATCGATCCAGTGTTCGCCATCAGCGCGCAAGTCAATCTTTCGGTAGATATTGAAACGGCAACACAGAAGGGAAAAAATTCTGAGACTGAGGATTTTTTTTGATCGAAGCTTCCGGTTTTCAGACGAATGTCTCCGTCAGGGAAGTTGCAGCGTTTAATCATATAAATCAGGTTGTTGTGGCGCGATCGCGCTTCCGACTACAAAACAGCTAATGGTACATACATCTTCAACAGACTTGGCGGCTACAATGGACATGGACTCCGATCGAATATTTCAACTAATCGACACAGTTGTCCCCTTTGAAGCTTGCCTTTACTATCAAGTTTTGCCTATATCGCTAGAAGGCAATATATTTAAATTGGGCGTAGTCGATGGGCAAGATGACTCCGCCTTGGACTACGTGCAGCGGATTTTAGCTTACATGAATTGCTCAGTCACAACCGAGCAAATTTCCTCGGAAACTCAACGCTCGATGCTCTCAGCTTACTTGCTCCACGGGAACCAAGTCAAAGAACCCAGCCCGACAAAAACCGCAGCAGCCCCAACACCAAAAAATCCCGCACCAGCAAATTCCGCATCCGAAGCAAAAACCCCGGTCTCTTTCCCCAAACCCTCCATTCCCGCTAGCGGGTTTAAAGCGACCTCCGCAGCAATCAAACCAGCAAGCGCTGAAGTTGACCCGACACCAGCAGAGGTGCCGGTTTTGGATGTCGAAGCCTTGTACTTGTCCAGCCCTGTGGAAGTTTTGGCAACTTTGCCCGCGCCCCAACTGCTGGAAGAATTGCTCGGTAGAGTGCTGCAAGACGGTATCGGCCGCCTGTTTTTTGAGCGGCCCCAGTCGCAAGGCCGCATTCTTTGGAGTCAAGACGGCGTTTTGAAATCGATCCTCGAAGGTATCGATCCCGTGCTGTTTGAACAAGTCATCGATGAGTTGAAGCGGATGACAGATATGCCTGTTTCCCCAATCGAACAGCCCAAACAAGTTGAAGTTGAACGCATATATAAAAACACTCATTTGCTGTTGCGCTTGCGGGTAATGGCAGTGGGCGGGAAGGAAGAAGCGACGTTACAAGTGTTGCGGGGAGCAGCTTTGAGGTTTTACCAGCAGCAGCAATTGTCTAGTTTGAGTCGGGACGCGCTGCAACTGGCCAAAGAATTGCAGCGGAAAGTGAATCAAATTCGCGATCGAACTCGGCTTTCTCCTTTGCCTTTGGAAGGTTTACCCGCTTTGGAACAAGTTGTCAGAAATGTTGACGACCAACTTGAAGCTTTGATGCACGAACACAATCCCGAACAGCCCTAATTAGAAATAAATGGCCGTTTTTGCGATCGGACTCGCTACAAGAGTGAAACCGGGTTTCTTCCTGTATCTCTCGTTCCTCTTCGCAAAACTCATAGAAACCCGGTTTCTAGCACCTATACGTCAGCCTTTAAACTGTCCTAAGTGTTGAATAGACTTCTTCCATAAATTTTTGATAGAGCCGGTCAACCGCAGATTCAAAGTAGATAAACACAGATAGACGCAGATGAATTTAAAGAGAAGAAAGCGACTTTTGTAATGTTGTCTATTCGTATCCGCTCAATAAATCGGGGGAAATCGCTCACTGACGAGCCTCAAACCTCGCAAAATCCTTCCCAATAAGGTAGTCTACCCCGATTTATTGAGCGGATACTTTTAAAGCACCAACTTGTTTATAAAAAAGTAATGAATTAAGTAGAATAAAAAAATGAGTGATTTTTTTTTTGGCTTTGTTATGTCAAATTACTGGTTTGTGATCTAGATAAAAACTCCTGTCGGTGGAATTTAGTCTATTGCTCATTTCCTGCACAAGCCTTGTCTGATTTACTGGGTTTTCAAAATGAACATTTAAAAATAATTGCTGTTTTTAATTTTCATCCTATGAATTGTTGTGCAATCGCAGAGATTGATGAACCTGAACAGCTTAAAGCGTCAACAAAGGTTTTAATGGTTGGAGATAATTTGTTGCATTTTGGGATGGCAGCGAAAATGTTTATGTTTAAAGCGAATTGGGTTGCATATTATGGGTTTGACGTAAAAACCGCACTGCAAATCGCAGCTAATAAACAAGTGAATATAATTGTAGTCAATACAGCTTATTCGGGTAAATACAATAATACGCAAGTGAATGGGGTGCAGATTGCCAAAATGTTAAAACTTAACCCGGAAATCGCACAAATTCCCGTTATTTTAAAACTGTGTGGTCAAATCATGGGAGGTGAGAGGGAGAGATACTTAGAAGAAAGTGGTGCTGACGATACCATTCGGTTCGATCCTGCTAGTTGGGACTTCCTTATCGAAAAAATAAAATATAACCTCTCTGTGAATGATTCCAGTCTAAACACGAAAATTAATTTAACAAACAGAGTTAGCGGTTCTCAGCCAGTTAAAATACAAAGAGAAAAAGAATCAGTATTAGACTTTATAGCATACAAAATATACCTGCACATTATGATAAGCGCCCGAGTTATTTTTTTAATTTTTGATTTTTTACGACGCTACAGACCATTTAAAAAATAATGTAAATAACTAACAAACATCTTCGTAATTTATAATTACAATTAAAGTGGTAATTTGAGGTTGATTTTATGGTGATTGATGGCGACGAATTCAATGCTGAGAAATCAGCATATAAGGCATAAACAGAAGCAGCCAAAAAGCAGCGCTAGGAACTGCAAGCAAAAATGCAATAAATGTATCCGCTCAATAAATCGGGGAAAATCGCTCACTGACGAGCCTCAAACATCGCAAAATCGTTCCCAACAAGGTAGTCTACCCCGATTTATTGAGCGGATACGTCTATTCTTCCTTCTTCCTTATTCCTTCTTTCTTTATTCTTCCTTCTTCCTTCTTTCTTCTGCTATATTACCCATGCTCGAAAACCTTATCGTACTGCAATAAATCCAAACTTACAAACACAGGCAAACACTGAAAACATTGCTGTGCAATTTCCCAGCGTTCTTCTCGCTGCAACATAGTAGTCAACTTTTGTTTAGCGCTCAGCAAATAGCGGACATCGTTAGCAGCGTAGCTAAGTTGCTCGTCTGAAAGATGCTCGGAATTTCCCCAATCCGAACTTTGAGAAGTTTTGTTTAGTTCTACTTTTTCCAATTCTTGGATTAAGTCTTTAAGTCCGTGTCTGTTGGTGTAAGTTCTAGCTAGTTTGCTCGCTATTTTTGTGCAGAAAACAGGTGCAATGTCAATATTTAAATTGTAGCGCATTGTTGCCATATCGAAGCGGGCAAAGTGAAATACTTTCTCAATATTCGGGACTTCCATTAACTTTTTTAAATTCGGTGCCGCCGTCTGACCTTTAGCAATCCGCACCACCGCCACTTTACCTTGCGGATCGCACAACTGCACCAAACACAAGCGATCGCGCCACGGTAGCAAACCCATTGTTTCGGTATCAACGGCGATCGCCTCCGCCGTCAAATAATAAGATAACAGAGCATCGGAAATATCACCATCGCACACTTGAAAATCTGGAAATTCCATTATGATTGGTAACTGGTAACTGGTAACTGGGAATCGGTAATTGGTAATTGGGAATTGGGAATTGGGAATTGGTAATCGGTAATTGGGAATTGGGAATTGGTAATTGGGAATTGGTAATTGGTAATCGGTAATTGGGAATTGGGAATTGGTAATCGGTAATTGGGAATTGGTCATTAAGAAATTCTCCCCATTCCCCATCTACCCATCTCCCCATCTCCCCATCTCCCCATCTCCCCATCTCCCCATCTCCCCATCTCCCCATCTCTTCCTTCACCGACTGCGGACAAAAATCTGAGTAAAATAATACTCGCCTTTGGCATTTTTGGCAATCCCAATACCAGTTAAATTAAACTGACCCTCCATATTCTTGCGGTGGCCCTCACTTTTGATCCAACCTTCAACAGCATTGCGTACCGGATCGCTGTAGCCCTGATTGTAAGCAACATTTTCAGCCACACTTTGATAGGGAATAGAAATTGCTTTCACCCGCCCCTCAAATCCATCGTGGCTAAACTTAACTTTCCCACTCGCCATATTTTGGCTGTGAATTCTTGCTTGCTGAGTAATTCGCGGATCGACACTAAGCGGCGGCAACTTTTTCGATGCTCGGTATTGATTGATCTGTTGGTTAACAGCTTTTTCTAAGTCAGCCAGCGAACTCGTCAAAGCAACATTAGTATTCATAGAATCTTGTGGGAGCGATCGCGCAGAAATGGACTGAACACAATTAGGCAGAATTGTCAACAATCCTAAAGAAATCAAAACCAAAGCTTTGGACATGAATTTGAATGACAAATAAAGTTAATTGTTACCGATTCCTACAGAGCGATCGCCCCACATTCCGCTAAACTAGATATTCAGAACCTTCGCCACAGTGTTCACGTCTTTGTCGCCACGTCCCGAACAGTTAAGCACGATGCGCGGACTCCCCGTTAACTGCGGGCACAGAGTCTCCAAATAGGCGATCGCGTGAGCAGTTTCCAAAGCCGGAATAATCCCCTCCAACTGCGAAAGCCGCTGAAATGCTTCTAGCGCTTCTGCATCAGTTACGCTATAATATTCAGCCCTGCCCGCATCCTTCAAATAACTGTGTTCCGGCCCCACGCCCGGATAATCCAAACCCGCACTAATCGAATGCGGCTCAATCACTTGACCTTCATTATCTTGTAGCAAATAACTCATCGCCCCGTGCAGAACTCCCACACTTCCCTTAGTCAAAGTAGCAGCGTGTTTGTCCGTATCCACACCTTCGCCCGCCGCTTCAACACCAATCAATCTGACAGTTTCTTCCCCGACAAACTCGTGAAAAAGACCCATTGCATTAGAACCGCCGCCGACGCAAGCTAATAAAATATCCGGCAAACCACCCCACTTTTCCTGACACTGAACCCGCGTTTCTTGACCGATTACCGCATGGAAATCGCGCACCATCATCGGGTAAGGATGCGGGCCCGCCACGGAACCGAGAATGTAATGAGTTGTTTCGACATTTGTCACCCAGTCGCGAATCGCTTCTGAAGTCGCATCTTTCAGCGTTCCCGTACCCGCCGCCACCGGCCGCACTTCGGCACCCATCAAGCGCATTCTAAACACATTTAAAGCCTGTCTTTCCATGTCGTGAACGCCCATGTAGACAACGCATTCTATCCCGAAACGAGCGCAAACTGTGGCAGTAGCAACGCCGTGCTGGCCGGCACCAGTTTCAGCAATTACCCGCTTTTTACCCATGCGTTTTGCAAGCAATGCTTGAGCTAAAGCGTTGTTAATTTTGTGAGCTCCGGTGTGGTTTAAATCTTCGCGTTTGAGGTAAATTTGGGGGGCAGTTCCGTCTGCTTTAGCATAGTGCTCGGTGAGGCGTTCGGCAAAATACAAAGGGCTGGGGCGGCCGACATAATCTTTGAGTAATTCTTGGAGTTGCTGTTGAAATTCCGGTTCGCTGCGGTATTTGTGGAAAGCGGCTTCTAGTTCAAATAAAGCGGGCATCAGGGTTTCGGGGACGTATTTGCCGCCGAATTTGCCGAATCTGCCGAGGGAGTCGGGGCGTTGGGTGGCGGTTTCGGAAGTGAGACGCAGGGGGGTGACAGTCACGGACTTTGTGGGGATAAGGGGACAGATTTTATTATATCGAGTCGATGGGGCTATGGGCGATCGGGTGTGCAAATCGCTGAAAGGTCGATTCGGTCGTTTTCGATCATCTCCAAAATTGAGTATTTGAAGAAAATTTATGCTTTATACGTGTTTATACGGAATGGGTATATTCAGGAGTGAATATATTCAGTAGTGAAGTTAAGTGCATCTTTATCTCAAACATGAAATATAGTGGTTCTCAAAAAAGTGAGGTATGCCCTATGCCCTATGCCCTATGCCCTATGCCCTATGCCCGTCGGGTACCTCATTTTTCTGAGAAAGGCTATACAACATACAACTAAGCAAGGACAAATCATGAACTCTATTTCTATTCTGCTTCAAGAAGGCTCACAAGGCACCGAAGTCACCAAGCTACAAGAAGGTTTGAAAAATGTAAATTTTGATCCAGGTATCATTGATGGTATTTTTGGGCAAAAAACTAAGCAAGCTGTCATCAATTTCCAAAAGTCCCAACAACTGGTTCCCGACGGCATTGTCGGCGATAAAACTTGGGCTAAACTAAATGCAGCGAACAATCCACGTTTTAATTTTCAGGTGGTTAACGTACAAGAATTCATCTCTTCTGAACGCATTACAGCGACTAATCCAAAAGCCGTAGCGGCACAATTGTTTAGGGGGTTAGAAGATGAAGAAGGAAGAAGTTATGAAGAGATTTCAATTACATATTCCCGAGAAGGAACATCTGTAATTTTATACACCCGAATAGGTTTAGCTGACGATTCAGCCCGTGCACTACGACACCGCGTTGAATTAAAACGCCACCAAAATCAATGGGGAATTATTTGGGTCGGACGGCAATTTCAGTGTCAACCAGGTCGAGGACATCAAGAGTGGTCTGGCATTATTTGCTTCTAATCGGGTTTTATTCCCTCGATATATAGAAACGCTTTAATCAGTGCCAACGTTTCGATGAAGGTATCGGGTTTATCCCCACTTACTGGTGAAACTAATTGATTAGAACCCCGACAACTTCTGCGAAGTCGGGGTTCTTTGCTTGCGCCCGATCGCACTTAACCAACTAAAATTAAATTCCCCACCCATCTCAAACCCGCGCTTCAACAGAATTATCCATCTCCCTCTTCTCTTCCTGGACGCCCTCAGCGGTTCACTCCTCCAGAAACAACGGTAAACGATATAATTCAATTGAAACCGGGGAATGTGCGATCGCCCTGATAGCCCGCCAGGGAATGAATTCCCTGTCGAGAGAGCTAAAGTCAGTTTTAACTGACTGCTAATATCAAGTACAATCTATGTACAACCAACCGCAAATCTCAGAGATTATATTCCCTGAAAACTCACCTAAATCAACCATTCTCAAACACATTCTACAGTCCTCTTCAGAGGACTTTAGCTATGAGGCAGGGAATGAATTCCCTGCCGAACTGCCGAACTCATCGGCTACCCAGCCTAACTCCAAACACCAAACTACTATGAGTACATCAAAACCCAAAAACTCCGATACCAATAACCAATCAGGAAAACGAATTGTTTACTCCGAGTTTGGCAACACTGACAACTCAGCCGCCCTCCAACGCGGAACCCCAGAAGTTGCCCCAAATCAACAAACTCTGAAAGTAGAAGCATCCCGAAAAGGACGCGGCGGCAAAACAGTTACAGTCATCAGCGGATTTCAGGGAAAACCTGAAATTTTAGCAGATTTAGCCAAGCAGCTAAAAGCCCAATGCGGCACAGGCGGTACAGTTAAAGACAACGAAATCGAAATTCAAGGCGAACACAAACAAAAGCTTGCCGAAATTCTCAAAAAAATGGGCTACAAAGCTAAAATAAGCGGTGGCTAATTTATATTATTCTTCCTTCTTCCTTCTTCCTTCTTCCCTCTTCCTTCTTCCTTCATTTTATGTACACTCGACCCTTAGCCCGTTTAATCGAACAATTGCAGCGCTTACCAGGAGTCGGGCCAAAAACAGCACAGCGACTCGCTTTGCATATTTTAAAGCGACCAGAAGAAGACGTGCAAGCCCTAGCTCAATCTATGATTGATGCCAAAAAACAAGTGGGTTTTTGTAAGGTATGCTTTCACTTATCCGCTGAACCTGTTTGCGACATTTGCCGCAACACCAACCGTGACAGTTCTACCATTTGTGTGGTGTCAGAATCCCGCGACGTAATCGCCCTAGAAAAAACCAGGGAATACATCGGTAAATATCACGTTGTCGGCGGCGTTATCTCGCCGATGGATGGAATTGGGCCGGAACAATTGAACATTCAACCCTTAGTCCGCCGCGTCAGCCAGCAAAAAATTAGTGAAGTAATTATTGCGATTAGTCCTAGCGTGGAAGGCGAAACTACTACTCTTTATATCGGTCATTTATTAAAACCTTTTACCAAGGTTACTCGGATAGCTTTTGGTTTGCCGATGGGGGGAGATTTGGAATATGCGGATGAGGTAACTTTGGCTCGCGCTTTGGAAGGAAGGAGGGAATTGGATTAGTTTAAAACGGGCAATCGCTGAGTTGAAAAGTTAGAGAAACGAACCGCGAAGACGCAAAGGACACGAAGCAAGATGGGAGAGAAGGAAGTGCGATCGCTCGGCTGAGGTTCGCAATCGCAAGTTTGCAAAAAAGGTTAAACTAAGCAAAGTTACTGACAGTGAAAAAATATGACCAAATTCGATCGCCCTTTAACCTACCCCACAACCCACAAAACCGACGCATCTGACGACTACCACGGCATCAAAGTAGCAGACCCCTACAGATGGCTGGAAAATCCCGAATCAGACGAAACCCAAGCCTGGGTAGAAGCCCAAAACCAAGTCACCTTCGGCTACCTCAGCCAAATCCCGGCGCGGGAAAAAATCAAACAGCGGCTGACTCAACTTTGGGATTACGAGAAATACGGCATACCTTTCAAAGAAGGCGATCGCTATTTCTACTACAAAAATGACGGCCTGCAAAATCAATCCGTACTTTATACTTTACCATCCCTAGACGGCGAAGCCAAAGTATTAATTGACCCCAACACTCTCTCAGAAGACGGAACTATTGCTCTCGGCGGCATAGCTATCAGCGAAGACGGCAAACTAATGGCCTACGGCTTGTCAACTTCCGGCTCCGACTGGCAAGAATGGAAAGTTCGTGATGTGGAAACAGGCGAAGATTTATCAGACCATTTAAAGTGGCTTAAATTCTCAGGAGCATCCTGGACTCACGACAATAAGGGCTTTTTTTACAGCCGCTACGATGAACCAAACGAAAAAACTAAACACGAAGACGTTAACTATTACCAAAAACTGTTTTATCACAGGCTCGGCACTTCCCAATCTGAAGACATATTAATCTACGAACGATCGGATCAAAAAGAGTGGGGATTTGGCGCAGGTGTCACCGAAGACGGCCGCTATTTAATTATCTCAGTTTGGCTGGGAACTGAAACCAAAAACTTGATTTTTTACAAAGATTTAACAGCACCGGAATCAAGCGTTGTTGAACTAATTAGCGAATTCGAGGCAGAGTACAGTTTCATCGATAATGATGGCTCTCTTTTCTGGTTTCAAACAGATTTAAATGCACCGCTAGGCCGCGTAATTGCGATCGACATTAGCAACCCACCACCATCATCTCTCGCGGGCGATCGCAGTCAAGGGAAATTCGCAGAAATCATTCCCGAAGCAGCCGAAACCCTCGGAGGCATTGGCATCCTCAACAATCAATTTGTCGCTTCCTACCTAAAAGACGCCTACACCCAGATTAAAATCTTCACCTTAGAAGGCTGTTTTGTGCGAGAAATCGCCTTACCAGGAATCGGTTCGGCGGGAGGGTTCGGCGGCAAGCGGCACGACACGGAAACCTTTTATGCTTACACCAGTTTCACAGCGCCCAACACGATTTACCGCTACAACATGGTGACAGATGAAAGCACGATTTATCGCAAACCAAATGTCGATTTCGATCCCGAAGGTTACGAAACAAAACAAGTATTTTATCCCAGCAAAGACGGTACTCGCGTACCCATGTTTATTACCCACAAAAAAGGCTTGCAATTAGATGGCAACAACCCGACATACCTGTACGGTTACGGGGGTTTTGGCATCTCGCTGACTCCTAGTTTCTCGGTTAGCAGAATTGTGTGGCTGGAGATGGGCGGAGTTTACGTCACAGCCTGTTTGCGGGGAGGCGGCGAGTACGGCGAATCCTGGCACCAAGCAGGCACAAAGTTGAAGAAGCAAAACGTGTTTGATGACTTTATCAGCGCTGCTGAATGGTTGATCGAAAACAAGTATACCAAACCGGCTAAATTGGCGATCGCAGGTGGGAGCAACGGCGGATTATTAGTAGGGGCTTGCATGACTCAGCGGCCGGAATTGTTCGGTGCAGCATTGCCGGCAGTTGGCGTTATGGATATGTTGCGCTTCCACAAATTTACCATTGGTTGGGCTTGGACTTCTGAGTATGGTTCCCCGGAAAATCCCGAAGAATTTCCCACAATCCGCAGCTATTCTCCCCTGCACAATCTCAAATCGGGCACAGCTTATCCGGCGACAATGATTACAACTGCCGATCGCGACGACAGAGTAGTTCCCGCCCACAGTTTCAAGTTTGCTTCGGCTTTGCAAGAAACCCAAGGGGGAGAAAAGCCGGTGTTAATTAGGATCGAAACTAAAGCAGGTCACGGGGGCGGCAAACCTACTGCTAAAGTCATTGAAGAATTAGCAGATGAATGGGCTTTTTTGGTGCGCGAACTCGATATTAAGGTTTAACAAGCGTGGATTGGGGGTGAATGTATCTGCATTGCATCTGCGTCGATTTGCCTTAAATCTGCGGTTTAGGCATTCATCAAAGATTTATGCAATTACTCGTCTAATTTTCCCCCCCCAATCCTGCGATGTTTCACCGCTATTCGCAGCAGAAACCAGCTATCATATAACATGGATTAACCAAAATTGTCAACCCCCAAAATCATAATTTTTCTTAATATTAATTTTTGTATGCTTTAGCGGTCATTCTGACATTTTTTTGAGACCGCTTTTTTCAGTTAGTTTAGCGGCAATGTCAAGCCGGCCACAGAAGTCAATCGAATCTCAAATTAAAAACTTTCCAATTCTCAAAAACATATTTTTCAGTGGATTTACGGCATAGCCTCGGTAACAAGTAATACTTTTATCCGCACTGAGTACGATCGTGTCACCTAAATTATTGCTTTTTTTCAGCAAGCCCTAAGTAATATTCAATCCGGGTTAAGAACCCCCCTTTATAAAACTTAACGCTTGAAACCGATCTTGCAGAAACTGGCGTTCGAGTTCAGAGATGCTAAAAAATAAAAGGGGTATTCAAGCCGGATTTTGTATGACGGGCGATCGCGCTTTCAATTTTCGGGCACAGTCTATGCTCAAAAAAAACAAGACTTAACTGTAGCAGTCAAATTCTGAAAACCTTTGCATATCAAAGCTTTGCGTTGAGTAGTCATTAGGTGGCAGCTTCGGTGCCCCAGCATTCCCCCTCCAATTTTGTGTAAAAATTTAAACTCAAAAAAAAAACACGTAAGTATTAATTTTTTGGTTTAAGAAAACTTATTAAAAATTTATATTTTGTTGTTGATCGATTTTTTTTAAAGGGGTAGGTTAGAACGGATAAGTAAATCAACGAATAATGAAAATGATCCCCAAAATGTCGCATTTGTCAGCGGTAAAAATACTGAAATCTAAAAATATGCTCACTAAAAACAACTTTTTTTTTGCCGGAGCGAGCTCTCAAGCAGAGCCTGAAGCCAAAAAATCTCTAGTGGTGGTTGACTCCAGGGTAGAAAACTACCGGCAATTGATCGGCGGGATCAAAGCAGGAACGGAAGTATTTATTCTCAGTCAAACCAGAGAGGCGATCGACCAAATCACCGAAATTTTGCGTCATCGTCAAAACATCAACAGCCTACACATAGTTTCTCACGGCCGAGAAGCAGCAATCGCGATCGGCTCCAAAGAACTGAATATTGATAATTTAGAAACCTACAGCAACCAATTGCAGCAGTGGGGAAAATCCCTCAGCGAATCCGCCAGCATTCTACTTTACGGCTGCAACATAGCCGCAGGCAAATCCGGGCTTAAATTTATACAAAAAATCAGGGAATTCACCGGAGCAAATATTGCAGCATCCCAAAACCCAACTGGAAGCGCAGCACTAGGAGGCGACTGGAAATTAGAAATTACTACAGGACAAATCAATACCGAATTAGCCTTTAAAAAAGAAGTCCTAGAAGCCTACACATCTGTCCTGGCAACTTTAGTGAGCGAAACCTTTCAAGGTTCAACAGCACTAGGGCCTTGGATTTATAATCCCGACGGTTCACCTCCTCCTGGCTTAACCGCAGGCACCGGCCCCGGCATTCTTCCCGGTGTAGTGGGAGGGCCAGTCGATTCAGCAGGCAGCGGCGCTTTGAGATTAACATCAAACGCGGAGAACCAAGCAAATTATGTCATCTACAACAGCCCCATCTCTTCCACTGACGGGCTAAAAGTTACCTTTGATTTATTTGCCTATAACGGCAATACTGGTGCTGATGGCATGAGTTTTTTCCTAATTGACGGAACAACTACGCCAACAGCAGCGGGAGGCTTCGGCGGCTCTCTCGGCTATGCTCCCAACACCACTCGCAACCAAGCCGGGATTGCAGGAGGTTATTTAGGTGTCGGATTAGACGAGTATGGCAATTTTTCCACTTCCAATGAAGGGCGTAAAGGTGGCCCCGGGCAGGTAGCTGATTCAATAACAATTAGAGGCAGCGCAGCCACAACCTATAACTTTTTAACTACCGCTCCCGTTCCTGGTGGCATAGATGATAATTTGGCAATGACTCGCACTACTGCTAATGTAAAAAAAACGGTTCAAATTACATTACTACCAGGTTCAAGCCGTCTTTCAGTTGCTATAGATACTGACGGCAACAACACATTTGATACGGGCGTAACCTTGATCGACATACCCGATCTAGTCGCGGAAAACGGAACAATACCACCTACTTTTAAATTTGGTTTTGCTAGTTCGACAGGCTCGTTTACAAACATTCACGAGATTGCTAATCTCGCTGTCGAAACTATCAACACTCCTGCACTTTCAGCCGACATTTCCGTTGCTAAAACAGGCCCCGCGTTCGCCACTCCCGGCAGCAACATTACCTATACAATTACTTCCACTAATAACGGAACCAGTAGCGCTGCAGACGTTCTGATTCAAGATCAACTGCCGGCCAACTTAACTTTCTCCGAAGCTGACAACGGTGGCGTATACGACCCTACAAGGGGGACTGTCACCTGGCCGACGATTCCGACTCTGGCTAACGGTGCTAGCGAAACCCGCAGCATAACCGCAACTGTCCCCCTAGCGACAGCGCTCGGCACCACCATAACCAACACCGCCTTTAGCAACTCCAGCACTTACGACCCCGAGCTAAGTAACAACAACGGTTCGCTAGGAATCTCTCAAGCTCCAACTACAATTGTTGCTACTACAGCAGACCTCGTTACCACCAAAATCGGGGATAATTCTGGTACAGCGGGTAGAACAGTGAGTTATACAATCACTACAACAAACAACGGGCTAAGCACAGCAGATAACGTCACTATTACCGACAGCATAATTCCCGGCTTAACAGGAGTCAGCGTATCCAGCGGCACCTACAATTCCGTTACGGGTATTGTCACCTTCGGGTCAGTTGCTAGCTTAGCCACAGGTGCAGCAAGTGCGATCGTCAACACAGTCAGCTTCATCGCACCCCTGACCGGCCCCAGCGTCAGCAACACTGCCAGCAGCAGCTCAGCTACCCCAGACCCGACTCCCGGCAACAACAGTGCTACAGTCACCACAGCTCTAAACCAACCGCCAGTAGCGACAAATACTAACCTCAGCACTCCGCCCAACACCAGCACATTAGTAACCGGATTAGGAGGAACTGACCCCGATGGGTCGATCGCCTCTTACACCATCAACACCCTGCCGCCAGCGGGCCAAGGAATCCTGTTTTTAGGAGAGCCAGCCAACGGCGGAGTAGCCGTGACACCAGGTCAAGTTTTGACACCGGCACAAATAGGACAACTATTTTTCCAATCCACAGGCAGCTTTAGCGGCGCCAATTTCAGCTACAGCGCCACAGATAACCTCGGCGCAGTTAGTCCCGCTGCTACCGCTACAGTTGCTGCTTCTCCCGCGACAAACCAACCACCAGTAGCGACACCTACTAACCTCACCACTCCGCCCAACACCAGCACATTAGTAACCGGATTAGGAGGAACTGACCCCGATGGGTCGATCGCCTCTTACACCATCAACACCCTGCCGCCAGCGGGCCAAGGAATCCTGTTTTTAGGAGAGCCAGCCAACGGCGGAGTAGCCGTGACACCAGGTCAAGTTTTGACACCGGCACAAATAGGACAACTATTTTTCCAATCCACAGGCAGCTTTAGCGGCGCCAATTTCAGCTACAGCGCCACAGATAACCTCGGCGCAGTTAGTCCCCCAGCTAACGCTACTCTCGGTTTAACAGGATCGACTCCCAACGAACCGCCAGTAGCCAACAATGCTAACCTCACGGTAGGGCCAAACAGCAGCGCGCCGGTTGCGGGATTGGGGGGAAATGACCCCGATGGGTCGATCGCCTCTTACACCATCAACACCCTGCCGCCAGCGGGCCAAGGAATCCTGTTTTTAGGAGAGCCAGCCAACGGCGGAGTAGCCGTGACACCAGGTCAAGTTTTGACACCG
>Ga0335395_10001183_pt1 | contig 16567 bp, 11 predicted proteins | sample MAT02_FD_205744 | JGI IMG/M metagenome (GOLD analysis project Ga0335395, IMG submission 205744) | Freshwater microbial communities from Lake Fryxell liftoff mats and glacier meltwater in Antarctica - MAT-02 (spades assembly) (version 2) ...
AAGTCCATCAGCATCTTTATCAGGAGCAATTTGGTACAGTAGAGAAATTGCATCTAAGTGATCTGGAAGTGGGAGTTGAACTAAAATGCCATCTACTCGATCGTCCTCGTTGAGTGCATGAATTGCCCGTTCCAGTTCGGCTTGAGTCGCATTTGCGGGGTAATGCTTACCAAAAGAAGCTATGCCAACCTTAGCGCAGGCTCGCTCCTTATTACGCACGTAAGCCGCACTGGCTGGGTTGTCGCCAACCATCAGTACCGCCAGTCCCGGAAGACGGCCAATCTGGGTTTGCATGGAACGAACTCGATCGCCCAGCTCACCTTGAATCTTGGTCGCTAAAGCTTTACCATCTAGTATCTGAGCAGTTTTGGCATCCATTGTAGACTCTGGGTTAGTGCTGACGATTCTAAATTTTAGCTTAAGCATCACCAAGGACTACACGGTAACGTGATCGCTCGTGCCGTAGGGACAAAGGCCAAGCCCAAGGCGTGTCAACAATCGCCTGAAAGCCTTGATAAATCTCGTTTTTACCTAAGTCTAGATCCCCCTAAATCCCCCTTAAGAAAGGGGGACGCAAGAGTATTTCTTGTCCCCCCCTTATACTCCCCCCTTGGGGGGGGGCGGGGGGGGTTGGGGGCTAGGGGGGTGGAAGGGCCTCATAGTCAAACAACAGTCTCTGACTGGGTTTGACCTTAAGTTGACACTACGAAAGGCTCTCGGAGTGTCCCTACAAGAGCTGTAGATGCAACCGGAAACGATATCAAATCTCAAATTATTTGAAAGATGACTACTACAATTAATCACATTTGCATTCAAAAGTTGTCCATCAGTTCTTTATTGGTAATACTCGCCACCGGTTTGCTAAGTTGTGGCAATTTGCCAGCGTCTCAATTTAACCTCGATTTTAATGTTGCCAAAATTGGCGATGTTCAACAAAAACGACAAGTGGATGCGGAAGTTTATCTGCGAGGAAAGGTAGAAAATCGCGCTCCATTTGTGGGAAATGCGGCTTATCAACTTCAAGATACTACCGGCAGTATTTGGATTTTAACCAAGCAGGCTTTGCCACAGCTTGGTGATGAAATTCTCGTCAAGGGGAAAGTCCGCTATCAGAGTATTAAGTTGAAGGATTTGGCGGGTAAAGATTTAGGTGAGGTTTATGTTGAGGAAATTGAACAGCTCAAACGTACTCCCAGTTCGGACAAGTCTAAATAATAAGTATGTACAGATTATTAAATTCTCAACTTTATAGTAATCAATCAACTGGATATGATATAATACCTTTACGTTAATAGCTTTTCATTCTTCCTTCTTCCTTCTTCGTGATTTTCCCCCTTGGGGGGGATCGGGCGGTTCTTCTTCCTTCTCTCCGTTAAATCCGTTACAAAATCCTTTGCCGAACTTCCTTCCTAACTACCAATGATATCAAAAGAAGTATTTATATCCAAATTATCAAACTGGGCTAATGCCCCTCAAAAGTTTTTCAAACGAGATGTCTTGCCCGTACTCGCAGATTTGCGGCTGGCAATTATCTTGTTGTTGGCGATCGCACTTTTCAGCATTTCCGGTACCGTCGTCGAACAAGGACAATCTGTAGAGTTTTATCAATCAAACTATCCAGAACACCCAGCCCTTTTCGGCTTCCTAACTTGGAAAGTTTTACTAATTGCAGGATTAGACCATGTATACCGTACTTGGTGGTTTTTGTCAATCCTAGTTTTATTCGGAAGCAGTTTGACAGCCTGTACATTTACCAGACAATTTCCCGCACTAAAAGCCGCGCGTCGCTGGAAATTTTATGAAGAACCAAAGCAGTTTCAAAAATTAGCCCTCAGTGCAGAATTAGAAACAGGTTCTTTAACTTCATTAGAGCAACTTTTGCAGCAAAAAAGTTATCGGATATTTCGAGAAGGCGAAAAAGTTTATGCCCGTAAAGGCATAATTGGCAAAATCGGGCCGATTATTGTTCACGCCAGTATGTTACTGATTCTAGCTGGAGCGATTTGGGGGACGATGACTGGTTTTATGGGGCAAGAAATGGTTCCCAGTGGCCAGGATTTTCGCGTGCAGAATATCACCGATGCTGGGCCTTGGGCGGGGCCGCAAATCCCGAAGGATTGGTCGATGCGAGTCAATCGCTTCTGGATCGATTATACTCCCAGTGGTGCGATCGATCAATTTTACTCTGATCTGTCGGTTTTGGACAAAACAGGCCAAGAGGTCGATCGCAAAACCATTCATGTCAACCTCCCACTAAAATACAGAGGAGTGACATTTTATCAAGCAGATTGGGCCATAGCCGCCGTGCGAGTTCGCCTCAACAAAAGCCCAGTTTTGGAACTACCAATGGCTCAGCTAGACACTCAAGGAAAAGGCAGAATTTGGGGTGCTTGGATTCCCACCAAACCTGATTTGAGTGCGGGAGTTTCTCTGCTAGCAAAGGACTTGCAAGGCACAATGTTAGTTTACGGTACAGATGGCAAATTATTAACTACAGTTCGCGCCGGCACCGCAGTTGAAGTGAATGGAGTGATGCTGACAATTGACGAAGTAGTTGGCAGCACTGGATTACAAATTAAAGCAGATCCGGGAATCCCGATCGTTTATACTGGCTTTGGGTTGCTGATGCTCAGCGTGATGATGAGCTATCTGTCTCACTCGCAGATTTGGGCTTTGGAAAAAGACGGGAAACTTTATGTGGGTGGGCGTACTAATCGCGCTCAAGTGACTTTTGAAAGAGAAGTAGTGGAGATTTTGGACAAGTTGGCCGAGTTGAAAAAAGAGAAAGATAAAAGTGCGATTACCGACACTTCTTTAGCTAGTCAAAACTAATTGTCGGGTGGGTAATGCCCATCATTAAATACAGCAGATTCCACTAATATAGCAATCCTAAATCATTTGTGAATTTCTTACTCCCTCCCCTTGATAAGGGGAGGGTTGGGGTGGGGTAAAAAGTTTACGACTCATTTAGGATTGCTATATACGTATAGCATCGGAATAGTAAATTCGAGTTAACAGTTAACCGTCAACATCATAAAGAGTGCAACCGGAATTGATATATAGCAACCGCCACATCGGTGAGGACATAAATAACTTCATGAATAGAGCCGATACCCGTACTGCATCAATGGTTTGATTCTCGTTATGCAACTGTCAACTGTCAACTGTCAACTGTCAACTGCTATAACAGAGGCAATGTGACGATCGCCCTGACTAACTCATTCGGTTCGACAGGTTTTGTAACATGACGTTGAAACCCAGCAGCAAGAGCTTGTTTCTGATTAAAGTCTCCAGCATAGGCAGTCAGAGCGATCGCCCGAATTTGCCCGCCCTCCTCTGCTGGTAAAGCTCTCACTTTCCGCATTAGCGCGTAGCCATCCATATCTGGCATCCCGATGTCGCTCAGGAGGATATCAAAGGCTGCGGTTGAAAGCAGTTGCAGCGCCTCGATCGCCGATCCAACCGCAGTCACTTCGGCTCCCGCTTGTTGGGCTACAAACGCCACAAAATCGCGCGAATCGGGTTCATCATCCACCACCAACACGCGCAGAGAGGCCAGGTGAAGATCGGACGATCGAGCTTCTGTTGTATCGGCAACTTCTGCAACCAAATTCGCGGTATGCAACAGGGGAAGTTCAACGGTGAAAGTGGCTCCCTGTCCTTCACCCCTACTCTCGACCCAAATTCTGCCACCGTGCAGTTCCACAATTTGACGCGCGATCGCCAGCCCCAATCCCAAACCCCCAAATTTACGAGTTATCGCTCCATCCTCTTGCCGAAAATGCTCAAACACATAAGGCAGAAACTCAGCATCGATCCCTTTTCCAGTATCGGTGACAATAATCTGGGCATCAGTTTTAGTTTGGGTTAACCTAACGGTAATTTGCCCGCCACCAGGAGTGAATTTCACGGCATTCGATAAAAGATTCCAGATTACTTGCTGCAAACGCCCGGAATCGCCCATTACCATTCCCTGGGAGGGTGAAAAGGTGGTTTGAATTTGCAGTGACTTGGCTTCGGCGGCTAGTCGAACGGTTTCTAAAGCGGCCTGCGTCACCATATTTAAGTCAACGGACATCGCATTCAAACTCAGTTTGCCGCTCAAAATGCGGGAGATGTCGAGCAAGTCATCAATCAGTTGTGACTGGAGTCGGGCGTTGCGTTCGATCGTCACAAGGGCGTTAGCAGTTTTTGTCGCGTCCAGTTTCCCTTGCTGCAACAGCTTCGACCAGCCGAGAATGGGATTGAGGGGCGATCGCAACTCGTGAGACAGCACCGCCAAAAACTCATCTTTGATGCGGTTGGCAGTTTCGGCGGCTTCCCGTGCCGCTTGTTCCTGTTGCAGAAGCTTCTCGCGTTCAGCTTCGGCTTGCTTGCGATCGTGAATGTCGAAACACGACCCGATGTAGCCGAGAAATTTCCCTTCCGGCGTAAACCGGGGTACACCAGCATCAAGAATCCAGCGGTACTCTCCGTCAAAGCGTTTGAGGCGATAATCCATCTCAAACGGACGACGGGCATCAAAGGCAGCCACATAGGTGTCTAAGCAGCCTTGGAAGTCATCGGGATGAACGCCTTCTGCCCACCCATTGCCCATCTCTTGCTCCATCGTCCGTCCTGTAAAGTCCAGCCAGGACTGATTGAAGTAGTAACAGAGTTTGTCGATTCCAGACATCCACACCAGCATCGGGGCTGAATCCGTCATTTGCCGAAAGCGCGCCTCACTTTCGCGTAGGGCTTCTTCAATTTGTTTGCGCTCACTAATATCAATGACTGAGCCGATGTATCCCTTAAATTCACCATCCGCCCCAAACCAAGGACTTGCCGCATTGATCGCCCAAATATATTCGCCATCAAAGCGCCTCAAGCGGTACTCTAGCCTGAATGCCGCCTGACGCTCATTCGCTGCCAGGAAAGTTCGCTCGGTATACTGACGATCGTCTGGATGCGTGACGTTGAGCCACCCAAGTCCCAAACCCGATTCCTCGGTTTGACCTGTAAAGTCATACCAGCTTTGGCTGAGATAGGTGCAGTAGCCTGTAGGATCGGTGACCCAGACCATGAAGGGAGCGTTATCTGCAATGCTGCGGAACTGCTCCTCGCTGTCGCGCAGTGCCTGTTCTGCCTGTTTGCGATCGGTGATGTCTCGCGTCACGCCTGCCACCGCTTCTACCGCGCCGTTCACATCAAAAAGCGGGACGAAAACATATTCATAAGCGCGTGTGCCAAATGCGCTCGTGTACGGCGTTTCGTCCTTGAGCGATTGGCGTGTCTCGATGACTTGCTGAATCTGATTTTGAAGTCGGGTTGCTAAATCCGTTGGATAATCCAGGTCAAAAAAGTTTTTGCCAAGGGCTTGGGCCGAAGTTTTCTGCCAAAGATTGAGTAACGCCGGATTGATGTAAGTGAACCGCCCCGACAGATCGAAGGTGTAAATAAAATCTGGGATAGAAGATGCGATCGCATCGAACTTTCGCAGTTGTCGTTCTAGTTCCTCGGACATCTGCCGCAAAGCGTTTTCGGATTGTTTGCGATCGTTGATATCCCGAAAAAAAATAGACAGCCCAGTCGGTGAAGGATAAACGTGAACCTCAATCCACAAATCAAACGGGGCATAATATTCCTCAAAGTCCACCGCGATTTGCTCGCTGAGCGATCGGCGATACTGGAATTCAAACTGATTGCCGATCGTGCCTGGGAAGGCTTCCCACATCGTTTTGCCCAGCATTGCTGCTAAGGAAGTTCGCGACACTCGTTGTGCGGCTTCATTAGCATAGGTCAAGCGAAAGTCGAGATCCAATGCCATAAACGCATCGGTTACGCGCTTCAGAATGGTTCGCTCTCGCACAGTTGCTTCCTGCCGCAGCCGGGAGAGCTTCAAACTTGCTTCTACCCTTGCCAGCAGTTCGCGCGCCGAGAACGGTTTAATCAGATAGTCGTCGGCTCCGGCTTCGAGTCCTTCAATGCGGGATTCTTCGCCTGCTCGGGCCGACAATAGAATAACCGGAATGTCTTGGGTTGCGGGATTAGAACGCAGCGATCGCAACAACTCAAACCCATCCATCAGAGGCATCATCACATCGGTTAATACCAGATCAGCGGGATTTTTCTCAATTGCGGCTAAAGCCGCAGCGCCATCGGCGACGGTTTGAACAATATAAGAACCGCTCAGGAGGCGTTGAATATAATCGCGCATATCAGCGTTGTCATCTGCCAGGAGAATTTTAGATTTTAGATTTTGGATTTTAGATTGAGCGGGTTGATTGACGAGTTCATGAGTGGATGGAGCCATGCTCCCTTCTTCTAATCTAAAATCGCCTTTTGGCAACCACCGCTGCGCTTCTTCGATATATGGCATCGCGCCGCGGGCCGTTGATGCTAACGTGCGACTGGCACGAATGCGCTCCGGCAGCAAATGTGCCGTTCCGGTGGGAATCGTCACCGTAAAGCAACTTCCCTGCCCAAAAGTGCTGCTGACATTGATCGCTCCTCCATGCAGTTTGACAAGTTCTTGCACTAGCGATAGCCCAATGCCGGAGCCTTCAAAACTCCGCCCTTGAGCATTTTCTACTCGATGAAATCGTTCAAATAAATGCGGCAATTCTTCGGACGGAATACCGACTCCTGTATCTGAAACAGTTAATTTAACACAATTTTCGACGCAGTTCAATCGAACAGTAATTGTTCCTGCCAATGTAAACTTAAAGGCATTTGATAACAGATTGAGAACAATTTTTTCCCACATTTCGCGATCGGCATAAATCGCTTCTGGCAAGGTTGGACAGTCAACAATCAGCGACATTCTTGCCCGTTCGATCAGCGATCGAAAGCTACTGGCAAGTTCCGCCGTATAGGTTGCCAAATCAAGCGGTTCATAAGCTGCCTGCACTCGATCTGCTTCGATGCGCGAAAAATCGAGCAAGCTATTGACGAGTTTGAGCAACCGCACTCCGTTACGCTGCACTAACAGTAATTGTTCGCGTTCTTGAGGTGGAATAGTTCCACCCAAATTCGCGATCGTGTCTTCTAAGGGAGCCAGCATCAAGGTCAGCGGCGTGCGGAATTCGTGGGAAACATTGCTGAAGAAGGTGGTTTTGGCGCGATCGAGTTCGGCAAGTGCTTCGGCGCGTTTTCGTTCTGCTTCATAGGATCGGGCGTTGGCGATCGCGGTGGCAATATTGCTGGCAAGCAGGTCAAAGAAGCCCCGGTATTCATCATCAAACGCACGTCTAGGGCTAATTCCCAGGACTAGAAATCCTGCTAATAGCTGCTTTTGACCCGCCATCGCGATCGGCAGGACGATCGCCTTACGCGAGGGTTCATCCCAGGCTCCACCAGAGAGCATCCCAAACCGGGTGATTAATTCATCAACAATCTCAGCATCCCCAGTCTTCTTAACCTGGGCAAATTTCCAGCGATCGCCTTCTTGAGTCAAGTCAACCAGCTCTTGACTGGCAGGTGTCCCAGCGTCTATCCTGACCGTTCCCACCAGTCGAGCTTGTGTCCCGTCCTGTTCGACCAGGTACTGCAAGGCAAAGGAAATGTCGTAAGGATTGTTCGTCAGAGTGGCGCTAACAATGCGACAGATATCCTCAACGGACTTGGCTTCTCCGGTACTGGCGGCGAGTTCTCGTAACGTTGTGAGCCGCCGCTCACCAATCACTCGTCGGGTTGTTTCAGTCACAGCCGTAAACGCCCCGACTACCTCGCCTGTTTCTAGGAAAATTGGGCTGTAGGAGTAGGTGAAAAAAGCCTCCTCGGTGTACCCGTAGCGATCGACTAGCAGCAGCATATCCTCAGACCAGGTTGCCTGTGCCGTTTCCAGCACACTATTCAACTGTGCGCCAATAATGTCCCAAATTTCTGACCAAACCTCTTGTCCGGGTCGTCCTAGTGCCTTTGGGTGTTTAGTCCCCAGGATGGGTCGCCAAGCATCGTTGTAGAGCAACACTAACTCTTTGCCCCACCAAATGACCATCGGGAAGCGGGAGTTCAACACTAAAGGCACGATGGTGCGTAAGCTTTGAGGCCAGGTTTCAACAGCCCCCAAGGCCGATCGCGACCAATCGTGCGATCGCATCAGCATCGCCATCTCGCTATTCCCGGCAAAAATCTGTTCAGCTTGATGGTGCTGGCTCATACTTCTTTTCCTGTATTGGGCCCACACAAATGGGCAACGATCTTAACTATCTCGGCTTCGGTGGGCGGGTGCAAGCTACGTGACGCCAGAAACGAGGGCGGCTCACACCTTTTGCTGGCCTACTTATACCATTTTTCTAAAGATGTGCTACGGATGAAGTCTTAGCCCCCCCGAACTCGCGGGGGGGTTGGGGGGGTAATATCTAGCGCTACTTTATGAAATTGGTATTAGACAGTATCGGCCCTCAGAGCGATCGCCGGAAGTTGCATGGCGGGCGATCGCCCTTGGAGTTGGCGAATTTTACCCATGAGAACATAACCGTCGATCTCTGGCATTTCGATATCATATCAATTGCTACCGGATTTGATATCAAACAAGGTTAGTTTGGGAAGAACTTAGGAGCCGATCGTCATCATCTTCATCTTTTTTTGGGAAACCTACTTGCAAAATTTTAGACCCCGTGCTACTATCAAAAGGTTTGAGATTTAACATCAATAGAGGTAAAACCCCGCAGAATGAAACAATTGGGAACCCATCTGGTCGCTGATGCTTGGCAGTCTCCTGGAGACCTGCTCAACGATCCTGAACGTATCCGCCGCGCCATACTCGATGCGATCGAAGCCGGAGGAGCTACTCTCATCGATTTGTGCGTACACCAGTTTAGTCCTCACGGAGTGACGGCTACTGCTACTTTGGCAGAGTCTCATATAGCAATCCATACTTGGCCTGAACACGGTTATTTTGCCGCAGACTTATTTTTCTGCGGAGCCGGCGACCCTCACAAGGCCATGAAGGTGTTACAGACAGCTCTGGAAGCTAAACAGGTAAAACTCACCGAGTTCACGCGCGGTTTCGAGCCAGGGGTGGGCATCTTAGGTTCTGTTTCTGAAGAACAGTATGCACCTCGTTTAGTAGAAACGAGTGCTGCTAGAGCATGATGAGCCAATTAGCGTAACTTTGACTATTTTATGCTAGTTTCTGGTTAAAATCCCACGGATCGAACCGTGGGATTATTGTTTTTGAAACTTACTTTTTCATCAATAAAGGGCGGACAACTAAATAACCAGCGCCGAAAGCAGCAATGACAATCAGAAAAATGGCGATGGCTAACCACAATCCGCTTAAGTCTGAAGCTTTTTTTGGTTGAGAACGCAAACGGTAAGGAGTTTCGGGTACTTCTGTAAATAGTTTTTCGGGAAGTTTTTCTGCCATCGCTGGAGGTATTCGTTCCGGTTCGGCTATGGATTCGGAAAAATCCCCACTTTGGGCTGCTGGAGTTGGTACATCGTCGGGTAGTGCATAATTAGCCTGGAAGGGTAAAGATGCTAGGCGAGGCGATGCAACGCTGAGATTGAATTTTTTGACTGAGGGCATTTGAGGCATTCCAGTCTGGCTGACACTTTGAGCCGAGTTGACTGCTTGCTGTAAGTATATGGATGCTTGAACTACTGTTTCTACTTCTCGTCGCAGTTGTTGATTTTGTTGGACTAACTGCTGGTTGTGGGTTTTGAGAGAGTCAAGCATCGCTTGGGCCGATTGCAACTCGGCTGTGACTTCTCGGTAGAGGGAAATGGGTACTGATGGAGAGTAGTTATTTGAGTTGGCGGAGGAGTTATTTTCAGGTAAGGTAGTATTTTGCATAATTGTAGATGGCGAGGGTGAGCTTTTTTAAGTTTAGCCTGAGAGTATTTGCAATTAGATCGATCGCCACACAATTCGTCAAGATATTTGTTACAGATATTGATAGTGAGTTTAATTAAATGTTAGAAGTTTTCAGTCGATCGCTATGAACAACTACGCACCTGAACAAAGTATGTCGCAAATGTCAACTGCCGAAGAAATGAAATATGGCGAACGCCAGATTTTGGAAGGGGAGTTAATTACATTCCCGAATCCGCGAGTTGGACGGCGCTACTCGGTTAACATTACTTTACCGGAGTTTACTTGCAAGTGTCCGTTTTCGGGCTATCCCGATTTTGCGACAATTCACATTACTTACGTGCCCGACGAACGGGTAGTGGAATTGAAGGCGCTGAAACTGTATATTAACAGTTATCGCGATCGCTACATTTCTCACGAAGAATCGATCAATCAAATTTTAGACGATTTTGTCGCAGCTTGTTCACCGTTGGAAGCGACTGTGAAGGGCGATTTTTCGCCACGGGGGAATGTGCACACTGTCATTGAGGTGCACCATCATCAGAAGTAGCAGGTAGAGGCTTTAGATATGCGTTCCCAGGCTTGTGCTTGGGAGCGAGAAATTCACAAAGCTAAGTGATAAGTATTTCTACCGCGATCGGGCAAAACGATTAATCGTTGGGTAATGGGGCATCGGTAATGGGTAATGGGTCAGAAATAATAGTCGATAGCTAAGATGATGAACAATTACGAATCCTGCAATTAACTATTACCGATTACCAATTACCGATTACCAATTACCGATTACCTATTACCAATCGTGGAGCATACCTCATTTTATTGAGAATTGCTATATTTTCCATTAATCAACTCATTAATCACGACTGTGGGTCGCTCCATTAGGCAAAATAGCCCCGCTCAAAGCAGCTTCATTTAAATTAGCAACATTCAAGCTCGCCCCAATCAAATTAGCCTCCGACAAATTAGCTCCTGTTAAATTTGCTCCCGCCAGAGAACTCAGCAGCAAACCTGCTCCCGACAAATTAGCACCGCTCAAATTTGCTCCCCGCAAATCCGCTTCCAGCAAGCTAGCTCCCGACAAATTAGCCCCGCTCAAATTTGCTCCCCGCAAAGAAGCTTTGTTCAAATTCGCAGCCCTCAAATCAGCGTTGTGCAGAATCAAACCATTTAAATTAGCTTTACTCAAATTAGCGCCTTGTAAGTCAGCGCTGCTCAAATTAGATCCATTCAAATTAGCCGATTGTAAGTCAGCACCACTCAAGTCAGCACCGCTCAAATTAGCAGCGCACAGACAAGCCTCCCGCAGACTTGCTTCGCTCAAAAAAGCTCCTACCAAATTGATACCGCCAAGATTTCCGCGATTGATGTAAGCTCGAATTAAAGTGGCTCCGCTCAGGTTAGCCCCACTCAAATCTATCTCGCTCATAATCGCTCTAATCAGATTTGCTCTGCTTAAATCAACCCCGCTCATAATTGCTCGGCTCAGCGTCGCCCCACTCAGATTAGCCTCAGTTAGTTTCGAGCCGCTGAGCATACAAGCTCCTACTAAACTCGCTCCAGTCAGAATAGCTTTGCTCCAGTCAGCCTGAGACAATATAGCTCCGCTGAGATTGGCCCCGCTAAAATCTGCTCCGATCGCGATAGTTCCAGTTAAACTAGAACTGCCAAGATTAGCTTCAATTAGTTTCGCCTTAGATAAATTAGCACCACTCAAGTCGGCTCCGTTTAAATTAGCACCAATCAGTTTACTTCTAATTAAGTTGGCCCCTTTCAAATTAGCGTTGTTCAAATTTGTCCGACTGAGATTAGCTTCACTTAGATTAGCTTGAATGAGGTTATAGCCTCGAAAATCTCGTTCTCCGTTTCTATGTCTAATTAAAAGTTCATCAGCACTTAAATGTTCAGTGGAATTCATAAAAAAATTGAGTGAGTTTCCTTGATTTCTCGATGGGATGTTCTATGCTGTCTGAAAATTTTGTAGTTTCGATGCTGGCAGTGTTTTTTTTAAACAAATACTTACTGCAACAGGAACACTTGCAAAAACAGGTTTATTCCGAGCAGCACTCTGCGAGGGAAGTCTTATTTTGTTAATAGTGAATTTTTGGTAGATATTAATTATTAGTTATTAGTTATTAGTTATTAGTTGTATTTGCTACTAACTGCTAACTGCTAACTATTAACTACTAACCAATTACCAAAATACCTAGAAGTTGTCGATCAATCGCAGACAAGAGCGATCGAGTATTTGGGGTATCGCTGGCGGTTTTTGTGCCGCATTCTGACCAGAAAAATTGCCGATACAGGCGATCGAATTTATGAGCGCTAGAAAGAAACAACATATAGGAGCCCAAACCCCTTGTGCCTTGTACCTTCTGCCTTCTACCTTCGAGAACCCGTGACAGCAGAACTTCCTCAGCTCAGCTTCAGCTAGTGTCACCCCCTGCCACTGTGTACAGTGCCAGTGAAAGCCAACAGCAAGACTGTTCCCCTCTGAGTTCTGAGCAAGTCACAAACGAAGAAAGCAACACGCTATCCTTCACCTGCGATTTCACGAAAAGATGAGGCGCGAGCCATTCCCGTGCTCCCGCGCTTATATACTGGCTGTAAATCCTGATTCGATCCATGAGCGCTTGCGGTTCTAATTAACAGAACACCTGACACCAGACGCACTCTCGGACATCATAGCTGTTCCTGGGCTCCTCAAATGCTTCACTGAGGCATTCCCAGAAAAACTGTATTCCTGTAGGAGGTCTTGCCAACGGCAATTCGGCTGCTCCATCCAACCAATTGCCAACCTAAGTCTTGGGGGAATCTGCTTGAGAACCCTCAATCGAGGCAGGCGACGACAATATTATTTTAATAGTTGCCGACCACACTACGGCCGTACTCGGCGCGTGGGACTGGGCTACTTCACCTGTATAAGTTGCTGAAATTAGCTGCCCCATAACTAAAGATAGTCGCGATCGATCAACCGAGCAAGATCTGCTGTAAGGTATGTCGTCAAATTTAATAATACTCCCTGGTTAGCAAACAAGTAGTAGTCAGTGTTACAGACACAAAAATCATGACCAATGTGCTGTATTAAAATTAATGTTACGAATTAATTTTAATGTCGAGTAGCTTGTAATGAACAATGTTCGCCGGGCCCAAAACGCAAATCAAAACGAAACTTTTGAAATGCAGTTTTTTTTTACTTTCCATAAAAAATCAAGAGTCGGCAATTTCCGAAAAATTGCCGACTCTTGAGATTATTTGGCGCTTCGATCAATTCAGAAAAGCTGAGGTCACTTACAGCCGACGGCTACTGCTAATGCCCTGATTTGGGTCGTAAATATCAGCCGTGGTATCAACGCCGGGAGCGCCAGGAGCGCCGTAATCAGCACGAGCGGTATCCACGCTGGGATAATCGTAGATCCCCCAGTTCTGAATACCTCCACGGCTCAGAATGGTTTCAGCTTTAGCGACTTCTGCTTCGCTACCGTCAAGCAGTACCAGGTAATCTCCGCGAGATACCTGATCGCTGTATGCTTTAGCTTCCTCTTCGGGAATTCCCAAACCAGCTAGGGCTCCGATCAAGCTACCTGCTGTTGCCCCTAGAGCTGTACCAGCTAGTGTAGTGGCGATCGCCGTAGCTGAGGCTCCTGCCAGCATAATCGGCCCGATTCCCGGAATTGCCACTAGGCCCAAACCGACCAACAAACCAGTCAAACCGCCCAAAGTCCCACCTGTCAGAGCACCCTTGGTCGCCCCTTCATCAGCCTTGTTATCCGCGCTCTCTTTGACATCAATGCCTGCGATTTCCCCTTTGGAGTCAGCATCCTTGGCGATGACAGAAACCCGATCCATGTCGAAACCACCATTTCTAAGTTCTCCCAGGGCGTGTTCCGTCTCGCGGCGGGAGGAAAATACGCCCACAGCGCGCTTGTGGCGGCCGGCAGCTTTGCGGCCACTGTCTGCCGGCACATCATAAATGCCCCAATCTTGAATACCTCGTACACTGAAAATTCTTTCGGCTGTGGCGATTTCGGTGTCTGTTCCTTCTACGAATACCAAATATTCTCCGCGCGAGAGGCGATCGCTGTAAACTTTAGCTTGGTTTTCGGGAACTCCCAAACCTACCAAACCGCCCACCAAACCGCCCGCAGCCGCCCCAATCGCGCCACCTACAGCAGTATCCGCCAGCAGAGTTGCCAGAGCGCCCCCCGCCATCACAGGCCCAACTCCCGGAATCGCCAACGCACCAATGCTTCCGAGCAAGCCAATCAAACCACCAGTTACAACTCCCGCTGTCGCCCCTGCTTTTGCACCACCGCCAACTTTTTCGTCGGTATTCTTGCTGGCGCTAGCACCGGCAACTTTGCCTTCATCAAGATTTTCCCCTACTACCGAAACTTTATTCATCGGAAACCCTGCACTTTGCAGTTCCTTAAGAGCAAGTTCAGTATCTTGGTAATTAGAAAATGCTCCTACAGCCCGTTTATGTTGACCTAAAGCCATTTTTTTTCTCCTTCAAAATATACTATTTTTTCACAACTACAGAATTTACTTCCTGCTTGCTGATCTTTCTATATTTAGTCATTTTTTCCTAACCGATTTCATCACTCGCTGGACATAAGTTTGCTCTGTATCTTCCGACCTATATTTAAGTATTATTTAAAAAGTAATAAATCAAGAAATTGTAGATTTTAGATTTGAGAATTGAAGATTTTACCCCACGGATGAATCCGGGGGCTTGGAACCCAATTGCTTGATTGTCAGTAGCCTACTGACTACTGACTACTGAAAGTTATTTGGCTTGAGCTGGGGCAACAACTGCCGTAACGTTCACATTTTTGACACCCTTAATTTCTTTAGCTAGTGGTTCAATTTTAGCTAGATCCTTTTGAGAAGGAACAGTGCCTCCTACTGTGACCAGCCCGTCTTTCGCCTCAACTGTTAGCTGACCTTTGGTGATATTTACTTCCAACTTAGAGCGAACTTCACTTTTGAGGTCGCCGTCGGCTCTGATAGCATCGCCACCAGTCACATTGTTCCGCTGTTCTCGCGCCCTAATATCAGAGTTTGCTTGGGCTTTGCGAACATCGCTAGTTGCGTCGCCTTGAGTTTTTTGAACCGTCTCGGCTGGGGGCGAGCTAGCGGCAGTTTGTGTCGTAGAATTAGGAGCATCAGCGCTGGTTTTTGCACCTTCGCTGCAACCGACTGCTCCAAATAATAGAATACCGGTGAGAAGAAATGGTGTTAGTTTGTTCATAATATTTGAATACCCTACAGGTAAGTTTTAGGTAATAGGACTGATTCTTTGTTTGTGTTTTGTGGGATTTAAGTAACCTTATCTTAAATATAATCAATTGGGTAAATAGCTACATCGCTCCACAGGTGTAACTTTGCTCTATGTCATAGGGCATAGAGCTCCTGGCATGGGGCTCCTGGCACGGGGCTCCTGGCATGGGGCTCCTGGCATGGGGCATGGGTAATTGGTTATTAGAACCAACAACTAACCAATAACCAATAACCAATAACCAATAACCAATAACCAATAACCAATAACCAATAACCAATAACCAATAACCAATAACCAATAACCAATAACCAATAACCAATAACTTCTTTAAAACAACTGAAAAGATTCTAGAAATTTTTGAGCATTTTCTGGTTGTGGGGTAATTACGACTAGCCCGTAAAGCCGTCTGTTCACCAAAAATACCTGACCTATACCTAATTAATTTTGGTAGTTCCTGGTATGTCGATCGCAAACAAACCCTCAGCCGAACAAAATGGGTGCCAATCCCGTTGAGGAAGCACGATCGCCCCAGTCGCAGGTTGAGCTTTGAGGGGGCTGGTAAACTTGACCAGCGAGACAAGTAATGTAGCAGTAACTAGAAATAAATGCAGGAGGTTCATTTTTGGAAAAATTTTATTTGCCCGATCGATCTGCGCTAGCCTAGAAATATATCCGCAAACGAGGGATTTATGATGAATATTATATTTGCTCAACGGCGAGGCTACTCTCAAGAGCGATCGCCAGCTAAAACCAGTAAAACAAATATACTCGCTACTGTAAATACTTGGCTGGCAATCTGTCTGCTGGTTTCTGTGACAGCTTGTGCAAACAGCCCCAACAGCAAGGCGATGGAAGAATCATTCGCCGCCGATCCCAAATTAAAAGAAAATCCGGTAACATTGGCTTCCCCCCAGCCAGCCACACCAGTTGACAGCAGCCAGACCCCCCAACTCCCTCCCGATTTCCCAACAGAGATTCCACTCTATCCTAATGCTCAGTTGCTCGAAGTTACAGAGCCAAGCGCGTCAGACAAAAATGTGCGACTGCGCTACCAGAGCACCGATCCTGTGAATTCCCTTCAGAGCTTTTACTCCACAGAGTTTGGGCGTCGCAACTGGGAAATAGTCAGTCGCCCAACCCCCGACGGACAAGGTTCTTTGGTAGCAACGCGAGATAATTTGCGAGTAACCGTCTCACTTTCTCCTACTCAAAAAGTAGGAGGTTCTACAGAATTTGGGATTGAATACGGCAAAGGAAGTGGGGAAATTGCCACAAATCCTCAACCGAATAATTCCGATTCGAGTCCATTTCCTTCTCCTTCGCCTACTCCCTCTACTTCAGATTCAACAACCGCAACACAATCTCCTGCGTCAAAATCCCAAAAAGTCAGCGAGTTAGATAGCAAAATTCCTCAACAGTTGCGGCAGTATGTGGCAGATTTAACTCAGTTGGAAGTGCTGAAAGTGCGATCTAAATCCGGTGCAAAT
>Ga0335395_10001185_pt1 | contig 16562 bp, 14 predicted proteins | sample MAT02_FD_205744 | JGI IMG/M metagenome (GOLD analysis project Ga0335395, IMG submission 205744) | Freshwater microbial communities from Lake Fryxell liftoff mats and glacier meltwater in Antarctica - MAT-02 (spades assembly) (version 2) ...
GTTCAGTATGAAAATGGGTATCAACAAGCTACCCATTGAAAAACGCACCCAAATCCTAGCAATGCTTTGCGAGGGGTCGTCCATGCGGTCGATCAGCCGTGTTGCCGACGTGTCGATCAACACGGTTTCCAAGCTGCTCGTTGAAGCTGGCGAGGCCTGTTTGATCCTGCACGATGATACCGTGCGCGACGTCAACGCCAGCCGCATCCAGCGCGATGAAATATGGTCGTTCTGCCATGCCAAGCAAAAGAACGTCGCGGGCGCGAAAGCTGCACCGGAAGGCTCTGGCGACGTGTGGACGTGGACGGCCATTGACGCGGATAGCAAGCTGATCGTGTCCTACTATGTTGGCGACCGCTCGGGCGAAAGCGCGATGGTGCTTATGGACGATTTGCAGGGCCGTCTCGCCAATCGCGTTCAACTTACGACCGATGGTCACAAGGCGTATCTGGAAGCCGTCGAAGGCACTTTCGGCGGCGATGTGGACTATGCTCAGCTTGTGAAGCTGTATGGCCCCACGATCACCGCACCGGGCCGCTACAGCCCCGCTGAGTGCACCGGCATCAAGAAAATCCGCCGTGAAGGCAATCCTGACATTGCGCACGTCTCGACCAGCTACGTTGAGCGCCAGAACCTCACCATGCGCATGTCGATGCGCCGTTTCACCCGTTTACCAACGCTTTCTCAAAGAAGATCGACAATCACATTCACGCGCTGGCGCTCTATTTCGTGTTCTACAACTTCACCCGTATCCATAAGACGCTGCGCATGTCGCCTGCTATGGCCGCTGGCGTCACTGATCGGCTCTGGTCGCTGGATGACGTGATCGCCAAGATTGACGAAATGGCACCAGCGCCCAAGCCACGCGGCCCTTACAAAAAGCGGGGCGATGAAATTTCAAACTGAGACACTACCGAAAATTGTATGCGATTTACCCGCTCAATAGCTTGCAAGGGGCTTTACGCGCTATTCCGGTGGAAAATTGTCGACTACTTGGACGAGCGTTTTGCACTGACGAGCGATTGGGAGTTTCTGGTCCTATGCCCATTGGTGCCGCACTCATTGCCGCCACAACGGCTGCTGCCGCCTGCTTCTGGAGCTATCCGCGGGATCTCGCGCTGGTCGAAACCAATACCCGCTATTAGCGCGCCGACTTTGTTCTCGAACCAGCAGCGACTCTCGAGCTTCGGGGACAGTTCCCGCATGCCCGGCGGATGAGCTTTGCGGTCCATCGCCGTGCCGACGATGTGATGGTCTCCGCCGTCCGGGACGAGGACATCCTGCCCGATGCCGGCGCGACCAATCCATATCGCCTGGGGGCGCGTCGTCATGCGGATAACCGGCAATTCAAGCACCGGAAGCGGCGGGCCCGACACCGTTCCCGATAGCGTTCCGCTTCGCTTGCTGTACCGGATCTATCCTCCCGATGTGGCACGTCCCGGTGGAGGGGTCGCCTTGCCTGAAGCTCGGGTGATTGACAGCGCCGGGGCCGTACGGTCTCTTGGCTCCGCCTGTCCAGATCCCGCAGCCGTCCATCCGGCGCACATCGTCGGTCCGGCCAATATTCCACCGGGGCCCGGCACCGCAGATAACCCCAATGCATGGCTCGGCTCACGCGCGCCGGTCGGCAGCGGCGTCGGCGATCTGCTTGTTGCCCGTGATAATGCCTATGCCGTGACCGATTTCAGGCGCGAAGGCGTCATCGTCCTGCACGGACGCGCGCCCGTCAGCCCGTTCACGCGCAACGGCCAGAGGATGATGAAAGGAAGGCAGGTACGCTACTGGTCGATCTGCGCCTATCGTGAGCCGTCCGACAGGGCAGCCGCATGTATCGCCGACGAGGACGTACCCATCGGCCACGACCGTCGCTATACTCTTGTCGTCGGGCCGGCGGATCGTCGGCCGGCCAATGCCCGGGTCGCGTGCGGCATCGCCTGGCTCCCGGCACCGACGAACGTAACGGGATTGCTGCTTCTGCGTCACTTGGCCCCCGCGCCAGCCTTCGGCCGGACGCCGGCCGCCATCGCGCGCGGGGAAGCCAGGAACAGGGCCACGCCCGCACCGCGCTCCGCACCGCACCGCACCGGAACCATCCCGTCAGAGGCGTCGAAATATATGTCATCGGGCCCGTCCGGGACTTGTGTGCAATAACGTTGCAGATGTTTACTGGCTGATGCACGCCACCAAGTTCGAGCCGAACCACAGCGCCCGATGCCGTAGCGGTCAAAATGCCCGCCAGATCGGCTTTCGCTAGGATCATCCCCGGCAACGGCAAGCCAGGCCGCCACTGCAGAAACGCCTCGATCGCTTCATTGCCAAGTTGCAGGGCAGCCCTGGGTTCTACAATCGTTTCAGTCGCAACTGGCTCGACATTCGTGGCATCGCCCAAGCTGAGCAGGCGCGAGGCGACCCATTCAGCGGTGCGTCGTTCAACCAGAGTCCCCGCTCGATGCTGGCCGAACCCGACATAGCGATCAACATTATTGCGCAAGGCAGTGTAGGGTTCGGCGCGCGTGGCCCACGGCAACCCCAACATCACTGCGGAAGCAAGAAACTTGCGCCGGTCTGTCCAGAAATTGGGCATCATCTTTGTTACCGGCCGACGCAATGCGCATTGCAAGCCGGATTGTGATCAGCCCGACCACAGCCTCCGATGCCAGCAGAGCCCCAGCAAAGCCCCCGAAGCGGAATAAGCCATCTCGGGGTTCCCACCGGTTGTTGCTGAGGTATCAGCGACGGCGATCGGGCGCTGTCCGGGTCGTTTCTGGCATCGGAGGCTGTGGTATCGGGTGTCGTCCCGCCGGTGGCAACCGGCCCTGCATTCAGGAAATGGCTTCAGACGTTCGCCGAAATGGTGGCGCACGATACCGGCACCGACAGGATCGACAGCATGGTGGTCTTGACACATCAACGTGCCGGCGCGCTGAAAAAGGGGATGAGGCAATCACCGTAGCCGGTGCCGCAGCGCTGCGCGTTACGACCGTCCCGAAGGCTCCCACCTCGGCTTCAGCACACGCGTCTCCATCAGGCTTGGGGTGCCCGCAGTCCACGCCGGTCCGGTTTTCGCATCATGTGCCGAGGCGCAACAGGCCGGGTTCAGGCTCGGGGCTGCCAGATGTAGTCGGGGCTCCCGGGCCGCAGGTGGCTGAAGTCGGCAGCCAGTTCCGCGAGGTCGATCACGTCTGCACCGCCGCCGCTCTTTGCTGGATCGGCGTTGCGATAGCGCTTCAGCTCGAACCGTGCGAGCTGGTTGCGGTGCACTTCATCCGGCCCGTCCGCCAGGCGCAGGAGGCGCGCTGTTGCATAGGCGGCTGCGAGGAAATGATCGTTGCTGGTGCCACCGCCGCCGAAGGCCTGCATCGCTATGTCGATCACCTTGCAGGCCATCGCCGGTGCCGCGATCTTGATCATCGCGATTTCCGCCCTCGCTTCCTTGTTGCCCACAGTGTCCATCATGTGTGCAGCCTTCAGTGTCAGCAGGCGGGCCTGTTCGATCGCCAGCCGGCTCTCTGCAATCCGCTCGAGCGTGACCGTCTGTTCCGAAAGGGCCTTGCCGAACGGGTCGCGACTGTCGGCCCGCCGGCACATACGCTCGAGGATGCGCTCCGACAGGCCGATCAGCCGCATGCAATGGTGAATCCGGCCAGGGCCCAGGCGGCCCTGCGCGATCTCGAAGCCGCGGCCTTCGCCCAGCAGGATGTTCGACACCGGAACCCGCACGTTTTCGAACACCACCTCCGACGCGCGATCGGGCACGGCATAAAAGCCGAACACAGGCAACGGCCGCAGAACCGTGATGCCCGGCGTGTCCTTCGGCACCAGTATCATCGATTGCTGGCGATGCCGCTCGGGGTGGTCGGGGGCCGTCTTGCCCATGAAGATGATGATCTTGCAGCGGGGGTCCGTTGCGCCGGTCGTGTACCATTTGCGGCCGTTGATCACATAGGTGTCGCCGTCCCTGATGATGGAACACCGGATATTGGTTGCGTCCGACGATGCCGTGTCGGGCTCGGTCATCGCAAAAGAGGATCGGATTTCGCCGGCGAGCAGCGGTTCCAGCCACTGCGCCTTTTGCTCTGCCGTTCCGTAGCGTTCGATCGTTTCCATGTTGCCGGTGTCGGGCGCTGCGCAGTTGAACACCTCGGGCGCCATCAAAGAGCGGCCCATGACTTCGCATAGCGGCGCATATTCCAGGTTTGTCAGCCCCGCGCCGTGGCGACTGTCCGGTAGGAACAGGTTCCACAGCCCGGCCTTTCGCGCCAGCGGCTTCAGCGCCTCGATCACGGGGAACACTCCCCACGGACCGATCTGCTCGGCTTCGCGATAGTATCGCCGCTCGTTCGGATAGATGTGTTCCGCCATGAAGGCGAGCAGCCTGGCGCGCAGGTCCTGGACGTGGGGCGGAGGCTCGAGGTTCATGTCGCGGATCTTTCCATGGGCCTGCGGAGTGTCAGACCGGCTTTTGACAAGTGCTTGCGGGCCGCCGGATTGTCGACCACATTGTCTGACATAGCATAGCAGGCAACAACCCGCTCGAACCGGCAAGGACAATCCCGATCGCTTCCCGGCTGCAGTCTTCGCGCGAACAGTCCGACCACGGGCTGTCGCTGGCCGACACGGTCGTCGATTGGATCAGCGAAGCGATCCTCGCCGGCAGGCTGGTACCGGCCCAGAAGCTGATCGAGGCGGATATGTCGTCTACCCTGGGCATGAGTCGCGGTCCGGTCCGCGAGGCGCTGAAGCGGCTGGAGGCCCAGGGCGTGGTTACGCTGACGCGGCATCGCGGGGCCTATATCCGTGCCTTCAGCCGGGCTGAAACCGAAGACCTTCTGGCAATCCTGGAAGCGCTGGCGGCGGTGGCGGCGCGGCTTGCGGCAGACGCTGTTTGCGGTGGAGCCAGCAGCGCGGACATGCGCGACGCCCAAGCCCAACTCGCTGCCTGGGGCAGCAGCGACCCGGGCCTGATCGCGAAGCGGCGACATTTTTACGATGCGCTGATCGCCATCGGTGGCAACAGCCAGCTGGCGGGCGTGATGCCGCTCATGCAAATCCACCTGCTGCGCCTTCAGGCCCAGCCCTGGTTCACAGCCGACGACCTGCGCGACCGCACGGCCGAATATGCCGCCATCACCGAAGCGGTCGTTGCCGGAGACCCGAAGCGGGCGGAAACAGCGATGCGCCGGCACATGCAGCGCATGACGGCGCGGCTTCGCAAGCTTCCCGACGCGGCCTTCGCGCTCCACTAGCCCAGCCGCTCCAGCAAGGTGGCATTGGCCATTCCGCCCGATTCGCACATCGACACAACGCCAAAGCGTCCGCCGTCCCGCTCCAGCGCAGCCAGCAGGTTCATCACCAGCCGCCCGCCAGATGCCCCCACCGGATGGCCGAGCGCAATTGCCCCGCCGAAGCGGTTCACCCGGTCCATGTCGGCATCGACCGCCTGCCCCCAGGCCAGCACGACACTGGCGAAGGCTTCGTTGATCTCGAACGCTGATATGTCGCCGATTGCCAGCCCGGCCTTTTCCAGCAGCTTGCGGGTCGCTGGAATCACGCCGGTCAGCATCATCAGGGGGTCATCCCCCACAACAGCAAAATGGGTGATGGCGGCCCGCGGGCTGAGACCAAGCCCGATGGCGCGGCTTTCCTCCATGATGAGGAGCGCCGACGCGCCGTCGCTGACCTGGCTCGAAGTCCCCGCCGTTACCTGCCACGCGATCTCGGGGAAGCGCGCCGTCATCTCCTCGGTGCGAAAGGCGGGCTTCAGGGCCGCGAGCGCGTCGGCAGACGTCCCCCGGCGTAGGCCCTCATCCCGGTTGACGCGACCGACAGGAAGGATGGCCCCGTCGAACACGCCCTCATCTTCGGCGCGCGCAGCCAGCGCATGCGATTGCACCGCAAATCCATCCATCCCGGCCCGGGAAAGGCCGAAGCGTGCAGCGATCAGCTCCGCCGACACGCCCTGGTGGACCATGCCAGCCGGATAGCGTTCGGCAAACCGGGGGCCAAGGCTGTCCCGCCCCATGCGGTTCGACTTGGCTTCCACCGTGCTCATCATCTCGACGCCGCCGGCAATCACGATATCGTAGGCCCCGGCGATCACGCCCGTGGCTGCAAAGTCCATCGCCTGCAGGGCAGATCCGCATTTTCGGTCGATCGTGACGGCTGGAACGCTTTCGGGAAACCCGGCCGCCAGCACGGCCTGACGACCGATGTTGCCGGCCTGTTCACCCACCTGGATCACGCAGCCGGTGACAACGTCCTCCACCAATGTCGGATCGAGGCCGTTGCGTTGCACGATCGCCGCGAGCAGGCCGGCATAGAGATCGACGGGGTGGACGCCGTGCAGCGCGCCGCCCGGACGGCCCTTTCCGAACGGAGTCCGCACTGCATCGACGATGACGGCGCGCCTCATCGCTCCAGCACCAGGGACAGGGCCTCGGTGCGCAGCAAAAAGGCAGGCGACGTGACCGTCTTCATCAGCCGCAGCACGGCGTCGGCTTCCTGCGAGCCAGCCAAGGGCATGCTGCGCACCAGTGGCCCGGCCGCACGCATGCGGGCGATATCCGCCGCGGGCACAAGGGCGCGCAGGATCAGCTCGTCGTCGTCGTCGGTACCGTGCCGACGGCGAAGGTCCTCTATCGTGGGCTGCTCGGGCGGGTTCGCAACGATGTCCCTGGCGCGCGGGGCTGCCATGATGCGGTCGAGCACCTGCGGATCGATCGGCGCGGCCGGTTCGCCATGATGCCCGGCCGCATATACGATCACCTCGTCGGGGATGATCCCGTACCGCTCGCCCGAGACAAGATTGAGGACAGCCTGAATCCCGACCAGCTGGCTGAACGGGGTCGCCATGCCGGGCCATCCCAGCTCGCGCCGGACAACGGCGACTTCGGCCAGCACATCATCGAGCCTGTCCGCCATGCCATGCTGCGCAAGCTGCGCCTTCAAGGTGCCGAACATGCCACCCGGAATCTGGTGCTGCACAGACCGCACATCATAGTCAGCTGACTGGTTGACGAGGAAGCCCGAAGCCCTGCCGACGCGCTCGAAATGCTCCGCCACCGGGGGCAGCCGACCAAGATCGAGGCCATGCGGGAGGCCCATCATGCGGAGATTGTGCGCCATCATGTCCGTGGAAGGAACCGATGGCCCGTTCGCCATGGGCCGGCTTGCGGTGTGCAGGATGGACACGCCCAGCGGGATGGAATCGAGATAGGCCTTGGCCGATTGCCCCATCAGGTTGTTGGCGTGAAATTCGATCGGCTTGCCCCGCGCGTTGGCGACGATGGCCGGAAGAAGCGTCGACAGCCGCTCCTTCTCCAGCACCCCGGCCGTGTCATACAAGAGCACGGTGTCGACTTCCGGAATGGCGGAAAGCCGGTCGGCCTTGTCGGCATAATAGGCATCGGTGTGAACGGGGGAGAGCGTGAACATGATCGCCCCCGAAACTTCGGAGCCGAACGCCTTGGCGACCCTTGCGAGCCGCGCGATCTTGTCGATGTTGAAAAGCACGTCGTAGATCCAAAAGCTGCGGACGCCATGGCGGTTCAGCTGCCGCATCCAGGCATCCATCAGCGCGTCGGGCGTGGTCGCGAAGCTGACCGCCGCGTTGGAGCGCATCCCCGACCGCAGCGTCGTGCGCGGCATTGCCTCGACCATCGCATCCAGGAAGGCCCACGGGTCTTCCCGGCAGTGGCGGATGAGGACTTCGAAATGGTGCGAGCCCGTAAGATCGATGACCCGGAAGCCCGTCCTGTCCAGGTCCTCGCACGCAGCGAGCGCGTGGCGGGCCTGCATGCGCATGCCCCAAAGGCTCTGCTGGCCGTCGCGCAGGGTCTGGTCGAGAAACTCGATCATGCCGCGGCCGCCTCCGGCAACAGAAGGGTTTGCTCCAGCCAGCGCGTGTGCACCCGGTTCTCCCGGAAATCGCGATGGCCGACAAGCGTCTGAAGAAAGCCGATATTGGTCGCAATGCCCTCCACCTCGAAATCGCCAAGGGCTTGCAGCAGGCGCGCCACGGCCCCGGCGCGGGTTTCGGCGTGCACGATCAGCTTTGCGATCATGCTGTCGTAATAGGGTGGCACCATGCTGCCTTCGGCCACAGCGCTGTCCAGCCGGATGCCGGGCCCGACAGGCGGACGCCAGCGCGTGATCCGGCCCGGCGAAGGCGCAAAGCGCCGCGCCGGATCCTCGGCAAGGATTCGCACTTCGATCGCATGCCCCCGGCAGTGGATATCCCTTTGCCGCGTTTCTTGGGGCGTTCCCATCGCCTGCCCCAGCTGCCAGCGAACAAGGTCGATGCCGGTCACTGCTTCCGAAACCGGATGCTCCACCTGGATGCGGGCATTCACTTCCAGAAACGCGAATGTCGCGCGCTCTTCGTCATACAGGAACTCGACCGTTCCGGCATTGGCATAGGCAATCGATCCCAGAAGCGCGATGGCAGCGCGATGCAGCCCGGCGCGCACAGCATCAGGAAGGATCGCCGCCGGGGCCTCCTCCACCATCTTCTGATATCGTCTCTGCACCGAGCAATCGCGCTCATGGAGATGCAGCACATCGCCATTGCCAAGGCCGAAGGCCTGCACTTCGATGTGCCGGGCCCTTGTGACATAGCGTTCCAGATACAGGCGCCCGTCGCCGAAAGCCGCTGCCGCCTCCGCCGCGGCCGGGCCGAATCCGCGGGCCAGCTCGTCTGCGGACCGGGCAACCACCATCCCGCGACCGCCGCCGCCCGCAGACGCCTTGGTGATGACGGGGTAGCCGATCCGCTCGGCCGCGATCAGGGCCCCGGGAACATCGGCGATCTCCGGGCTTCCGCTGGTCAGCGGAACACCGGCCGTTTCAGCGAGCGACCGGGCGGCGAGTTTGTCTCCGACGGCTGCGATCTGCGCCGAGGATGGCCCGACAAAGATCATGCCCTCGGCTTCGCAGAGCGCTGCGAACTCGGCCCGTTCCGACAGGAATCCATAGCCGGGATAGAGGGCGGTGCACCCGGAGGCGCGGGCCGCGTGAAGAACGAGCCGCTGATCGAGATAGGAGGCCGATGCAGCAGCGGGGCCGAGCACGACCGCGCGGGTTGCAGCCCGGGCTGCAAGACTGTCCCGATCGGCTGCGGAGACACCCAGCACGGTCTCGACACCCAGCGCACGCGCGGTTTCGATAGCGCGCAGCGCAATCTCTCCGCGATTGGCGATGAAGAGGCGATGCGGAGCGGCCATGCTGTCGATCAGGATTCCGGCTCGATGGAAACGAGCGGCTGCCCGAATTCCACCAGTTGACCGTCGATGACATGGATCGCGATGACGACGCCTGCAGATGGTGCATGGACCGTGGTGAACAGCTTCATCACCTCGATGAGGCAGAGCTCCTGGCCTTTGGCAACCACTTGCCCGACTTCGGCGAAGGATGGCTCGCCAGGCCTTGGCGCGCGGTAGAAGGTTCCAAGGCTCGGCGCGGTAACGACAAGGCCCGACGGTGGTGATGATGCATCCGTCGCCGGTGCAGCGCCCTGTTCGGCACCCTCTGCAGCGCCATGGGTAGCGCCCTGTGCGGGGGTTGGCGTCGCTCTGGGCGCGGCAGCACAGACGACACCCGCGCTGCCGTCCTTCGACAATCGGAGTTCCACGCCATCTGCAACAAGCTCGATCGTGCGCCAGTCGCTCTTTTCGAACTGCGCAACAATCGCTTCGATGTCGGCCATGCTGATTGCCATGGAGCGCCTTTCAGACGGTTTCGGCAAGCGCCGCGCGCCATGCGGCAAGCGTTGCGACAACGGGATCATCGACAGGCGATCGAAGCGGAAGCAGGCCTTCATACACCACGCCCGGCCCGCCATCGGCTGTCACCATACGGCCGCCGAGCGCTTGCAGGGACCCAGCGCCGCATCCAACGATAACCGGCTTTCCCAATGACCGCCCAACGACAGCCGCGTGCGATGTCGATCCTCCCAGTTCCGTAAGGATGGCGGCGGCTGCGATCATGCCATGAACATCCTCCGGGCTGGTGGTCGGGCGCGCCAGCACGACCAACTCTCCGGCCGCTGCGCGCCGCTCGGCTTCGTCGCTGTCGAGAACAAGGACGCCCTGGCCTGCGCCCGGCGAAGCCGCCTCACCCCGCGCCAGGATCGTTGCATCCGCCACACTATCGTCTGCAAGCGCCGGCCGCAGAAGCGCCTCCAGCTGGCCCGCCGACACACGCCCCACCGCTGTCCGGCGATCGATCAGTCCTTCGGTTGCCATCTCCACCGCCATGCGCGCAGCAGCCCTCGGGCTGCGCTTGGCGGTGCGGGTCTGCAACAGCCAGAGCCGCCCGGTTTCCACCGTGAATTCAATATCCTGTGCATCACCTCCCGCGCGCTCCAGTATGGCGGCGGCATCCAGAAGGGCTGCGGCCACGGCCGGCTGGGCTTCGCGCAAAGCCGACAACGGGAGGGGGGTGTGCCTGCCCGACACAACATCCTCTCCCTGTGCGCGCGGAAGCCATTCGCCATAAGGCACCCGCTCACCCGAGAGCGGATTGCGCGAGAAAAGAACGCCGGTCCCCGACAGTTCGCAGCGATTGCCGAAAACCATCGCCTGCACGGTGACAGCAGTCCCGAGGTCATGCGCAATGCCTTGGTGTTCCCGCCAGCGTCGCGCCCTGCGGCTGTTCCAGGATTGAAAAACGGCTGCCACGGCATGCAGAAACTGCACCCGGGGATCTGCCGGGGGCGCATGGCCGACGATCTCGGCAAACTGCTTTTCAAACCGGGCGAACGTATCCGCTGCAAAGCCGCTGTCCCCCGTTTCCCGGGCAAGCGCTGCCGCTGCCTCCGGGCACATGCCCAGGTTCAGGACCGTGTCCATCATGCCCGGCATGGAAACAGGCGCGCCCGATCTGACGGAAACGAACAGCGGGCTTGGTCCCGAACCAAAGGTCCGTCCGGTTGCCTGCTCCACCCAGGCAATGCCGGCATCGACGGCGGCTTCCAGCCCGGCGGGTAAGCGCCCCCCCTCCAGATAGGCCCGGCACGCCTGCGTGGTAACAACAAAGGCCGGCGGCACCGGCAGGCCCAGCGCGGCCATGTCGGCCAGCGATGCGGCCTTGTTGCCGATCAGGGCCCGGTCAGGAGACGGGCCGCCAGACAGCGCCAGAACATGGTCCCCCAGCCGCATCAGTCGGTCCGGCTTCCACTAAGGATGCGGATCAGCTCCTCGTGCAGTTCGAACCAGAGCGTATGGTAGCTCTCGCAGGAAACATCGCTTACCCAGGCACTGTCCCCGTCTTCCGCCTTTTCCAGCGCCTCCAGCAGTGCCAGGCGATAGAAGGCAAGCGTTGGAATCCGCGCTTCCAGCCGTTTCAGGATGGGCTCGGACCGTTCGTGCAGCGACCCCAGACGATCGAGGATGCGCGCATCGTAAGCCTTGTCCTGATGGTCGTTCTGAATGCGCTCACCGGCGATCGTCACGACTTGCCAGTCGGTCATCAGCGCTTTCAGCGCGTGATTCACATCCTCGAAATCGCGATTGGCCGCACGCACCTCCGGATCGTTGCGCACATCGGCATGAACCCGCGAATAATCGGCCTGCAGTGCCATCCTTGCCAGCGGGGACAGAGTCCAGCGCTCGCCTGCACGAACCACACGGCCGGCGGCTTCCGCACTCGAAAGCTCGGCTTCGACCCGATCGTCTGCAAGCCCCACCCGCCGCGCGATATCGGCAGCGGGGGCGGCCTTCAGGACGGCCAGGCCATGGAGAACAAGGTGGCGCGTATCGATCATGTCAGGGCCTCCATCCGGGCAAGCACGCGAGCCTTGACCTCCCGCCGAAGGATCTTGTTGGCAGCGCTCTTCGGAAGCGAATCCCAGACCTCGAGCGATTTGGGCGCCTTGTACCCGGCCAGTTTCGCGCGGGCAGCCACAAGAAGAGCAGCCGGGTCGAGCCCGTTGCCAGCGACCACGGCGTGCACCCTGTCTCCCCAGGTCTCGTCAGGCAGGCCGATGACAGCCGCCTCGACAACGCCGTCGAGCCCAAGGAGCACATCCTCCACTTCGCGCGGATAGACATTGTACCCGCCCGAAATCAGCATGTCGTTCTTGCGGTCGAGGAGGTAGAAGAACCCGTCCTCGTCCATGCGGCCGATGTCTCCGGTGTGAAGCCATCCGCCGCGAAAGGCGCGCTCGGTCGCGTCCGGGCGGTTCCAGTAAAACGCCATGGTCTGGGGGCCCCGGCAAACGATCTCACCGATCTCGCCGGCCGGAAGAAGCGCGCCGCTCTCGTCCATGACGCCGACTTCGGCACATGTGAAGGGACGGCCACAGGAGCCGGCGCGATCATGGTGTTCAGGCGGGAGGCAGGTGATGACCATCGGGCTCTCGGCCTGCCCATAGGTCTGCGCAAAGATGCGGCCGAACCGCGCTTCGGCCCGCGCCAGCGTGGACGGCGCTATCGGGGAGGCCCCATAGGCAATGCGGCGCAGACCGAGCGAGGCGGTCTCCAGCTCCGGCTCCTCGAGGATCATGGCCAGCATCGTGGGCACCAGGAATGTCATCGACGCCCGCGCCTCGACAGCAAGCCGGATGAAGGCCGCAGGCTCGAACTTCGCCATGACCAGGCTGGTCGCACCGCGCGCCAGGGCCGGAAGGAAAAAGGCGCCGGAGGCATGCGCAATGGGGGCCGCATGCAAAAACCGGTCTTCTGCGCCCATGCCCGGAACAAGATCGGTGAGAAAGGCGGACAGTTCCGCCAGTTCGCCCCGTTCCGTCAGGGTCACGGCCTTGGCCTCGCCGGTGGTGCCGCCGGTGTAGCCAAGGCGATAGGGCGCATCCAGCGCACGGTCCATGGCACAGGGTGTATCCGTTGCAGCGGCCGACAGGGCGGCGAGATCGGCTGTGGAAAGCGCGCGCTCGACGCCCAGATCAGGAAAGCTGCCATCGTGGATCACGGCGCGGCTCTGGCTGTCGGCCAGCTTGTAGCGGTGGTCTCTGTCGGTCTCCCGCGTGTTGAGGCTGACCCGAACGAGGCCGGCCTTGGCCAGCGCATAATAAGCGACAAGGCAGTCGATGCCATTGGGGAGGAGCACGCCCACCCGGTCGCCTGGCAGAAGCCCGCTGTCCAGGAGGCCGTTCCCAAGCCTGTCCGTCAGCCTGTCGAAATCCCGGAAGGAAACAATGCGCTCACCCTCCACCAGGCACGGCCTGCCACCGTGGTGGATGGCAGCACGCCGGACAAGACCGCCGATCTGGCCCATCAGACGCCCTTGTCGCGGAGCGTGCGCGATTGTCGCTGTTCCAGCCGGTAGAGTTCGTCCGCACTTGGCGATGCGCTGTTATACTTCACCCATGTCTCGCACAGGAAATTCCAGGGCTCTCGGCACGTCTGGGGCACAAAGGTGGCGGCGGCGGCATTATAGGCCTCGAGCCCCAGGACACCCCTTGTGGTGCGATAGCGGTCGTTCTTCGGCGGAAGGTGCGAGCCCCCCGGCTGGGGTTCCCCGACACGGGCGATATAGTCTTCCCCGGCAAGGATCGAATAGGGCAGCGGCGTCAGCACCTTCGTCGCCCTGTTCGACCATTTCATCATCGTGAAGGGGGATTGCTGCTGGGTCGGCAGCGAGATGCCGCCCACCAGCTCGCCCAGCGCCGCATCGGAATATTCATCCGACAGGATCGGGCGGAAACGCTCGGCCCGCGGGTCGATTTCGAACCAGTCCGCCGGATCGAATACGCCAGCCACATGCGCCAGGTCCTTGGCAATGGCATAGTAGGCGATGGCGCCTGCGTCGATCAGCTGATCGCGGCTCCAGCCGGCCATCCGCAGCCACAGCCTGTTGGTCGCCTCCTTGAAGATGGTGTTCAGCTCCAGGAACTTTTCGGTCAGCTCCTGCGCAGACCCCATGGCGATGGGCTGGTAACCCTCCGACAGAGCATCCGAGGTGTAAAGGCCGATCCCGTTGAGCCGCGCGGCGCTGAACTCGGGCTCGCTTTCAAAGCTTCCCCAATCGTCGACAAGGTGGAAATGGCAATCCCGCGCCACCATGGTGACCGTCAGGTTGTTGTACGGAACGTCCGCCGCGACATCGTCCAGCCAGGGAAGCGATGTCTCGGCGAGATCCATGAAGTCCCGGATCAGCAGCTCGTGCCGTTCGTCGATCCTGTACGGGCCCGAGTTGGTGAGGCTGATCCGGCTCTCGCAGCTCACGAGGAAACCATATTGCGAGACGGTTGCGAGGAACAGCTGGGCCGCTTCGTGGAGCGGATCGCCCTCGGCGCAATCGAACGCGTCCGCCTTGAACACCTCCAGCCTGCGATCGGGCAGGATCTGTGCGCGCTGGCCATATTCGGCGTTGGTGATGTGGCCATCGTTGCGGTGCCACGCCAGCTGGAACCGGCGCCAGAAATCCATCACGGTCACGACATCCTCGGCAGCGTCCTGCGGGCCGATGAGGCCGAGGTTCAGAAGATACTCGCGCCCCAGAAGATAGAAGCACGGCAGCCCCCAGCCCATGGAACTGTTCTGGACCTTGATGCCCATCTGCCGCGCGCGATCGGCGATCGCCTCGGCCGGCATTGCGGCTTCGATCTTTCGGATCAGGCTCGGATAGCGGTAGAAGGCGTTCAGGTAGCTGAGCAGGATATAGGGCGAGACGGGGAACAGCTTGGAGCCCTGCACCGTTCGGGTCAGGCACAGCCAGTATGTCGAATCGCCAAAATTCTGGATGAGGTTGTTGGCCTCGAGGAGCTGCACATAGCTCGGCTTTCCTGTCATGGCTCGGCCTTCCAGATCCGGGCGGGCATCGCCTCCCCGCGCTGGTAGCTGTCTGCCGTGCGGGCGGCAGCGCTGGTTTCCAGCTCGATCATGTCGTCATTGAACACGCCCGTCAGCTTCACGTTCATCAGGCACGGAATGCCATATTCGCGGGTCAGGATGCCCAGGTGGGACCGTACCGTTCCGCCGGCACAGACCACCCCGGCGAACCGTTCGAGTATGGGGGCCGTGAGCGTGCCACCGCTGTCGTCGATGATGGCGATCCGCCCATCGGGCACGCCCTGCTGCATCAGGGCGATGACCTCCTGGCTGGAGCGGACATACAGCGCCCGGCCGCGAACATTGCGGTCGCGGCGAACGACATTGTCGCCCACCCCACACAACGCGCGCCCTTCCGGATCGGCCGCCGCGGTCGGCGCGTCCGGGTGGGCAAAGCAGAAGGGGCCCTCGCGGTCGGGTTCGGTTCCGCGATAGGCCGCGGGTCGCTCGCTGGCGGATATCAGCGCCGAAAAAGCGTAGCGGTGCCCTGTTGCAAGAACCGCAGCGTCGATGGCGGCAAGGTCATCCTTCGTGATCAACCGCTCGTTTGCAGCCGCCGCGAACGCGCTCCAGTCCAGACCGCTCCCGGCCCAGCGCCGGCGGACGAGATCACGAACCGCACCATGCACGGCGGCGACCAGAACCGAGGCAGGCTCCGAGGCATATCGGTCATTGTCAGTCGGAAGACACGGCATCCCAATCCCTCCCCAGGGTGCGTGCAACGTGACGGCACGACACGGTGGCTGTCAATCTGTTTCCGTACAATATTGTTGACAATATTGCGCAACGGGAGGCACCTGATGCCGTATGGCAAATCTCCGGGACCTCGGCGGCCTGCCGTTCGGCAACAGCGTTATCCAGCCGGGCCGCCTGCTGCGCAGCGCTGCTCCTGCCCGGTTCGATCCTGCTGCCCGCGCAAGGATCGGCGCTTTGGGACTCGCCGCCATCGTCGACCTCAGATCCACGGCGGAACGCGAATCGGCGCCGACGGCCTGGCTTCCGCACGCCCTGCGGATCGAACCCCATGGCGACGGTGGCGGGCATGTCGGCGACCCTGCGGCCCTTGCGGCCCAGTGCATCATCTCCACCGCCCAGACGCGTGCCGCCATCCATCGCATCTACGCTGCCATTCCCGTGGCCCAGGCGGCATCGCTCAGGATGTTCTTCACCGCGCTCGCCACCGAACGGACCCCGCTTCTCGTGCACTGCGCCGTCGGCAAGGACCGGACCGGGGCAGCCGTCGCCATTCTTCTTGCCGCTCTCGGGGTTCCGATGCAGGCGATCCTCGAAGACTATCTCGCCAGCAACCAAAGCCGCCCGGAAATTGCGGCAGCCTTCGCGCAGGATACGCGAACCGCAGCCATCCGCGCCGCCAAGGCCGAAATCTGGGCGCCGATGCTCGTGGCGGACCCGGCCTATCTCGACGCCCTGTTCCAGAGCCTTGCAACCACACACGGCAGTGCCCGCGCCTATGTGGAGGATGCCGTCGGCTCCGACGGGCTGGACAGGATCGCAGCGCACCTGGCGTCGGCCTAGGCTGGCGAGGCCGCAGCCGGGTCCGTCATGACCAGCAGCGTCCCCTGGTTCGTTCCATCGAACAGCGACAGAAAGCTGGCCGGCAGCGCATCGAATCCCTGTCGGATATCGTCACGATAGGCGAGGTCCCCCGCCTCGGCCCAGGCGCGAAGCTCGGCGACCGCCTGGGGCACCTCGTCGGCATAGTCCCCCATCAGGAAGCCCTGCATCCTGATGCTGCCATACACAAGCCGCATCATG
>Ga0335395_10001186_pt1 | contig 16562 bp, 15 predicted proteins | sample MAT02_FD_205744 | JGI IMG/M metagenome (GOLD analysis project Ga0335395, IMG submission 205744) | Freshwater microbial communities from Lake Fryxell liftoff mats and glacier meltwater in Antarctica - MAT-02 (spades assembly) (version 2) ...
AACACCCAAGCAAGTAGGGGGAAATGAAGTGGTACTAAACAAACTAGAAGCAGAAACACAACGGTCTCAGTCCCTTCGATCAGCCCAGTCGAATAAAAGAACGATTTTTTGCCTTCACGATCTGCAATTAGTCCACGCTTCGCTGAAATGATTGCGAAAGCTAAAAATGAACAGCCCGTGCCGGCAAAACTGAAAATCAGAAATGCGGCAGGTAGTGCGTTGATCGAGCTAGCCACCGCGAATCCAAATGGGATGCTCGAATAGAAAATCATGTCCAAGGCAATGTCCAGGAAACCACCCAAATCGGAAGGGCCAGAATACCGAGCAACACACCCATCTAGTCCATCGCAAATTCGATTGATGAGGATCAACACGAACGCTGCAGTAAATCCCCCATTTGCCACGCAGACTGAGCCCGCAATTCCAACGACGAATCCAAACCAAGTGATCGTATTCGCTTGGATTCCCAAGCGAACGATGCCTAATGCAATGCGATCGAGCCACGGGTCGATTTTTTTACGAATTCGAATATCGAACATAAGTCTATGTCCTCAACTATCAAGGAAAGCGACCGCTAAGGTATAACTACGTTTCGAGGTTACGTTCATTCAAGGAAGGCAACTTAGGCCGATCGTATTGATAAGCCAGTTTGCCGATAGATCCCCCCGTATCGATGTTTTTTGGGACGAGGATTAATCCATTCCATTGGTCTGACATGGCAATTGAGACGTTCTTCAAGTATGACGATCGATGGGGCTTGGTTGATGAAATCGGTCGTAATAATACTTTAGAACAATCGGTAACATTGCCAATATGGCCATACCTAAGGTGAATTGCCAATTCAGAACACCTCTGGCTCCCTGCGATTTCAGGACTTCGAGTGTCGGGATGGTTGAACCAACGTATACGTAAGCAATCGAAGCAGGCAACATCCCAATCTGGCTAACGATCCAAAAGGGGACGATCCGAATGGATGTCAATCCGAACGCAGCGTTTACAGCAAAAAAAGGTAGGCCTGGCATCAATCGCATGCCCAATAGATACGCTAATCCTTCGCGGTTCATCTTGGAATCAACCGTCTCGAGCAAACTACCAAAACGCTGGAGAGCCCATCGCCGTAGTAAATACCGACTATAAAGCAATGTCAGAATTGCCCCTCCTACAGCACCAAAACTAACGATTCCGGTTCCCAAGTAATTACCAAAAAACCAGCCACAAAGCAAACTGAGGAAAGCTGCTAACGGTACTGGCAACGAAGTAAGAATTGCATAGACAGCACAAGCAATGAATGAAGCGGCAACCGGGTATGTTGCGACGGCGCTGCGTAAAATTTCGTCCACGTGTTCGAGTCCAATTTATAAGTTGCCACTTGCTGCTACCAAAGCCTGGACGGGCGAGGCTATCTTACGGCTGCATTGTTCGATGGAGAAGGCTTTTCCTTGCAAATCCGATACACTCTGTACGACGATCTATCGCGTCAACAACTGACCCGGCAAGTGACCTATCGAGCTCCAAAAGTCCAACTGCCAATCGTCGCCAGTCCATGTTAGTTGAGTTACGGATGTGTTGGCAACCTCGCTTAGATGCTCGAATGTTCGTTCACCGAAATGCGATTTATCGTTGAGCAGTTTTCTTAAAAGCAAGGCTTTGAAATCCGCATGGATAACCAAAGCGATTCTCGCTGACGCAGGCTTGCAATCCGATTCGATGCGAAGGTCCTTAAACATCTTTCGAAGCCACTGCGATACACGTATTGAACGTGCAATCGCCATTTCCGTTGTCTCCATCATCGGTTCGGCATACCACCCTTCATCACCGATCCGATCATCTATCTCCCAGTCAGGAAAACGCTTTTTGATTTCGTGCCGATTCATGCCCGGCGATGGCTTCATTTCGCCTGGAATGTAGCCTTCGTAACATCCGCCCCATTCGAAAATGTCCTGTCGGATGATCGGTTTAAGGTTGGTGGACTGAGCAATCGGCCTCGTTGTTTCAAGCGACCTCCGAAAGGCGCTGCAATAAAGAACCGTTGGTGGGTACGTCTTCAACCACTCTGCCAAACAAGCCGCTTGTTGCTCTCCTACTTTCGTAATACCTGGATCGGGCACACGCAGCGATTCGTGCAATGCATTGTTCGCTGATTGAGCATGACGTATCAAAAGAAGTTCAAGCACTAAAAATATCTCGCATAGGGAAGGCCATTGTACAATCGCCCGTCTTCATGGCGTAATCTTCATAGCCTAATCTTCATAACGTTATCGATAAGTCCTAAATGGTTGTGTCAAAAGGTCATATAAATACCATTCGAGGAAAAGAAGCAAAAATGGGCCTAACAGCAACACAAGCTGACCAATCTGCTTTGAAAAACTTTCCGGAATGAGGATCGCGAGACCGGAGTACAACGAGTAGACCATGCCAACGTTCAGCAGCAGCAAGAGGCTACTCAAGATAACATATCCGAGGATATAAATCGCAAGAAATCGACGAGCACGCCGAGATGCTGAAAGGTCGTTATCAGGTATGTTATTCACGGTTGCTTCTCAATAAACGCACGTTGCCATTCTAAGTAGGATAGCCTTGCGATCTCAAATGGTTGATCCGTACAGCAGTAACCATCACTACCTCCCATCCGCCCAACCAACTTCATCGCAGTAGAATCTACATAATACCTACTCGAGTCCTTCATAAACTCGTCTCGGACATACATCGCGAGAATTTCGCCGAGAATTAATCGGTTTTGACCTATTTCCAAAATCGAATGCCGTCGGCACTCCATGGCTGCCGGCGTGGCCTGGAGGCGTGGTACCAGGATGCGAGTCGAAGGCTCCGTCTTCATTCCTAATAGGTCGACTTCGCTCAAGCCATCTGGAAAATCGGTTGCCGACAGGCTCATTTGTTGGGATGACTGAAAGTCAACCATGTTGACGACAAAGTCATCCCGAAGCTCAATGTTGGTAGCCGTGTCCTTGGGGCGATCAGGATGGTTACCAACACTCAAAACGACCAACCCCGGATCGGCACCAACAACATTGAAAAAGCTAAATGGCGCTAAGTTGACATTACCATTTGAGTTGAGGCTAGTAACCCAAGCGATCGGTCGAGGAACCACGACGCCTGTAAGCAAATTGTATCTCGCCTTCGCAGGTAATTCGCGAAAGTCAAAAATCATCTAATCACCATAAATGATAGGGTTAAAGGAACTGCCCTGATAATAACTTCCCAATACCAATACGCAGTTCAAACTGGTGAATCTTGACGGTTAGGTGATCCACTCGCTTGCGATGCGTGTTAGTAATCGAACAAGATAGGGAGCTTAATTCGACACTTCTCCCTGATTTTGGACAATTTTTAAGGCTTAAGTAACAAGCCTTGCTGCTTACTACTTGCTACCCTCGTTCCCGGATTCAAGAATCGCCATAAAAGCTTTTTGAGGAATGTCAACCGATCCGATGGACTTCATTCGTTTCTTGCCCTCTTTCTGTTTCGAAAGCAACTTACGTTTTCGTGTAATGTCGCCGCCGTAGCACTTCGCTGTCACGTTCTTACGCATGGCAGGAACCGTTTCACGAGCGATGACTCGAGCGCCAATAGCCGCTTGCACCGCCACTTCAAACATGTGTCGATCAATTTCTTCTTTGAGCTTCTTGACGACAGCGCGACCACGGCGATCCGAGTCACGGCGATCGCAAATAATCGCCAGCGCATCAACTGGCTTGCCGTTGACTAAAATATCCATGCGAACAAGATCTGCATTCTCATAGCCGATAATCTCGTAATCCATCGTGCCATAACCACGCGTTGCACTTTTCAGCTTGTCATGCAAGTCATAGATTACTTCAGCTAGGGGAAGATCGTAGGTCACCAAAGCTCTCGTTGCCGAAAGGTACTCTTGGCTCTTTAAAGTGCCTCGACGGTCCTGACAGAGAGTCATCACTGTTCCAATAAACTCGATCGGCAAGACAAAGTTGACTCGCACAATGGGTTGTTTGAACTCTTCAATTTCGCCAGAGTCAGGTACTTCTTGGGGTCGGTGGATATCGATGACTTCACCACCACGCTTGATGATTTGATAGGTCACATTGGGTGCGGTCTGAACCAGATCGATATTGCATTCGCCCTCGAGTCGCTGCTGGATGATCTCCATGTGAAGCATCCCAAGAAAACCGCAGCGAAAACCGAAACCGAGAGCTTCGCTCGTCTCCGGTTGAAACTCAAAACTGGGATCGTTGATCGCAAGCTTTTCAAGTGCATCTCGCAGTTCGGTAAACTCCTGCCCATCGCTCGGGTAGAGCCCACAGTAGACCATCCGTTTGGGCGGTTGATAACCTTCCAGCGGAAGTGTCTCTGTGTCGCTGGCTAACGCAACGGTGTCACCGATAAAGACATCTTTGAGCGACTTGATATTGCAAATGAGGTAACCCACTTGTCCCGCTCGCAAAAGATCAGTCGATTTTCGTTCGGGAACAAAGTGCCCAAGTTCGAGACATTCGTGCACCAATCCACCGCGAAGGAATCGCAATTTCTGACCACGCCGTACACTTCCCTGCATTAGCCTGACGTAAGTAATCGCGCCGCGATAGTCGTCATAGTGTGAATCGAAGACCATTGCTTGAAGAGGTTTATCTGGCTCGCCTAACGGCGGCGGAACGCGGGTGATAATCGCTTCAAGCAATTCATCAATACCAATACCTGCTTTACCGCTACACTTGACAATCTCAAACGGATCGATGCCAAGAATTTGCTCCATCTCTTCGGTAACTTCATCGATTCTCGCGTGTTGGAGGTCGACCTTGTTGATCACCGGAATAATCTTTAAGTTATGGTCCATGGCTGCATAGGCATTCGCAACCGTTTGAGCCTCGACGCCTTGAAAGGAGTCGACCAGTAGGAGTGCGCCTTCACAGCAAGTCAGCGACCGCGACACCTCATATTGGAAATCGACGTGCCCGGGCGTGTCGATCAAGTTAAGCTCGTACGTTGCACCTTGATAGTCGTAATGGAGAGTCACTGCCTTCGCTTTAATCGTGATTCCCCGTTCGCGCTCGAGATCCATCGCGTCGAGCAACTGGGCCTTCATTTTGCGGATTGAAACGGTTCCCGTCCGCTCCAGTAACCGATCTGCAAGAGTGCTTTTGCCGTGATCAATATGGGCAATGATGCAAAAGTTACGAATATTTTTTAGGGGAATGTCTGCCATACGGGCTTTATGTTAATCCAGTTCCTTTAGTCATACTTTTAAGTTAGCGAAACTCGTCAAGCGTTTCGGATAGCCTAGGAATAACCGAAAGTCTTGGCGACTTTCGCTACGTGATCAACGGTAATTCTGAGCCGTAACAAACCATTAGATCGCCAAAAGCAATCGGCTGGGCGCTTCTAAGTAACCGATGATGTCATTCAAAAATCTAGCGGCCGTTCCTCCGTCCACCAAGCGATGATCGTAAGCGAGACTGAGGGGCATCATCGATCGTGGCTTAATCGAATCGTCGTCCATGACAACCGGCATTCGTCGGGTCCTACCAACAAGCAAAATGGCAACTTCCGGAACATTTACAATTGGTGTTGAGTAGGTTCCACCGATCGCACCAAGGTTGCTGATCGTAAACGTCCCACCACGCAGGTCGTTCACACCGAAGTCATTGTTTCGAACCCGTGTGGAAAGATCGCCTAGTCCTTGAGCAATCTCAGGTATTGACATCCTTTCGACGCTCTTGAGTGTCGGCACAACCAATCCTCGGTCCGTATCGACTGCGATACCAATGTTAACATAGTCCTTGTAGATGATCTGTTCGTTCTCCATGTCCACTGTTGCATTCATCGAGGGATGATGTTTCAGAGCAGTTGCAACGGCCTTGATCAGGAATGGCATGGTTGTCAATTTGATTCCACGAGCCGCGTAGTCATCTTTGCTCGACTGACGGAAGATTTCCAAGTCGGTTACGTCTGCGTCATCAAAGTTAGTTACACGTGGGACATTGGTCCACGAGCGATGCATTTGAGCAGCAATCGTCTTGCGAATCTTGCTCATTCGTTCAACACGAATAGGACCATAGTCGTCTTGTGCTTCCGTCCCCGGGAGGGCTCCCGCAGGCTTAGCGGTAACACTTTTTCCTGCTGCGGACGGTGGAGCGGATATAGTGGTGCTAGCATCGCTTCGAGGACTAGGGCTCGCAATTTTGGTGTTTTGTTGGCCTTGCCGAACTATAGCCAATACATCTTCTCGAGTGATTCGACCACCCTCACCCGTTCCGACCACATTCGAAAGGTTGACTCCAACCTCGCGAGCGAACCTACGTATCGCCGGACCGGCTGGAATGACCCCTTCGTAATCCGCATCGTGATCGATTGCTTCAGCCGTTTCCGTCGGAGCCGACGCCGTAGGCTGGTTAGTCGATGGGGCACTAGGTGGGGTAGTAGGTGGGGCAACGACAGTTTTCGCCACCGGTGGTGGAGCAACGACCTTCGAAGGTTCTGGCGAGGCAGCAGCTACCGGAGCAGGAACTGCGACTTGTGCCGGTGCAGCAGGTTCCGGCGCAGCGGGAGGAGGTGTTTTGGGAGCCGCAGCAGGCGCACCGGCGGTTTCCATTTCTCCGATAACCGAACCAACGGCAACTGTTTGGCCAGCCTTTACTAAGAGCTTGACGATCTTTCCTGCAAAGGGAGACGGAACTGTCACGGTTGCCTTATCAGTCTCGAGCTCCATTAAGCCTTGATCTTTGGTAACCGTATCCCCTTCGCTGACAAACAATTCGAGAACGTCTGCTGAATCGATTCCATCGCCGAGGGAAGGGAGTTTGATTTCTGTAGCCATGTCAAAAAAAATTTTATCGCGTATAGGATTGTTTTGAATTATATCGTAACTGGTTCGAGGCTCAGCCTGGAATCCTCTTCCCGCAAGGCTATGCCTCGAAACCTGCAGAGACTGCTCTGTAAATTTCCCGTGGATTGGGTTTTGTACCGAGCATCACCGCAGAATTTGCAGGGATTTATTAACGGAGCACTAAACGTTTAATGGATTGGGTTTATCAGGGTTGTAGCCCAAGTCTTGAATTGCTTGTTTGACTTCGTGAACGTCAACTGCTCGTGCAGCCAATAGGCGATACAGCGTTGCGATGACGACCGATGCCGCATCGACCTCGAAGTGACGACGAAGATTCTCACGTGACTCGCTTCGACCAAAACCGTCCGTTCCGAGCACAAAATAGTCACCGGGGATGTAACGAATCAGTTGCTCTGGGACGGCTCGAACATAGTCACTTGCCGCTATAAACGGACCTTGAATGCCTGCCAACGTCTTTTCGATGTAGCTTTGCCGAGGTGATTGATCTGGGTGAAGCATGTTCCAGCGTTCGCAGTCTTGTGCGTCGCGACGAAGCTGGGTGTAACTAGTTACGCTCCACACATCCGACGCGATTTTGTACTTGTCGGCTAAGATCTGCTGAGCCTCCAGAACGGAATTCAAAATCGCACCCGTTCCGAACAACTGGACACGTGTTCGAGCTCCTTCGCAATCCTGGCTCTTGAGTTTGTAGATTCCCTGAATGATGCCTTCTTCGACACCTTCCGGCATTGCAGGCATATCGTAATCTTCATTGCCAACGGTGATGTAGTAGATCGCTGTTTCGTCTTCTTGATAGAGACGTCGCATGCCATCGAAAATAATCACAGCGGTTTCATAAGCGAATGCGGGCTCGTAAGAACGAACCGTTGGAAAAGCGATCGAATTGAGGTGGCTGTGTCCATCTTGATGTTGAAGCCCTTCTCCGTTGAGTGTTGTTCGTCCAGCCGTACCGCCGATCAAAAACCCCTTGGCTCGCATATCCATTGCAGCCCATATCGAATCACCCACTCGCTGGAATCCAAACATGGAGTAATAGATATAGAATGGAATCATGTTGATCCCGTGACAAGAGTAAGCTGTTCCGGCCGCGTTGAAGGAGCTCATCGAACCGGCTTCGGTGATTCCTTCTTCTAGAATTTGCCCATCTTGAGCTTCTTTGTAATAAGACATTTGATCTGAGTCGACTGGTTCGTACAGTTGGCCAGCGTGGGCGTAGATTCCGATCTGTCGGAAAAGTCCTTCCATACCGAAAGTTCGAGATTCGTCAGGAACGATCGGGACAATAATCTTGCCGATCTTCTTGTCTTGAACCAAGCGACCGAGCAATCGCACGAAGCCTTGCGTGGTGCTGATTTTTTTGTTGTCGAGCTGTTTACTCATGAAGTCACGGTAGTCGGCAAGCGTCGGGACTTCAGTTTTTGGGTGCACTGTAGGACGACTGGGAACTGGGCCGCCGAGTGCCACTCGTCGTTCCGCAAGATACTTCATTTCGACACTCGATGCGGGCGGACGATAGAAAGGAGCCTTACCCACATCTTCGTCGCTGATCGGGATTCCGAATCGCGATCGAAACTCAAGCAGCTCCTTTTCATTCATCTTCTTGGTGTTGTGAGCGACGTTTCGGCCCTCGCCCGCTTCGCCGAGTCCGTATCCCTTGATTGTTTTCGCAAGAATAACAGTTGGCTGCCCCTTATGCTCAACAGCTTGTTTATATGCCGCATAGACTTTCTCTGGGTCGTGGCCACCGCGTTTCATCTTGAGCAGTTTTTCGTCCGAGTAATTTGCGACCAACTCGAGTAGCTCAGGATACTTGCCAAAGAAGTGCTCACGGATGTAGGAGCCTGGCATCCCGGCATATTTCTGATATTGCCCGTCGACGACTTCGTTTAGACGTTGAGTGAGCAGTCCCGATTCGTCCTTCTCGAGCAGGGGATCCCAATCGCTACCCCAAACCACTTTGATCACATTCCAGCCAGCCCCACGAAAAATGGCTTCCAACTCTTGAATGATCTTGCCGTTTCCACGAACTGGTCCATCGAGTCGCTGGAGGTTACAGTTCACAACAAAAATTAAGTTGTCTAGTTTTTCTCGTGAAGCGAGCGTAATCGCCCCAAGCGTTTCTGGCTCATCGCACTCACCGTCACCCAAGAAAGCCCAGACCTTACGTCCGGTAGTGTCTTTAAGTCCGCGATCGTTGAGGTATTCGTTGAAGCGAGCTTGATAAATCGCCATGATGGGGCCAAGCCCCATGGATACCGTGGGGTACTCCCAAAACGCAGGCATGAGCCATGGGTGTGGGTAACTCGAAAGACCACCACCGGGGGCGAGTTCGCGTCGAAAGTTGTCAAGTTTTTCGTCCGAAAGTCGCCCTTCCACAAAGGCTCTGGAGTACATGCCCGGCGAAGCATGACCTTGGAAGTAAATGATATCTCCTGAATAACCATCTTCCCCGCGACCACGGAAGAAATGGTTGAAGCCGACTTCGTAAAGCGTGGCTGAGCTGGCAAAGGTACTGATGTGGCCGCCAATTCCGTCTAAACGCGTATTACCACGAACCACCATCGCCATGGCGTTCCAGCGAATAATGCTCTTAATTCGGCGTTCAATCTCGCGATTGCCAGGGTAAGCAGGTTGCTTCGTGACAGGAATACTATTGATATACGGAGTATTCGTCTCAATTGGGATATCGACACCCTCTTGGCGAGCACGATTTTCAAGAGCCTTGACGATATACCGAACGCGTTCGGGTCCTCTGCTTTTCAGGACATAGTCCAACGACCCTAGCCATTCACTGGTTTCCGCAGGATCAACATCAATCGGAGTTTCTACCTCACCAAGAGTCTTTGCTTCAGACATGCCAATGCAACCTTCCAAGACGTGTTTTAAGTACCGCCAAGTCAAACTTTTTCAAAGCCCGCATTGTCGCGAATCCTCGTCTCCACGTAAAGGACGCGTTATCGCTTTTCTTCGCGGTCTTTCGCCCGTCCATCCTTTCGGGGTTTAAACTTTCATTTGCAAGCTTTCCGGTGTTTTTCGGCCCCTCACTGTCTTTCCGGCAGATTACTGAGCCGATAGCGCTAGCCACGGGTGACGCGCGGCGAGGGTTCGCATGAGTGTTCCGGCCGCATCGCGTGCAGAAGGAACTTCCGGCTTGTGGCACTAGCTCCACCTATCGCCAGAATCGGTGCCATGGCGGATCGCTCAATAAAAAACCTATGATTACGTTCAAGAAGTAAGAAATATTGAAAGAGAACCGCTGTTTCGGACTCCGCTGGCTTGGATATTCGTGAATAGTCGTCATATTGAGTGGCTCTGTTGCTGACTTCTAACAGCAGCGTCAACTCTCCATACTTTGAGAAAGTCTCCTCTTTCATGACTCGCGTGTTTATCAATCAAATCCAGCCACAATCCGCGATCGATGAAGTCTTTCGAGTATCGGACAAGCAACATCGAGCCAACCGTCAAGGCAATATGTACTTATTGCTTCAGCTAACTGATCGGTCTGGTGCCATTTCTGGCATGCGATGGAATGCCGACGCCAGAATGTATGAATCGTTTCAGAAGGGTGACTTCCTTCGAATCCAAGGTGCCGCCCAGCTTCACAATGGTCAACTGCAGTTGATCGTCAATCAATTCCAGCTGGTAGATCCATCGACCATTAAGCCCGAGGATTTTGATCAGCTCGATCGCGATAAGGTCGATCGGCTTTGGAGCGAACTCCTAACGTTAATCGAATCGTTGGAGTCGCTAGAAGCCAAGGCGATTGCGATGGCCTTTTATAACGATAGCGAGATCGCACGGAAGTTTCGCTTGGCACCGGCAGGCATTAAGGCCCATCACGCTCACGCCGGCGGTCTGCTGGAACATGTCGTGGAGTTGATGCAAATCGCGGCCCTGCTAGCAACACGATACGTTCAAATTGACCGAGACCTACTCCTCGTTGGAGCGATGCTACATGATATCGGCAAGCTGGAGGAGCTCGTTTTCGAGGACGAAATGACCTATAGCGATCCCGGGCAATTGATCGGCCATTTGGTCCAAGGCGTACAAATGCTCGATCGCAAAATTCCGATTGCCGAGTCGGCCATCGGCTCGGCAATCGATCAGAAGTTCATTTGGCGACTTCAGCACTTGATCGTCAGCCATCACGGACAGCTTGAATACGGTTCGCCTCGCGTCCCTCAAACGCTCGAGGCAATCGTCTTGCATTCCATTGATGACATGGATGCGAAAGTGAACGCAGCAACCGAGTGGATCCGCGCTGATCGAAACGTAGACACTCCCTGGACTTCGTTTAACCCCACCATCGGCCGAAAATTTTATAAGCCCTCGGACAATACGCCTCGCTGAGTTGAGCGGCAGTATGAAATCTACCGAAGTCGGCTTGGCCAACTCTACCAGAGCCCCCGATACAACAAGAGCCAATCGAGGACATCGATGAATGATTCGAAATCAATTTGTTGGCAGTGTGTCCATCATCGAGAAGTCGTTTCCGGCAAGGGGTCTGTGTTCTTGCTTTGTCGAGTCTCACAAACGGACGAAGCGGATCTAATCCTTCCCGAGATCGACGCGCTTCTCAAGACGGAATTGCTCAGCTATCGAAGTCGCTGGCCAAAGTATCCACCGCAGCCTCTCGCGATATGTCCGTTTTTCGTCGAACTACCCGTTTCTCGTTGAACTACCCGTTTCTCGTTGAACTACACGTTTTTCGTCGAACTACCCGATATCTCGTCGAACTACCCGATTCTCGTTGAATTAGTAGTCGCTGACTAAGTCCGCGTTAAAACGTGTACCCATCGCACTCCAAGTGTCACGGTCTATCGAATCGCTGATGAAGTCCGTGTGCCCGTCTGCAAAAACCAAATGAGCACCACCAAGATGCCGCGACGAGAACCCCAGTTCAATCTCTTCGATGAACTCCTGCGGTTTGAGCACCCATGCGTTTATCCGACACGCAGTCGACCCGAAAGCTTCCGATAGCTCGCCCGGACCGATCGTTGGGCTCCCGACCGACCAGTGGTCGACCAACTGTGGATTGCTGTTAAAGTCAGGTCCGGTAACTGTTTCTAGAAAAAGCGCTTCACCAACAAGGATCGTCTGTGACGTACCGTCGCCGACCGAAGCGTGCTTGGTCCTGCTATCGGTGTAAAACATCCCGTCTTGCTCCGAGTCGTCAATGATCCGACTCGAACCGGTCTCACGGTTATTCAAGCCCGATACACATGCCAGATAGTTGCAAGGAACCCTCACTACACCGTCGTGATCAAAACGAACGGGGGCGTTCCCGGAAGGACATCGAAATATAGGCAACTGCACTAGTAACGCCTGGGGGTTGTTAGAAGTCGGGTCATTCCATTCTTTGTTCAGGTCGATGCTTTCTCGAATGTTCGCCTGCTCAAGAAACGGAAGAATGTGGCCGCTCCAAAGCAAACGCTGATTGATTGCGAGAGTCGCAGGTCGTGAGCACCCCGGCGGATACCGTTTATAGCTATACTCAAAGTTCGTTAGAGCGATTCCGATCTGTCGAATCGAGCTGGTACATTGAAGTCGACGAGCAGCTTCGCGGGCGGCTTGTATCGCCGGAAGAAGTAGGCTCGCCAAAACGCCTATGATTGCAATAACAGTGAGTAACTCAACCAGCGTGAACCCAACCTTTTTTGCCCCAGCAGGCTTTCGACTGGAATAGTAGCGTAGCGGATTCAATTCTTTTTTCCCGCAAGGTTAAATATTGGTCGACATAATCGCAATGTGAGAAAGCAAGGTGGCAGTAAGACCCCCAGGAAAACTCAAAACGCTGCCGAAATCGTCGAGACGACCTTTAAAGAATAACACCTAATAGTGGGAAAATCTCCCGATTTCTTAGCATAAGTGGCTAGAGTCGTTACAAATTTGAAAATCTAAGCCGATAAACTCAATTGTTTCAAGTTGGGAGGCTTCAGCTAACGAGTCTCTAATTAGCTGTTGTTGCCGTTTGAAAATCAGAACTTTAAGACCGTTTTCTATATCAAAATGTTAAAACCGCAATCCTCAACGATAGTAAAACCGAACGACCCGCTGTGGCGACAGGTGACCTTGCTACTCCAGAGCCTTGGGATGGAGCTGCAAGTTCCCATCGAACGTAGTGAGATCCAGCGTACTTTAACCAATGTGAGTGAAGATCGTCAGGATTCGAGCTCAGGCTGGGTCGTCCTTTGGATGATGCGAGCTGCCAAAGCTGCCCGAATTCGAATTGCACCGATCTCGCTAAATTCGAAGGAGGCATGGAACCTGGTTGCGGATGGTTTTCGCCTAGTAGCTGTGAATGTCGAAAAGAGCCCCTCACCTTGGTGGATTCTTGAGTCGACAGCGGGCCAAGGACTCAACACCGTGAGAATTGATACGGGAATTCAGCCCGAGAGGATTTCTCGAGCTCAAATGGACAGACTATTCAGGCCGGACTCCGACTACATTTTTATGATTGCTCAACCAACCCTTTTTAACGAAGGCTCTGCCACTGGGGCATCCATAGAGAACGGGGGAATAGATCGAGCAGATCACAATGCTGGCAACAATCATGGACACGGGGGGCACGACCAGCATGGCGGAGGGCATGGGAATGGCCATGGACAACATGGTGAAAATCACCTCAGCCCGCAACGAAGATTCATGCAGTTGCTGCGACCTGAACGGGCAGATCTAATCTCAATTTTGGTTTTTAGTTTTGTCTCGGTCGTGCTTGGACTCGCGACTCCACTGACGGTCGAAGTGTTGGTCAACACGATTGGGTTCGGCAATAACTTCCAACCGATCTTCGTGCTGGCGATGATATTGATGGGCGTTCTATTCCTGTCGGCGGCTTTCAAATTACTACAAGTCTTCGTCGTGGAAATCCTGCAGCGGCGTTTTTTTGTTCGCTTGGTTGGAGACCTCTCGTATCGTCTTCCACAAGCCAATCGGATGCAGCTACAAGGTGTGCATGGACCGGAACTGGTAAACCGGTTCTTCGACATTATGACTATTCAGAAGTCGACAGCCACGTTGCTTCTGGATGGGATCACGATCGTCATGCAAACGCTGATCGGTACTTTGCTACTAGCGTTCTATCACCCGTACTTGCTGGGATTCGATATCGTCCTACTGATCTGCATGATCGTCGTGACCTATTTTCTGGGGCGCGGCGGGGTTCAAACAGCAATCAATGAATCGTTGGTGAAGTACTCGATGGCACACTGGCTACAAGACGTAGTCGCAGCGCCTTCAGCCTTCAAGTTGCACGGTGGAGCCGAAATGAGTTCTGATCGTTCGAATCGACTGGCCGTCCAATACTTAACGACTCGTCGGGCCCACTTTACTGTGTTACTTCGTCAAATGATCTTTGCAATGCTTTTGCAGATTGTGGCTTTAACAACACTGTTTGCCCTGGGTGGATACCTCGTTCTGATCGGGCAGCTGACCTTGGGGCAACTCGTGGCTTCAGAGCTCATCGTCGCTGTTATTGTAGGGGCGTTCGCCAAGAGTGGAAAGCTGCTTGAAACGTTCTTCGATTTGATGGCTGCAATGAACAAGGTTGGCCATTTACTGGATCTTTCCGTCGATCCGCCCTTGGTTCCGATGGAATCGCAGACCGGACCAGTTGGAGTTCGAGTTCAAGATCTCGCCGTGATGGATCCTGCTTCAAGACACACTGTTCAAGTTGGCTCGTTCGAGGTGCCAGCCGGCGGACGGCTCGCGATCGCGGGAACGCTAGGTGCCGCCGATTCAATGTTGCTTCCAACCGTCGTCGGCTTCATTCAGCCAGAGCATGGATTTGTCGAGATCGACGGGTTGGATTCTCGTGATGCGCTTCGGTTTTGCGACGGTTCGCTAGTAGGTTACGCGGGGGCACGCGAAATTTTTGCGGGTAGTATTTCTGACAATCTCAGGCTCGGTCGCTCTGGCATTAGTGATGCTGACCTTCGCGAAGCCCTTGAAATAGTTAGCCTTTGGGAGGAGTTACTGCCGTTGCCGGAGGGGTTAGAACTAAGACTCCAAACCGGTGGATATCCCCTATCAGAAGATCAAATCCCGCGTTTAATGATTGCTCGGGCCATCGCCGGACACCCACGCGTATTGTTGATCGATTGGTGCCTCGATTCGCTTCCTGCGGTAATTCGCTATCGAATCTGGGACCGATTGCGTGACACCACCCAGCCATGGACACTCATGGTAACTACTCACGACGAAAGGATTTTGGCGGAAGCGATACAGACTTTTCATTTTGAATCTGCCAATGGAAACCATAGCCATTAAGGCGGATGACAGTTCCAGGCTTCCTGTTGGTATTCCTTTGGTGAACGGTTCAATAGCAACGAGATTTCGGGCTGTCGCTTGCGTTGAACCTACGGTTGATCCTACGGTTGAACCTACGGTTGAACCTACAACCGAAACAAGTCCCGCATTCCGTCAGCAACCCCAGTGGGATTACCGTAGATTTGAAGGCCAAGGGCGACCATCAACCCGACGCCAATCGCAATCCATATAGTTCCTGTTCTTCGAGGTGCTACGTCGATGGATTTTATTTTTTTGGATAGCAGTCGCTCTAGCTTCATCCAGCCGATCACATCTTGGCTTGATCGCGTTGCGACAATCTGGCTTAGTTGACCATTGCCTGCTGGCTCAATTGTTCCGTCGATGCCAAGATCAGGAGCGGTGAATGTCAAACCCATCCAATTCGATTCTGCTCTGATGTCGTCAAGGGATGCCTTCACCCCGTGTGACAAGGCTTCTGGGGTCATTCCATAGACAAGGAGTCTTGGTCGTGAATTGAGGATTACAAACAGCACAATAAAGAAGTAGAGAAAGGTCATCAATACCCAGACGGCGGGGCCTAAGAGGTTGAATGCCGCAATGGGAAAGAACAGTTGACCAGGGCCGACCAATACTAAACCTAGCATCGCCAGTCCCAGCAAGGCCATGTCGCGACCGCCCGAGACTAAGAAGGGGTGCTTGCTACGATGAAGCATTCCGATCATCAAACAGTAGACACTGATCGGCAAGGCAATGACGATCAAGGCGAAAAGATTCATGCTGTATTTCTAGATTGATATTGAGATTCAAGTTTGTAGGCTTCTATTTCGAAAGGGTTATCCCAATAAGGATCTTTGTTCATCCACCACAGCCTTCCTCCGCAAAGGAGATAGGCGGGAACAAAGAAGACTCCCCATCGCTCGTATTGTCGGACATGGACCAGTTCATGCGGGTAGGTTGAAACCATTGCCAAGCGATCACAAGCTAAAATTGTATGTCCGAGTGTCATGGCTCTCGCGCCGCCTGCGATCGGCATTTTTCGGAGAAGGGTTGCAACTCCCTTTCCGTAGCAACCAATCGTTCCACGGTAAAACTCCACCTTGACAGAAAATGGATTGCAGCAAATTCCTATGAGTAGTCCGACTAATGTCCACGGGCCGGCCCATACAATTTGTAAAAATTTACGGATGTGTGCTAACCGTCCCGACATGATTGCTCCCATTCATCGCGCGACGACATGGTGGTATTCGCGGTACCACTGGACAAACGCTTGAATTCCAACTTCGATAGAAGTGTTGGGTGCGAAACCAATGTCAGCCTGAAGGTCCGCGATGTCGGCGTAGGTGGCTGGGACATCCCCCATTTGCATCGGCAAGTAGTTTTTCTTAGCCGTTTTACCGATTGCCTTTTCAAGGACTTCGATGAAATAAGCAAGTTCGGTTGGTTGGTGGTTCCCAAT
>Ga0335395_10001187_pt1 | contig 16559 bp, 7 predicted proteins | sample MAT02_FD_205744 | JGI IMG/M metagenome (GOLD analysis project Ga0335395, IMG submission 205744) | Freshwater microbial communities from Lake Fryxell liftoff mats and glacier meltwater in Antarctica - MAT-02 (spades assembly) (version 2) ...
TGTAAATGTGTCTGGTAAAATGTTGGTAACAATTATTTTTTAGGTAGGTTAGCTGAGAGCAAATTGGCTGCCTATCTTTTTTTATCACAGTTCGGCTAAATCTTTACTCCCTCTAAGTTTCAGGTGGGTTGTCACCCCCTCAGGTAACTGACACAAATAATACGCAATCTAGTCGGGCTAATATGCTTTATGGGTGATTAGGCAGAAAGTTTCTGTATAATTACCCAAAAATGATGTGTTAGCCAGAAATTTTCTGCATAACATGATATGTAGGGTGATTAGGCAGAAATTTGACTTTCGGGCTAAATCGCCTATAGTCAGATTAGACAGAAACTTTCCATCTAATAACTAGTTCTACGGCTTCAGTTACAGGTTGTGGCACTGCCTTGAGCAACCTCATCTCCAAATTTTCAATTGCCAGAAACTTTTATCGTGTCCGGTTTCTGAAAAGACAGCCCCATCTTTTTGTGGAGGTAAGCCGTGTTTGATCGCCCCGCTCAAGCGGATAGTCAACAGACTCAAGAGCCTGACCAAAGTTATTTCGCTTCGCCGCCTGCGGTGTCTTTGCCGAAGGGTGGTGGAGCGATTAAAGGTATGGGTGAGAAGTTTGCCGCCAACCCGGTAACGGGTACGGGTTCGATGTCCGTGCCGATCGCTACCAGTCCCGGTCGTTCAGGCTTTGGCCCGCAATTGTCGCTGTCTTATGATTCTGGGGCGGGGAATGGCATCTTTGGCTTTGGCTGGAACCTGTCGATCCCCTCCATTACCCGCAAAACGGATAAAGGCTTACCCCGGTACTGGGATGCAGAAGAATCCGATGTATTCATCCTATCGGGAGCCGAAGATCTGGTACCCGTCCTGAGTGCTGAGGGGGCGATCGCTGCAACCGTGCGGGATGGCTACCGCATTCGCCAATACCGCCCCCGTATTGAGGGATTATTTGCCCGGATTGAGCGCTGGACTGCTGTAGACTCCGGCGAAACCCACTGGCGATCAATATCGAAAGATAATATTACTACCCTTTATGGCAAGACAGCAGAGAGCCGCATCGCCGATCCCGACGATCCTACCCATGTTTTTAGCTGGCTGATTTGCGAGAGCTACGACGATAAGGGTAACGCCATTCGTTATGAGTACAAGCCCGAAGACTCTGAGGAGATCGATGTCTCCCAAGTACACGAACGCAATCGCACGATCGCAAGCCGATCGGTTAATCGTTATCTGAAGTACATCCAATATGGAAATCAAACTCCTCGTCAACCCAATGAAGATCTAAGATTGCGAAATGATTGGCTCTTTGAGGTGGTGTTTGACTACGGAGAGCACGATCCTACTGATCCTAAACCGAATGACTCAGGTATTTGGTCAGTTCGTAAAGATCCTTTCTCTTCCTATCGGGCAGGCTTTGAGGTACGGACTTATCGTTTATGCCAACGAGTGCTGATGTTTCACCATTTTGCCGATTTACCTGATGGTTCCAAGGGCTATGACGGTTTAGTAAGATCGACCGATTTTACTTATTCCTATGAACATCATCAAGATGCTATCCGTGATCCGATCTATTCCTGCCTGCTGTCGGTAATGCAGATGGGCTACAAGCAGGGAGTAAAGCCAAAATCGCTACCGCCGATGGAGTTTACTTACAGCGAAGCCATCATAGATGAGACGGTGCGGGAAGTTGATCGCACAAGTCTGGGAAATTTGCCCCAAGGACTGGATGGAACACGCTATCAATGGGTCGATCTAGATGGAGAAGGATTGTCGGGGATTTTGACGGAGCAGGGTAATGGTTGGTTTTATAAGCGCAATCTCAGCCCGATTAACACCGTTCCAAATGGTTCTAAACACATCGAGGCAAACTTTGCTCCAGTCGAGCTTGTTGCCAGTAAACCTGCCAGTGGGTTGGGAAATGGCGCGCAGTTTCTCGATTTGGCGGGGGACGGTCAGCCAGATCTAGTTACTTTTTGCGGCACAACGCCTGGTTTCTACGAGCGCACCCAAGATGAAGGCTGGGAAAACTTTGTTGCTTTTAAGTCACTGCCCGTGCTGGATTGGGATAACCCGAATCTGAAATTCATCGATTTAGATGGTGATGGGCATAGCGACATTCTGATTACTGAGAATGAATGCTTTATATGGCATCGATCGCTAGCAGAGGATGGATTTACGGCAGCAGAACGGGTATACCAGCCTTGGGATGAGGAGAAAGGACCGCGTGTAGTATTTGCTGATAGTACGCAATCGATTCATTTGGCAGATATGTCGGGGGATGGGTTGACAGACATCGTGCGAATTCGTAATGGAGAGATTTGTTACTGGCCGAATCTGGGTTATGGAAGATTTGGGGCTAAGGTAACGATGGATAACGCCCCTTGGTTTGATTTCTGTGATATTTTTGACCAACGGCGGATTCAGTTGGCGGATATTGATGGATCTGGCACGACGGATATTTTGTACCTAAGTAATGAAGGGGTACAGATTTATTTCAATCAGTCGGGCAACAGTTGGGCAGTGAAGCGTCTGTTGAGTTATTTCCCTGCGATCGATAGTGTGGCATCAGTGACGGCGATCGACCTGTTGGGCAATGGCACCGCTTGCTTGGTGTGGTCTTCGCCTTTGCCTGGGAATGCTCAGCGCGTGATGCGCTATATCGACCTTATGGGTGGGCAAAAGCCGCATTTGCTGATCAAGACGGTGAATAACTTGGGTGCGGAAACGGTCGTAGAGTACGCGCCTTCGACGAAGTTCTATCTGCAAGATAAGGTGGCAGGAAAGACTTGGGTAACGAAGCTGCCGTTTCCTGTGCATTGTGTTGAGAAGGTTACGGTCACGGATCATTGGCGAAAGACTTGCTTCTCGACGACTTACACCTATCACCACGGCTATTTCGATGGCGTCGAACGAGAGTTTCGGGGGTTTGGGCGGGTTGAGCAGTTGGATGTTGAATCCTACGGTATTTTTGCTAATGGTAATGCTGACAGCCCCTATATCACGGCGGACAAGACGCTCTACCAACCGCCGATTAAGACGGTGACTTGGTATCACACTGGTGCGATGCTTGAAAACAAACGCATTCTTTCGCAGTTTGAGCATGAATATTTCCCCCGCTGGTTTGAGGATCTGAAACTAGGTGTTAATGTCCTGGGAAGCTTTAAGGAGAATGAGTTACCAGAACCAGATTTGGCTGCTCAGGATCTGAGCGGCGAAGAGTGGCGTGAAGCATTGCGGGCTTGTAAGGGGATGATGTTGCGCCAGGAGGTGTATGAGCTGGATGTGGATGCTTTGGAGCTTGGGGAACACCGCCCAGTGAAGTTGTTCTCGACTGCCTATCACAATTGCCACATTCAGCGGCTACAGGCGAAGGGGATTAACCAACATGCTGTCTTCCTGGTCGTCGAAAGCGAGGCGATTACTTACCACTATGAGCTAAATCTAACTCTTAACAATCTGAATCTGGACGATCTGACTCCTGACCCGCGCATTGCTCACACGCTGAATCTGAATTTTGACGATTATGGCAATGTTTTGCAGTCAGTGGCTGTGGTTTATCCGCGTCTGGGGCAGTTTGAGGATAGTACGCTTTCGGCTGAGTCCCTCACTCTAATTCGCCAAGTTCAAAGGGAGAGCCATTTGGCGTATACCGAGACGCGCTTTACCAATGATGTTGAGACATCGGATAGCCATCGCCTGCGTTTACCCTGTGAGGTTTTGAGCTATGAATTGACGGGGATCAATCCAGAAGATGACAACGATCGCCTGACTGACGACCTGCGTGACAACCGCTACTTTACGATCGCAGAACTACGCCATTTCCAACTTAGCCCAGTCCATCAGTCCGCAGGCGAGGTGGTTCCAGAAATTTCCTATCACCAGCTACCGAATCGGAATACTCCGCAGAAGCGTTTAGTCGAGCACGCGCGATCGCTCTTTTTCAAAGATGATGGGGCGGTACTTAGCAATCCATTACCCTTGGGGCGGTTGGGTCGGTTGGGGTTGTCCTATGAAAACTACAAGTTGGCGATGATGGAAGATCTGTTGGGTTCTGTGTTTGGGGCGAAGCTGGGGGCTGATGAGAGAGGCAATCTATTGAATCCTTTGGTGAGTGGCTATCTTAGCGGCACGGCGTTGGCAACTCGCTTCCCAGGAATTAATACTACAGGGCAGTATTGGATTCGCTCTGGGATTGCGGGGTTTGAGCCAGATGCGGCACAACACTTCTATTTACCAGAACGCTATACCGATCCCTTTGGCAATGTCACGACTTTGCAATACGACCTGCGCGATCTATATGTGTTGTCCAGTTCCGACGCAATGGGCAATCGCACTGAGGTGACTGACTTTGACTTTCGGGTGCTGGCTCCGCGTCGGATGAAAGATGCGAACTGTAATCTTTCGGAAGTGCGCTTTGATATTTTGGGGATGCCTGCGGCGATCGCGGTGATGGGCAAGGGAAACGAAGCCGATAACCTGAATGGTTTTGACGATGCTTTGCTCAATCCCGACTTGGTGACTCGGCAGGATTTCTTTGTTAATCAGGATTATAACGTTGCTGAGGCTAAGCGTTTATTGGGGGGTGCTACCGCTCGGCATGTCTATTACTTCGGTGAAGTCATCATTAATGGCAAGGTGGTCTGGGGGCAGCATCCTGCCTGTGCCTGTGGCATTGTGCGAGAGCGACATGCTGTTGATGGGCTGGATTCCCCAGTGCAGTGCTCGTTTGAGTATTCTGATGGGATGGGTAGCGTGGTGGTGAAGAAAGTGCAGGCGGAGTCAGAGGCGGCAGGTCAACCGTTGCGCTGGGTGGCGAATGGCAAGACTATTCTCAACAACAAAGGGAAAGCAGTTAAACAATATGAACCTTACTTTAGTTCGGTGGGGCATCGGTATGAGGAACCCAAAGAGGAGGGCGTTACGCCGATTATCTATTATGATGCAGCAGGGCGGACGGTGCGGACGGAGTTGCCCGATGGCTCCTACAGTCGGGTGGAGTTTTCGCCCTGGTATGTCAAGAGCTACGACCCGAACGATACGGCATTCAATGCCGATCTGACCCAGTGCAGTGATTGGTACAGGCGACGAATGGATCCGACCCATCCCCGATTTGCAGAGTTTAATACTGCGGAAAACGCTCGTGCGGCAAAAGCGGTGGAAGTACATGCCGACACTCCCGCTCTGACGATTCTGGATAGCCTGGGACGGGATGTGATTTCCATCGCTCACAACCGAGTCAAGGATGCTGCTGGACTGCTGAAGGACGATCGCTACCTCACCTTTACCAAGCTGGATGCTGAGGGTAAACCACTGTGGATTCGTGATGCCAGAAAGAATCTGGTGATGCAATACATTAGACCGTCGGTGCCGAGCAATCAAGCTGCCGATCCTGTGGCGGGATTTGTGCCTTGTTACGATATTGCCGGGAATCTCCTGTTCCAGCACAGCATGGATGCTGGCGATCGCTGGATGCTGAACGATGCCGCTGGAAAACCGATGTGCGCCTGGGACAATCTCGGTCGGGCTTTCCGCACGGATTACGATGCACTCCACCGCCCGGTTGGTTCTTTCGTTAAGGGAGCCGATCCAGCTAAGCCAAACCAGATCATCCAATTTGAGAAGGTAATTTACGGCGATACGCCCGGAAACGGCTTGTCCGATGCTCAGAAGACCCAGCTAAACCTGCGCGGCAAACCTTATAAACATTACGACACGGCAGGACTGGTGATCAGTCTGGGACGCAACCCTGCAACTGGCGCAGAGGAAGCCTTTGATTTCAAGGGCAATGCGCTCCGCAGTACGCGCCAACTGATCGAGAAGTATCAGGAAACGCCTGACTGGTCGCAGAATCCAGCGCTGGAAATGGAGATGTTCAGCAGCAGCACCCGCTACGATGCCCTAAATCGCCCGATTCAGCTTGTTGCTCCCCATAGCGATCGAGCCAATACTAAGTTCAACGTCATTCGCCCTGGCTATAACGAAGCCAACCTGCTGGAACGGGTGGATGTGTGGTTGGAACAGGCTGCTGAACCGACAGCATTGCTGAATCCAACGACTGCGAACCTGAAGGCTGTCACCAACATTGACTACGATGCCAAGGGTCAGCGCATCCGCATTGAATACAACGAAGCGAACCATCCCGTTATCACCGAATACACCTACGATCGGGAAACGTTTCGCCTGAGCCGACTGCTCAGTATGCGCCCCACGCATCCCGAAGCCGACAAACGCACGCTGCAAGACCTGTCCTACACCTACGATCCGGTGGGCAACATCACCGAGATCCGAGACAAGGCGCAGCAAACGGTGTTTTTCAACAATTCCCTCATCGAACCGAGCAACACTTACGTCTATGATGCGTTGTACCGCCTGGTGCTTGCCGAGGGTCGGGAACATGCGGTGCAAAACATCGTGCAGCGCGATGCCAAAGAATTCGAGACGATCGCGGGCATCCCTTTCCCCAACAGCCCGGATGCCCTGCAACGTTATACCGAGGCTTACAAATATGACCCGGTGGGCAACATCTTAGAATTCCACCACACTGGTGGGCAAGTTGAACGCTGGATACGTCGGTATCAATATGCTCTCGACAGCAACCGACTGCTTGCCACCCGAATGCCGGGGGAAGCCACCAATCTGCCAGACTACGCCGCCACGCCCGGTTATGGCGCGAAGTATACCTATGATGCCCACGGCAATATGACCGCCATGCCGCACCTGACGGTGATGGAGTGGGACTTTAAGGATCAATTGCACGCCACGCAGCAGCAGGTGGTGAACAACGGCACTGGGGAAAAGACCTACTACGTCTATGACGCGGGTGGACAGCGGGTACGCAAGGTAACGGAAACGCAGAACGGCAACCCAAAAGACGAGCGGATTTATCTGGGTGGGTTTGAGGTGTACCGCAAGTACAACGGCAATGGGCAGACGGTTGTGCTGGAACGGGAGACGCTGCACATCATGGATGACAAGCAGCGGATTGCGTTAGTGGAGACTAAGACGATCACTAACCCTGATGATAAATCTCTTGCACAGCTTATTCGGTTTCAACTTGGCAACCATCTCGGCTCGGCGGCGCTGGAGTTGGATGACCAGGCGCAGGTGATTTCTTATGAGGAGTATCACCCCTACGGCAGCACGGCTTATCATGCGGCACGTAGTCAGACGGAAACGCCGAAGCGGTATCGGTATACGGGTAAGGAACGGGATGAGGAGACGGGGTTTTCCTATCACGGGGCGCGGTATTATGCGGCGTGGTTAGGGAGATGGGTGAGTTGTGATCCAACTGGAGTCTCCGATGGTGTAAACATATATGCTTATGTAAGTAACAACCCTATTTGTAACCTTGACAATAATGGCAAAGATAAAGAGCCCTTGATCCATAGCATCCATGAGGAGCAGCGTAGTGGACTCTCCCATGGACCTGCTTACTTAAGGAGCAACCCTATTCGCAATAATGGCAAAGGGGGGTTGATCTATCAAATGCGTGAGGATCAGCGTAAAGCTGCCGCCCAAGCCGCGGCAAAATCTGAGAAGCCAAATGTTGAGGTACTCTCACCAGAGGCGAAGAATGCGGTTCAGCAATCTGTTGAGCCACCCGCCCCTGGAGTCAAGCCTGTTCCATCTATCTCAGACATACCTACTCCATATACGCGTCTTCCGCCACCTGGACCGGTTCTGAAGGAGGAAGATCCAAATCAGAAAGACCCAAGTCTGGCTCCGAAGCCCAAGCCCGATAAGGTTTTAAACGATCAGCAATTTGGCTCGCAACTTCTAGGCGAATTGAAAGATAAGGTATCAACACAAGCAGACAAAGCTCTTACCGGGTTTGGTTATAAAGGTGCTGGGTATGTAGGAAAAGCATTAATTATTGCACCTTTAGTAATAGCTGGCGCAACGGTTTTAGGAGCCCTGGTTCTTATTGGTCGTCGTGACGACAGCCTGCTGGGAGATGCCGCTAATTCACCAAAAGTGTATGTTCATAAAGTAAAGTCTTTTGGTCCTTTTTCCGACATAACGATTAAGCTCAAATTAACGGCTCCAAGCTCCCAACCGTCAACTCCAGCAGCATCAGATAAGCCTGCACCAAATGAAAAAGAGCGCGTGAATTCCTTGACGATCGGAGGCAGCTTCTAATTTTTCTAAATTTTATTCACACAAGGAGATGAACATGAAAACTGAAAAAGTAAATTACGTTCTTGAAGCTTTGAGTAAGGAGCGCCTTGACGCGCTAACTAAGGACGCATTGGTCAAAGCGTTCAACGACGATGGCATTTTTGACTTGGAGGGCATCGCTGAAAATATGCTGAAGCGAATCAAGAATGATAGCGAAATTCAGCAAACCGAACCACGCCTAATCGACTTTGCACCTTTGGGCAAGCGTACGTCAAAGGATTTGGCTCGCAGCATAACCCATGCGGCTCCTGAAGTTCCTTTTGTGCTCGACGGCATCGCCTATGAACCTGAGGACATTCGTCGCTTTGATGGTCAAGCGTTAGTGTTTATACCAACTGTTGCAGCGGACGGGAGCACCTATCTACAGCTTTTCGATGAAAAAATCGGGGAAGTCATTGCGAGCTATTTCCAAATGCGACAGATTACAAGTCTACTCAATCCAGCAGATTTTTTGCCCCCATGGTTCCCACCGCAGACTCCACCTGGCACACCACCGGGAACTTACACTCCCCCAAACTATCCAGGTCTTTACGGTTGTGGAGGAATTACCGGTATCCCTTGTGGAAAACCAACACCAACACCAACACCAACACCAACACCAACGCCTCCACCTTTTACATTGGATCAAATCCAAATGTTCGATAGTGGTGACTATACGGGGAACTGGTTCTGGCTGGCAAAGGGCTATATGTGGAAGGATTTGACCAGGGTAAGCCGTGGCGGTTTTTTTGGTGGCGACTGGAACGACAAGATTTTCTCACTAAGTTCCACCAACACATCCTGCATATACTGCGAGCACATCAATCTTGAAGGTTCAAAATTCTTTCTTGGTCCAAACAAACCAATTCGTAATCTCGCCGCACTTGGCTGGCATAACAGAATCTCGTCGGTATGGAATTTTGATTCATAGTCAACTACTCAACAAGGAGATTTTCAATGTCGAAAGCACTAAAGGTAATGACCTTCAACATTCAACAACTGCCTTGGCTGGCACGGAAGATCGGCGCACTGCCAATCGTCGGTTCCCCAGGTGGAAGTCCGGAGCCAGATCCCGAAGGTCGTGCACGCACTGTGGCTCGTGCAATCTTGGATATGCCCAATCGCGACCAGCCGGATATTGTTGCATTCAATGAAGCTTTCAGCGAAACTGCACGCCCAGTGTTGATTAGACTTCTGGAATCAAAATACCCGAATATCATAAAAGAACTTGAACACCCTGGTCCAGATATCGAAGAGGATAGCGGTCTGATGTTGTTCTCCAAGCTTCCATTTCTTATGCTTCCCAATGGGGATGACCACGTTTATAAGGCGTTTCCGAAAGCAGCAGGAAGTGATGCCTTTGCCGCCAAAGGCGTGTGTCTTGTCCGTGTGGACGGCCCATTCGACCCCACAACAATTGCCTTTACGCATTTGCAGGCATCGTATGACGAAGCCAATATCGAAAATGCTGATATCCGAGCCGACCAGATCGAATTCATCCATCAAATGCTACTCGATCTGGCAGACGGAAACATTCAGCATTACGCCAACTCTGTAATTATCGGTGACCTCAACATCAAGGGAGATCCAGACGATACGAGCGGCGAAAAAAATCTAGTGTTCTCAAACGTCCCAAATACTTTTGGAGGCGACTTCGATGACGGTTGGCGAGTAAGTATGCATCCGCCCGGAGACTTGACCGACTATGACCCAGGCTACAGCCACCGCGATACACCCACCTATCAGCTAAACCGACTCGACTACCAATGTACTCGGCGGGAAGCGAACGCGGACATCGGACTAATTCCGCACCAAATGTCAACGCCATTACGTTTGCCCAGCGAGGTAACTGACCATTGGGCATTGCTAGCCCATCTGCATCGTCTTAGTCCGAATTGCACGCCCTCACTAGCCATCGATTTACTGACGCTGGACCCTATCAACAAGAATCTACCAGAGTCGTCGGTATGGATTCTACAAACCAACTTTTGCGATGAGGACATGTTCCACTGGATCTACATCAATTTAGATTCAAAAAAATCTGAGTCAGGAACTTTCTCCATTTTTACTTCGGCGGATATTGAAGTAGAAGCTTTCCGACGCAACGATTTCACTCATGCTCTGTCACCTACGGATGTGTTGAGCATAGCCGAATTGCCTGGCAGCATACAAACCGCAATTACCCAGTGCGAACAACACCTAGGAGACAAAGGTACTATATTTTCATGGCGTGAACCCTTCTTCATACGACTACGCGGCGTATCAACGAGTTTCATGGGCAGTGCTCCCTACGCAATTGTTCGTCACCGAGGTGATTCTCCCGCTACAGCACTAATCCTACATCCCCACCTTGCGGTCGATCCTGGCTTGCCACCAGGTCAAAAGCTGGGCACAACCGATGAGTGCTTCTTTAAGGCATTACGGCAAGATAAGTTCACGGGTGATGCGTATGCGGATCGCTTTCAGTTACGCAACGTAAAACAGGTTGGCACAAGTTTGGAAATACGGGACGCGACGGCAAAAACACCACCATTAGACAAGGTTTCGGGCAAGGCTGCTGAATTGGAGATAACTAGGAATGCGGCGGCAGAAACCATCTTTCTGGTGCTGCGCCGGAAGAACACCAACGATGTGAACTTCAGTGTGTTTTGGGACAGTCCGCTGACCTACGTCAGGTTGGATGAAAGTTTCCGGCTGCACGTAGATGATGAAACAGGTCCGGATTGGGTGGGCGCAGATGAGTTCGATCTAGGTGTAGATATTGACGGCGATAATGTATTCTCCGACATATGGGATAACGCTGATGCAGGAGAAGATTGGCCTTCTCTTTCTAAAGCCATTCACGATAGCGTGCAGGCACGCCGAGGTCAGGGCAACTGGGCATCGTTCACCGGTGAGATAGCATTTTCTATAATCAAGACCGACGGAATTTCAGCGCATGGCAGCGAGGTAGGATTCATTAGGGCACTCGATCCAACGGACAAAGATGTCGAAATTCGCACGGCTTCGATCACGATATCCGATCCAGCAAGTGACGGGCATCTTACGGTCTACGCCTCGCTGAGTATGTTTCCGCCTTTATAAAGTGCATTAGTGATCGGCGTAAAGCATCAAATCCCCAAAAAACAACCAAATAAGAAGAAAACAAATGCCAATCAGGATTTTCAAGATTTTTGAATTTTCAGGATTTAGAAATTAGAGAATTACAAAATTGGAGAAATGATATATGCCGATAAATCCTGAAAATCCCCTAATTCAATAAATCCTGACACAGCAGTTAAAAATTTACAGCAAGTAGGGTAAGTGCCCACAATCAAAACAAGGAGGCAATTCTCATGAACACGATCGCCCGACATCAACCAACACCAACCCTTCGCAAAAGACGAATAGCGATGGCGATCTCTGACTTCTATTTCAAGTGCGATCGCTGGCAAACAGGTAGAGAAAATAGGTCGGCGATCGCTATTAATTCTTAAAACTTAATTCTTAAAACTAACGGAGAAAACTATCATGAAAATTAGCCCTAACGGACAAATCACCATTCCCCCTGACCTTCAAAAACAGCTTGGGTTGTTACCCGGTACCGAAATCCAGCTTGAGGTGATTGGAGATACCCTGCAAATTCGCAAGCCCAGAACCCCAAGTCGAGGAAAACACCTAATTGCCGCCATCCGTGGCAAAGCAACTAGCCGTCTGACAACCAACGACATCACGCAAGTGACCCGTGGTGACCCATGACCGATATTTTGGTAGATAGCAACGTCATTCTTGATATTCTGACCGAAGACCCGCAATGGTTTGAGTGGTCGGCTCAAATGCTTACAAACTACGCAGACCAAGGAGATTTAGTGATTAACCCAATTATTTACGCAGAAATCGCCATCGGCTTCAATCAACCCGAAGAGGTAGAAGCAGCCCTACCAGAAGACTTCTTTCGCCGATATCCTTTACCCTATGCAGCCGCTTTTTTGGCAGGACAAAGCTTTCTAGAATACCGCCGTCGTGGAGGTGATCGACGTTCTCCCTTACCTGATTTCTACATCGGTGCTCACGCCGCTATCGCTGCCATGCCCCTACTGACGCGAGATGTTAACCGTTACCGAACTTACTTTCCCTCAGTTTCATTAATTACACCATAGCAAGAGGGTAGACAACACTGCCCATATTTAATTCAAGGAGACAACTTATGAACGCGATCGCACTTCAATCAACACCAACTCTCCGCAAAAGGCGAATGGCGATCGCGATCGCTGACTTCTATTTCAAGTGCGATCGCCCCTCCAATTTCGCTAACCCCTATCAATATGCAACATCCACAAACACTTCAAAAGTGCGATCGGCAGATCTTGGGATTTGGGCAGGAGGGCAATTTTAGGGTTGAGTGAGGGGCGATTGCGCCATTCATCATTTAGAAGTTAGTCACAGCATACTTAAAAGAAAATCCTCACTTTAATAAACATGATGCTTACCCAGCTTAACCCCCAACTCCAACAACGACTCGGACTCTCCATACCTGAAATTGCAGCATTTTGTCAGCGCTGGCAAATCTTAGAACTGGCTCTGTTTGGCTCAATCTTACGAGCAGACTTTCGGGATGATAGCGACATTGACCTGCTACTTTACTTCTCACCGCAAGCAAAACAAGGCTTACTAACGCTTGCCAAAATTAAACATGAGCTAGAAGCCCATGCTGGGCGAAAAATCGATATTGCCCTCAAAGAATCGATCGAGACCAGCGAAAACTGGATTCGCCGCCAAGAAATTCTGAAGACAGCACGGGTGATTTATGAACAACGAGTTCTGCTCTTCGCTGAGGGACTCGATAAATCTGCATTGGGAACCGATGAAGAAAAGCAATCCGCCATTCTCTATCAAATCATCATCATTGGAGAAGCTACAAAGCGTTTGTCAGCAGAGTTGCGATCGCAGCATCCCGAAATTCCCTGGAAAGACATTGCTGGAATGCGCGACATTCTAGCTCACCAATACGATCGAGTGAACCTCAATACACTTTGGGATGCCGTTCAAACCGATATTCCAGAACTTTTAGCGCTCCTCCAACCCCTGCTTCCAGAACCAGGAGGGCGATTTTATGACTAACCCATTACCGAATTACCTGTGCATTCAAAGACAAATTGAGTGTTGTCCAGGTGCGATCGCAGACACAATTACCTAAATAACTCATATCTATCTCATATTCACCCTAATATAGGTTCCAAGCCATGACATCCCAATCCCACAACCTGGAAGACAAAATCAAGTTTTTTAACTCTGTGCTGACTACAAAAGCTCACCGAGATGCTGTAGATGCTGCGATCAAAGAGGCAGATGGAAACATGGCAAATGCCTTGGTAAACCTGGAGACTTCACTTCCTGCGTCTTCATTGAAAAAAGTTGTTTTAGCACACTCTCTAGAAGATTGGTCTGGAGGTAACACCCCTATCGTTAAAGCCCTTGTCAAAAATTCAAAGCTAACCAACCTGCGAGATGTAGCGCTGAATTACAGCGTTGAAAAGTTGGCTGAGATAGTAGATAAAGACAACCTGCCACAAGATATTGCTGGAGCCACAACCGAAGAGAAAAAGCTAAATTTTGCCGTTGCTTTGCAGCGTAAGCTTTTTACATTTGAGCCTACTGCTGTTCTACAACGTATGGATCAGGACAGTGATGTGACAAACTTGCGTGATTTGGCTCTGCATTTCAATGTTGAAAAGTTGATTGAGGTCATGGAACCACTATCGTTACCTGAAGATACTCCCGGAGGTACAGCAGCAGAGAAGAAGCTAAATCGTGCCGTATCCTTGCGGCAGAATTTATTTGTGGCGGCCCCCACTGCTGTATTGCAACGCATGGTGCAAGATGCTGAAATTCCCGTTGTAGATACGACAGTACGCGCTGGTGTGGTTAGCTTTCTAGACAATCAACCCAATTTCAACATTCGCACGACCTCGATCTACACCGCCCTCAAACATCCCGAAGCCTTCAACGATATCGCCGAAGAACATCGAGCAGGCGTTGTCGAACACCTCAAAACCATTCAACGGGTACAAGCTCTCAGCCCCATCCCAGAAGCAGTTCCGCTATTAATCAACGCCAACCTCACCTCAGCCTTTCAAGTCGGCGAACTGCCCGAATCCACCTTCCTCAGCGCCCATAGCGAAGCACTCGGCGAAGAAACTGCCCGACAAGTCCATACCACCGCCATCAATAGCCGCATCCGCAACGAGCAGGCATTGATGACGATGCGAGAATCTGTGCGGGGAACAGGTTTAGCCATCATCGATAACTCACAGCCAATGGAAACCTGCATGGCGATGATGCAGACGCCTCCTGACCAACAGGACGTTCCAGTATCAGAGAACCGTATCGCTATGATGCAGATGGTGCTCGATCGCCAAGAAGTTCCAGTACCGCTCAACCTGGAGAAACTGTTCGGTGACATGGACTTTTGCGAGTGCGAAGAATGCACCTCCGTCTACAGTCCCGCTGCTTACTTTGTCGAGCTACTGCAATATCTACGGAACAACAACCTTGGACCAGATCCAGCTAGTGGCGACCCTGACCCGACTTCCAATAAGAACATTCGTCCATATCCCCGAGATATTAAAAATACTCCCCTAGAAAAGCTATTCCGTCGCAGACCAGACTTAGGCTGTCTGGAGCTGACCTGCCAAAATACCTTCACAGTTCTGCCCTACATTGACCTGGTAAACGAAGTTATGGAAAGCTTCGTTGTTCACCTGGACAAGTATAAAACAGACACTCATGTGCCTAAACAAGCCACGCTGGAAGCTTTCAACATCGAAGATGAAACCACCATCGAGTTATTAGCACAACCCCAGCATACGAATTATCAGGCTTACTGCATCCTCAAAAGCGCAGTTTACCCATTCACACTGCCCTATCATCAACCCATTGATGCCATCCGAATCTTTCTGAAGTATTTAGAGACCAGCCGTTACGAACTGCTGGATGTTTACCGATCAACCGACGAAGCTTGTATTCATTCTTCCTTATCTCCCGCTGAGCAGGAAGAGTTGAAGAAAATCCACGATCAAGTACTCGATCGCGGAGTCGATGCCGAATTTCTTGGCATGACACAGGAAGAATACATCATCCTGATCAAAGAAGCCTTCTGGCCCAAACGCTATTTCGACATCACCCTAAAAAAAGACCATAGCGTCGATGAATATCGCCACAACATTGGGGTCAAACCCGTCCACGAATACTATGGCTATAAGACAGAAGCTGACATGCTCAGCACGGATGAAACCCAGAAAATGGGACTAACATTTGTCAAAAAGCAATTTCTGCCCCGCACAGGCATTCAATATGTTGATTTAGTTGAATTGTTAAAAACCCAATTCATCAACCCCAATTTTCCTCAAGGCAAAGCTCTAACTATTTTAGAAAGCATTCGTTTTAGTTATCGCTTTCTGCAAACTCTGGTAGACACAACCAGCACCGATCCGAAAGTTCGCTTTGCCAAACTAGTTGACTTTTTGGAAAAAGCACAACCCTTAGTTCCACTGCTCGATGCCATGCTACATCCTGACCCCTGCCAGCAGCAAAAAAATGATTGGTGTATGGATACCAAAGATCTGCGAAATTGGGTGTACTGCTACTTTGAACGTATTGGCAAGTTGATTGTGCTGGAGGCTGGCGAAGGTCCTCAACTGCCGATCGAGGGAAAATTATATACAACTGGTGACAACCCTCAATTTGCTGGCACACTACATAAAGACGGAACGATTCGAGATCAGAATGGAGTCATTATCGGCAACGTCACTGTTGACGTTAAAGTCGTTGGAAAAGACGGTAAACCTTTTCTTGAAAAGTTTAGCAATGGGTTTCTAACCATTAAGAACGAAAGTGGACAAGAAATTGGTTATATCAATGTTGACGGACTGCATGGATCGAGACAGGAATTGATCAATTGGCTACCGGCTAAGGATACATGCGATCTCGATAAAGTTCGCTTGGTTCATCTCAACGGAGAACACCTAGAAGCTGATGAATACGATCGCTTCCAACGATTCATCCGTCTCTGGCACAAAACGGGCTGGACGATCGACGAAACTGACAAAGCATTGGTTGGTTTATCTCTCAAGCCTTTAGCCGATGGGAATGGTGGTACAACCCCAACCACACCCGATGATTGCGACTATGTAGGCTTTGAAGTTTTCAGTGACGATTGCCCTCCCATGAACACTGGAACCAATGGAGGTTGCAACACTGGCTGCGACGAGCCTCAAGATCCCTGCGATGACGATGATACCGATCAACCAGAACCTTTAGATTGTCCCAAAGAGATTGTAGTTGCAGACCGAATCACTCCCGATTTTCTGCATCAGTTAGTTGCCGTTCATAAATTACTCGACCTTACAGGATTGCCTTTAATCAAGCTGCTG
>Ga0335395_10001189_pt1 | contig 16550 bp, 16 predicted proteins | sample MAT02_FD_205744 | JGI IMG/M metagenome (GOLD analysis project Ga0335395, IMG submission 205744) | Freshwater microbial communities from Lake Fryxell liftoff mats and glacier meltwater in Antarctica - MAT-02 (spades assembly) (version 2) ...
CGCGCACGCGCTGCCCGCCCACCGTCACATTCAGGTTCTTGTTCAGCTCGGCATGGCGCTGCTGCTCGGAGCGGCGAATGACTTCCTTGGCGGTTTTCACCAGGGTGTTGAACGCGTTGGTGTCCAGTGGCTTGGGGTTTTTCTTGTCGCGCCCCATGGTCCAGGGCCCCACCAGCGCTGGCTCAACCTCGCCGTCCAGAAACATCGCCACCGCCCAGCCATCATCGTCTTCGTTCTTCACCACGCGCGCGGTCCAGTGCTCGTCGCTCCAGACGCGAGCTTCGTGGATGGGGGATGGGGTGTCTTGGGTCATAGGCTGGGGCCTCGTCTTGGCTTCGGTGGTCGAGGCGCTTCGGTAGATCAATCCTTAACGGCGGTCCAGAAGCGCAAACCGAAGCCGAAGCGCTCGTTGATCAGCTGGTGTGCGCTCTTGGAGCCGGCATGGTGGAAATACTCGACCAGCTTGGTGATCTGCAGCTTACCGCCGGTGTTCTCGATCATCGCAATGGCGCACGTCGAGGCGTCGGTCCCGTTGTCCAAACGCACTTCCACCGGCGCTTGGCCCCCCATCTCGATAGTCACCACGCCATTGGTGGCGGCCCAGTTGGACGCACCTTCGTAGATGAAAGTGAAAATCAACGCCCGCTTGATCTGGTGGAACTGGTCGCCGTTGATGAACATGTTTTCCCCGGCCGTACTGGTGCCCGAGCGATCATCGCCGTCCAAATTAATGTACGGTGGCTGGTTGAAACTTCCCCAGCTGTTGCCCAGTGCCTGTACGATGCCATGCGTACCGTCCATCAATTCGTACATGCAGCCCAAGTCCAAGTCAACGCCCGTGCGGGAGAGCGGCGCCGCACCGCCGCCGCCCATCATTCGGCTGAGAAACCCGTCTTTCTTCGGCGCGGCAGGGGCGGCAGCAGGCACTGCGGACTGGTTCCAGTTCAGGTTGACGCGGGCGCGTCCGAAGCCCTGCCGACTCCCTTTTTCCAGCGAAATTTTGTCGCCTCGCTTCTCCAGCGTGATTTTCGACAGCGAAACTTTTTTCGCTTCAGGGGCCGGGGCCGGGGCCGGGGTTGGTGCCGGGGCCGGGGCTGGCGTTGCAGCAGGCGCGGGCGCCGGTGCTGGGGTTGCCGCCGCCTCGGTACCGCCGAAATGTTGGAGCAGCGCTGACAGCCCACCATTGAAACCCTGGCCAACAGCGCCAAAGCGCCACAGACCATCGCGCTTGTAAATCTCGCCAACGATCACCGCTTTTTCGCTTTGGAAGTCCGCGCCTGAAAACGAGAAGGCGGTGCTGCCCAAACGCAGGCTGCTGGCGCCAAGCTTGCGCATGGTCCCTTCGCCGTTGATGGAAGCGGTGAACACCAGCTTGTGGATTGTCTCGGGCAGACGCGCCACATCGGTGTTGAAGGTGGCGCTGCCCTGGGCCAGCTCCAACGTCACGCCGCCGCCAGGGCACGACTTTTGGTTGAAAAACACCATGAAACGGTCATCGGACAACTTGCCGTCGGCGTCCAGGCCAAAGCAGCTGATATCGATATCCGTGCCTGGCGCCGACACGGTGAGCGTGACGGGAAATGGTCCCGTGCAGTCCATGTCAGCCAGTTTTCCTTTTTGTCCGCGTGCGAAATCGGTCATGGTTCAAGCCTTCAAAGCGTTGTCTGGTTGCTGGTGGGAGGAGGTGACGGCGCTGTTTGTGGAGCCGCTGTCAGCCTGATGGATACCAAAAACCCGCGCCTGTTCCACCACGCCGTGCGCCCAGGCACGGTGGGTGGCCACTTCGCACATCGAATTGTGCATTTTGAAGACGGCAGGGCTCTCAGGGTTCATGATGCGCAGCGCCGCTTCCACATCGCTGTGGTGGACGCGGTAATGCTGCTCGATCAGGCCCACCTGGCTGGGGTGAATGGCGGTTTTGCCCACCAGCCCGTGTGCCAGGTCTTCCTGGACCTCCTGCGCCAGCAGGGCCGGACTGTCCAGGTGCTCGAACACCGGCGCGGTCAGCGCAAAGCCGTAGGGCAAAAACGTGGTGGCCAGCCGAGAAATCACCGGTCCGATCGGCGTGCGGTAAATCGTCATGCTGCGCGGGCGCCGAATGCCCAGCAAGGCCAGCAGGTCGTTGCCGCCGATGCGCAGCGCCAGAATATGTTCGCGCACGCCGGGCTGTTCCAGGCACTGGCGAAACAGTTTCATTTCGGTTTCGTCAAACACCTCGGCTGTCTCCAGCGTTGGCATCAGCTGAAAGTGGGTCTTGCGAACTTGGCGGAAGTAGGCATCGAAGTTGTGCCGGGTGGCTTTGGGCAGCACAAAGCCGCTCAGCTTTTCTGAGCCGGGCATTTCCAGCACACGCCGCAGAACATCTGGGTTGCGCACGCGAACAAAACGGTCTGCGCTCAGGCGCTGTGTCATCTGTTGCAGCACCAGCGACAGGTTGAACAGGGCGTAACTCAGCTCGCTGTCTGCCACCGCGTCTTCGGTGCAGAAGATGAGCGAACGCACCTCGCCGAGCAGATCGCCTTGGGCAATTTGCTGCAAATCTTTGTGGGTGGCGGGCACATACAAGGAGGCGCCGAGCATTTTTCTTTCAGCCATCTGATGCACTCTCGATGAGGGATACGGCTTGGTAAGGCAGGTCGGCGTCCACAATCAATGGAACCGATTTTTCTGTCGCCAACACATTCAAATGCGCGACATCGGGCGCCTTGGGATCGCGCAACAACAGCAAACGCGGTACCCGGCGCAGCAGCACCCGGGTGGCCTCGCCAATACCGGGTTTGATCAAATTGACATCGGTGATGCCGTGCCGCGCCATGGTAGCGCCAAGGAACCGGGAGGAGACCGCGCGGGCGAGGGCGCAGTCCACCGGGACCGGCGCGCTCAGGCCTTCCCGGCTGGCCAGCGCCACGCCCGCGGCGACCAAGTCGTCGGCAAATTCGCGCGACACATCGTGCGCTTCGAATTCTTTGTAATACACACAGCCATGAAAATCACCAGGGCCGATGGCGTCGTTTAGTACCGAGCGGCTGACCAACCCGGAGACGGTGGCATTCAGAATGCTCGATGGAATCAGGTAGTCCAGCGACGAGGCGGCGCAGGCGGCGGTGCCAGCCAAGTCGGACAGCACATACAGACCTGGATCGATCGCGCAGCCATGCCGCCGATTGAAGTCTTCAATCGCCTGCGTCAGCACGCGTGAGATCACGCCCTTGCCGGTCCAGCCGTCGATGAACACGAGGGATTCGGGCGCATGGCCTTGGGCCAGGATGTGGCGCAAAGCCACTTCGTCAATGCCCCGGTCGCGCACGATGGACACCGAGTAGTGGCTGGCCTCGCGCCCCAGCACCCGACGCAGCAAATGCTTGAGGATCACGCCCACCGGCGTGCCGGCGCGCACCAGCGAAACCAATGTGATGGGGCCGCTGCGCCGCGCTGCAATCAAGGTGGCGAGCGTGAGGCAGTCACGTGCCATCTGCTGGCGGTTGGCCTCGCAGGCGCTTCGAAAAATGTCCAGATAGCGTGGGGAAGGCAGCGCTTCGGGCGACAGCATTTCGCTGTAGTGCCGCTGGCCGGATTGAATCAATTGTTCCTTGCGCGCAATGTCAACAAAAGGCAGGGTCGGCAAGCGTTTGAGCAAGAACGTAACATCGTCCGAGCGGTAGCTTCCGGAGAAATTCACCATGCCGCAACCGTTAGGGCCGCGAGCTGGGTGCCCCGGGGCACGATGGCGTAGTCGCAAGCGGCCATGAAGCGCGCATCGGATTGGCTGTCGCCCATGCCCAGGGTCATGATCTCGCCGTGCTCGGCCTGCAGCTGCTGGCGCAGGTAATGGACGGCGCGGGCCTTGTTCAGCGTTTTGGGCAGCACGGCCAGGTTGTTGCTGTTGCGGTGAAGGTAAAAATGCTGGCCAGCTTCGCTGGCAACCCAGTCCACCAACGCTTCGCGCTCAATCAGCGCCAGCCGATCGGCCTGCTTGTCCGGGTCCTTGACAACGATGTAAAACGGCGTGTTGTAGTCCTCCACCAAGCGCGCTCTGCCTTTAAAACCGACCCGTGCCGAATAGCGGTCAATCACGTCGATGGCTTCTCTCAGACCGTCCAGCGCCAGCGCCATGTCAGCGCGCATCAGCTCCAGCCAGTCGCTATCGGGCGTGCCCTTGGGTGTCAGCACGACGCCGCCGTAATCGATGATGGCGTGGCTGGAAAATGTGAGTCCCACCCGGTTCAGGGCGTCGTGGTTGCGTGCTGTTGTCGGAATCAAGACCATCTCTCGGTCCATCAACTCGAAGAACGCACGCTGGCGCGGCGTGGAAAAAGAGCAGGCGGAGCCATCTTGCAAATAGGCGGCGGGGTGCAGGTCGGTTTCGTCTGCGCATTTGCCCGGCGTCTGAAACAGGGTGTCGTCAAGGTCAACGAACAGGAATTTCTTCACAATGGCTCTCGGATAAAAAATGGAACAGTCGGCCCTGAACGGCTGTGGCCAGTTGCTGTAGCGCCGCGTTGGGCGGCGTCTCGTGGCAAATGAAGACGTGTTCGTACTGACTGGGCGCGATGTTGTAAACGAAATTATCAACACCTTCGCCGTAGTTGTCAGGGAAATTCAAGATGTGGCTGACCGCGCCCCATGGCAGGATGGGCGAGCGCGTGGTGGACTGCACGACGACGTTGACGCCATTGGCTTCTAGCGCGCGCGCCAGCAGAAATGCCATGTGCATGAATTCACCAGTGCCCAGCACCAGCACGCGCTCGTTCGGGTCGATGTCTGCTTTCAAACGTTGCGCCAGCGTTGTGGGTGGGCTGAGAGGGCGGTCCAAGCCGAGACGGCCAAAACAGGGGCTGGCACCCCGTTCCGCATGGGCTTCAAACAGCTGCGCCGCGCCTTTGGCAGGCTGCAACTGGCCGGGCGTGAAGGTGTATTCCCCACTGAGCGCAGCGCCCACCGTGACCGGCAGGCCAAAGCGCCCAGGCAAGGCCGCGTTGGCTTTGGCACCCATGAAGTTGGTGATGACCGCCAGGTGGACGCGTTCGATCGCGGGACTCAGGGCGCGGCAGGCAGCGCTCAAATTGAGAAACGTGTTGCCCGTACTGGCCTCGTCGTCGATGAGCACCAGCGAGCGGGCACGCAGCCACATGTCTTGCAGCCTTGCGTCACCCGGCTGGTGCAGAAACTGGCGAGGTGCGTGGCTGTGCGCCTCTTCAAACTCGATGGTGGGCGTGTCACCCACGTGGTAACGCGTGGTGTGCAAAAACAGCGCTTCGCGCTGCGGGTGAGCGGTTTTCCATGCTTCAAAAACGCCTTGGCCCAAGCCAATTGCTGTTTCGGCCATGGCGATGAACACCACCGGTCCGGGCAAGTCGGATGGGATACGCAACGCCAGCTCGGTGTGAATCGCCTGCATCAGTCGCGGTGTGACCGGCCAGTGTTTGCCCAGCACCTTGCTCAAAAACAGAAAACCGCGCCGGGTGTTGGCCCGCGCCGCGAAGCCGATCAGATCGTCTAGGGCAAATGGCCCGCCGCCCTCAACGCGCAACGTCATCTGCCCAGTGGGCAGCGTGACGTGACGCACGCTGTCTGGTGTGCCAATGCCGAGGTCCGGCACGGCAGCGATGTCCGTGTTCATGACCCGCCTAGGCCACTGTGTGTGGGGCCAGAGCGACGCTCATGGCATCTCCATGGCAAACGCAATTTCACCCACACGAAGCCCGGCTTGGACTTCTGGCACCGCCAGGGTGTCAAACCCGCGGTCAAACCCGACCAAAGCCAGATAGGGCAAATTGGGCCCGGCCAAGCAGGCCATACCGATGCCACCGGACATGCGCGGGTTGATCTCCAGCAGACCCAGGCCGCTTTGGCCCTCGCGGAACTGCACGTTGAAAATGCCGTTCAGGCCATAGGTTTCGGTGAGTTCGCGGGTGGCTTCCAGGATGTCGTCGCGCAGGTCGATCTGCTGGCCTTGGCCCACAACCAGTGACTTCTTGCGCGCGATGGCGCAGACCAGTCGGCCGTTGTCACCCAGGCAGTCCACACTGAACTCGGGCCCATCCAGGTACTCCATCAGCAACATGGGGCGAAAGGTTTCCATTGCTTCAAAGCCGCGCCGCAGGTCTTCCAAACCAATGTGGTACTGCACACCTTGGAGCAGCAGCTGCGCGCTGGAACGCTCCTCATCGATGACGGCAAAACCCAGGCCGTACACCGACACCGAGGGCTTGATGCAAAGCTGGGCGTGGTCTTTTTTCAACTCATGCCAAGCCGCATCAAATTCCTGCGCTGTTTCCACCAAGCGAAACGCCGCCGGTGGCGTGCTGCAAGCCACGGTCTCGTAGAAGCGCGCTTTGTTGTGCAGCAGGTCCAGCGTGTCTTGCGACGCGACACACAACACGCGCGTGTCCTGGGCCTCGAACCGCGCCCGCTCACCGCTGATCAGGGCGGCTTCTTTACCGGGAATGAAGATCCCAATGCGGTGCGTGAGGCAAAAATCCAGGCACCAATCCAGATAGTCCAGCCCTTTCAAACCCCCGGGCTCAAGCGCCGACTCATGCGCCGCCAGAAAAACCGGCGCATGTGCGTTGGTGCTGCTGCACACGATTTCGTATTCGTTTGCCTGATCCGCCTCGCGGATCAGGCGGATCGCAGCGCCGACAGATGAAAATGTTTTGTTGAACCAGACGCGCTGCATGGCTACTTTACAGGTGAGGGGTGATCTGCGGCATCAGTTCTTCAAAGGTGCGGCCATTGCCAATCTCACCGATGGCGTGCATTTTCCACTCGTCGCCATGGCGGTAGAGTTTGGCCATAATCTGCGCGTTGTGGGAACCCAAGGTGGACAAATTGAAGCGTGCCACTTCCTGGTTGTTGGACGCGTTGACAATTCGGCAAGTGGCATTTTCAATTTGCGAAAAATTCTGACCAGTAAAGCTGTTGACGGTGAATACCAGGCTTTTGACGTTGGCTGGAACGCGCGTCAAGTCGACCGTGATCTGCTCATCGTCGCCATCGCCCGCGCCAGTGCGGTTGTCGCCCGTGTGAACGATGGAGCCGTCCTTGGACTTTAATTGACGGAACCAAGCGGCGTCGATTTGCTTTCCCTGCTCGTCAAACAGGATGCAGGAAGCGTCCAGATCAACCTCCTGGGTTTTGCTACCAAAACCGAAAATGCCCTTGGTCTTGATTGGGTCCCAACCCAAGCCCATGGTGATGTTGGTTAGTTTGACGCCAGCCTCTTTGTCGAGAGAAATTTTCTGGCCTTTTTGCAGGTTGATTGCCATGCTGTGCTCCTTGATGGATTAAGTTCAGGTTGAGAGAAAAGTCACCTGGCAGCAGGTGCTGCCGATGAAACGGGAAACTTGATGAAGCGGGGTCAGCGACCCGATTTTTTGCCGGATGTTTCTTTTTTCATCCACTCAACAAAGGCGTCGCGGTTGCGCGAGCACACGTTGATCTTGCCGGTTCCGCTGAAACGCAGAACGATGCCTTCGCCGCTTTTGAAGCTGTTGACCATGTTGCCTAGCATGCTGCCAAGACCGCCACCGGTACCTGAGCCAGTTGTAACAGAGATCTCGTAGCGCAAGGTATTGTCCCAGCTCACGACGTGGGCGTTGTCGATGATCATGTCCTTGCCCGGCGAGACTTCCAGCTCGAACATCGAGCCAAAGCCCGAAACCACCACTTGGCCGACGCCAGATGTTTCCATCACAAAAAAGCCGCCCGACTGCGCAAACAGGGCATTGCCGATGCTTTGCGTGCGCACCTTCATTTCCGTGCCAGAGGTGGCCGCCACAAAAGCGCCGTCGTTCAACAAATACTGCCGCTTGCCGACATCAAGGACTTGCAATGCGCCGGGCAACACTGGCGAGAGCAAGCAGTCACCGTCACCGCGCACGGCCTCGATCTGTTGCTGAAAGAAAGATTCGCCGTTGGCAAAGCTGCGCAAAAGTGCCCGGCCGATGCCGCCGTTCATGCTGCCCTTGAGATCCAGCGTGTTCTCCATCATCACCATCGCATCGGATTCACAGTAAATCCGGTCGCCTTTTGTCAGTGCGACATGGAGAAAGGGATCTACGTCGCCGGTTGAGGTGAAAACAGTCATGCCAGTGTATTTTGATTTGCCAAGTAGCAGGTGTAAAGTGGTACGTGTTAAAGCAAACTATGCTGGGCCGCCAATTTCAGCCAATCTGGGTATTCCGTCATCAACAGGTCGTACAGCGCTTCATCGGTGTGCTCATCGGGCGAACCGACCGAAAAGTAATTGGCGTTGTCAATCAGACGGCCGGGTAACTCATCTAAGCTTTCAAGAAACGGAAAATCTGAATTGATAAAAGCAGACAAGAGCCTGCTTTTGGATTTTCGGCCTTTGCCAATGCCCATGACTTGCCAGAAAATCGGCTCCATGCTGGACCAGCGCAATTGCTTTTCCGTCACCGTTTTGTCGGTGGTCGAACCGTCGGTGACGAACATCACGTACACAGGCTGCGTTGCCTTGTGTGGGCTGATTCTTGCGCCACCGCTGGCGTCGGGGAAATAAAATTGGCGTATCGCCTCCATCGCCCGGCCGTAGCGGGTGTCGCTCTCAAGCGGATGGCGCGCGATGATCTGGGGGATGTAACCGTCCCAGTTCGACAAGCCCATGGGCACGGGTTGATGCACCTGTTGGCCAAACAGAAAAACATCAATCTCGCCGTCGTCATCGAACTGGCAGGCCAGCGCCAAAACGCGCTCGGCGAAAGACTGCACCAGCCCCTTGCGGTAAAGACCAACCATCGAGCCGGAAATGTCCAGACACAGGCAGACCTTGGCGCGGTGGTTGGACAGACCCGCCTTCTCCAGCGAAACGCCAGCCTGCTTGACCAGGTTCACCAACCGAGGTGCTTCGCGCTCAACGCGCTTTTCAAGCGAGATCTTGGCAGGCAGCGCTGGCTGCGGACTGACCTGGGGCCTGGGCACCTTGTCCACTGTGCCACCAAAATGCCGCACCAGTGCGTCCAGGCCGCCATTGAACCCTTGACCAACGGCCATGAAGCGCCAGCCGCCATCCTTGCGGTAAAACTCGCCAAGCATCAAAGCCTGCTCAGCGGAAAAATCCGATCCGTTGAATTCAAAACGGGCGAACTCGCGCTCACCCTCGCTTTCCAAGAGTTTCAGGTGCCCGGTGCTGATATGCGACATGACATCAGCACCGCCTGCGCTGGCGGCAATCACGACGCGCTCGACCAGGGCTGGAAGCTTGTGGAGCTGAAACGCAAAACCATCGGCGTCACCTGCAACGCCGCCCGCTTGCACAGCACCGCACGGGGTGCGGGGCTGGTTGAAGAAGGTCATGTAATCGTCATTGAACAGTGTGCCAACTAAATCGAGCCCAAAACAGGCGAAATCCAGTGGCAAACCTTGGGCGGCAAGACCAACTTGCAAAGCGCCTGTCGGGACAATGTCCCGCAGGCTCAGGCGTTGGCCTTTTGCGAGTTGCGTCATACCGCCTGTGGCGAATCAGGCGCCGATGCCGAAAGAACGCGCCAGAGGGGCCAAGCCGCCCGCAAAACCCTGGCCGACAGCCTTGAATTTCCATTCTGCACCGGCGCGGTAGATTTCACCAAACACCATGGCCGTTTCGGTCGAGCTGTCTTCTGAAAGGTCGTAACGGGCCAATTCTTTGTCGCCATTGCCGTCCAAGCAACGAATGTAGGCCTTGCTGACCATACCGAAGTTTTGCTTGCGGGTTTCGGCGTCGTGAATGGTCACACCGAAGGTGATCTTTTCAATGTCGGCTGGCACCAAGCTCAGATCGATGCTGATTTTTTCGTCATCGCCTTCACCAACGCCGCTGGTGTTGTCGCCCAGGTGGGTAACAGAGCCGTCGGTGGACTTGAGGTTGTTGTAAAAAATGAAATCGCTGTCACCGCGGGCTTTGCCATCTGCTTTGAGCAGGAAAGCGCTGCCGTCCAGGTCGAAGGTGGCGCCGTCGGTGGCGCGGGGATCCCAACCCAATCCAATGATCAATTTCTTGAGGGAAGGGGCTTCTTTGCTCAGGTTGACGTTACCGCCTTTTTGCAAACTAATGGCCATGTGAATGCTCCTTTAAAAATCGTTGATAAAATGGTCAGAAATAGCTGGGTGGCTGTTTACTGCACGTCCACGCCATGCTGAATGGCAAGTGCGCGGAGACCACCCGCATAGCCTTGCCCAACGGCTTTGAATTTCCATTCGCTACCGTATCGATAAACCTCGCCAAAAACCATAGCGGTTTCGGTTGAAGAATCTTCCGACAAGTCAAAGCGGGTAATTTCGACGTTGGTTTCGCTATTGACAAGACGGATGAAGGCGTTGTGCACCATACCGAAATTTTGCTTGCGCGCCTGTGCTTCGTGAATCGTCGCAGCCACCACCAACCTGACGATGGCAGCGGGCACTTGATCCAGCTTGATCTTCAACGCCTCATCGTCACCGTCACCTTCACCCGTGCGGTTGTCGCCAGTGTGCTCCACAGAGCCGCAAGACGAGCGCAACTGACCGTAGAAAATGAAGTCGCTGTCGGTGCGGACGCGACCGCTTTCGGTGACCATGAAGATGCTGGCGTCCAGATCAAAATCTACCCCGTCGGAAGATCGTGTATCCCAACCCAACCCAAGCAGCACCTGCTTCAGACTGGGGTCTGTTTTGGAGAGGTTGACGTTGCCGCCTTTTTGCAAGCTAATGGCCATTTGAAGAATATTCCTTTAAATAACTAGAACAAGTTTGCTGAATCCGGAACTATCAAATCTCTTTTTTTGTGGAAGAATTTTTCAACTCTAAGCTTTTATGATCCAGCAAGCGCTTCAGCGACCCCACTGTACTGGGCTATGGTGAACAGCACATAAGCGGCGGCCATTACCCCGCCAGCGACTCGGCCAATTCTGCCGGTCACCAGCAAGAACACCGCAAAAACCAGCGTGACACCAAGAACAATCGGTAGGTCAAATTGAGCGAAACGCGGATCGATCACGAGTGGCTTCACCACCGCGCTGATACCCATCACAGACAAAATATTGAAAATATTGGATCCGACGATGCCGCCCACGATCATGTCAGATTGGCCTTTGCGCGCCGCTGCGATACAAGCGGTCAACTCTGGGAGCGAAGTGCCAAAGGCGATCACGGTCATCCCGATCACCGCCTCAGGAATGCCCAGCGCGACCCCTCCAGCAACCGCTCCTTGAACCAAGATTTCGGAGCCGATAACCAACGTGAGAATGCCCACCGTGACGAGAATATAAGGGTTTCCAGCAAGTCCATCGCCTTCCTCGTCGTCATCGCTGACGTCGATCTTGCTCGCTTTGTACTGGTAAATTACATATGCAACGATCCAAGCGACCATGGCCAGACCTGCCCAGCGAGGCAAGATTTCAGCCCAAACGGCCACGGCCATGGCGATGGTGGAAAGGATCATCATCGCGGTATCGACCCGGATCTCTTTGCGGTCGATGAGAACCGGGGAGATCATGGCTGCAATACCAAGCACAATCAGCACATTCGCGATGTTCGATCCGATCACGTTTCCGACCGAAATACCCGGAAAGCCGCTGATGTTTGCATTCACCGATGTGAAAAGCTCAGGTGCTGATGTTCCGAAAGCGACGATGGTTGCTGCGATGAACAACTTCGAGAGACCAGAGCTTTCAGCAATGCGTATCGCTGAATTGATCGTGAGGTCACCCCCTTTGACAAGAAGCCATACTCCAAATCCAATAGCGCCCAGTGAAATGATGGCGAGTTGGTATGCGCTGAGTCCGTCCATGGATATTTCCGTTTGTGAAAAAATTGAAGGCGAAAAGTCTCGCCATTGTTTTGATTAAATGTCGAAATAGGACGGTTTTGGCTTGTCATTCAAGCTGATCTCACGAGCCACGGCCCCTTGCTTTCGCCAAACACCCATCTGATGCGCTGAGGGCGCAAGAAACGCTTTTCTTGCGCCCTCAAGAGCCAGCGCTGACACAGCGAATTATTGTAGAGCACAAGCAGCTCGTGCAGCCACGCCCTTCCCCATAGCCAAGTCCGAAAAACCGAACAATTCGTCAAGAAAAGAAATGCACAACAAGGCCTTTTGCGCTGAGGGCGGAAGCCCCACAGCGGCCGCTCTACGGCCCACCGAAAAGCGCCACCTGAGCGGCGACGCGCTGCTGGTATGTGCCCAAGCAATCTACACGAGACGTGCGGTGGTTGCAGCTGGCGAGCGCTCGGGGCATGACGTCTGGGATGCGACAGGTAGGCAAGCGGCAAGGTCGATTTGACCTCTGTCGACCAGTGCGAGCAAAGCTTAGTGTCACGTCACGAGCCAAGTGTCGGCGGATCTGAAACTGCCTGTGGTGTTGCTGTTGCGCAGGAGGGGCACAAATTGCGGGGATGGAAAATACATCGTCACTCTCAGTCCCGAAGAAGCCGAACAGCTGCAAAGCTTGGTGGGCAAAGGCAAGCATGCAGCGCAAAAAGTCATCAATGCACCGATCTTGCTCAACTGCGACCAATCGCAGGGCGGGGGTGACAGGCGCACCAGCCAGGAGATCGCCCAGGTGTTGCAGGTGAGCGAGCGCAAGATTGACCGCGCGCGGCGGCGGTTTGTGCAAGACGGGCTGGAGGTGGCCCTCAGCGGCCAGCCCAGCCAACGCGAGTACGTCATCAAGGTGGACGGGGATGTCGGGGCGCACCTGATTGCGCTGAGCTGCTCAAGCCCACCCGAGGGGCATGCCCGCTGGTCACTGCGCTTGCTGGCCGATCGCGTGGTGGAGCTGCAGTTCACAGAGGAGATTTCGCACGAGACGGTGCGCCGGGTGCTGAAAAAAACGAGCTCAAACCCTGAAAGAAGGTGGGTTGGGTGATCCCACTCCAAGCAAGCGCAGCGTTTGTGGCGAACATGGAGCGCGTGCTGGGTGTGTACCGCAGACCCCATGACCCCACCCGGCCAGTGGTGTGCATGGATGAGACCCCACGTCAGCTGATCGGCCAGACGCGCCAGAGCATCGCAGCCCAGCCAGGGCAGCCTGAACGCGAGAACCGCGAATACCAGAGCCCGGGCGTGTGCAATGTCTTCATGGCCTGCAAGCCATTGGCTGGCTGGAGACTGACCAAGGTCACCGAGCGCAGAACCAAAACAGACTGGGCACACTTCATCGAAGACATCGCCAGCAGCTACCCCAGGCCCAGCGCATCACCCTGGTCATGGACAATTTGAACACCCATACCCCGGCCTCGCTGTAAGAGGCGTTCCCGCCAGACAAGGCCAAGGCGCTGTGGGATCGCTTTGAGTTCGTCTACACACCCAAGCACAGGAGCTGGCTCAACATGGCGGAGATCGAAATCAATGTGATGGTGCGCCAGTGCCTCAACCGGCGCATTGCCGACATCGAAACCATGTGCTCGCAGGTCACCGCCTGGCAAGCCAGCCGAGACCAGGTCAAGGCCAAGATCAACTGGCAGTTCACCACTGACACAGCCCGCGCCAAACTCCAACGGCTCTGTCCGACATTTGGTGATTGACGTGACACTAGAACCCACTGCTTCGTAGAAAACATGATCTTGCGATCGACGCGCCAGCTCCGACAGACTTCTGTCCAACGACCAATAAATCAATTTTTGAGCCGTTGCCGTCATCGTGCGTGGCCCAGCTGGATCGGCTTGTTGCCGCCACAAAGCACAAAGCGGACCGAGGTCCGCCTTTTGCATTCTTCAAGCCATGTTTGGTGGCCGAAGGGATAGGGTGATTTTGGTGTCAGCGTATGCGACCGAAGTTGGTGCGCAGTGGATCGGCTGCACCCCCATTGCCGCCGTTACCACCGGTGCGACTGCCTCGGTTACCGCTCGGGCCACCTGCGCCGCTTTTGCCGCGGTTGCCGCTGCGCATGGAGTCGATGCTGGTGCGCAGTGGATCAGGCTGGCCGCCAGGGGCGGCACTGCGCGGGCGTGGATCGCGGATGCGCAGGCTACCAAGGTGGGCATTGGGCCCAGGTTGGCGGTCTTCGCGCGGTTCCCGATCTTCTCGCGGCTCCCTGTCTTCACGAGGCGCTCGGTCATCGCGCGGGGCGCGTTCGGCGCGTGCTTCCGCGTGGCGGGGTGGGCCGGCATTGGGTCGGTTGCCTGTACCGGCATTGCGTCCACCAGCGCGACGACCTTCGCCACGCGGTGCTTGGCGCGGTTGCTCTCCCCTGCCTCGTGGCTGGCTGTTTTCGCCGGCGTCTGCTGCCGGACGCTGACGCTGGCCTGTGCTGCTGCCACCGCCGTCTGACGCTTTCTTTTCACGCACGCGCTGCAGCATCTCGGTACGAGCTGCCTTGCCGGCCGCTGCCATCACATCGCGGCTGGGTGGTTTACCGGCGCCGCCCCAAATGGTCTGGCGACCCATGGCAATCGGCTCGGCCCGCTCGCCCGGCTCGGGCATGAATTCTTGAAAAATCTCCACCGGAATCTGCTGCTTGGTGAAGCGCTCGATGTCCATCATGAAGCCTTCCTCGTCCAGGCTCACCAAGTTGACGGCTTCACCGCTCTTGCCGGCGCGGCCAGTGCGGCCAATGCGGTGAACGTAGTCTTCCGAAACGTTCGGTATTTCGTAGTTCACCACGTGGGGCAGCTCGTCGATGTCGATACCGCGCGCGGCGATGTCGGTGGCCACAAGGGCTCGGATGTCGCCGCTCTTGAAGCCAGCCAGCGCCTGGGTGCGCGCGCCCTGGCTCTTGTTACCGTGCAGGGCCATGGCCTGGATGCCGTTCTTGGTCAAGAATTCGGCCACGTTGTTGGCACCGAACTTGGTGCGGGTGAACACCAGCACCTGGCTCCAGTTGTGCTGGTTGATGATGTGCGCCAGCAGCGCTTTTTTCTTGCCGCGACCCACCGGGTGGATCACCTGGGAGATGCGCTGCACGGTGGTGTTGCGCGGCGTCACCTGGATGTGAAGCGGGTCCTTCAACAGGTTGCTGGCCAGATCGCGGATCTCATCGCTGAAGGTGGCTGAAAACAGCAGGCTCTGCTTTTCTTTGGGCACCAGGGCGAGGATTTTCTTCACGTCGTGGATGAAGCCCATGTCGAGCATGCGGTCGGCCTCGTCGAGCACCAACATTTGCACGCCCGAGAGGTCGAGAAAGCCTTGCTGCTGCAAGTCCAGCAGGCGGCCGGGCGTTGCCACCAAGATATCAACGCCGCGTTTCATCGCGTTGATTTGGGGGTTCATGCCCACGCCACCGAAGATCACGGTGGAGGTGAGCGAAAGGTGTTTGCCGTAAACACGGGCCGATTCTTCCACCTGCGCCGCGAGTTCGCGGGTGGGTGTGAGCACCAAAGCACGGATGGCCACGCCCCCGAACTTGTTTTTGGCGCGTTCACCGGTGCTCAGGCGTTGCAGCATGGGCAGGATAAATGCGGCGGTCTTGCCGGTGCCCGTCTGGGCTCCGCCCAACAGGTCGCGTCCAGCCAGCACAGCCGGAATGGACTCAGCTTGAATGGGGGTGGGGGTCTCGTAGCCGTGCTCGCGCACAGCTTGGACAATGGCCGCAGCCAGGTTCAGATCGTCAAATGTCATGTGATGAGGCGCCCGTCCAGGGCGCTGGGGGCGTCTGCCTATTCGGATGCGGTGGCATCCGTTCAGTCGAAAGCAGACGAAATCAAGATGTGGATCGACGGAAGCAATGGTTCAAGCCGCAAATCCGCCAGCAGACTGCTGGTGTCACCAGTCACTGACGCTGGACGACGTCGCGATTGTCGCACGTCCGCGCCGAAAACCGGTCAGCGGATGCCACCACCCAATGATCGGCCGCATTTTTACAATCTTCATCGTTGCAGTTTTACTTGCGATGGTGCGCTTGGATGGGTGTTTTGTCCCAGGTAACTGTTTGGGTCAGATGCCAAGCACCAGATGAGCCCGAGTTCCCACCAACATGACTCTATGAACACCCCGATGCTGCTGCGGATGGGCGTGGCCAACGACATGAGTAGTCTGCGGCCCACGCTGCAGAACTGCCTGGAGACCGTTCTTTCTGTCTCGGATTCGATGGTCGACGATTTGCTCGACGGCCTAGCCGCGGCATCCGCAGGCGCTGCGCAGCCCCGCGGTCGCCTGGACCCAGCACTGGTGCGGCGCCTGCTGAGCGATACCGACGCCATCAAACACACCTGGCAGACCCAGCTGCGCCATGCGCTCTTCCACGGTGGCCAAATCGCTGCGGTGAGCACTTCGCAGGTGCGCTTCGACGATCTTCGCCTGCTCGATGAGCATCAAATTGACGCCTCCATCGGCTTCGCGCTGGCCGAGCAGGAGCTCAGGCGCGCCAGCGCCGAGCTGTTGCCCACGCTCAATGCGCTGATCAGCAGCCTGATGGGTTGGCTCACGGTGCAGGCCGATATCAACCCGCTGAAGCCAGCGGCCTTCGCTTGTGCCTTGCGCGAGCTGCTGACGCACCATGTGCCCGATGTCGCGCAGCGCAACGCCTTGCTGGCGCCAGCAGCTGGCGCGATGGGCGAGAGCCTGCGGCAGGTCTACCGACAGCTCATTCAATGGCTGATGGTGCACGGCGTGGAGCCGCTGGAAGTGCAGACTT
>Ga0335395_10001190_pt1 | contig 16546 bp, 15 predicted proteins | sample MAT02_FD_205744 | JGI IMG/M metagenome (GOLD analysis project Ga0335395, IMG submission 205744) | Freshwater microbial communities from Lake Fryxell liftoff mats and glacier meltwater in Antarctica - MAT-02 (spades assembly) (version 2) ...
CGACTGACTCAGAGGTTGGTTCTGCGTTTGGATGATTTTCTTCTTTGTTTTGCAGGCCCCTGGGGAGGGCACCAGATTGCTTTAGCAGTAGCTCACTAAATCGGCCATGTTTGACTTTGTTTCGAATCAGGTCGGCCAAACAAGCGGCCACGCCCTATGTCGGTGATGGCGGCCACGCAGGGGTGAGATATCCGCCGCTCAACCGAGATGGCATAGAACCTCTCCACCAATTCGTTGCTGCGGCCGATTATTTTTACACCGTATTGCGCTTCAGTCTCGCTGTCGACCACACTGGGCGAGATGAAGACACCGTGTCCCTGGCGGCCAAAAGATTTCATCAGAGCGCCGTCGGCGAACTCGCCAATGATGCGAGGGAAAAGCCGGTGACGCGCCAGCCACGCATCGAACTGCGGACGAATGGAAGAAGCCGGGCCCGGAATCAACATTGGCGCGTCATTCAGGCAGTCCGGGAACGCGCCGCTCAGCTTCGGCTCGAGTGATGGCGCACAGCAGAAGCTCATCGATGATGCGCCCAACTCGTGGTTGAAGGCCTTCACGCTGACCCGGTTCGACAGCGGTTGATCGGCCACCACTAGATCGAGCTTGTGTAGCGCAAGGTCGCTCAGTAGGTCAGGTAGCTTGTCTTCGCTACAGCTCATGCGCACCGGCTCGGACAGGGTAAGCGCAGGTTCGAGCAGCATGTAGGCGATGCTCTTGGGCACTGCATCGGCCACGCCAACACGGAATTCAAGCACCCGCTGCCCGCCGCGATTAGCTCGCATGGCTGCCTCAAGCTCACCGCCAAGGGCAAAGATTTGATCAGCGAAGCCCAGTGCGACACGACCATCCTCGGTCAGCTCGAGAGAACGACCGTTCTTGCTGAAGAGCTGGCGCCCGAGTCGCTCCTCAAGCAGTTTGATTTGCCCGGACAAGGTTTGCGGTGTGGTGTGCAGTTGTTCGCCAGCACGCATAACGCCACCAGCATTTGCTGTCACCCAAAAATAGTACAGGTGCTTAAAGTTCATTAGGAATTGGGCTTGGTAGCGCGATTACTTTGCGAAGCCGAAGGCGTGACAAGTGTCGACCAGTGCCGTCCTGAGGTGGCCCCGAGGCTGAATGCCCGGAATTCTGGATTCTTGGCAATGCTAATGCCGCCGCACTTGATGTGATGGTCGCAGTAGATGCCGGTGCCTTCCAAGGGTGCGAAGTAAGCCAGTCCGACTGACACTAGCGTGGCTGGCGTCGGCAGTGTGTTGTCGGCGAAGGCCTGTATCGACTCCCTGGGGCACGCGCGCTCAGAGTAGCAAACGAGGACGGGTTGCCGCAATGCAGCAGTAGGCTGAACAATCTTGCTGATCAGGTTGGTTTGATGGCATTGCCGGCTCGCTGAGTCGCCTGAATCAGACCGCTACGGTCGCTACGTCCCGTAGAAGTGGGGGAGCAAAGACGCCGAGTGACCTCGGGCAACTTTGAGTGGCAGAACATGCTTGCTGATGGGGAGAATGCAAGGTAGTCTCGGCGTATTGTGGGTTCCCTGGGTGTTGAGTCTCGGCGATCACAGGCATCGTTTGGGAGCTTTCTCTGTCCTTACCTTAGGAAGGGCTATCTCGAGCTGCCGTATAGGCAAGACTACTCTGACACATATTCACGCTGCGATCAACGAATCGATACATTCGTTCGACGTGAAGAAGTAGGCCGAAACAACCTTTGTGACCAACTCGTCTTTGAAAGATGTCCTGCAGATCAGGCTGAACGCCACTGGGGCAAAATATGTATTCGCCGCCTACCTGCAGACGGTCCTTTCCGGTTATCTGGGTGAGGGCTTTGCAATAGGCCAAAAGTCGATGAATCGGGCGATTATGGGGCAGCCGAAGCCACGTTTCGAAACTGATTACAAGTCTGCTTGGAAACGCTCCTCCTGGCTTCGCTTTATGGAGTTCCACCAAAGACAGACGAGCAGAAAAGTGGACGGCGATGGGCAGCGATTGATTGCTTCATATGTTGCCACAGAACGATGCTAACCCTGAGACACCCTAATATCGGCACGGGGTGTTTTCCCGCACAAATGTCGAAAATTTCTTGGGTTTTTGATTGGCCACCGGCGAAAGTAAGGCGTTACAGTCGCTGACAGTCGCTCACAGCCGCTTACGGTTCAAAATATTTAAAGGGGAATTGAGAATATTTATGGGGGTAACACTGACAAAGGGTGGGAACATCTCACTCTCCAATGCAGCAGTCGGCTTGAAGAAGATTCTTGTTGGTTTAGGTTGGGATGCAAAAACCACCGGCGGTGCGGATTTTGATCTGGACGCTAGTGCGTTCATGTTGACAGAGGGCGGCAAAATACGTTCCGACAGAGACTTGATTTTCTACAATCAGATGCTGTCAACCTGCGAATCCGTAAGGCACACTGGTGACAACCGTAGTGGGGCAGGTGACGGTGATGACGAGGCACTAGAAATCATCTTGGATCGAGTGCCCGCGCAAGTGCTGCGCATAGTAGTGTGCGTTACCATTCATGATGCTATCGCGCGACGGCAGAACTTCGGTCAGGTTAGCGATGCGTTCATGCGCGTGGTCAATCTCGACGGGTCAGTTGAAATTGCGCGCTTCGATCTGTCCGAGGACTACAGCACAGAAACAGCTATGATCTTCGGCGAGGTTTACCGCCGGGGCACTGAGTGGAAGTTCAAAGCCGTAGGTCAAGGCTTTACAGGAGGGCTGGAGGCAGTGTGCGCTCAATTTGGTGTTGCCGTGAATTGAGCTTAATCAAGACAAAGGAATCGACATGAGAAGACTCCCCGTTTATCTGCTGTTGGACACGTCATCGTCAATGAGCGGTGATCCGATTGAGGCCGTGAAAAACGGCGTGCAAGTCTTGATCTCGACCTTGCGCCAAGACCCCTATGCGCTGGAAACGGCGTACCTGTCGGTCATCACATTCGACAGCCAAGCCAAGCAAGCGATTGCACTGACAGAGCTGGCCTCCTTCCAGATGCCGCTCATCGCGGCAAGCGGCACCACTGCCATGGGGGATGGGTTGGCATTATTGGCAGAGCGCATTGAAGCCGAGGTAGGCAAAAGCACAGCGGATGCGAAGGGGGATTGGAAGCCACTGGTCTTCATCATGACTGACGGCAGCCCAACCGATGATTGGCAGCGCGGCTTGGACAGGCTCAAGAAAGTGCGCACTGGCTTAATAGTGGCCTGTGCTGCCGGCCAAGGCGCTGACACCCAAGTTCTGAAGCAGATCACCGACACGGTAGTCCAACTAGATACGGCCGACTCAAATACGATCAAGGCATTCTTCAAATGGGTCTCGGCCAGTATTTCGACTGGCAGCCAGAAAGTGGATGCAGGGCAAAAGGAGGTGCTCGGGCTGAACGATTTGCCACCGCCGCCGCCTGAAGTCAACGTCGTTATCTGAAACCGCTAGCATGGGCGTTAACCTGAAAAAAGGGCAGGGCATCAGCCTTCGTAAGGACGAAAGCGATTTATCGCAAGTCACGATAGGCTTGGGCTGGGACATCGTCGAGGAGAAACGGGGTTTGCTGGGCTCCCTATTTAAAACGAAAGAAGAGGATTACGACTTAGACGCAGTTGCGTTTCTTTGCGGTAGCGATGGCAAGGTTGCAGACCTGGGTCGCGACGCCAACGGCAAAGCAACGCTGATTGGTGGCGACGTGGTGTTCTTCAATAACCAGAAGCATAAGTCCGGCAAGATCTGGCTGACCGGTGACAACCGTACCGGTGCCGGAGATGGCGACGACGAGCAGATCATCGTAAACCTCAATGACCTGCCTCAAAATTACACCAAAGTAGTTTTTGTAGTCCAGATCTACAACGGCATCAAGAACAACCAGAGCTTCGGCAATGTCCGCAGCGCATTCATCCGTGCAGTGGATAAGCGCGGGAAGGAAATGGTTCGTTTCGACCTGTCGGGCGACGGCAGCTTTGGCAACTGCCGCTCCCTGTTGTTTGCAGAGATGCTTCGCGACGGTAGCAACTGGCAGTTCAAAGCTGTGGGAACGCCCTTTGAGACTGACTCGTTCGTCGAAGTTCTGAAGCAATTCCTCTGACAAGTGAGGAACGAAGAACATGCGCAGGTTGCCGGTTTATTTGTTGCTTGACACTTCAGGCTCGATGCGGGGGGAACCCATTCACGCTGTCAACGTCGGTCTACAGTCCATGCTTAGCGCTCTCCGGCAGGACCCCTACGCGCTGGAGAGCGTGCATCTCTGCGTAATGACCTTCGATGCTGTAGCGGTTGAACTGTTGCCCTTAACTCCGCTGGAAGCGGTGCAGATCCCCGAGATCAAGGTGCCGGAGTCCGCGCCCACGTTCCTTGGCGCCGCCATCGAACTGCTGATTCGCTGTGTAGACCGAGATGTCAAACGAACCACCGATGACGCCAAGGGCGACTGGCGACCGCTGGTCTTTGTCATGACAGACGGCAGCCCCACCGACATCCAAGTGTTTCGCGAAGCCATTCCGGAGCTGTTGCGCCGCCCCATCGGCAGCATCGTGGCCTGCGCCGCGGGGCCGAAGGCCAGGCAGGATTTTCTGCTCGAGCTAACCGACAAGGTAGTCACACTTGACACCATGGACTCATCAGGCTTTTCAAGCTTCTTTAAATGGGTCAGTGCAAGTGTGTCGTTGGGTAGCAGCAGCGCCGGGCTTGCCGGCACGGCGGCCCTGCCTCCACCGCCGGCAGAAGTTCAACTCGTGATCTGACAAGGCCACAGGAGCCTTCACTACTGGCGTGCTAACGCCGATCCGTCCGCCCGTGGGCGTGTTCAACCCCGTCGCCTTGTGCCGCGGGTCGAGCCTTAAGGCAGAAGGGAAGTCCGATGCGCCGCTTGCCCGTTTTCTTCGTTCTCGATTGCTCAGAATCGATGATCGGCGACAACCTGACTAACATGGAGGACGGACTGCAGATGATCGTGCGTGCGCTGCGCATCGATCCGCATGCGCTAGAGACCGTCTGGCTTTCGGTCGTGGCATTCGCTGGCGTGGCGAAGACGCTGGTGCCCTTGATCGAAGTGGTGTCCTTCTACCCTCCCAAGCTTCCGATGGGCAGCGGCACCAGCTTAGGCGCAGCGTTGCTGACTCTGATGCAAGAAATCGATACCGCGGTGGTGCGAACCACACCTGACAGAAAGGGCGACTGGCGTCCCATCATTTATCTCTTCACCGACGGTAAACCTACCGACGACATCGACCCGGCGATCTTGCGCTGGAACGCCAGCTATGCCAGTAAGGCAACCCTGATAGCCGTGGCGCTGGGTGCCGCCGCCGATCAAGCGGTGCTGCGCCGGCTGACCGAGTGCGTACTGGTTTTCGAGGAAAGCGGTGTCGATGATTTCAAGAAGTTCGTCAACTGGGTAACGGCTTCCGTTGTCGCGCACAGCCGGAGCGTGGGTGAAGGCGCTGAAACCAAGGGGCTGCCGCCCCTGGACGAACGATTCCTGAAGCTGATCAAGGCTGAGGCTGCAGGCTCTGCGGACGAAGGCAGCGTCGTGCTAACCGGGCGTTGCCAAAAGCTCCGCAAACCTTATGTGATGAAGTACGACAAGGTTGCGCAGCGTGCGGCAGCGCGCGATTTTGAAGTTGAATCCCCGCAATACCACTTGGCAGGCTGCTATCCGATGAATGAAGACTATTTCGCTTGGTCCGATCCTCGTGTATCGGGTTTCAAGGTCAGCACGGACGAACTGGTCGGAATGCCGGGTTGTCCGCACTGCGGCAATGTTTCAGCCTTCGCCATGTGCGGCTGCGGCAAGCTGATGTGTGTCGGCGGGCCTGGTGAGGCGGTTTGTCCCTGGTGCGAAAAGACGGTGCAGTTCAGCCCTGGCTCGGCTGCGGCCACAGGATTCGACGTAGCTCGCGGCAGGGGCTGAACCGAATGGACGCGAAATCCAACAGTACGGGAGAGCCGCGCCAGTCGCGGCCAAGCGGCAAGGAAATCGATGCGTTCGTGGGGCGTGTCTTTGGGTTCGAAGAGGGTGCGATTTTTGACCGCCGGAAGGTGCCCCCCGGTTTGCTCGACGAGTTCATGAGCAGTCAAAACGTTCGCCGAGCAACGGAAAAATTTGCGCTAGAGATGCTCAAGCTTTGGAAGACGCAATACCCTGGTAAAGCTTTGCTGTGCCTTGCCATCACGCAGCCTACGCCTTGTGAATCGCCCGTAGCGTCGAACGCATGCCCAGTAGCGGCGCCCACGCCGACGCCGAAGGATCCAGAACCTGCACCCATACCGGCACCCGCCATGCCCCATAACCCTTGCATCGAGCCCGCTGCTGGCCCGCCCTCTGCCAAGGTTGGGGCGATTCCGCCACCGACCCGACCCGTGCCCGTAAGCACGCCTGAGCGCACCGCGACTTTCACCTTGCCCAACGCCAAGTCCGGCGAAGCTTACGACTTCGTAATCCAGGGCAAGGACGATCTAGGGCGGACGGTTTCGGTTCTCCAGGCGCGAGTGGTAACCCTGCCAGGCTTGATTTTCGACCCCGCCACAGCCAGGCTGCGCGGCGTTCCTGCGCAAGCCGGGGACCACGCCGTTTCAGTGCAGTGGCAAGTAGGGGGAGGTGAACGACGTAGCGGCTCGCTGGTGCTCATCGTCAATCCCAACCCGCGTGACCTGTGGAAATGCATCGATCCCGACACGGATGATCCATATTTCAAACCGAACGAAGAATCGCGAGACCTGCAGAGCTCGTCGCGACGCATCGCCGCCGGCAGCAAGCGTGGACGTTCGCATGCCCATGCCGGTACTTGCCGTGACGACGATTTTTACGTTGCTCATGATGCAGCCTCGGGCTGGAGCGTGTTGGTTGTGGCCGACGGAGCGGGCAGCGCCAAGAGTTCACGCAAGGGCGCTCAACTCGCGGCATGCCAGGCCGGCCAGTACTTGAGCACGGCGCTAGGAGGCGAAGACGGAGCCGCCCTGGCAACTGCAGAGGCTGATTGGGAAGCCGCCTCTACAGCTGGTGCGCGGCGCTTGAAGGAAGATCTCTACAAGCTTTTCGGCAGAGCAGCGCGGGCTGGACTCCAGGCTATCGAAGAGGAAGCGGCAGCGCGGTCGGCCCCAGTCAAGGATTACGCCACCACCTTGCTATGCGCCTTGCATCGCAAGGCGGTACAAGGCGAATTCGTGGCCAGCTTCTGGCTGGGTGACGGCGCCATCTGCGCCTATGGGCCCGCAGGGCAGGCAACCCTGATGGGCAAACCCGACAGCGGCGAGTTTGCTGGCCAGACCCGCTTTTTAGACAAGGCCGCAGTAAACGATTCAACGACGCTCTGGAACCGCATCGAGTTCGGCCGCCACGATTTGTTGACGGCCTTGATCCTAATGACCGACGGGATTTCGGACCCGCGTTTCGAAACGGACAATGGTCTCGCTGCTACGGCGCGGTGGGACGCACTCTGGGACGAGATCGCCCCTGCCCTCGACACGCCGGAGCCCGGCCGCGCGCTAGTCGATTGGATGGACTTCTTCACACCCGGCCACCATGACGACCGGACTATTGCACTGCTGTGGTAACTGCCCTGCCTGCCTGGTGGAGCTGCAGCCCCTGTTTGGTGTCATGAAACTTTGGAAGACCAGCGAATGTCCAGGGTCGTGAAGTGCAGAACTGTCGATGGGCAACCGGTCGAGTTCATCGATGACATCATCGGTTCAGGCGCGATGAAGGATGTGCACTTCTCGCCCGACCGCTCCTACGTGATCGCGTTCTACAAGTCACGCCCTGATGCGCAGGGCAAAGACCGCTTACAAATGATCACCGGTAAGTACCGTCAGAGCATCTTCGAGCAGGCTGGCGGCGAATACTGGCGCGGACTGTTCCGTTGGCCTTCTGCGATAGTCGAGCATGAGGGCAAACTGGGCATCGTTGTCCCCACCTACCAGAAGCACTTCTTCTTCGAGCACGGATCAAAGAACAACGATTTTCTGGGCATCCGCGGGCGGGAGAAGGAAGGGAAGTGGTTCGCGAGTGCTAACAACCAGAACCGCTTTCTCGACCCCAAGGAACGCGGCCATTGGCTCAATTACCTGCGCATCGGCATCCAGATATCGCGCGCAGTGCGTCGCATGCATGCCGCCGGCCTGGCGCACTCCGATTTGTCCTACAAGAACGTGCTAGTCGATCCGGTGAACGGCAACGCCAGCGTCATCGATGTCGATGGCCTGGTGGTGCCCGGGCGCTATCCGCCAGATGTCGTGGGTACGCCCGACTTCATCGCGCCGGAAGTGGTAACGACCAGTCACCTGGACAAAGCCGATCCGCAACGTAGCCTGCCCAGCATCAGCACGGATAGGCATGCGCTAGCAGTGCTGATCTATATGTACCTGTTCTACCGCCATCCGTTGCGCGGCAGGAAGGTCCACGATCTCGACGATGAGCAGCGCGACGAAGCATTGTCCATGGGCATCGGCGCCCTTTTCGTGGAGCATCCCAGCGACGAGAGCAACCGGATCAACATCGCCCAGGTCAAGCCTAGCGAGTTGCCATGGGCCGACACGGCCAGGCTTCCCTACACGCTATCGGGCCCGTACCTGACGCCGTTGTTCACGCAAGCGTTCGTGCATGCGTTGCACAAGCCCGCCGCGCGCCCAACTGCCGACGATTGGGAAACCGCCCTGGTGAAGACGGTGGACCTTGTGCAGCCCTGCATGAACACCGCGTGCGAGCAGAAGTGGTATGTTTTCGACAACTCCACGCGGCCTGCCTGCCCGTTCTGCCGCGCCCCCCACCGCGGTCAGGTACCAGTGTTGAACCTGTACTCGGCGCGGAGAGAAGGCAACTTCCGGCCAGATAACCATCGACTGATGGTATGGACTGGGCAGTCGCTGTTCCCTTGGCATGCAAATCGGCTGATCGCCCCCAACGAACGGCTCACCGAGGACCAGCGTCGCCGGGTCGGTTACTTCGTGCTGCATGGCGGCGGCTGGTGGCTGGTCAACGAAGGGCTGCCCGAGCTGATGGACGTAGCTAGCAAGGCGCTGGTCCCAGTGGGTGCGAAGATTGAGCTAAAGGACGGCCTACAACTGTTGTTGTCCCGCGCCGAAGGCGGTAGGCTTGTGGTCGTACAGATGGCTGGTGGCTCGTAAATAATTTCTTCTATCGCACCCAAATAAAGGCTGTCGGTATTTACTTTGGCATGCCTGAAAACGGCATAGGCTCCGTTGATTCTTGAGGAACCAACCCATTGCAAGCGTCTTTCACCTACTGTACTTTGTCTCACCGTGAGTCAAGTCATCCTGATCGACGTCGTAATGGGTGGCGACCGCGCGACGGTCCTTGCGCCAACTTGCCGCGACTTGGCAAGCTAGCGTCCGAGTACAAAGAGTAGGGCCACATGCAGGCTAACGACTGGCCCTGGACGGCTCGCAAGACGTCCATTGTGGCTGAGCCGGTATTGATTATTGAAAGCGTCATTGCCCTCGCCAGCTCCGCCGAAAGGTGTCGGCCGCGACCACAACTTGCCGCGGGTCGTATACGGGCCGCATGCCCAGCCTCCCATCTCCTTGGGAGGCAGCAAATGGGTGATCAAGCCGATGGTTCGTTTCCGCATCGTCACCACGGTCGGCTGCATGTTGCTCGATCGGGCTGTTGGAACGATGGCGTCAATAGAGTTTGCCATCATGGGCTACTTGCCCGTGTCAGCGAGAATGAAGTTCGTTTTTGGAGCGTTGGGCGCCTTGCTGGTGTCGGTCGCGAGAAGACTCACTTTGGCCTAACCTTCCAGGTCCAGTCTTGCGGACGGGACCGATTAAAAACTCACTTTTCAGACTCTGGGAAGACTTGTCGATGAAGCATCTGCAGTCGGGGCAGAACGTCGCGCTGGAGCAATCCGCGTTCACTGCAGTCGTGAGTTGGCGCCCGAGTTCGACGGCCTTGGTCTTGGACGCTAGCGGGTACCTGCTCACGGGGAGCGGAAAGGTGGCCAGCGACGCGGGCTTTCTGTTCTACGGACAGGCCAGTGTGGCCGGTGGTGCGGCCTCCCTGAACGCGGCGACCGCGACCTTCTCGCTCGACCTCGCGCGTATGCCGCCCGATACCGAGCGAGTAGCGTTGGCCCTAACGATCGAAAAGGCTGTATCGCGCGGCCAGCGCTTCGCCCAGTTGGAAGAACTGACCCTCCTCGTGACGGGCGATGCCGAACCAATAAGCATCGCGTTGGACACGCGCAACATGCAGGAGGCTGCCGTGATCCTGGGCGAGTTCTACAAGCGCAATGAGGCATGGAAATTTCGGGCGCTCGGTCAGGGATTCAATGGTGGGCTGGGCCCGCTGGCCAGCCACTTTGGGGTCGATATTGCGGACGATGCCGAGAGCTCGACGCCTATGGCCGCGTCTCCACCTCCGCCTGTGCCGCCTTTACCTCCACCTCCACCTCCACCTCCACCTCCACCGGTGCAGCTGACCAAAATCACGCTCGAAAAACAGAAACCGGTCTCTCTTGATAAAGGTGGCAGCAGCTTTGGTGAGATCGTTGTCAACCTGAATTGGTCGCGCAAGCCCAATGCTGCGGCGGGTTGGAACCCATTTAAGAAGGAAGCTGCGATCGATCTTGACCTGGGCTGTATGTTCGAACATAAGAACGGTACCAAGGCTGTGATCCAGGCCGTGGGCAACGGCTTCGGCGACTTTGACGGCCCTCCCTGGGTGCAGCTGATGGGCGACGACCGCACCGGGGCGGCCAGTGAGGGAGAGAGCCTGCGCATAAACGGCGCCAAGTGGGCTGATTTCAGAAGGATCTTGGTCTTCGCTTTTATTTACGAAGGTGCGCCGAACTGGGCTGCGGCGGAGGCCGTAGTTACGCTCAACTCCCCTGGGCAGCCGGAGCTGTCGGTCAGGCTCGATAGCCACTCTGCGCGTCAGGGCATGTGTGCCGTGGCTCTGCTGGAGAACGACAAGGGGAGTATTCGGGTCACAAAATTGGTGGACTACTACGCCAGCCACCCGGAAATTGATCAGGCCCATGGCTTTGGCTTTCGCTGGACCGCCGGTTCCAAGTAACATACATTTTTGTTCGGTACTTTGCGGCGCTGACCGCTTCTTCAATCACATAGCAGCTAGAGGAGTTTCGCGATGGCCATCAACCTACAAAAGGGCGGCAACGTCAACCTGAGCAAAGAGGCGCCTGGCTTGACCGCCGTTGCCGTCGGCCTTGGATGGGACATACGAGCCACTGACGGCGCGGCCTACGACCTGGACGCCAGTGCTTTTCTGCTCACCGAATCAGGCAAGGTGCGCGCTGACAATGACTTCATCTTCTATGGCAACAAGAAGAGCAGCGATGGCTCCGTCGAACACATGGGCGACAACGTCACTGGCGACGGCGATGGCGACGACGAGGTCGTCGAGGTCAAGCTCAGCTCCGTGCCCGCTGCGGTACAAAAAATTGCGATAAGCGTGACCATCCATGAAGCTGAAGCTCGAAAGCAGACCTTTGGACAGGTTTCCAAGGCCTTTATTCGAGTGGTCAACAAGGCCGACGGTAAGGAGCTTGCTCGCTACGACTTATCGGAAGACGGTTCAACTGAGGCAGCACTCGTTTTTGGTGAGCTATACCGCGCCGGCTCGGAATGGAAGTTTAAGGCAGTAGGCCAGGGCTTCAAGGGTGGTTTGGGCCCACTGGCACGCAATTTCGGCGTCAGTATCAGTTAGTTCCGGGTCGGACAGACCACTGGTGAGTCATACGTGCTCGCCAGCACTTTTCGGTGCCCCCATTGCGTGATAGCACTCGCGGTCAGCGCTTAAAGCTGGCTGACATCATCGATGTTTCGGCACCGTGCACGGTGATTCTGAATGCGGACGCGCCGTTTTCGCTGGACCACGCCTGCTTCGGCGTTACATCTGTTGGGCGGTTGGCGAGCGATCCGTACCTGGTGTTCTATAACCAACTAACGACGCCTTGTTCAGGCGTGCGGCTGCAGCTTTCCGCGGGCCGGGCTCAGTTCGCGCTGCGCCTGGTCGTTTTGGCGGCCAGCGTAGAAAGGCTGGTTTTCACCGCCACCTCAGACGGCGACGGTCTGATGGGTGCTATTTGCCAAGCAACTGTGCCCCAGGCTCAGCCAGCGGCTGATGGCGCCCGCTTCACGCTGCAGGGCAAAGAACTCGCGCAGGAGAAAGCACTCTTGCTTGCTGAGATCTATCGCAAAGACGGTGTTTGGCGCTTCGCCTGCCTCGGCAACGGGTTCAACCGGGGCTTGCCAGCATTGTTGGCGCACTTCGGAGGCGAGGAGGCGCCATCCCCCCCTAAAGCCGCCATTTCCAGTGCCGCCGCTGACGGTGTCTCTCAGCAAGGCTGTTCGACTCGAAAAGGAATTGGCGCAGCGCGCACCCCGGCTAGTCAACCTGGTCAAGGCGGCTGGTGTGACATTGGAAGAGTACGGCCTGGGCGAACACGTTGCCAAGGTGTGCTTGGTGCTGGACATCTCGGGCTCCATGATTGCCCTGTACAAGCGCGGCGTGGTGCAGCAGATTACCGAACGGCTACTGGCCCTCACTTGCCTGTTTGGCTACGACAAGGCTGTCGACGTGTTTCTGTTCGACAGCCGCGCGATTCTTGCGGGCGAAATTCCTGTGGCCAACTTCGGAGGTGCGGTGGACCGCCTTATAGCCTTGCATAAGCTGGGCGGTGGCACCGACTATGCACCGGTCATGAACATCGTTAGGCAGTTTTACGTCAAGACAAGCGGTGACTTGCCCGTATATGCGCTGTTCGTGACCGACTGGGCGCCGGGCGACTGTTCCGCATCGCAGCGGGCTTTGCGCGAAGCTGCACGCGAGCCGCTCTTCTGGCAGTTTGTCGGTGTCGGCGGTTCGCGCCTCAACTTCCTCGAGAAACTCGATGACCTGAGTGATCGTTTCATTGACAACGCCGACTTTTTCGCCATGCCCGCCCCGTCGAAGCTCAGCGATGCGGAGATGTACAAGCTGCTGCCGCAGGAGTACCCGGGATGGGTGCAGGCGGCGCGGCAGAAGGGACTCTTGGGGCGCTGACATGTCCACTTTCACGATCACAGAGGGTCAGGATCCATTCCTTCATGTCGCGCTGCAATCTGGCGAATCGGTCTTTGCCGAAAGCGACGCGATGGTGATGATGGACGGCACGCTCGACCTTTTGGGCAACGTGCAAGGTGGTCTGCTCAGCGGCTTTGCGCGCCAGCTAGTGGCCGGCGAGTCGTTGTTCACGCAGAGGATCGTGGCCACCCGAGGGCCCGGCGACCTCCTGTTGTCGCAGACAGTTCCCGGCAGCTTGCATGTGTTTGATGTCGGGCCGCAGGAGTACCTTCTGAGCGACGGAGCCTTCGTCGCCGCGGAAACCGGGGTCGATATCAAGGTCCGCACCCAGGGCATCGGCGGAGCGCTGTTTGGCGGCTCGGGCGGATTCTTCGTCATGCAGGCCAGCGGCAACGGCAAGCTCTGCGTCGGCGGCTTCGGTTCGTTGTTCCTTCTCAATATCCAACACGGCCAGAACCCCGTGATTGACAATGGGCACCTCGTGGCATGGGACGCAAAGCTCACGTACGAGATGACCGCGAGCACGTCGAGAGGCCGCGGCATGCTGGGAAACCTGATCAGCAGCCAGACCTCTGGCGAAGGGCTGGTGATGAAATTCAGCGGTACTGGCAACATACTTGTGTGCTCGCGCCAACGTAAAGGTTTTGTGGCATGGGTGCGTGAACAGATTGGCGCCCGTAGTTAGTTAGTTCAACCAGGAGTCTAGAAGTGGCAGTTACATTGCAAAAGGGCCAGAAGATCTCGCTCGACAAGGAAGCCGGCAGCGCACTGACGAAAATCGTCATGGGCCTAGGCTGGGATGCGATCAAGAAAAAGAGCTTATTCGGCTTCGGCGGTGGGTCTACCGAGGTCGATCTAGACGCGTCGTGCGTGCTCTTCGACGAACAGAACCAGCCCGTTGACACGGTCTGGTTTCGCCAGCTTAAGAGCAAGGACGGTAGCATCGTGCATACCGGCGACAACCGCACCGGCGCGGGCGACGGCGATGACGAGCAGATCGTCGTCGAACTCTTGCGGGTGCCGGCCTCCGTAAAGAGCCTTGTGTTCGTGGTAAACAGCTTTACCGGGCAGAATTTCAGTCAGATTGACAATGCCACTTGCCGCATTCTCGATGGCCGCACCCAGCAGGAAGTAGCGCGCTACAACCTGTCTTGTCAGGGCTCACACACCGCACAGATCATGGTGAAGCTATATCGCCATAATGCCGAGTGGAAAATGCATGCGATCGGCGAGAACTGCTCTGGTCGGACGTTTCAGGACTTGATGCCACACATGTTGCCGCATCTGTAGCAGCCTACGCAGCCTTAGCTGCTGACCGCCACCAACTTTCATGATCTGCTGGCAAAGCCCCGTGTCATGAAAAGTTTCCAACATGGCGCTGCTACAAGTACCCGCACAGCTTGATACCGTGCGTCGGTTCTGTGTCGTCGTTAATCGCCCCCTTCCCATGCGTGTCTGGTTCAATCGACAGTTTGCACTCGTGCATCGCGTCCTGCAGCTGATACGCGACGCAGATACCGCTCGTCGCTTCACGCTGCTGTGCAGCCACAAGGACAGGTACTTTGTCGGCTACGCCGCGGCGCACGAGCACGCCGTCGAGCCCACGCAGCTGCCAGCCGCAGACTACGTGAGCTGGTGCCTGGATTTCGCGCTCACCCATCATGTGGATGTTTTCGTGCCGGCCTACCAGGCCGATGCCATCTTGGCGGCGCAACAACAGTTTTCGGCCGCAGGTATCCGTGTGTTGGCGGTGGCTGATGCGCACACCTTGCCCAGATTGCACGACAAGGCCTGGGTGTACGAGCGACTAGCCAGCGAAATGCCGCTTCCCGCCTGGACGCGGGTGCAACGGGCCGACGAGGTGATGCAGGCCGTGCAGGCGCTGTGGGAACAAGGTCACGAGGCTTGCATCAAACCTATCGTCTCCATTTATGGCAAAGGCTTTCATCGCCTGATGCGCCCGGACAACCTGTCGCGCCCCCGCCGCGGTTTGACGATGCCGGAGTGGCTGTCTCGGCAAGGCACTCCGCTCACGCCTCAACTAGCGCTCGAATATCTGCCTGGGCACGAGTACAGCGTGGACTGCATCGGAGACGCCGGTCGGCTGGTAACTGGCGTGGTGCGCAAGAAGGCCATCACCAGTAAAACGCAACTGCTCGAAAACAATCCGCAGTTGCTGCGCGAAGCTGCTCATGTGCTCGGCAGTTTCGCCATCAACGGCCTCGTCAATGTTCAGTTCAAGACCAACCGCGATGGGCAGCCCCGGTTGCTGGAGATCAATCCACGGCCTTCGGGTGGCGTGGCCATGAGCTGCCTGTCCGGTGTCAACCTGCCATGGCTCGCGCTTTGCGGCGCGTTGGATGGTTTCGACATGCTTGATATCCCAGAGGCCCGGCTGGGCATCAGGGTGACCGAAGTGAGCACACCGGTGGTGCTGCCAAGTGTCTAAAGAGCCGTTGTCATCGGCGTACGACTACGCTGGCGCGCAAACCCACGAGATGCGCCTGCCCAATGGCGTGTTGCGAGTGCACGTGCGGCGGGCCGATTGGGAACTGCGGCGCCTGTGCGCGTTTGCGGCCCGCCACAACCCGCGCCGCGGCTTTCTGTTCGTGAGCAAAGTGCTCGGCAAACACTGGCCCAGTACCCCCGAGGAGATGCAGGCGGCCCACGCGGCCTTGGCCATCCGGCTACCGGCAGCCGGCGAGCCCGCGTTGTTTCTGGGCATGGCCGAAACTGCGACCGGGCTGGGTCAGGGCGTGTTTGAAGCCTACTTGGCCTTGCATGGCGAAGGCAGCGCGGTTTATGTGCAGACCACGCGCCACCCGCTCAGCGGCACGCGCACGCTGCCTTTCGAGGAAAGCCACAGCCATGCCCAACAACTGGCCCTGCACCTGCCGGAAAGCGACGAACTTCGCGCAGCCTTCCTGCGTGCGCGTCTTCTCGTGCTGGTGGACGACGAACTGTCCACCGGCAACACTTTTGCTGCGCTGATCGCCGCCTATGCGCAGGTCAACCCCGGTATTGAGCGGGCCTGCCTCGTCACCTTGACCGACTTCATGGGCGAGGCCGCACACCAGCGTTTCCGGGATGCGTCCGGCGATCGCCAGATCGACTTCGTGTCGTTGCTCGAAGGCGACTTCAAGTTCGAAGCCGACCCTGACTTCGTCGCCGTGCCGCCGTCTGTCGCGCAGGCCAGCCTCGCCTGCCGGCGCGGCTTCGTCGGCGAATACAGCGCGCGTCTCGGCACCGCCGCAGCACTGACGCTGCCCGAAACACTGATCGACGCGCTTAGCGCGCGATTACCGGCCGGCACGCCCGTCCTGGTGCTGGGAAGCGGCGAATTCATGCATCCGGCGTTCTGCGTCGGGCGTGAGCTGGCCAAGCGCGGTGCCCTGGTGAAGCTCCAGTCGACGACACGCTCGCCGATCCTGCTGGGCGCTGACATCTGCCGCCGCATCGAGCTGCCCGATCTGTATGGCGAGGCGATTCCGAACTACTTGTACAACGTGGAC
>Ga0335395_10001191_pt1 | contig 16545 bp, 13 predicted proteins | sample MAT02_FD_205744 | JGI IMG/M metagenome (GOLD analysis project Ga0335395, IMG submission 205744) | Freshwater microbial communities from Lake Fryxell liftoff mats and glacier meltwater in Antarctica - MAT-02 (spades assembly) (version 2) ...
CTGAAAACTGCTATAAATCCCAACGCTTATCGCTTTTGAGCAAAGCCTCAAACTCAGCCGCTGGTAAAGCCTGACTGAAAAAATAGCCTTGAATTTCGTCGCAATCGCGGGCACACAAAAAAGCAAGTTCCCGCTCATTTTCTACCCCCTCAGCAATCACAGTCATATTCAGAGAGTGCGCCATTTGAATAATCGCTACTGTAATCGCTGCATTTTGGCGATCGTCCGCAATATCCCGAATAAAACTCTTGTCAATTTTGAGCGCATCAAAGACGAAGCGTTTCGGATAACTCAAAGAACAATACCCAGTCCCAAAATCATCAATCGCTATCCTAATCCCCATATCTCTCCACACCTTAAAAGCTCCAGCCGCCGCCGTTTCATCTTGCAAAATCAGACCTTCCGTCAATTCTAATTCCAGACATTTAGGATCGAGATTCGTTTCTCTCAATATCTGGCTGACTCTCTCCGTCAAATTTTTGCCTTCAAACTGGCGGGCTGACACATTGACTGCTACCCGCAGCGGAGGCAAACCCTCAATTTGCCACGCTTTAGTTTGCCTGCAAGCAGTCTCTAAAACCCATTCACCAAGCGGTGCAATCAAGCCCATTTCTTCAGCCATTGGAATGAATTCTCCAGGGGAAACTCTGCCTCTTTCTGGATGATTCCAGCGCACTAAAGCTTCAGCACCAATAATTTTTCCTGTTTTGATTTCTATTTTTGGCTCATAGTAAACTTCAAATTCTGAGCGTTTTAAAGCATTACGGAGGCAAGTTTCTTGAGCTAGCTTATCAATGGAAATAATCGCTGTTTTGCTAGTATAAAATTGATAATTGTTGCCTCCTTTCTGCTGAGAATTGTACATAGCTGTATAAGCATTTTTCAGCAGTTCGTCTCCCTTGCTGCCGTCGCTGGGAGATAAACAAATGCCAATACTCGCCGTGACGTAAAGTTCCGAGCCTCTGACAATTATAGGTTGAGCTACAATATCTAAAATGTTTTGAGCAATCTTGGCAGCATCCTGTTTTTTGGCAACTGGTTCGAGAACAATTGCAAATTCAGCAGATTCCAAACGAGCCACCATATTAATTTTATCCGTGTAGTTGCTCAGCCGTTCGCCAACTTTGCAAAGTACAAAGTCGCCAATATCGTGTCCCAAGGTACTGTTAATCCTGTTGATTCTATCTATACTGAGAGTGACAACGGGAACGATTGCTGGCACTTCTTTGTGCTTTTCCAATACCTGACTTAGTTGCTCTCGTAACAGCGAACGATTTGGCAAGTTTGTCAAGCAGTCGTGCTGATGTCGGTGGAGAGCTATTTGAATAGTTGTGTGCAAGTTTTTTTCTTCAAATGGTTTGACAATATAGCCGAATGGTTTGGTTTTGTTTACTCGCCGCAAAGTGTTTTCGTCAGCGTAGGCTGTTAGATAAATTACCGGAATTTCAAAGCGCGATCGAATTACTTCTGCTGCTGTAATGCCGTCGATTTCTCCTTGCAGGTTAACATCCATTAAAACTAAATCAGGTCGAGATTTGGTTGCCGATTGAATCGCTTCTTCTCCTGAATAGACAATATCAGTGATTCTATATCCCAGAGATATTAAGCTGTCGGAAATGTCTTCGGCGATAATGCTTTCGTCTTCAACTATCAGAATTTTTTTATTGGGCATAATTTTTTCTCCGAAGATGGTTGTTTTTATTTAGAAAATGTGATTTTAAAATTCGTGCCTGTTGTTTCTAACAATTCTATTTTCCCCCGAATTTGCTTGACTAAAGACCCGACAAGCCGCAAACCCAATGTGCGGGCATTTCGATAATCTAAGTCTTGAGGAAAACCAATACCGCTGTCGCTCACATTTAGCACGCAAACGCTGTTATTTTCTAAAATAAAATCTATGTTGATTGTACCTTGAGTTTGTCCTTTAAAAGCATATTTGAGGGAATTTGTAACAAGTTCGTTGATAATTAAGCCGCAAGGAACTGCCGTATCAATATTCATAGAACACGGTGCAATATTTGTTTGCAATTTTACGCCTTCTGCATGAATTTCATAAGCTTGGAATAAATTGTGGGCGAGATTTTGGATGTATTCAGCAAAGTCAATGTTTGAAAAGTCTTTGGATTGATACAATTGTTCGTGAACCAGGGCCATTGATCTGACTCGATTTTGACTTTCTTTTAACATTTCAGTAACCCGGCTGTCTTGGATGTAGCGAGACTGAAGTTTGAGCAAACTGGAAATAACTTGAAGGTTATTTTTGACGCGGTGGTGAATTTCTTGGAGGAGGACTTCTTTTTCTGCGAGGGATGCTTTGATCCGATTTTCGTCGCGCTTGCGGTCTGTAATGTCTCGCACTACTGCTTGAATTACTTTGCGGCCGTTAATTTCCATTGCATTTAACAGCACTTCGGCGGGAAATTCTGAACCGTCTAGCCGTTTGTGCACCCAGTCAAAGCGACAGCTACCTGTTTGCATTGCTGTGGATATTTTCTGGGCGGCTAAACTGCATGAGTCTTGTCCATTCGGCTGAAATTGCGGGGAAAATTCGCTGGGTTTCTTCCCGTAGAACTGTTGTTGATTTCTACAGCCGAACATTCTTAAGGTGGCGACGTTACAGTCAAAAAATGCTTGTTCGTCTAGTAGCATTACTGCGTCGCTGGTGGCTTCGTAAAGGCTGCGTAATTTGCGCTCAGATTCTTGCAATGAAGCGATTAGTTCGGTTTTTTGAGCTTCGGCGCACTTGCGGTCGGTAATGTCTATTCCTACCGAAACTGCTGCGGTTCCTTGATGATATTTCTGAGCTACTATCAGATAATTGCGGGTGTTGCCGTTAATTTCTATGTCTATTTCTTGCCAGGTTTGCTGAGATGAAATGTCAAAAAAGTTTCGGATCAGTTCTCCAAAAGCCGATCCTTTATCGAGAAAGTTGATTTCTTGACCTACAAAGCTTTCTGGAGACAGTTTGAAGGAAGTTGCTAGGTGCTGGTTGACTCCTATATAGCGCAAATCTGAACCGATCCAAGAAATGAGTCCGGGCACTGCATCCAAGACGGCGCGAAGTTGGTCTGTGGCTTCTTGAAGTGCTGCTTCCGATCGCTTGCGATCGCTAATATCTGTTGCGGTTCCGCACAGACCTAAAATAGCGCCGTTTTCACCTTGGTTGACGATGCTGTTGACGCGCAGGTGGACGGGGGTACCGTCTTTGCGAACCTGTTCTATTTCGTAGGGAGAATTGGGTGTTTGTGGCTGAAGGCTGGTTCTAGCTAAAAGTTGTGCAAATATTTCTATTTGTCTGCTTTTTTGTTGGGGAAGTAAAAATTCGGTAAAGCGGCGGCCGATCATTTCTGGGGGATCGTAACCGTAGATGCCTTTGGCGGCGGTATTGACAAAAGTTAAGATGCCTTGAATATCGATCGACCAAATAAGTTCTTGGGAGGTTTCTACGAGGTTGCGGTACTTTTTTTCACTTTCGGCAAGTGCTGCATTGAAGGCTGTTGTTTGCTGCTGAAGTCTGTTTTCTAATTCTTGATTTGCCGTTTCGAGGGTTGCGATCGACTTTTGGCGATCGCTAATATCAGTAGAAACACCGACAGCCCCGACAATTTCCCCCCTTGCATCTCGCAGCGCTGTCGATCGCATTTCGTGAATAAAATGCCCGATAGGGGCATTCCAAGTGCGATAGTTTCCTGCTAGTACCCCGGCAATATTTTCTAAGATATCTGGCTGACTGCCGTAAACTTCAAAAATCGACAGCCCGACAGTTGCAGGTGGTTTGAGTCCCAAATTTTCTAATCCTTTGCCGGATGCAAGGGTTAACCTACCGTCTTTGTCGGTTGCCCACAGGAAAATCGGGGAACAACTGAGGGCGGCGTGCAGGGTTTCGTTTTGTTGTTTTAGCCGATCGATTTCGGCATGAAGCTTGGCGCGCGTGTTGCTCAATTCTACCGTTAGTCGATCGGCCATTAGCTGCCAACTCGCAGCAGTGTCGCACATTTCAGCAGGATTGCGCGATCGACAGATGGATTGGTTGCAGTATGACATGGTTACTCTGGGATGCACTGTATATAGCCTTTCTCAGAAAGATGAGGTACGCGAACGGCATAGGGCTATGGGCATAGGGCATAGGGCATAGGGCATAGGGCTATCCTCACTTTTTTGAGAACCGCTATATTTAATCCCTGGCTATCTTTTAAGCATAAACTTTTTAAGTGAAATATTACAATTCGCCCTGATACTTATCCCAGCCAGATGCGATAGTTTAAATCTTGTTTAAAGCATTCAGGAATTGCGGTCGTGTCTGCATTTTTTGCGACTATTTAAAGATTGACAACAAGCTGAATCATGCCTGCAAATACGTAGTTTTACGGTAAGTATGTGTAGTAGTTAAAAAAGAAATTTCGCCATTTTAGCCTTGCACAAGACATACAATTATAAAGTTATTATATTGGTTTGCGTATATTCACGCACTCAAGAATTGGGAATCGGGAATTTTGAAATATAGCCACTGCTAACAAAAGTGCGATCGGGAGCATCCCAGTTTTGCATTTATAGTGCGAGCGTCCCCGCTCGCGATTTGTACAATACGCCAGCGGGGACGCTCGCACGCTCAATAAAAAAAATGCTTTTTGTAAAACTGAGATGCTCCCGTGCGATCGGGGCGATCGCTAGGGAACATCGATTCAAATCTAAAACCTAAAATCTAAAATGGTGTAACACCATGTCCGCTAGAGTAGATTAGCATAACAAAAACGGTTTGTAGTGCGGACTTCAGTCCGCTCGCTCGGTTGCCGACGCTGACTGACGCACGCGCGATCGAATCCGAGCTCCGTCAATTTTAGATTGTAGATTTTAGATTGTAGATTTTAGATTGTAGGTTTTAGATTGTAGGTTTTAGATACTTCAAGTTACCCGTACAAGTTTTAGATTATAGAATTAAAAAATGGGTTAATAATTATTAAATTATGGTTAAAATTGCGTCTCTAAAGTTGCTTTTTTATCGGCAGGTAATCTATTGAGAAATTGAAATTCGGAAATAACAGGGCGCGGCAAACAAAAGCGCAGTTCAAGCGGGTTGATGAGCAGGTGTAATACCATTTTTCTAAAAATGTGCTGATGAAGTCTTAGCCACCCCGAACTCGCGGGGGGGTTGGGGGGGTAATATCTAGCGCTACTTTATGAAATTGGTGTAACTCTGCAAAGCTCTATATCTATCGTAAAAATCGAGTTGAATAGCCGCAAGTCCTGAGTTATTGACTGTGGCCGTTGATGCTATTATAATCAAATCAGCGTTTCACACAAAAATCTGAAAGTGATATGTCACACTTCACAACGATCGAGGTTCAAATCACCAACGGCGAACTGCTGCATCAAGTGTTGGAAGAGTTGGGCTATAACGTAGAGTCCAACGTGCAGGTGCGGGGTTATCGAGGCGACCAAACTAATGCCGAGTACGTGATTCGGCAATCCAACGGTTACGATTTGGGTTTTCGTCGCAACGGAGAGAATTACGAATTGGTTGCGGATTTTTGGGGTGCTAGAATTAACAAGCAGGAATTTGTCAATTCAATTAGTCAGAAATACGCGCGCCGCCAGTTGATGGCGGCGGTGCAGTCCGAGGGTTTTCATGTTGAAAAAGAGGAAACTTTGGCGGATGGAACGGTGAGGGTTGTTGTGGGTCGATGGGTTTAAGACTTGCGCTTGAATAACTCGTTTTTATATACCAAGTAAGTGGGTACAAATAAACATTCGATGGGTCAGGCGGGTTTTGCTTTCATCTTCTGGCTGTAATTTCGTGATTCTTCGCTCGCGCCCGCTTCTAGGTTTTTTGGGATTCGGTAGGGGCTCGCTTGACTGACATTTTTAGCAACAAAAAATTCAGGTAAACCGGCACGCACACAACTAAAATTTTAGACGATTGCTCCTACTCCCTGATTTATCTGTGGAGTAAATCTCAAACTTGTAGGGCGAAGTCGAAGTATCTAAAATCTCAAATCGACTGAGTGGTGCGGGCCTTAGCAAACTAAGGTTTAGAGGTTGTTGGAGTTGGAGTTGGAAACTTGCCTGCATTGGCATTCTTGCTTAAATACAGTACAATCTGCCGATTTTTGCCTCCGGGCCAGTCTTGCGGGCTGGTGTCTCAAGTTCCTTAGACGATGCGAATCCGGGGCGTAGAATCCTCGAAGGATGTCAGTATATTTATCGATAACGGGCGATCGCTGTTCTCTAATTCCCTACTAACAGCGGAAAATGGTATAACAGATCGCACAAATCCATTGATAGATTTTTAAGATTTTTGATAAAACACGCGATCGCAGGGTATATCATGTTGACATACTCCCCGCCGTAGAACGGACGGGGATTCTTGACGATTCATCGCAACTGCGCGACCGTTGTCGTCTTACTGTCGCTCCCCGTCCGTTTAAAGTCTCCCCATGCCCGATGGCGACTACAATCAAATTCTTTGATTGTAGAAGTTATTATAGCACAAGTTTTGGGAAAGCCGTCGTTCTACGACGGGGCTTTAAACCCAATTTTTTGGTAAGTTCCACAAAAGCTTCGATCGTTTAACATTGATTTAGAAACAAAATCCTTAGCAGACCATGCTATTGCGATCGGGTTTTCCCGTCGGGTGCTGTTGAAATTTGACAAACTAGCAATTACCCGCTACCAATTACCCGTTACCCATTAATAGCAACTGAACTGATCCATCCATACAAAATTTAACAGGGGTTTCATCTATGTTTGCTGTGCGTGAGACTAGCTCGGAGTTATCAGTTTTGCATATACCTGAAATTTGTAGTTGGGATATATCCTTAGAATCAACTCTTCTAGATTTGCCTCTCTACAACTGTCAAATTGAATTAACCCAACAGGCAAAAGAAGTAGCCCAAGCTTTTGAAGAAAATTCCATGCTTCCCGGTGTCATTTTGACCGATGAGGGTAATTTTGTCGGCATGATATCCAGGCGTTATTTTTATGAAAAAATTAACAGGCGCTACGGGTTAGAAATGTTTTTTAAGCGACCGATAGAGGTATTGTACAGGTTTTCCAAGCAAGAGCTGCTGGTGCTTCCCGGCAGTAAATTAATAGTAGAAGCCGCCTCGGAATCTCTTTACAGGTTAGCAGAATTAGTCTACGAACCCGTAGTAGTGGAAGTAGCACCCCAGACTTACAAACTGTTAGACGCACACCAATTAATGGTGGCTCAATCCCGCATTCACCAACTAACAAATAAGCTGCTCAAAAAACAAACCCAAGCCAAACTCATTCAAACCGAAAAAATGGCGAGTCTGGGGAGAATTGTCGCAGAAGTAGCCCACGAAATTAGAAATCCGCTGAACAGTATTTGGGGGAATTTGAATTTTCTGCTGTCCTATTTTGAAAATTTGCTGCAACTAATGTCAGCTTATGAAGAGGAATATTCGGAACCGTCTCCCCGAATTGATGCCCTCAAAGAAGAAATTGAATTTGATTTTTTACAAGAAGATTTGCCTCTAACCTTAGAAGGGATGGAGTTGGGAGCCTCGCAATTGCTAAAAATAGTTAACGGGCTGCACCACTTCTCTCACATGGACGAGACAAAGCCAATGGAGACAGATATTCACGAATGCGTGGATATGACGCTGTTAATTCTCAAAAACCGCTTAAAAAATAGCATAAAAGTGGTAAAAATTTACGGCGAACTGCCCCTAGTTAGCGGCTACTCCGGTCAGTTGAGTCAGGTGTTTTTGAATTTGTTAGTTAATGCTATAGATGCCCTGACAGAGTACGCAGCAAATAGAGAAATACAGACCGAGTGCGCGGACAACTGGCAGGCGCAAATCGAAATTACCACTAATCTCAGAGAAACTGAACACGGCCAGCGGGTAGCAATCGAGATTGCTGATAACGGGCCGGGCATTCCCTCAGAACATCACCAGCAAATATTTGATACCTTTTTTACCACAAAACGGGCAGGCAAAGGCAGCGGTATGGGGCTGGCTATCTGCCATCAAATCGTCACAGAAAAGCACGGCGGCCAACTTTTCTTGCGATCGCAACCAGGCCAGAACACCAAATTTGAAATTCTCCTGCCAATAGTTCGCAAAACATGATTAACTCAAAAACAGTTTTCTGGTTCGCTGCTGCGGTCAAATGATAGGCTAGCTTAGTAGTGGGTTCTCATTTTTTTACTGTTCCAGCGTTTCGGCAATTAAAAGTTCCAGTGGCAAATACATTCAGTTCCAAACTACAAAGCCCTTCACTTTCCGAAGGCAGCCATCAAGACCTTTCCCTAGAGTCTACCCTTTGGGATTTGCCCCTGTATGAATTTCAGGTAAAATCGAGCTGCTTGGCCGTGGCCGTTGCCGAAATCTTTGAACAGCATCCCCTGGTGCCGGGAGTTGTCTTGCTCGAAGCAGGAGAGTTTGCGGGCATGATCTCCCGCAGACAACTGCTGGAATATCTGCTCAAACCCCAAGGCCCCGAGCTATTTTTGCACCTGCCGCTGAAAGTGCTCTACAGTTACGCTCGCGTCGAAATATTATTGCTCGCAGAGAGTACAACCATTTTGACAGGAGCTCCACAAGCTTTGCGCCGATCGCCCGAATTGCAGTCAGAACCAATCGTCGTCCAAATAGACTCCCAATCTTACCGACTCTTAGACCCTCACGCACTAAACATCGCCTACTGGCAAATTCGCGGCATAGAAACTCAAGTCCGCTACGAAAGAGCCCAAACTCAAATGATTCAAAGCGAAAAAATGGCTAGTTTAGGGCGTTTAGTCAACGGAGTCGCCCACGAAATTTTAGATCCGGTGGGCTTTATTTGGGGGAATTTAACCTACGTCAGCGACTACAGCAAAAACTTGATGGAGTTGCTCTCAGTTTACGACGCGCACTGTACCGAACAACCGCCGGAAATAGCACGGCTCAAAGAAAAGATCGACTATGACTTTTTGCAAAACGATTTCCTGCGAACTGTGGCCAGCATCAAGGCCGGAGCCGAACGTTTGAGTAAGTTAGCAACCAGTTTGCAAAACTTCTGCCACATCGACGATATTTATCCCAAACCGACCGATTTGCACGCCAATATAGACAGCATACTCTTGCTGCTCAAAAGTCGTTTGACCAGGGAAATCAAAGTAGTGAAAAACTACGGCTACCTGCCGCCAGTGCCGTGCTATGCAGGACAGCTAAACCAAGTATTTATGAATATCTTGACCAATGCTATTCATACATTAATTAACGAAGCAGTCGGTCAAGAATTGGCGAAGGAGTTCAATGGTGGAGGAATCAGAGACGGCGATCGCCAGCCTCAAATTGAAATTATAACTGAAGTCTGCTGTCCCCCACCCGCGAGCGACTTGAACAAACTTCACGATCGCTGGGTTTCGATTCGCATAGCAGATAACGGCCCTGGAATGTCACCTAGCAAGTACAAAAAAATCATAGAATCATTCTCTACCGAAAAACGCGCCCTCAAAGAAACCAGCTTAGCAGTTAGCTATCAAATCGTGACGGGCAAACACGGCGGCGCATTCAGAATGCGATCGGAATTAGGAACCGGCACCGAATTTGAAATCTTGTTACCCTTAGCATAATACAATTTTAGATTTTAGATTCTTCGACTTCGCTCAGTACAAGTTTTAGATTTTAGATTTTAGATTTTAGAATTGGCAATGACTGAATGATATCGTTTCCGGTTGCATCGGAATTGTTAGCAGCCAAAATCAGGAGACGGCAGTGCCGTGTCCCTACAATGTTATTTTGGGTAGGGACACGGCACTGCCGTCTCCTCTATATCATTCCGGTATAACCGGAATTGATATGAGATCATTTATCCAACTGAGTGCCGCACATTTTACAGAATTTAGCATTAGCATCATGTACTAACCAACCGCAACCCTTACAAACAATCTCTACTTGATTAGCACTTTTAACTAACTGTTTAATCAAATCCCCCAATTGCCAAGGAATCAGAGCAATTCCCGTCAAAATCATCAAAATAGTCAGAAAACGGCCGGATTCTGAAATTGGAGTAACATCGCCAAATCCCACCGTCGTCATCGTGACAACCGAGAAATAAACAGCATCCAAAAAAGTCCCAAAAGCTGCGGGATTTTCCGAATGTTCGACTTGATAAATCAAACCAGAATAAACAAAAATTATCGCCAGCAAAGTAAACACAATCCGGGAAAAAATCACCCCATCTTCGGTGCTGATGCGAAAAACCGAATTTTTCAATTCCAGAAAGCGGATGAGTCGGAGAATTCTAAACCAGCGAAAAATCCGAATAAAACTGACATTGACAAATCCAAGTAAAAATGGTAATATTGCCAGCAAATCGACGATGGAAAAAAAACTAAAAATAAACTTAAATTTATTGTCAGCGCACCACAGCCGCACTAAATATTCAACAGTAAAAACGACTAAAAGAGCCGTGTCGAGAGTTGCCAATCTAGTTCTAACCAGTTCTGAAATCGGGTAAGTTTCCGCGATAAAGCTGGTAGTAGATAGGAGAATGAGTCCGGTAATAATTAAACTGACGGTTCTCCCTGCGGGCGTTTCAATGTCTTCTAAATAAAATGCAATTTGTTTGCGATTTAACATAAATAATCTGTATTGTAGCAGGACTAGGCGATTGAAATCGCGTCAGTGTCAAACGATGTCCGCGCCGGAGGGCGACTGAAGAGGAAACGGGGTATTAAAGCCTGATTTAGGATAATTCCCCTAGGGGCTGGTGCACGAATGTCTGCAATACAAACGAGAAATCCTGTAAACCCGACGCCCCAACCTACTCCCTTAAAGTATCGAAAGGCGACGGAAATCGTCTAAGCGTCAAACGATGTCCGCCGGAGGGCGACTGAAGAATCTACGGGGTATTAAAGCCTGATTTAATATAATTCCCGTAGGGGCTGGTTCAAAAACAATATATAATTCAGACACACAATCCATATATCAATACACTTGGGTTAACACTGTTTCTTGCCAAGAGATCCCTTGCATCTCTCTGGTTGTAGGGAAGTAGGGGTTGACGCAAGAGCAATTTCTTATCCCCTCGGGAGGGGGACGGCGGGGATCGGGCTACATCAACCCGCCCCCACCACGGGACAGAGTTCGATCGCTGGCAATTCAACGCACATGATATAACTGGTATGCTGAAAAAAATATTTAGGCGAATTTCTAAGTTAGGCAGCGATGAAAATTTTCTGCATTTTACAGAAAGTGTAGAAGTAATAATATCGAAAATTCTCTCACTGGCGATGATTGTGGTAATTATCGTCAGCGTTTGCGATTTGGTGATTTATTTAACAAAAGAATTGCTAAACGACCACGAAAATTTGCTAAAAGACACGTTGTTTGTCATCTTTGGGTTATTTTTAAATGTTTTAATTGCTCTGGAAATATTGGAAAATATTACAGCTTATCTAAGAAAACACGTAATTCAGGTAGAGCTAGTTATTGTAACTTCTTTAATAGCCGTATCTAGAAAAATAATTATTCTAGACTTAGAAAAAAAAACTGCAGCGGATTTGATCGGTCTAGCGGCGGCGATTTTTGCCCTTTCAATTAGTTATTTAATAGTGCGATATACTAATAAGAGACACGATATTTAATATCTAAAGAGAGAGTCTTTGAACTTTTAGTTCTCTAGCCAACGGTCGATTTGGCCGACGGTGAACTCCAGGGCACTGGCGAAGTCTGGAACGGGAAGTCTGTCTTGGGGTTGGTCAAATACGGCAATGGTGCGATCGCTTCGGTGGACAAAGATTAATTCGGGAGCATCTGTGTTTTGCAAAAAACATTTTTTTATAGTGCTGTCCCCGAAGAGCGAGTCGTACAATACGCGAGCGGGGACAGCACTATAAATGCAAAACAGAGATGCTCCCGGTGAAAAATTAGTTAACGACGCACCAAACTATTTTGATTTTAGTCCAACAAACCAGCCGGAGGCACAATTTCAATTCTGCCTTTTTCTAAGTCAACAATTGGCACAATCTCTTGCACGAAAGGAATCAAAATTTTTGTTGATTTAGGCTGTTTGACGCGGATTTTCCGTGGTTTGCGGGTATTTCTGGGGTCAGGGTTTGTTTGGGGAGTTTCAGCTTTTTTGGGCTTTTTTGGTTCTGGGGCGACAATTTCTGGCGGCGTTAGATTTGTTTCTACTTCTAACAGGTCGTTACCTGCGGCAATAATATCACTTACCTTGCCTAAAATTTCCCCGGTTAACTGGTTAAAAACTTCCATACCGATCAAATCTTGCACGTAAAACTCATCAGGTTCGAGGTAAGGTCGATCGCCCTTTTCAACAAACAATTTACAGCCCCGCAGCGCTTCAGCACCATCGCGGTCTTCCACACCCTCCACCTCTACAGCATACAAGCCTTTGCCGGGAATGTAGCGACCGCCCAAAAACTCGATCGCTTCCGGTTCACTTTTGTTAGGGCGCAAAAGCCACCGCTTCCCCGGTTCGATAAATCTTTCCGGGAAATCCGAATCGGGATAGACTCGCACTTCCCCGTATAAACCTTGAGCTGCCACAATTGTACCGATTTCTATCCACTCAGACATAGATTATATCACTCAAATTGCTAGTCATTAGTTATTAGTCATTGGTCATTGGTCATTGGTCATTGGGCATTGGGCATTGGCCAAACAGGGCATTGGTCATTGGTCATTAGTCATCGGTCATTAGTCATCGGGAATTTTTCATTTTTCTTACATTGAACCTCAAACATCCATCCGTTGGGAGCATCTCAGTTTTGCAAAAAGATTATAGTGCGAGCACCTCAAGAGCTCGCGAGTACAATACGCGAGCTCTTGAGGTGCTCGCACTATAAATGCAAAACTGAGATGCTCCCCATCCGTTACATCCGTTACATCCGTTACATCCGTTACACAATCCGTTGCCGAACTTCCTTCTATCCGTTACATCCGTTACACAATCCGTTGCCGAACTTCCTTCTCTACACCAACCCGGTTCTCAGTGCGACAACTGCAGCTTGCACGCGGTCATCCACAGCCAACTTATTCATAATACCGCGAACGTGAGTTTTAATAGTATTTGGACTCAAGTAAAGCGCCGCTGCTATCTCTGGATTGCTGTTACCTTCCACCATTAACTTTAACACCTCCAACTCCCGCTGCGACAACTGACCAAAAGTAGTTGTAGAGGCTGGTTTCGGCGGTTTGAGATGCTCGATCACAGTGCGGGCAATTTGAGGGTCAAGGTATGTAGCCCCCTCTGCTGCCGCTGCGATCGCCGCTAACAGCCTGTCTACGGAAGCACCTTTAATACAATAAGCATCAGCACCGCTAGAAAGTGCAGCAATAATTTCAGTTTCTGCCGTGTGAGAAGTTAACATTACCACTCGAACTTCCGGCATTTGTGCTTTAATTTGTTGAGTGGCTGCTATGCCGTCGAGCCTGGGCAAACCGATATCCATAACAATAATATCAGGCTTGAGTTTCAGTGCAGCAGCTACTCCTAAATACCCGTCTTCTGCTTGCCCTACTATTTCTATTTCTGGCGAATCTGCTAATACTTGCTCTAATCCCAGTTGCATCATCGGGTCGTCTTCAACAATTAAAATTCTCATAATACGAAGCAAGAAGAAGGAAGGAAGAAGGAAGAAGGAAGAAGGAAGAAGGAAGAAGGAAGAATGCCCTTCGGCTTCGCTCAGGGTGAAAAGAAGGAAGAAGGAAGAAGAAAGCCCTTCGGCTTCGCTCAGGGTGAAAAGAAGGAAGAAGGAAGAATGCCCTTCGGCTTCGCTCAGGGTGAAAAGAAGGAAGGGAGCATCTCAGTTTTGCAAAAAGCATTTTTTATATTATAGTGCGAGCGTCCCCGAAGAGCGTATTGTATGCAGGAGCGAGCGGGGACGCTCGCACTATAAATGTAAAATTGAGATGCTCCCAGAAGGAAGAAGGAAGATTAATGACTAATGACTAATGACTAATAACTAATAACTAATGAGTAACTTTTAAAACTTCAACGAATTCGCCAGGGGGAATCCAGGTTTCTGCTGCTGGCAAAACTGCTAAACCAGTCGTATTAGCGAGGTTAATTAAATTCGCTGAATTTTGGCTGCCGCTAGCTGGTTCAAATTCCCAGACTCCCGCAACTAAATGTAGTTTACCCCAAACATAAGTTTCGCGCTTGCCGATCGATCGCAATTCAACATTACACCGAGCCTTGACAAACTCCGGCCCCCAAGCATCCGGGCCAAGCCCCGACATCTTTCTCAAAGCAGGCACAACAAACCGCCAACAGCAGACTAAAGCTGAAACCGGATTTCCGGGCAAACCAAAATAGAGACAATCCGAACTCGAAATCGGCACATCAGATTTTGTTTCACCTCGTTTAAACTGAGCAACCGTTAAAGGTTTTCCCGGTTTAATCGCCACAGCTTGAATGTGAATTTTACCTCCTAAATCTGCCAAAATTTTCTCTACATAATCGTAGTCTCCTACCGAGACACCGCCCGTAGAAAGCACCACATCCGCTGTCGAAACAGCCTGGGCGATCGCCTTTTGTAGCGCATCTTCGCGATCGGGAATTATCCCCAATCTTATCGGCTCACATCCCATTTGCGCCAATAAAACAGACAAAGCATACTGATTCGAGTCTACCAGTTTCCCAGGACTCAAAGGTTTGTCCGGCGATACCAATTCGTCGCCAGTAGAGAAAATAGCGACGCGCACGCGCTTGTAAACGGGAACTTTAATGCACTGTGCAGTGGCTAACACTGCTATTTCTGGCGCATTGATCGCAGTACCGCGATCCATCAAAGTTGTTTCTGCTTGATAAAAAGCGCCTTTGTGCCTGACAAAAGCCTGCGGTTTTTCAGGAGCAACTAAGACAAAAATACGATCGCCCTCACGCCTCGTTTCTTCCTGCATTACCACCGTATCAGCACCATCCGGCATCATAGCGCCGGTAAAAATTCGCGCCGCCCAGCCCCGCTGCACCGTAATTTGAGGCAGATATCCCGCTGGAATCTCCTCAACTACTTCAAGTACCGCCGGTTTTTCGGCACTACAGTTTTCCACATCGGCAAACCGCACGGCATATCCATCCATTGCCGAATTGTCCCAATAAGGAAAATCGAGGGAACTTGTCACAGGTGCAGCCAAGATTCGCCCCGATGCTGCCAGCAAGTCTACTGTTTCTACATCCCGCTGACTGTCGGGGGATTGCGCCAAATTTAGTATTATCGATTCTGCTTCTTTTACTGACAGCATGACTGTTTCCTGCGATCGCTCTGCGATTATTTTAACAGTCCTGCACGCAAAAAATACTTTGACAAACTACCCATACCGGTAAAGCGTGCAGTGCGCGCTTACACAAGCTAGTACCTGCGTAGAGGACTGTTTAACAAAATAGCATAGCTAACGGTGTTATAATTTTTTCTTCCACAATCAAGCTGAATTTCAGTGTAAATTGTTTATGACTATTTATCGATCGCTTTTTAGACTAAATTCGTTTTGCTTTTTATTCTTAGGGCTGGCGATCGTTGTCAGTCTCTTTTTCGGCTTAAAAGTCAGCGATTTATTTTTTTATCCTTATTTTTTTCCCAATCCAAATATCGCCTTTTTAACTCGGACATTCCAGCTTTTATGTTCTGTACCCGTAATTGTTTGTGCTTTCACCTACGGCTTAACTAAAAATCCTTAACCCCGCCATCCCGCAAATCGATTTATTTTATTTTCGGCTCTTTTAACAGGTGGATTTCTGCTGAATGAAATTTACAGAATTCATATATACATGATAAAATTAGGAATTCCCAAACTCGGAGTATGCCTGCTATACGCTGTTGTTTTGTTTTCCTACGGATTGGTTTTTCAGCGAGAATTAAAGGAGACTCCCTATCAAATATTGTTTGCTGGTGTGGCGTTGTTATTTTTCGCGATCGCCGTAGACTCACTGCATTTAAAAAACCAAACAATTGCCAGCTTACTGGAAGGAGTACCTAAATTGTTTAGCGCCATCAATATAGCATTTTATTATTGGTTTGTTTGTAAGTTATTTTTATTAAAAAGCTTTCCTCAAATTAATGCAGCTTAATTATCAATTATATCGTTCCCGGTCGATTGACATATCTAAAATTGGTTCGCAAAAAGGATTTTTTTACAGTGCGAGCTTAAGAGCTCGCGAGTATTATACACCTAAAATTAATGCAGCTTAATTATCAATTATATCGTTCCCGGTCGATTGACATATCTAAAATTGGTTCGCAAAAAGGATTTTTTTTACAGTGCGAGCTTAAGAGCTCGCGAGTATTATACACTTCGCGAGCCTGGACAGCACTACAAATGCAAAACAGAGATGCACCTATTTTGATAGCAAAACTAGGGACGCGGACTCTTAGGAATGTACTTAACAGCCGCCTTGTCCGAAAGCGGTTTTATCTGATTTTGATTGACCAAAGCTTGATAAATTAGCGCCGTCGCACTTCCCCGACTGAGTAACTCGTTCGGATTAAGAACTCTCGAATCTGGATAGTTAACCACTATATTTGCCTGTGTCGCTGCTGCTACTGCATCAACCGCATCTTTAGGAATC